>JADMIO012731103.1_pt1 | contig 40002 bp, 31 predicted proteins | sample 8958161 | NCBI WGS metagenome assembly JADMIO01 (sample SAMN16585339, study PRJNA669376) | soil metagenome | isolation source: Crop rotation soil | place: USA: Cullars Rotation, Alabama | collected 2011
GCCGCGACTTCAAGTCACGTGAATTCCAAGCTTCGGATCCCACTGTGCTGGAAAGTATTGCCAGCGGCATTCAAAGGCGATACGTTGAGAGGGTCTTTAAGGAGCGCTATTATGCAAACGGCTGTGACAGAGTATGGAAAAATTGAAATACCCGCGGCAATTCAAAAGCGATTCAGCCTGCGGGTTGGAGACAGCGTGGATTGGGTGGATGAAGGTGATTCCATCCGGCTGGTTCCTGTGCATCATGATGCAGTTGCCGCGCTGCGAGGGCGCGGCCGTGGAGAAGCACTAACCCAGAAGCTGATTGCTTCACGTCGCCTGGATGCGGCGCATGGTTGAGACCGCGGCACTTTTGGACACGTCGGCGCTTTTCACATTCATTGAGGACGAGCCGGGCGCGGACAGAGTCGAGGCGCTATTGAGACGTCCGGATACGCTCATAACCTGGGTTAGTGTTCTCGAGGTTTATTACATTACATTGCAGGAGCGTGGAGAAGTGGAGGCGGCGGCACGGCACAATTTGATTAAGGCGCTTCCCGTGACTTTCCTGCAGGGAATGGAAGAGCATGTTTTGATTGAAGCGGCGCGCATCAAGGCGAATTATAAGGTGTCGTTCGCGGACGCAATCATTGCCGCCTGTGCAATCTGCGCCGACGCGACACTGGTTCACAAAGATCCCGAATTCGCGCCATTGGCGGGCAAACTGAAACTTGAAGCGTTGCCTTCCAAATAGTTGCGCCTTCCTTCACTTAGCGCTTCCCGCTGGCAGCTCGTTCCCATCCGGCGTGTACGCCGGCGGCACGTAGAAGTTCAGCGTCTTCAGCGGGGTGCGCCCCTGGTTCTTGATCTCATGCGTCTGGCCGCGCTCGATAAGCAGCAGCGAACCCGGACGCAGCGCGTGCGGTTTTCCGGAGACAATCGCCTGGCCCTTTCCCGAGACCACGTACAGCCACTGGTCGGCGCCGCGGTGCTTGTTGTCGGGGCCGCCTTCGGTCCCGCCGGGAGGCAGCACCATCGTCGCGGCCTGCGAGCGCTTGTTGCCCGCCGCCACGAAAAATTCTTTGCCGAACCGCAGATGCTGGACGGCCATGGCAGGCTCTCCGATTTTTTTCTACGTGTAGACATTCTTCGGATCGAAAACTTTCGCGCCGTCCTCGCGTACACTCCATTCGCCGGCTGCATTTTTTTCGATCACGTACGCGAAGCAGGATTTGAAGCCGAGATGGCAGTTGCCTTTGACCTGCCGCACTTTCGCGACCAGCGCGTCGCCGTCGCAGTCCGCGCGCAGTTCGACGAGGTGCTGAAAGTGACCGGACGATTCGCCCTTCAGCCAGAGCTTCCCGCGCGAGCGCGAGTAGTAGTGCAGCAGCCCGGTGTCGAGCGTCTTGCGCAGAGCTTCCCGATCGGCGAACGCGACACCGAGAACTTCGAGAGTCTCCTCATCCTGCGAGACCACCGTGACGCGGCTTCCGTCGTCCCACTTCAGCGCGGCGAGCAGCGCGTCGATGCCGGCGCGCTGCTGCAGTCGTTCAAAAAATTCCGGTCCGGACGCCATTGTCGGTTGAACCCTTTTTATGAAGCGCTGAATTCCTCAGCAACCGGGCCCGCGGGTAACGCCGCCGCCGGACGCGCAGTCTTGACCAGCTTTTTTGCAAGACGCATGACCCGCTGGCCGATCCACAGATCGCCGACAAGCCCGGCCAGCCCGAATACCAGCAGCACCCACGACCACGTCAGCAGCTCAGGAATCAGCATGAATTCTTTCCAAGCCAGGATGCGGATCACTCCGCCGAGCAGCAGCATTGCCGGGGCCGCGATGCCCAGCCACGCGCCGGCCATCTGCAGCAGCCGCGCCCGCCGCGACGGCTCGCCCGGCAGCGCCATCAACTCCGCGCGGACAATGCCGGAGACCGCGCCATACAGAATCCACCCCCCCACGAGCGGACTCAGGTACAGCGCGATCTCCGTAATGCCGGGGGTGGTCAGGAGCAGGCCTTCAAAAAGCCCGAAGGCGATGCTCATGACCAGAAATTCAAGCAGGCCGCATTGTAACCGGAACAGGAGCATTTGCGCAAAGTACAGGCACAGCAGAACGCCGAAGATGGCATAGGCGTGTTTCATATAAGTCAGGTAACGCTTGTCGAGCAGGAAATAAAATATTGCGCCGAGCGCAAAGGCGGTCACGCACCAGCGCAGCCACAGGCGATCCAGGCATGGCACTCGATGTATATTCCGTATTGCGCGAAAAATATTATTGCCCCACCGCAGTAGCAGGTATGTAATGAATCCGACGATAAAAATCGGTGTTGCGACGGTTAAATATTTGACGACAAAATCGGACGATTCAAGATAATTAGTTGAGCCAAATTCATAGCGGTGAGGGTCGCAGAAGAATATCAGTACCGACGCAATGAATAGAAGACACACTGCTCGCCCCAGCGTGCGAACGGTCGCCAGTCTGGGCCAAAAACTCTTTGTTGTCGCCGTGTCAGACATGCGCATCCCTTGCCGGACAATTACTCCTGCTTTATTGGCGCCAGCATAAAAAATGAAGCGTCAAGAAATCTTGTATAAAGATTCTTTTCGCCGCTCCGGGAATTTCTGCCTTTTGAATCGATGCCGTCCGCGCCAACAGTATAAATTCGCAGTGTGTCCGGCGGCGTTTTAAAGACATTCCCGCCAAACGCAAATTCGGATGGGGCTTCGTCCTGTATCAGTTTTAATTCGATAGTATTGAAAATTCCTGTCGGCGCAGGACTGATAACTTCACTGAGTATCTTGGGATCACGGCCGTTATTTTGACGAAATAGCAGTACTGCCATCGCAACTTCCGCACAGCGCTGGCGTTCGGCCTGTTCAATGAAACTGCGTTGAATATCAACCAATGAATGCATGAGATTGGAATTCCACAACAATGAACCTGCCGCTTCGAGCTCGCCTTTTGTTATCGCATTCCGGCGTGAATTTATGGACCCGGCCAGTTGACACAATTCAATCGAAGTCCGGCGTTCAAGTCCATAAGTGAGATTGTGGGGCAGCATTGACAGACTTTCCCGGCCGCTCGAATCATAGCAATTGTTAAATTCACTGTCGTCGCCCGATGCGATACAATCGCTCGTGAGTTTAATGGTAGCGGTTTCGACAGTCAGGACTGCGCCATATTTTTCAAATGGGTCCCACTGCAACGATAGTGCCCCGCGGTAGGCCTCAATGTCTTTGGCTTGAGTGGGCATGTCATTTAGAATAATGGCCTGCAGTGTGTCCATCGCAGTACGGCGGCAATTCATTTCATACATGCCGTTGATCAATAAGCGCATCGATCCGATGTGTTCTGCGACCGTTAAAAGCGCAGCAATATCTTTCGCCGCGCCGAGGTGATCGCCCGCATGTGCGCGCGATCTCGCCCGTATCGCGAGCAAGCATGTTGCCCGCCGCGTAGGTCGAGAAATGTTGCTAAATTCAAATGCCGCCGTCGCCGGATTGGTTTGCCATTTACAACTTTTTTTTGATACGGCCTCATCAATGTAAGCCAGTGCCTTTGTATTCGCCGACAGGTGCGAAGCCACATTTGTCCATGAAATAACATCACTGCTGGCTTGAATATCTTCCGGGTATCTACCGCCGCCCGTGAAATTTTTATATGCATTACCGGCAAGCATATAATCCAGGGCTGCGTTATGGGGAGCTGGTACAGGCGGCGGATCGACCGCGATGATTTCATTACGTGATCGGACCAAATTGGCGTGCGGATTTTCCTTATAAGCGCGCAGCACCACCACCAGGCACACGCAGACCAAACCCAATGCTATCGGAAAGCGCCACAGGATGCGATGCGGCGCATGCCGTGCCCATCCCAGCAGCATTTCTAATCGCTCATCGGTCATGCCCTAAGCATACCGCCAACGGCGCAACGGCAACAGCTTTCACGTCAACAGCAACAGCTTTCACGCAGAGGCGCCGAGCGCCGCGGAGGCGCAGAGAACAGCAAGCGAGAGAGGGGAAGAAAGCTCACTCAAACGTCATCACCGTGAACGAATACGGCGCAAACGTCCGCCGCGTGCCGCCCGCGTCAATTTTGAACGCGTCCTTCTTCGGCGTGACGTGCTGCGGGTCTTGCGCGGTGTTGCGGTCATTTAATCCGCCGCTGAGCACCTCGGCTGCGCCTTCCGTTTTCGCAGGCGTGAAGCCGTTCAACGCCACCGTCGCGGTTATTGGCTTGTCGCTCATGTTCAAAACTTTCACGACCAGCATCTTGCCGTCGTCGCTCTTTGCGGCCGTCGCGTCGAGCTGCGCGGGCGCGTTTTGCAGCTCCGTTTTCAGGAAGAGCGGCTGGTAATTGCGCGCGACCATCTGCATCGTGTAGCCCGGTGGCTGAATCCACACCTGCGACGGATTCAGGAAAACCAGCCCCTGGTCCCAGCCGTTGTCGTTCTGCCCGTCGGGCTGCAAGCCGTTGGCCGCGATGCCCACCGCGAGGCGTTCGCCGAGCCGCTCGCAGGTCATGATTGCGCTGGCGTTCCCAATCGCGCGCCGCTGGCGGTGGTTGTTTGAATTGAATTCAAAGACCGCGACCTTGAACTTCGCGCCATCGGCGATTTTTTCGAGCGCCTCGATGTACGATCCCAGCGCATTCTGCGACGGCGACGGGTTCGGGCCTTCCGTCGCGATGTGGACATCAAACCACACTTCGCGGTTGTGCTGCTTCGCCAACGCGAGAATTTTGCGGTGCGCGGCGAGCGTCGTGATGCGCGACTCCGACCCGCCGAATTTTTCCAGGTCGACAATCTTCTGGTTGTACGCAAAATCGCCGACCACCAGTATCAGGTCCGGCGCCTTGGGCCAGATCGCTTCGGCCAGCGCTTTGAACTTATTGAAATACGCGTCGTCGATGCGCTCTTCATTACCCAGCTCGATATGCTTGAGTTTACTATAAGGAGGGGGGTGCCCGTCCTGCGCGCGTTTCTTGCCCCAAACCGTCTCCGCCGGAGCGAACATGTAGTCGACAAAATCGGCCATGTCCTGCGGCGATTCATCCATGCAGAATGCAGGGATACCGGGGATTTCGGCGGCTTCGCAGAACTGCACAAAATCGACGATGCCCCAGCCATTCGTCGAATACGGATACCACATGCCATGCGTCATCGGCCGCGTGTCGCGCGGGCCGATCATATTCTTCCAGCGGTATTCTTTTTCGTTCACCATCGAACCGCCGTAGCGCAGCAGTTTATTGCCGGCATCAAGCATCGCGTCGGCGACATCCTTGCGTACCGGCAGACCTTTGAAGCGCGCCGATTCTTCCGCCTGCAGGAATGCGTGGCCAATTTTTATACTTCCCGGCTGCTTGAGCTTGATTGCAAACCGCCCCTTCGGATCGGTGGCATTGGAAGTCAAAGTGAATTCAAATCTCTTCCAATGGCCGGCCGAAATATTAATGGATTGCTCGGCGTAAATTTTCGACCCGTCGCTGCTCTCCAGCGCGACGATACACTCGGTCGGCACGCTCGCGCCGGCCCACAGATTGCCCTCGTACTTTCGTCCCTGCACGAGCGACGTGCCCCAACGATTCAGTCCCATGTTTTCAATGCCCAACTCGCCTTCGCCCGATGCAAAAGTGATGCGCTGGCTCTGCCTGCCGAGGAACGAATTCTGTTCGAGCGAACACTTCCCCGCCGCCGTGCCGCGCTTCACAAGCCGCCACATACCGCTGATTTCGTACTCAACTTCCGGCCCCGGCATGAACGCCAGTGTCTTCGTCTCGCCGCCGGTCTTCACGGTCAGATTGCGGTACGCCGCGACGCGCCGCCAGTTGCGCAATCCCACCGCACCGCTCTTCAGCGGATGCGCCTTGTCTTCGTATTGGACCACCAATTTCCCATTGACCGTCACGTCCAGCGTTGCGCCAGTCATCTTCACCGCGAGCGTGATCCACTGATTCGCCGGCACCGCGCATTTCGTGTCGCTGATGTGCTCCCAGTTCTGGCGGTGCCGGCCAAGCGTCAGCGCCTGCAGCTCAGCGTCGAGCGAAACTTCGTAGCCCGTGAACGCGTCCATGCCGATGCCGGGCTTGTCGACGTTCAGAATGAATCCCGCCTTGCCGCTGCCGCCGTCGGGAAGAAAAACGTCGACACTGACTTCGCCGTCGGTCATCGCACCGGATGTGCTGACGAGCTTCGGCCCGTCCCCGCGGTCGCCCCACAGCTCCGCGGCCTTGATCGTCCAGCGCCCGCCGTACGCATCAAAATCTTTGATGCTCGCGCTCCGCGCCGGCTCCTGAAAGCGTTCCCCGAAAATCATCTGGCTGTACAGCCCGCCGTAGATTTCGTGGTTCACATCTTCGATGCAGCTCCCCGCCAGCCACGGGGAAATCCGGTGCAGCGGCGTCCCGGCTTGCACAGTGATGCGCGGCTCGTCCGCGGCCTGCGCCGAAAAAAACATTGCCGCGCAAAATATCAAGAGGAATATGTGCATTATGAACTTCCCGACCCTATATGGAAAACAGGATGCGACAATGTATCGTTTCAGCGCCGTTGCGTCGACGCGACAAATTGCAAAAAGAGGGCCTCACACGTGAACATTTCTCTGACCGGAAAAGTGGCCATCATCACCGGCGCCGCGTCCGGAATCGGGCTCGCGGCAGTCGCAAAGTTTCTCGAATCCGGCGCGCGCGGCGTGGTTGCGGTCGATCTCTCCGAGCCGCCTGCCGCGCTTCTGCAGAGCCCAGCTGCCCAGAATGGCCGCCTGCAATTTGTCCGCGGCGATGTCGCTCAGGAATCGACGGCCGCCGAATCTGTCCGCACAGCCCTGCAGCATTTCGGCCGCGTCGACACGCTGATCAACAACGCCGCGGTGACGGTCGTGAAGGCCCTGCACGAGCACACGCCTGACGAGTGGGACGCCGTCATGAACGTCAACGTGAAGGCCGGGTACTGGAGCGCGAAGTATGTCATTGCGCCGATGATCAAGGCTGGCGGCGGCGTGATTTTGAATACCGGATCGATCAGCGGTTGCGTCGGCATTCCCGGGCAGGGCGCCTACGCGGCCTCGAAAGGCGCGATCCACCAGATGACGCGGCAGATGGCCATCGAATACGCGCCGCATAACATCCGTGTCAACGCGATCGGCTGCGGCACCATCGACACACCGCTGGTCCACCGCGCGGCAAAGCTATCGGGCAACGCGGAGAAATTCTGGGCAATGCTGAAGGACAATCACCCCATCGGCCGCATCGCGAGCGCGGACGAAGTCGCCGCGTTCATGGTCTACCTGGCAAGCGACCTCGCCAGCTTTTTCACCGGCGCGATCCTGATGATGGACGGCGGCTTCACAGCCCGCTAACTACAGGGGGCAGAGGGCAGGGGACAGGGCGCGCGCAAAGGAAAACCATTTATCATTTTCCATTTGTCATTTTCCATTTTCCATTTGAACGGCTCCGCGGCCACCGCGGCTGTTGAAAATGGCAAATGAAAAATGGAAAACAATCCTGTTCGGCCCTTTAGTCGCGAGCGCGCTTGCGCCACTGTTATTTTTTGACTGGTTTAACTAATTAATTTTTCCGATTATTTTTCGTGCCGGAAATGCCGTTAATTTAGTATGGCCCATGCATCGCCATCCGCTGATCCCGCGCCCGCCGTCAATGCCATGCATCTGTTCAAACCGCTCAGTGGTTTGCTCAAAGACCTGCGTGCGCACTGCGACGATCCCAACCGCGTACTGCATTGCGACCAATACCTGCTGCTGTTTTTGATTGCGTCTTTCAATCCGCTGCTGGCAACCCTCCGCGCCCTGACCGAAGTCAGCCGGCTCGAAAAAATCAAAAACGATCTCGCTATCTCCGCGACTTCTCTGGGCAGCCTCTCTGCAGCCGGACGGCTCTTCGACCCCGCTGTGTTGCAGAACGTTTTTCGTCAGCTCAGCGCGCGGGCCATTTCCAATCCGCACCAGCCGCCCCCTGACGATTTGCCTGCCAATTTGCGGGTGCTGGCCGTGGACGGATCGCTGTGGACATTGCTGCCGCGCATGGCCAAGGAGTTTTGGGCCAAAGGCCCGCAACGCGGACGACAGCCGGCGTTCAAACTGCATTTACAATTGGATCTGTGCAGCGGAGTCCCTTCGGAAGCACACGTCGGCGATGGTTACGAGAGTGAAAAACGGGTGCTTGAAAAGTCAATCACGCCTGGAAATTTTTACATCGCCGATCGCGGCTATCTGGACTTCAAACTGCTGCAAAACATCATCGACGGGAAAAGCTCATTTTTGATTCGCGCCAAGCAGGATACCGTCTGCCACATCGTTTCCCAACGGCCGCTGGACGACGACGCAAAAAAAGCTGGCGTCTATCTGGATGCGAAAGTAAACGTCGGTTCGGTCACTTTGGCCGGCCGGCTAAAGCAGCCGTTGCGACTGATCCGGGCCAGCGTCATGTTGCCGCCGCAGCACAATCTCAATCCTCGCGGCCGCCACATGGGACGGCTGGTGCGCAGACCTGCGGGCAAGCCGGTTGAAGTTTTTCTGCTGACTGACAACGATGACATGTCAGCGGAATTGCTGTTGAAACTGTATGCCTACCGCTGGCACATCGAGATCTTTTTTCGCTGGTTTAAACACACGCTGGGATGCAAACATTTTCTATCTGAATCGGAGAACGGTTTTGCGCTTCAAGCGTACGCGGCGTTAATCGCAACGACGCTGATCGTGTTGTACACGGGTAAAAAACCGACGCGGCAAATCCAGGTTGCGACGGCGTTATATCTGAGTTCGTGGGCCAGCCCCGAAGAGTTCATGGCTATCGTCAACCGCCAGCCTGCTTAAAACGGGCCAGCACCTCCTTGTCTTTTTCAAGGAGGTGGCGCCCCCGCACGCATTAAAAAAACCACCCGGAAAAAGTCAACGGCTGAGCGCGGCTCTGAAATGCCTTGATCCCCACTTTTTTTACCAAAGCGCCCCGCCAGAGCATTAAAAGGGCCGAACAGGATTGAATGGAAAATGACAAATGGAAAATGCTTTGCCTACTTCTTAAAGCAGTAAAGCGTCTTCGGCGTGCGGATGAAGATGCAGCCGTGCGCAATCGCGATCGACGAGACTGTGCCGTTGTTTTCGGTACCTTCGTTCAGCGCCAGTTCGGCGAGGACTTTGTACTGGTCGCCCGCGGATAAAATGTACGCGTCGCCATTCACGCGCACGGCGTAAATCTTGCCATCACCAATCGTCGGTGACGCGCGGAAGATGCCTTTGTTCTTCGCCGGCAGACTATCGGACCAGACCCGCTCACCAGTTTCGGGCTTCACTTTCATCACAGTTTTTTTGTCGCCGTCGAGCACATAGAAAAATCCATTTGCGAACGCCGGCGTGCTGCAGTCGGTCTGATTTTCAGGAATGTTCCACGCCGCGTCGCTGGTCTTCAGCATGCCTTTCGCGCCGCTGAGTTTGATGCCGTAGATCGGTGACCCGTGCTTCGCGGCCGTGACGATCGCGTAGCCGGCGCCGGCAACCGGCGAGACCACCATGCGCCGGTCAGGCTGCTTGCCCGGCGTGTACGAACCAAAGCGCCAGATTTCAGCGCCCGTGTCGGCGTCGTGCGACGTCAGGTATTCACCGTCGTTGATCAGCAGCTGCGTCTTGCCGTCGACGTCCACGGGCATCGGCGTTGCGTATGTTTCCAGCGATTCGTTTTTGGCGTCGCTCTCGCGCACCTGCTTCCACACCACCGAGCCGTCGCCCGCATTCAACGCCAGCAGGAACGAGTCCAGCGGCTTCGAGCGGTCGTTGCCGTGGTTGCGCAGCACCGTGATGTAGAGCTTGTCCTTATAAAGGAGCGGGCTGGAACCGTAGCCCCACAGGATCGTGAACGGCCCGTGGTCCTTCGTGATGCTCTTCTGCCAGACGATTTTGCCGTCGACGTCGAGCTTGGCGAGGTCGCCGTTTCCGTACATGAAGTACACGTGCTTGCCGTCGGTCACCGGGGAGCAGGCCGCCATGTTGTTGCGGCCATTCATGGGCGAGACGTCGCCGGACGAAATCTTCGTCTGCCACAATTTAGTGCCGTTCGTGCGGCTGTAACACACCGCGACGAGATCCTTCGTCGCGTCTTCCGCGGAGCTCACGAAAACTTTGTCGTCCCAGATGATTGGCGTCGCGCCGCCGCGCCCGGGCAGTGCGACTTTCCACGCCAGATTTTTTTCGAGGTTCAGCGTGTCCGGCAGATTGGTCTCGGAACTCGAACCGTCGAAATGCGGACCGCGCCAGTTGGGCCAGTTCTCAGCGCGCACGGAAAAATTCAACGCCAGGGCGGCCAGGGCAATAATTGCGAAATGGCGGGCGGTCATGATCGATCCTCAGCGCTTTGAAATATGACAGTTGAGTAACTCTACACCACTCTCACAGCGCCGCAGAAGAGAAATCGTAAGGCGACGCGAGCCTGGCGATATAACACTAATTTCGTTATTGATCAAAAAAAGTTGTCCACATTCACACCATGCTGCAATCGCAAACTCTTGCGTCGCTTTGGCTTAAATGGTGGAAAAGTTGTTGAAAACTAATCGCCGAAATAATTTGGAGACCACTAGGCCTAGTGGTACTATCAGCTTCACATTCAATATTTAGTTTGTTTTCGTCGGCTCCCTGATTTACCTGTCCGGTCATCCTCAAGTCGTTTTTTGAGAGGCGAAAATAATTTTTTATTGAGTCTTGTTAGCGTTCTGTTCGGGTGGTACAATTGGGTCTGAGAAGGCATCCGCGGCGGGGATTTTCTCCAGAAAGAGAGCACAAATGATTGCTACGAAAGACGTCACAGGTTCGACTTTGAACGTCAAGGACCGCGCCGAAAAAATCCAGGAAGCGACGGCGGCGAAGCCGGCTGTCGATCCGGTCTGGGCCAATGGCAAAAAGCTCGGCCTGACCGACAACTGCATCCGCGTCCTGATGAGCCGTTATCTCAAAAAAGGTCCGGACGGCAAATGCTTTGAAACGCCCGAAGAATTGTTCCGCCGCGTGGCCACCACCGTCGCCGCAGCCGAAGCCAAGTACGGCGCGCCGGCGGACGTCGTCGCCGACCACGAGCAGGCCTACTTCGACATGATGGTCAAGGGCATCTACATGCCCAACAGCCCGACGCTGATGAACGCCGGCCGCGAGATGGGCATGCTCTCCGCCTGCTTCGTGCTGCCGCTGGGCGATTCGATCAACGAAATTTTCGACACCGTCAAAGCCACCGCGCTGATCCAGAAGGCCGGCGGCGGCACCGGATTCACCATGGACCGCCTGCGCCCGACCGGCGACTGGATCAAGTCCTCCGGCGGCACGACCTCCGGCCCGATCAGCTTCTGGAAAGTGCTCTCCGAAGCCACCAACGCCATCCAGCAGGGCGCCTTCCGCCGCGGCGCGAACATGATGATGCTGACCATCACCATGCCCGACATTCTGAAATTCATCTTCGCCAAGCAGGACCTCAGCCGCTTCCAGAATTACAACATCTCGGTCAAAGTCACCGACGCCTGGATGGCCGCGTACAAGGCCGACCCCACGCAGCCCAACGTCGTCACCAATCCGCGCAACAAGAAGAGCTACGTCCTGAAGAAGGACACCAACATCGAGCAGTACCAGCTCGGCGACCTGATGACGCTCGAGGATTATTCCGCGCTCCCGACCGACGCGCGTCCGGCCGTGTGGCGCATGTGCGACATCTGGGACACGATCGTCGATCACGCCTGGCAGACCGGCGAACCCGGCGTCATCTTCATCGACCGCATCAGCCAGACGAATCCGACGCCCAACGTCGGCGAGATGGAAGCCACCAATCCGTGCGGTGAGCAGCCGCTGCTGCCGTTCGAAGCCTGCAATCTCGGCAGCATCAACCTCGGCTACTTCTGCAATGGCGCAAACAAAAACGACTACGACTGGGAAGGGCTGCGCACGGCCGTGCACCTGTCGACGCGCTTCCTCGAAAACGTCGTCGAAGTCAACAATTACGTCATCCCGCAGATTCACGATGTCTGCACGAAGAACCGCAAGATCGGCCTCGGCATCATGGGCTTCGCCGACGCGCTCTATACGATGGGCATCGGCTACAACACGGAAGAAGGCGTCGCCTGGGGCGAGAAGTTCATGAAGTTCGTGAACGACGAAGCCCACAACGAATCCGAGCGCCTCGCCGAAGAACGCGGCGTCTTCGCGAATTGGACCGGCTCACGCTGGGAAACGCAGTGGAAGCGCAAGCAGCGCAACGCCTGCTCCACGACCGTCGCGCCGACCGGCACGATCTCGATCATCAGCAACTGCAGCGGCGGCATCGAACCGCTCTTCTCGCTGGCCTTCTTCCGCCACGTGATGCGCGACCACACCGGCAAAGCGCAGCAGATGGCCGAAGTCAACGACGTCTTCAAGTCCGTCGCGAAGGCCAACAATTTCTGGGGCTACGGCGAGCAGGAACTCTACGAGCGCCTGGCGACCGAAGGCACGCTCCACAACATCCCGAACATTCCCGAAGAGATCAAACGCGTCTTTGTCTGCGCGCACGACATCGCTCCCGAATGGCACGTGAAGATGCAGGCTGCTTTCCAGCGGCACTGCGACAGCTCCATCAGCAAGACGACGAACTTCCCGCACGACGCCACCCCCGATGACGTGCGCAAGATTTACGACCTTGCCTTCGACACCGGCTGCAAAGGCGTCACCGTCTATCGCGACGGCTGCCGCAAAGGCCAGCCGATGGCGCTGAAGAAAGCCGACGAAAAGCCCGCCGCGCCGATCGAGAAAATCGTGATCAAGGAAGTCGTCAAGGAAGTGGTGCGCGAAACGGTTTACATCAAGCCGCAGAAAACGCCGCAGATCTTGAGCGCCGTGCGCATCCGCTCCAATACGCCCTTCGGCCACATGCATCTGACGATCTCGGTCGACCCGAAGAGCGAACGCGAACTCGAAGTCTTCGCGCAGCTCGGCAAAGCCGGCGATGTGGCGGCGAGCGATCTCGAAGCGATCTGCCGCATGGTCAGCCTTTTCCTGCGCAGCGGCGGATCGATGGACCTGGTCATGGACCAGCTCGAAGGCATCGGCTCGAGCCTCTCCATTCCCACCAAGGACGGCCGCGTGATGAGCCTTGGCGACGCGGTCGGCAAGACGATCCGAAAGTACTGGAACGCGAAGAAGCAGGTCGGCCTCAAAGCGATCCTGCTCGGCGAAGTCGACTTCGAAACCGTGGTGATGCATGCCAACGGTCATGGCAATGGGAATGGCAACGGAAACGGCGATGTTCACGGCCACGCCGCGCACCCGCCGGTCCTGATCGGCCAGGTCAAAGCCAGCATCAAAGAAGAGCTGCTCAGTAATTACAAACTGCGCTGCCCGTCCTGCGACAACGGCACGCTGGCCTTCATGGAAGGCTGCGTGAAATGCGTGAGCTGTGGATACAGCAAATGCTGATCCTTCGTGTGCAGGACTATATAAGCGGAATCGCTTTAAGCAATTTGGTGTAAGAAAGGAGCATGAGATGGCCAAAGGTTTGGATGACCGTTCGAGGGATGAAGATGGAGAAATCCGTAAAAAGCGCGCGGACACCGAGCTGAAGACGCTCCGAAAAACTTATCCAAATTTTCTACCCGGTGAACGTGGCGATAAAACTCTGGGCACGATTCGCAAAGAACACGATGGTGATTCTTTAACCAAGGTAGTTAAGAAAAAGTGAAAATCTGTTTTGTTAAACGGGGGCCCGCTGTTACGCGGGTCCCTTTTTGTTAGCTTCCAGTAAAGCACAGGTCGTAAATGTCGCTGGTTCCGTTCACCATTCATTATTCGAGGACAACACGTGGACTCCCCATTAAAAACTGCCGGGAACGCATTCGAGCGCATCAGGCATCTCGACGGAGAACGTGAGTGGTGGTGTGATCAAAAGCTTCGCACAGTGCTCGGGTATACCGGTGCCAATGATTACCAAAAGTTCCAAGTCGTAGTAAAGAAAGCGAAAATCGCCTTCACGCGAACTGGATTCAAATTGGACGACCATTTTTTCCTTACCAATTTACCGCAGTACATTGGAAGCATTAATCAAAAAATGGTTCAAGTCGAAGGATATTCCAGATTTGCGTGCTATTTGATAATACAGAACGCCAATCCCAAAAAAAATACGGTTGCGCTCGGTCAACTTTATTTCGCAATTCAGACATTGCGGATGGAAATGCTGGATCGGACTGCTGAAGACCAGCGGCGCGTCGAGTTACGCCATCAAATAATGAAATGGGAAGTGAAATTAAAAGAGGAAGCTAAGAACTGTGGTGTTTTAAGTCCCAACGATTTTGCTGCTTTCAGTAACGAAGGATATCGTGGACTTTACGGGGGTATGGATATTGCTGAAGTACGAGAACTGCGCTCGTGTGGTCCTGACGAGACACCGTTGGATCGAATGGGCCGAGCAGAGCTCGCGGCGCATGCATTCCGAATAACGCAAACAGAGCAGAAATTGAAGAGAGATCAGATCGAAGGCAAAGAAAAAGCGAACCGAACTCACAGAGACGTTTCTGCCAGAATTCGCAATACAATGATCGATCTCGGGAATGAGACGCCAGAAAATTTACCAACGGCACCAAACATAAAGCTGATAGAAATACGCTGTAAGAACGAGCTGGGGCAATATTCTGATTTGTTTTCCGAAACTTCTCTATAATAGTCCGCCACATGACAACATGCTTGGTGCGGTCGCCGCGAGCAATTTTATGACTTCTAGAGTCCGCCGGCCTGTGAATTCATCTTCGGAATTCCCGCCACAGCAATAATTATGATAGTGCCCACCTTCTGTTTTTCATAAAGTTAGGAAAATTTTTAATCGTTAACCATTGCCCTTTAGACTTGCGAACTTTTTAAACTGGTAAAAGCCCGCGTCTTTGTCCGTTTCGAATGTTTTGTTCCAGCCATCTATAAACGAATCTCCTCCCCAATAACAGTCTTCTTTAAACTCAATTTCCAAAGCAAATTCGACGTAATATTCCACGCCAGCGAGTTCCATTAAAATGCGGGTACGCGTTCAACCCTGGGTTTTGCTCCGCAACGCCGGGCGTTGAAAAAACTACTTTTTCTTCTCCGGCGGTTTCATTTCCTTCGGCTTTTCCTTCGGAACTTCCTTCGGAATCTCCACCGTAATCTTAATAATATTACTCGGATACACGCATCGTATATTGCGCTTGTCGACTGGCACCTGCGCGTCGCCGCTGATCGTGAACGACCACACCCCTTCCTTCATCTTGTCCGTCTTGATCAGCACCTTCGCCTCATTCTTGTCCTTCTCAATTGTGGTGAGCGGAATCTCCATGCCGGGCGGAAGCTGGTATCCGGCGCCCGTAATTTGCACCGGGCTGGGCATGTCCTCGCGGCGCTTCAGCGTCACGGTCACTGTGAGCTGCTCGCCGGGCTTGCACTTGAGCTCGGTCGGCGCGGCCGTCAGCGTGAACGGCACTTTGTCGCGCACGGCCAGCACCAGGCTGCGCGTCATGCGCGCGAGCGCGTTCGTGTTCACCGTGTCCCACACAATCGTGCCGCCGCGGGCCTTCCGCACGATCTCCTTCTCGACCTCTTTGCCGTCCTTGTCTTTGACTTTGATTTTGCTTTTGCCGACGACTTCGAATTCGCCTTCGCCAATCGCGGCGTCCGGCGCGGCCGTCACGATCAGCGTGCCCCATTTGACTTCCTTACCGATGATGATCGGCTCGGCGCTCAAGCCCTTCGGCAGATTCTTCGCTTCCACCGTGATCGGATCGTTGTGCCCGTTCATGCGCCAGACAAGGATATCGAAACGCTCGCGCCCGCCCTGGTAAACCTCGTGCGAATCCATGTGGATTTCATGGATCGGCGAACACACCAGTCTGAAGTCCGGCTCCGGCTCGCGTTCGACTTCCATGCGGTACACAAACTGCGGTCCGCCCTGGTTCTGGCGGTACAGGTGCTCCAGCCGGAACGTGACATCGCCGTCCGCGCCGACCGGATGGACATAATTGATGTCGAGATTTCCCGTTGAAAACCGTAGCTGTCCGATGTTCTCAGTGAAGTCCTGCGACGTCGCGCCCGGCTCGCCTTTTTCGTTCAGCATTTCCAGATCAGGGTCCGCCGGCGAGCCAATCCGCATCGCGTAAACCGCGATCGTATACTTCTCGCCCTTCTTCGCTTTGAAGACAAAATAGTCGACGTCGCCTTTCATGAATTGCCCGCTGACCGCGCACGGCGGCTCGATGCGCTGAGCTTTTTCGCGCGAATCGTTCGGCTCGGTTTCCAAAAATTGAGGCAGCGCCGAGAACGACAGCAGCTTCGGATTCGACTGCCCGTCAGGCGATTTCACGCGCACTTCCATGCCGTTGAGCACCGTCGTTCCGGGCCGCACCAGGCTGCTGTAGCGCAGGCCCAGCGCCGTGTCGGGATCGGCGGGCACCGCGACCTGCTGCGTGAGTTTCTGCAGCGGCCGACCGTGGATCGTGAAATCGGTCTTCTCACCGCCCGGCAAATTGCGACCGTAAAAAGTAATCGGCACAGTGCTGCCCGGAGCAGCCGCCGTCGGCAGAATAAAATCCACGTACGGCAGCGTCGACACCTTCAGTCGGTAGAAAAATCCGTTGCCGCCGTTGTATGTAAAATCCGTGATCTTGATGTAATAATCGCCGTCGGTCGGCGCGTCGAAATCGAAGAACGGATCGCGCTTCTCCGACGAAATATCCTCGTCCTGGCTCGACGCCATCAGCTTGCCGTCCGAATTGTACAGCCACATCACGCCGTCCATCTTCGAATCGATGCGCCACGCTTCGCACTCGACGATCACGCGCTGACCCTGCTTCGCTTTGAACACAAAAAAGTCGACATCTTCCGACGCGTTGATGCGCCCATTAATCGACGTGTTCAGCTCGACACGGTTGGCTTCTTTGCGCTCGTTGTTGGGCTCGGTCTCAATGAACTCAGTAATGTCGCCGACCGTGAACGTGCGCGGGTTGCTGATGCCCAGCTTGCCGACAAAGCGCACATCGTACTGCCCGGGCGGGACGTCGGCGGCGCACGTGACTTTGAATTTCGCCGGAATCGTCTTCACCTCCGGCTTGTCCTTCGCCGCGGGCGTGCCTTTCACTTCCGGAATCAGCTCGGTCGTGAATCCTTTGTGACTGAAATAGAGGCTCTTCGGATCTGTGAAATTATCGCCGACAAATTCAACGACAACGCTGCCGCCCTGCTTGACGCCGGTCGGAAAAACACCGTGCAGATGTGGGATCGGAAGTTGCGAATCCGCCGCGTTTAACATGCCGCCGGCGGCCAGAAAAAAGGAGCAGACCAGCAGCCGCGCAGTTCGGTTCGTGATCACGGAACGGTCCCAGTGTGGTGATTCAGACAGATTGACGGAATTCGCGCCGGGTATTTTGAACGTGATCGAGGCGGAGGCGACAGAGCATGTTTTTGGAACCTGTGACGGAGCCAACAACGAAGAGCACGTTCAAAAGACCCAAGCGAAAACGTCAATATGTCTGAGGCACCGCACTAAATAATTTCGGGGATCGGCGCGCCGTAGTTGAGGATTTCGACCGGGCGGTCCGCTTCGTTGTTGTACGCCTTCGTGCGGTCGATGCCGAGCTTGTGGTACATCGTCGCGAGCACATCCTGCGGCGACACCGGCCGTTCTTTCGGGAACTCCGCGCGCGCGTCGCTGCTGCCGAGCACCACGCCTTTCTTCAGGCCGCCGCCGGCCATCACCGTCGTGAAAACATTCGACCAGTGGTCGCGCCCGGCGCCGCTGTTGATCCGCGGCGTGCGGCCGAATTCGCCCCACACCAGCACCATCGTCGTATCCAGCCGCCCGCGCTTGTCGAGATCCTCGATCAGCGCCGCGAACGCATTGTCGAAGATCGGCAGCTTCTTCTTCAGCTCTTCAAAATTGTTCGCATGCGTGTCCCAGCCGCCCATGTCCATCGTGACAAAGCGCACGCCGGATTCGATCAGCCGCCGGCTCAGCAGGACACTCTGCCCCCACGTGTGCCGGCCGTACGAATCGCGCAGCTGCTCGGATTCTTTTTCGAGGTCGAACGCTTCCTGGACCTTCGGCGACGTCATCAATTCGAACGCCTGCTGCGAGAACTTGTCCATGCCCGAGACCATGCCCGACGCATCCGCGTCGCGGCGCATCGTGTCGAATTTCTTCATCAGCTCGCGGCGGCTCTGCATGCGGTCGACGGTGACGCCGCCGGACATGCTCAGGTTGCGGACTTTGAAGCCCTTCTGGTTCGGATCGCCCTGCGTCTCGAACGGGTTGTACTGCACGCCGATGTACGCGGCCGATGCGCTGCGCGGCGCGCGCGGCACCGCAACGTACGCCGGAAAACCCGCGAGCTTCGGTCCCATTTCCTTGCCTACGATGCTGCCGTAGCTGGGCACTTCTTGAGCGGGAATATCGTTGCTCGGCTTGTAACCGGTGAGCAGCATGTGCGACGCCGATTCGTGCCCTGAATCCGGGTGCGTCGTCGAGCGGATGATCGCGAGCTTGTCGACAATCTTCGCCGAGCGCGGCATGTGTTCGCAGACCTGGTAGCCGGGCATGCAGGTCTTGATCGGATTGAACGTCCCGCGGAATTCCGACGGCGCGTTGGGCTTCAAATCCCACATATCCAGATGGCTCGGCCCGCCGCCCTGCCACAGCAGGATGACACTCATGTCTTTCGACGGCGCCTTGCCGTCGCCCTCGGCGGCCTGCGCCTGTTTCTGCAGCAGGCTGCCAAGCGTCATGCCGCCGAACGCCAGCGCGCCCGCGCCAAGAAAGCCCCGTCGCGACACACCATCGCAGCAGTTGTACTGGCCGTTGTCAATCTTCAGAAACATGGCCCACCAATCCCTGTTCAGGGTTTCCGTCGCGAACTAATGGTTGAACAAAAACTCTTTCGAATTCAACAGCACCCACGTGAAATCTTCCAGCGCCGCCTTCTTGTCCTTGCCACTTTCCAGCACGCTCACCGCATCCTTCAATTCCGCCGCGCTCGGCTTGCGGGCGTAGGCACGCAAATACAACTCTTCGATGATCGCGTCGTTCTTTTTATTCTCTTTCAGCAGCGCCGTGACGATGCCCTTCGCGTCGGCGATCTTGCCCTGAATCTCTGGCGAATTCATCAGATGCAGCGTCTGCGACAGATTCGGCGCGTAACTGCGTTCGCACTCGCACGGCGTCTCGCGCCCGGAACGGCCAAAGGTGCTCAGGAAATAACTGCTGACGGCCTGGTCCGGCAGGTCGATCGCGCGCGTTCCATTGGGGAATCCGAAGAAATGTTCCGGGACGCCGGTCACCGCGCAGACGGCGTCGAAGAGCGCTTCCGCCGGCAGCCGCCGCGGTTTGTAGCGCGCGTAATTCTGGCGGTCGGTGGCGTTGTGCGGCGTAGGCGTCGCGCTCAATCCGTAGACCTGCGACGTCATGATCGTCTTCATCAAATATTTCAAATCGAACTTGTGCGCCACGAAATCTTTCGCCAGCGCGTCCAGCAGCGCCGGGTTGCTCGGCGGATTCGTCGCGCGCATGTCATCGACCGCTTCGACCAGTCCGATGCCCATGAAGCGCGCCCACACGCGGTTGACCATGGCCTTCGAGAAGTACGGATTCTCCGGCGCGGTCATCCACTCCACCAGCTTGATCCGCGGATCTTCGCCGCGCACGTAATCGTACTGCGGTCCGTTGAGCCCCTTCGGCTTGAGCTGCTTGCCGGTGCGCGGGTGCGATGTCTCGCCGGTCTTCTGCACGAACACCGCGCTGTCCGCCGGCACGTCGCCCTGCTTCTTGCCCACGCGCTGGAAGAACGCGGCCAGTCCCCAGTAATCTTCCTGCGACATTTTCTCGTACGGATGATTGTGGCAGTTCGCGCACGACACGCGCGTGCCCAGGAATAACTGCGCGGAATCGTTCACCAGATGCACCTGGCTGCGCACGTGCCGGTACCAGTTCACCGGCGGGTTGTCGCCGACCTCACCCTGAGCCGTCAGAATCTCGCGCACAAATTGATCGTAGGGCTTGTTCGCCGCGAACGAATTTCGGATCCATTCCGCGAACGCATACGTGCCGCGTTTCTGCTCGTCGCCTTCGCGTTTGTTGCGCAGCAGGTCGCCGTAAATGTTGCCCCAGTACGCGGCATATTCGTCGCGCTCGAGAATCCGGTCGACGAGGTAATCGCGTTTGTTCGGCGCCGAATCCGCCTGGAACTTGCGGACCTCTTCGGCCGTCGGCAGAGTGCCGATGGCGTCGAGATAGGCGCGTCGCATGAACTCGTCGTCGCTGCAAAGCTGGCTCGGCGCGATGCCCAGTTTCTTCCATTTCTGGATGACCAGCTCGTCGATGAAATTCTTCGGCTTGAAATGCGCGTACTCTGCCTCCGGCAGTCCGCGGCTGTACGGAATGCAGATACGCGCGACATCCACCAGGCCCATGTAGCGCACCATCACAGCGCCTTCGCCGGTGATGCCCAGCGACTGTACCAGCCCGTCGTGTTCGACCTTCAGAATGTCCGGCTGCTGGCTCTTGTATTCGGCGCGGCGCGTGACATCTTCCGACGAACCGTCCGTGTAATGCGCAATCACGCGCAGCTGCTGTTCCTTGGAATCGACCAGGATGCGCTCGCGCGGCAGCACGTCGATGCGGTCGACTTTCGGATCCTCGTCCTTGCCCTTCGGCATGCCCTGCTCGATCCAGCGCAGAATCAATTTGTATTCGCGCGACTCACCGTCGAAGCGGTGCCCGCCGCCGTGCGCCACTGCGCCGATCGATTTCGTCAACAGAAGCGACTGCTCCGGGGCCGCGGGAAAGAGCCGCCGGCCGCGTCCTTCGCGCACGATCGCGTCGTAATCCTTGCTCGCATCAAAACCCAGCAGCGAAAGCGCGAAACCGTTCTGCCCGCCGGATTTGCCGTGACAGCCGCCGGCGTTGCAGCCCGCTTTCGTCAGAATCGGCTCGACTTCATTGGCAAAATGCACCGCCCGCGCGATGTTGTAATTCTTGACCGTCACCTTTAAGGAGGCGCTCAGCGGCTTGCCGACGGCTTTATCATCGACCACAATTTCGAAGACACCCGTGCCGTCCGCCTTCGGCTGGACGCGCCCGCCATCTATCGTTGCAAAAGTTGCACCAGGTGCGGCCTTATACTGAGCCGCGCGTGTGACGTCGCGCTGCATCCCGTCGGCCGTCGTCAACGTGACGATGACCTGCACGGTCTGGTCGGCGTTGGCCAGCGTGACTTCAGCCGGCTCAACAGCCAGCGCGGCGACGCGTGTGTCCTCGCCGAAGCAATGAACTGCTCCGCCACACAACACCGCGATGACCGCCAGCCATTGGTGAATTCGAGATTTCGTCCCGCGCATCTTCCCCTTAACTGTTTTAAGGTTTACGTTAGCGTACCATCTTCCGTTTCTAAGTACACGCCGCACCCTCGCGGAGTCATAGTTTTCTTCAAAATTTCGTTTATTTAACGCAGTGCCTCGCGCGCCGCTTTCCCTTGACGTTTAGCGCTCCGGAACCGCATTGATCGTATTGTAAATCGTGGCGTTGACCGGAGCGCCGTCGGCGCCTTTAAGTTTAAATCGTACCTGCATTTGCATGACAGGCTTCAGATCCGGCATCTCCAGCAGCAGTGTCTTCGCATCCAGCATTTTTGCCGCGGAAACCGCCATCGGGTCGTGCGCTTTTTTGCCTGGCTCCGCAACCGAAAACTCCGGCGAGCCGTACGCTTGAGTCCACTTGTAATTCCACTGTTCAACGCTGTAATTTTCCAGGTCCTCGGCGTTCGGCTTATCGAGCGAATCGGAAAACTCGATCTCGACGCCGTTCTTCCGGACGCGCAAAGCCACCGGCAGATGCGCCGGCTTGCCCGTGTACCGCACGCGTTGAAACCCGCCATCCCGCGTCCCGTTCGTCTGCCACCCGCCGCCCACGCCGCAGACATAAAGCTGCCCGTCCACGGGATTAAATCGCGGCCGCATGATCCCCGTATTGAAGTTCAGCGGCAGCGCGTAAGTCCCGCCCTGCAGCGTTCCGTCCGACGACTCTTTCAGCACCACCATCAGTAACGACTTGCCGAAGGAAGTATGAACATAATGCCCATTCAACGGCCCCCATTTATTACCGCCGGCCCAGGCCTGTCCGCCGGACGATGTGTCAAACCCGTGCGGAATCCAGCACATCGGCCGCACATAATCGGTCGGCGGCGCCGGCCGGTGATGCTGCAGCATGTGCCCCAGAAAATCGCCGGGCTTCACCACGCTCAGTTTGCTCGACGGCGTCCACTCGCCTTCGTTATCGCCGATCAAAATTTCATCGCCTGGCCCGATCGTCAGCCCGTTCGCCGTGCGCAAACCCGTCGCTACAATCTCGCTGCTCGCCCCGTCCTTCGCCACCTTGATCAGAACGCCGTGATCCGGATAGTCCGGCCCCGCCGAACGTCCGCAGCGCGCAAAATAAATATTGCCTTTCGAATCCGTCTGCAGGTCCATCGCGAAGCAATGGTAGACATGATGCGCAGCGGTCCCGTTGAAAAAGTTCTCATAGAAATCCGCCTCGCCATCGCCGTTCAGATCATGCAGACGGGTAATCTGGTCGCGCCCGGTGACATGCACCAGCCCGTCAACAATCTTCAATCCCAGCGGTTCATAAAGCCCCGTTGCGAACCGCCGCCATGTCAGTTTCTCCAGCCCTGCATTGATGCCCGACACAATCCACACGTCGCCGTTCAGCGTCGCAATCGCCGCGCGTCCATCGTCAAAGAAATCGAATGCCGTCGTCCGCATCCAGGAATTCCACGGGTTGCCATCCGGCAGAGTCACCGTGTCGACGACGTAAGCCTTTTCATCCGCCGCGACTTTCCCGACAGTCTCCAACGGCTTCCAATGCGCCGGCCCGCCTTTGCAAGTCTCTTTCAAATCGCGCAGAAAGCGCAGCGACCGCACATAAATTTCGCTCTCCGCTTCCGCGCTCGCCTCGCTGTCATAAATCTCAATCCGAAAATTCGCCGCTTCCGTGAGTGCCGGAATGACCAAAACAATCGCCGACTCAGAAGCCAGGAATTTGGAACCGGCCGGCAATAGAGCCGAATCGACGACCAGCGTCGACGTTCCTTCAAGAACCCCGCCGGTCGGAGTCGCCGTGGCCTTCGCGCCATTTATTTCGCAGATTTTCAGCGCGAGCGGAACGGTCGACTTCTCGACGCGAAACGTCCGCTGAAAAGTATGGTGCCCGCCCTCGCTGCGGTAGCCGGGCGATTCCAGCACATCTCTGTCCGCGACCGTATACGACAACGTCACACTGTCGCCGAAGACGTACAGCCCTTTATAGTGCGCGGTCGCCTTCGGCAGCGGGCCAACTTTCATCGGCCGCGTATCGACGAAACTTCCCGTCGCGCTCCAACTCAGCCCCTTCGTCCTGAACGCCACTTTTCCATCCGGCGTGCAATTGTCGATGCCCTTGTGATTGACCAGCATCGTGTCATTGAAATTCAAAAAACCGCCCGACCAGCCCGCCGCCATTGTCAGCGTGTCCGTATCAAAACAAACCGCCGCCTGCCCGCCGCCCAATTTGATCACAATGCCCTTGGTTGCAATAATCGGCGGCTCAGCCGTAACGCCCTTCGCGCGTTTCAGCCGCTTGCTTTCCAGCACGCTCGTCGAAAGAAAATTGCCATACTCCATAACCTCTTTGCGCTGCGGCTTCGGCGCCTCGCCCGAAAATACCGCCGACGCGACGATCATGAAAATTAAAGCAACCGCCGCCCTCCGCAACTCCTCTCCCTGTGGGAGAGGGCCGACGCATGTACTCATGCGCGGGGTGAGGGGCCGCTGCCCGCGCAACCCCTCTCCCCCCGGGAGAGGGCCGACGGGCGGTGCCGTTTTCGCCCGCGGGGTGAGGGGCCGTGCCGCGTCACAAACCTTCCAAATTCCCATTCAACTCCGCCCCAAAAATGCTACGCCATCTTACCCGTCCGCGACTTATGCAGATGCATATCCCGCGCGCGCTTCAAAAACGCGTCATAAACTCCGCTTTTGAAATCCGGAAAAGTAAATTGATGGCTCAACCACTTGCCCGCGCGGAACGCCATCGTGATCTCCGCAAAGATCCCGTCGCGCAGATAAATGCGGTGCGCAAAATCTTTCGTCGTCGCCAGCACCAGCTTCGCGCCCGTCACATATCCCGGATCAATATTGATCGGCCGAACCGGCGACCCGCCCGGCGCGAGCACAGTCCGCAGCTTCTCCTCCAGCGCATTGCACGCCAGCTTCCAATCGGCCAGCCCTCCCGGATCGGCAAAATTATGAAACGAAAAAAAGCAGCGCTTCAACTCCGCGCCCATGCTTTCCGTATAATAAGAAGTCTTCGCAAACGGATAAAGCGGGCTGACCAATTCCACCGGTCCCAGCAACTCCTCCAGCCCCGCGCCCGCCGCATCAAAATGCCCCGCCTCCGCCGCCAGCATCGCGACAATCGGCGTCACAAGTCGAGGTTTCAAAGGCTCAGCCACAGATAAGTTCCGCATACCCCCGGGTGGCCCACGTCAACGACGTGGGTCGCGCAGCGACAAGAAGCCTTTCCCCAGCCGCCAATCAACCAACACCCTTCGACCAAGCCCATCGGCGCTACTGCCGTTAAAAATGGAAAACGATAAATGGAAAATCCGCCGTCCGAAAAGCACCAAAACCGTCCAAATCTCCCAGCCTGCCGTTCAATGAAAAATGAAAACTGAAAACTGAAAAATGAAAAATCTCCGCGCCCGACGCCCACGCATCCGTTCCCTCATCCCGGACTCCGCTACGCTACGTCTCGGCCTTCTCCCTAAAGGAGAAGGCAACGAGCTCTCACTCCACCACCGATGAAATCTCTCCATCCGCCACCCGCGTCCGGATCTTCTCCCCGCGCGACACCTTCGCCACAGAATCCACCAGCGCTCCGTCCCGCGCCCGCCGCGTCACCGAGTACCCGCGTTCCAGCACGCGCAGCGGCGAAAGCGAATCCAGCTTCCCCGCCAGCGCGCTCACTCGCCCGCGCGTGCGCTCCAGCGTCCGCTCCGGCTGCGGGTGCAGCCGCTGAGCGAGGTCGTCGAGCCGCTGGCGCAGCATGTCGATGCGCTGGCCCGGCTGCCGCAGCGCGTAACTCTGCTCGAGCGAATCGAGCCGCTGTCGCGCAAGTTCCAGCCGCTGGTTCAACGCCGCCGGCAATGCCGCGCGCAATTGCTCGAGATACCCGCGCGTGTCTTCATGCCGAGGCACGACCATCTCACCGGCGTGGCTCGGCGTCGCCGCGCGCACGTCCGCGGCAAAATCTGCGATCGTAAAATCTACTTCGTGGCCGACTGCGCTGATCACCGGGATGCGCGACGCGACAATCGCGCGCGCCACGACCTCCTCGTTGAACGCCCACAAATCTTCCAGCGATCCGCCGCCCCGCCCAACGATCATCACTTCCGGCTGGTCTTCCTGCGGCAGAGCGTTAAGCCCGCGGACGGCGTTCGCAATCTCCTGCGCCGCGCCCTCGCCCTGCACGCGCACGCCGGCCAGAATCAAATCCGCCGGCCAGCGCGCGAAAATCACTTTCATCAAATCCTGGATCGCCGCGCCCGTCGGGCTCGTCACGATGCCGATGCGGCAGGGATACTTCGGCAGCGGCCGCTTTCGGTCGGCTGAAAAAAGTCCTTCCGCGGCAAGCTTTTTCTTGAGCTGCTCAAACGCCGCGGCCAGATCGCCGAGTCCCAGCGGCTCGATGCGGTCAACAATAAATTGATACGTCCCGCGCGGCTCGTACACGGAAAGCCGACCGTGAGCCAGCACTTTGCCGCCGTCCTCTGGCATGAACTTCAGCCGCTCGGCGCTGGCCCGCCAGATCACCGACGACAGCTGCGCGCCGTCGTCTTTCAGCGTGAAATAAATGTGCCCCGAACCGTACGCTTTGAAATTCGAAATCTCGCCTTCGACCCACAGGTTCTGATACCCGCGCTCGATACAATCCTTAATGTGCCGCGTCAGCTGCGTGACCGTCCAGGCCTTCGGCTTCTCCGCGCCACCAGCGCTCGCGCCCACAGCGCCGGACCAGCGGCGGCTCTCGTCAAACAGTCCGCGTTTCATGTTCTGCAGTCAACCTCGTCACTTCGGGCCGCTTGCGCCGCCCCATAAAGGGCCGTTCAAACGCGACAAAAAATACCCCGCAAAACGCCACGATCAGCGGCGTCATCAGCGCCAGTTGCAGCAGCGCGTTGGCCCAGTCCGGCCACGCCGCAAATCCGATTTTCCCGCCGTACGGAGCCAGCAGCCAGATCGGCAGATTGTGGTACAGATAAATCGAATAGCACATCCCGCCCAGCGTGGCCATCCAGATATTCTCCGTGAAGCGCCGCACCATTTTCCCGCGAAACGCGCCGTAATAAAACAGCAGAATTAAAAATGGCAGCGCCAGCTCATAATCGTTGCGTGCCCATCTCAGGTTAAACATCAGCGGCAGAGCCGCGCCGATCGCTACCAGATCGAAGTACCACTTTGACGCAGGCTTCTCTTTCCAGTCGATCAGGTACACATCTGCGAGAATGAACCCGGCAAGAAAATACTGGATGCTGCCCGGCAGAAAAAGATACGTCTGGTTCTGCCAGTGATTTACCTTGATCAGCAGCGGAATCCCGAGCATCAAAATGGCGAGCAGTCCGCGCCGAGCCAGTGTGCTCTCCAGCATGAACACGCGCGCAAGAAACGGCGCGAGCAGATAGAACTGGACTTCGATTTCCAGCGTCCACGTCACGAAATTCGGCGCGCAGTTGCCGCCAAAAAAAAGCCCATGTGTGTACGTCGCCGACGCCAGGAATTCCGGCAACACCGCTCTGAACGAGCCCGGATGCAGCACTGTTGTGTAGACAATCAGGAACACGACGAGGTTGATCAGATACGGCGGTTCCAGGCGCGTGAGCCGCCGCAAAAAATACTGCTTCAACCTCGGCGCAGCGGTCTTCTGCCGGAACGCGCGCGCGAAAGGCAGCGCCAGGATAAAGCCGCTGATCACATAAAAAAGCTGCACGCCGAAGTTGCCGTTTTCAAACACCAGCAGGTCGAGCCACTCGTTTGTTTTCTGGTTATGCAGCAGCCGGGTGTGCTTGGCCCAGTGCACGCCAATTACCGCCATAAACGCATAAAAGCGCAGCCCATCAATGAGCGGAATAAACGTGCCCGTCGCCTGCACGCGCGAGAACGGCGCGAGAAAGCGCCGCTGCCAGGCCGGCGCGGCGGCAATTGCAGTGGGATTTACGGTTACAGGCATAAAGGGTCTAAAACCAATAGTGATAAACCTAACGGAGGAATAATGGTATTGCGGTGAAAACGAAAAAAAATGTGATTAAACAAAGCGCAAAGAGTTCTGAGACAGTGAGCACAATCGCGTGCAACGGCGATGTTTCCAGCCCTATCTTAATCGTCACGACAAGCGCAGAGAATGTAGACAATGCAATCAAAAATGCCTGAGGGTGATCCTGTTTAGCAAAGATGACGAGGAGGTCATATTGAAAGACGACAAATACAGCAGTTGCGACGGAGGATATCAGCAGGATTGCTACACATCGCCATACGCTTGGAACTCGAATCGCCGGCAATTCCCAGACTATATTTAAGACCAAATTGGATAATAGTACGATCAATTTAAGGCAATATGCCGCAAAAAAGGCGAAAGGAAGGCCGTAGGCACAAATCAGAAAAACGGTTATTAGCATAACCATCGACGGCCTCACCAGACTGTCGACTAAAGCCACGCCACCGTGGCGTATATCGCGCCCAGCCAGAACAGGACCATAAACTCCGCAAACGTGACCGCAATCGCCCGCAGCGGCGTCGTCCTCAGCACGATCTTGATCGTCACGACCGTCACGGTAAATGCAGTCATTACCGCGAGAATTTCCCAATTGAACGCGCCTGTGAAAAGCCCCGGAACAATCATGAAGGCCGTATCGCACAGCCCCACGGAAAAGCCGGACGCAATCACGAAAATGGCCAGGCATTGTTTGCCGCTCGGCACGTCCATCGGTTCGGACGTGCCGCGCCAGCTGAAAATCCAATTGGCGAAGAGGACGATAAAGCGGATGCAGTACGCGGCGAAGGCCAGCAGAGCGATGATTGCAATGGCGAGCATCAGTCCTTCACCGCGCTGTTCACGATCGGTTCAAGCGTCCCAGCCCCGGCAGAAACCGCCCCACTCGGCTGGCATATTTTGGATACTGCTCGCCATACACGTTGGACAGATACGCCTCTTCTTCGAGCACCTGCGACCGCACGCACGCCACCGCGCCAAGCAGCACCGCCGCCGAAATCCACGTCGGCATCAGAATCACGAGACCCGCCAGCGTCGTAAACATACCCAAAAAAATCGGGTTGCGGCAGAAATTATAGAAGCCATCCGTGATCAGTCCCGGCCGCGCGGATTCATCGATCCCGATGCGCCACGAGGCGCCGAGATTAAGCTGTGCCAGCACCATGAACACCGTCCCGCCCAGCAGCAGCAGCGCGCCCGCCGCGAAGACCACTCCATTATAAAGGGGTGGGGGAACCGCGTGCCAGCCGGCCAGCGCGCCCGGACTCACCGCCCCGATCACCGTCTCAGCCGTTCCAGCCACAAGCAGCGCGACGAACAGGGCGTCCCGCAGTCGCTGGCCCCAGCGCGGCGAATGAAACAGGATCACCCCAAACGTGCCGTGCCGCCGGTACTGCAGCCACGCGCGCCACACAAACCCGACGCCCAGAAAAAGTACAATGCCGATCAGCGGAAGAAAACGCGCGAGTGCAGACATGGTTGAATCCTCTCGATGAATGTTCATGGAAAAACAGCCGCCATGATTCAGACGAGCGAACCCGGAACCGGTGACGCAATCCTTATTTTTTCAGAACGCTCTCGTAAATCCCCATCACCCGCCGCCCGACCGCGCGCCAGTCCAGTTCGCTCCGCAGCCACGTCTGCGCCGCCTCGAGCCCCGGCGTTTCGCCGCGCCCGGCCCAGGTGTCCACCCTGTTCAAAGCCGCGACGAGCGACTCCGCTGAATCGTCGTCGTAGGTCAGCTCCGGAAAAAACTGCGCGAGATACTCCGCCGCGCCGCTTTCGCGCGGCACGATCGGCAAAGTCCCCACCGCGACCGCCTCGAACGGCACCCGCCCGAACGCCTCGTGTTCCGCCGGATAAATCAGCGCGCGCGCCGACGTCAGGTACGCCCACTTTTCGCCCTCATACTGCGGCGGATACAGTGTCACCGCGCCGGCCAAATCCGCCCGCGCGATGCGCCGCCGCACGTCGCGACCGTCCGCGCCCTGAGCCGGCCCGACCAGCGCCAGCGCCGTCCGGCCGCCCTCAGCCCGGTAGCGCGCGAAAGACTCGAGCAGAAAAAGTACCCGCTTGCGCCGCTCGATCCGGCCGAGATACAGAAATTTTTTCTCTGCCCCCCACGGACCGTCCCGCGCCGTGAGTGGAACCTCGCCGTCGACGACGATCCCGTTCGGCACGACCTCGATCCGCTCGCGCGGCAATCCATACGGCGCGAATTGCTGAATCTCATAGCGGCTCAGCGCGATCACGCGCGCCGCCTTCCGCGCAAAGCGCCGCCCGAAAAACGCATTGAAAATCTTCTTCAAGAAAACATTCTTGTGCCCGACCAGAAACATCCCGCGCGGGTGCGCCAGGTACGGAATGCCGCGCGCCTCCGCGACCCGCGCCAGCAGCGCCGCATCCCAGCGCCAGTGCCCGCAGAAGTGCGCAAGTTCCGCGCCGCTCACCAGCCGCGCCAGCCAGTGCCGCGCCGAAAAAAAAGCCGCCGCCGCCTGCCCCGGCGTGTACGCGCGCACGTCTTCCAGCCCATAGCTCGCCGCGAATTTCCTGTCCAGCGCCGCGGCCGGACAGACCACCGTCAGCGCGCACACCTTTTTCAGCTCACGGCACAGCGCCGCCTCCGACACCGAAGGCCCCCCGTAACTCGCATCCAGCGATGAACATGAAAAAAGCACACGCATATTCGCCAAACGATTCTCGCAACGCGCCACACGCCAGCGCGGCCGCAGTATATCGTTTTGATCGCCGCGCCGTGTATCAGAAGCAAGCGCATCGACCTCCGCAGCGAATTCGGCTAAGCTTAAGCAACCAATCGCGGAACCATGACCATGAATCAATTTCCTCGCGCGGTGTTGGCTATGGCTATGGCGATGGCGCTCGTGAGCGCGCATGCGGTCGACGAGCCCGCCGAAAAGCCACCGGACTTCACGCGCTACGTCCCAAATCCAAACCCGGCCGTATTCACCGAAGTCCTTACCGACGCCGAATACCGCGCGCGCATTGAATTCGCGCGGCCGCTCATCGACCGGCTCAAAGCCTCGCGTGCCAATCTTCCCGAGCGCGGCTGTCTCGTCATCCAGGTTCAGCCCGGTGGCGCAGCGGCAAAAGCCGGCATCACTGTCTCGTGTATCATGACCGAAATGCTCGGCGTCAAAATCAACAAACGCGACGACATCGCCAACCTCCCCGATAAACCGTCGACCATGAAATGGATCTCGCCGGATGGGGTTGAACACAGCGCCGAAGGAATCATGCGCAAGGATTTGAAGATGGCTGTCGAAGACTTCCAGCGCGACAATCCGTCGAAACTGGACGTCGATCACACCGATCCGCGCTGGTCGCAGGAAGTCGAGCTCGCGTCCTATGTCGGGACCGACGATCCGGAACTGAGCGAGACCGCGCTGGCCCGAGCCGTCAAGGCCGGCATGCCTGTTTCTTTCCAGCTTAAAACAGTGGCGCCCGGCCTGGCGATGCGCGCGGCGCTCTATCAACAATGCATGGACCTTTGCGTGGAGCTGATCCCAAAAATCAAGGAGATCAAAGGCAACCCCGCGCAGCTCTATTCGTTCTATTTCAACGCCGCGCGCAGCAGCGGGCATTACAAAGAAGCGCTCGAGATGGCGAAAAAAATCCCTGACTCGGGCCGCTTCATCGCAGACCTGACCGCGGCGGAAAAACGCGTTGCGCAAGGCACCGAACCGCGTGCCGAATTGCCCGGCATTGCCGCGAAGAAAATGTTCCACGATGACTTGTTGATCCGTTCTGAGCTGCTGCCCCCGGGCACTGAAATGGCCCGCCCCGCGGCGCGCGCGCTGAATGCGTTTTGTTATGACGTGAGTTCAACGCATGTCGTCGAGAATGGCCGTTATTACAATACGGCTTTTTTTCCCGCCGCAAAAAATGTTCATTTCACCTGCCGCTATCGCGTACGGACGGAAGGCAAAGTGGAGATTGTGCCCAAGTTGACTTTCGATTTTTTTATCGCTGATCCGAAGGGTGAAAAAACGTACGAAGCGCAGGTCAAAGGCCGCAAAGAATTCGGCCTGCTCGGCATGCCGCATTGGGACACAAATATGGTCTTCAATGCCAGCCGCATGGGTTTGCAGGTGGTCGCGCATAACGCTTCGCTTTTCAGCGCGCCCGAAATGGAACACCGCGTCGACATGTACGCGCTGAACGGCTGGCTCGAAATTGATATCGACGGCCGCATGCGCTTCCTTGCGCCGCAGTTCAATCTCGACGCGATGCGCGGCATGGTCATCGAATTCTCCGGCGTCAAAGCCAGGCTCTCGCACATCGCATTCTGTGAATTGCTGACGCCTGACGAACGGCGCGCGAAGGTCGACCCCGAAATCAACAAAGCTTTCGCGAAAGGTTGGACGCGACTCCACCGGACTGTGCAATGGGCCGATCACGGCGCGATTGCGGAACTGCTGAAACTTGGCGCGAAAGTGGACGCGATCACGGCCGACGGCCTCACGCCGCTGATGCTGGCCGCGCGCTGCAATCAATTGGAAACCGTGAAACTGCTCGTGAAAAGCGGTGCCAAACTGGACACCTTGGATAAAGACGGTCGCAGCGCGTTAGTCTGGGCCAATGAAAACTTCGCCGACGCCTGCGCAGAATATTTAATGATCGCCGATCCAAAACTGAATCAGGGCGGAGCCGTCAAACCGCCCCGGCCGCCAGACAACGAAACCTTTTAGATATGGCACGCTCTATGAAAAAGCTCACAATCGCCGCCCTCGCCCTTACTTTCTGCGCGTGCGTGTCATTCGTTCACGCCGAGGACCCCGCCGTCTACGCCCCGCGCGCACGTGAAGTCACCGACCATATCCAGAAAACGTTCTTCGACCCGCGCAGCGGCGTGTACCTCAAAGCGCTCAGCATCCAGAAGCCCGATTACGTCTGGCTGCAGAGCGTCATGTTCGCCACGCTCACCGCCGCCGCGCGCGTCGACAAAAATTCCTACGGCCCCGCGCTCAATAAATATTTCACCGCGCTCGACGGCTACTGGGACAGCAAGGCCAGAATCCCCGGCTACGAAGCCGCGCCGACCAAGGGCAACGGCAGCGACAAGTACTACGACGACAACGCCTGGCTCGTGATCACCTTTCTTGAAGCCTACGAAACCAACCGCGATCCGCGCTATCTCGAGCGCGCCGACGCGACGCTCAAGTTTGTGCTGAGCGGTTGGGACGAGCAGCGCGGCGGCGGCATCTGGTGGCATCAGAACCACAAGGACGGCACCAAAAACACCTGCGCCAACGCGCCCTCCGCCGTGGGTTGCCTGCGGCTGGCGCGCTTCAAAGAAGGTCCCGCCGCCGCGGCCTTGATCGAGCACGCGCGCAACCTCGTCGAATGGACCATCGGCGCGCTGCAGGACAACGACGGACTCTTCGACGACCGCATCGTCGTCGCGACCGGCGAAGTCAAGCGCGGCAAACTCACCTACAACTCGGCGCTGATGTTGCGCGCGCTGCTGGGCCTCTATCGCGCGACGGAGAAGAAGGAGTATCTCGAACACGCCCAGCGCATCGGCAAAGCCGCCGACTGGTTCCTCGACAAAAAAACCGGCGTCTACCGCGACGCCGTGCGCTATTCGCATTTCATGGTCGAAGCCGATCTCGAATTATATCGCGCGACCAAAGAGGACTACCTCCTCGCCCGTGCAAAGAAAAATGTCGACGCGTTTTACGCCTCCTGGAAAGCCAAACAGCCGGAAGACATGATGTCCAACGCCTGCATCGCGCGCGTCTTATGGCTGATGGCCGAAACTGAAACCGAAGCCGGCCGCGCATTCTGGCAGAAGGCCGACATGGCCAAACCTGTTGCGCGGTAATTTGATCCGCGAGAACTCCGCAGCTCACGCAAAATTCCGCTGTAGGGAATCGCGATAATTCCAAGTCCTCTCGTCAGTGCGCTGCGGGCTGCCCGGCCGACAGGTCCGTTGGGCGGACGCGGCATTTTCTTTCGGTTCCGGGGGGCGGCATGGAAATTAAAGGCGAACTGAAACGCAATGGGCTGCCCAGCCTCTTTCGCAATTTCGCCAACGAGAATTTCCAGGGCGTCCTGACCATCGCCAGCCCCGTCGGCGAGAAACTCATCACGCTCACCGAAAACGAAGTCACCATCTACTGCGACGCGCTCAACGAATCCTCGCGCATCGGCAACATCCTCGTCGGCCGCGGGCTGGTCACCGAGGAAGCGCTCGAGGAAACCGTCCGCGACCAGCGCAAACTTGAACCCCGTCCCAAGCTCGGCGAGATGCTCGTCAAGCGTGGCCTCGTCCCCGAGAAAGCCATCGGCGACGCGCGCCGCTTCCAGATCGAAGAGGACGTCTGCGACATCCTCTCCTGGAAAAATGCGACCTTCAATTTCGCCGGCAGCGACTCCGCGCGCGAAATTCATCCTGAAGATTTCGCCCCCGACCAGGTCCACCGCCTGACGATCGATCCCGACACGTTCTTCAAATCGGTCACGAAACTCTCGGAAGACTGGGAGTCCATCGGCGACCGTCTGCCGACCCAGTACCTCTGCTTTAAACTCTCCTCGAAAGCCGCCGAAGCCGCCGTCAAATTGCCGCCCGATACGCAGCGCATTCTCCGCTACTTGAAAGAAGGCCGCAGCGTCGAAGGCGCCGTGCGCCAGAGCTGCGTCGGCCGCATCCAGGTGTGCGCGCAGGTCATCGACCTGCTCGAAAAAGGCCTCGTGCTGCCGGCCTCCGGCGCCGACCTGCGCTACATGGCCTCCGAGCACCGCGCGCAGAAGCGCTACCACGACGCGCTGTACATCTACCGCCGCCTGCTCGAAAGCCCCGACGCCAAGGAAGAGCGCCAGTACCTCGAAAACCTGATCGTCGAAATTTCCGATGAAATCGTCCGCCTGAAACAGAGCGGCGAGTACGGCGAAGAAGCCATCATCGTCAGCCACAAGGGCGCGAAGGACCGCTACCTCCAGACCCAGCGCCGCCGCAAGATTCTGATCGTCGCGCTCATGCTCGTCTCGCTCGGCGGCGCCGCCTACATGCTGCTGCATGACGACAGGCCCCAGGAAAATTTCCCGCTCGTCTACCGCGACCACATGGTCCGCTCCGACGAGTTCGTCGCCCGCGGCAAATTCAATGCGGCGATTCGCACGCTCAACGAGCTGGACGATCAAATCCCCGACAAGGAAAGCCACGCCGCGCGCAACATCCGCGACAAGAAAGCCCGCATCCCGGGCATGATCTACACTTACATCGAAAACCGCATCCCGGTCGTCGAGAGCATGGCGGAGCGCGGCGGCGCCGAACGCCAGCAGGCGCTGCTCGAGCTCCGCGAGCTCGACGAAGAATACCCGCAGAATCCAAGCACGGGCAAAATCAAAGACCTCATCGCGCACTACAGTCCAAAGAAAACCGACGATCCCGCCCACGACCCGGCGCAGGCCTACAAGCCCCTTGCGTCGCGCGAGGAATTGCTCGACCGCACGCGCAAAGCCGACGTGCTGAAGCAGCAGAAAAAATACATGGAAGCGCTGCGCGAATACGTCGCCATCGCCCAGAATGCGCCCGCCAACGGCGACCTCTGGACCAAGGCCAACGACAGCGCCCGGGAAATCAAGGCGCTCGAAATCAGCCTCAACGAGATCATCGAAAAAGCCGAGCTCGCCTTCGCCGAGAAGCGTGGCGAAAAAGCGCTCGAGCTGATCGAGCCGGCCATTCCGCGGTTCGGCGATTTCGACGGCCTTTCCCGCGCGCAGTCGCTGAAGACCAGCCTGCTCGCGCGCAAGGGCCAGGCGCAGCAGGTCTTCAAAGCCGCGCAGGAGCTCGAAGCCCAGAACCGCATCCTCGACGCGCTCTTCCGCTACGAGCAGGTCGCCGACGGCTACCCCGAATTCCCGATCTCCGCCGAAGCCCGCACCAAGGCCGCCGCGCTGAAGACCGTCGCCGCCGAGCTGCGCCGCAACCTCGACGCCGCGCTCTCCGCCGTCGCCGCCGGCGATTTCAAAAAAGCGCGCGACTATTACATCCCGCTCCTGCAGCTCAACCAGCAGCTGCTCATCGACCAGCACATCGAAGTCCCCGTGCACGTCGCCTCAATCCCGCCCGGTTCCACGCTTCGCATCAACGGCAAAGAGATCGGCGTCACCCCCCGCAACGTGATGGTCCCCGCCGGCGAGCCCTTCGAAATTGTCGTCGAACGCAACGGCTTCACACCCAAGCGCGTCGCCGGCGACCGCATCGGCGCGCGCGACCTCAACGTCACGCTGAAGCTCGATCTCGAGCCGGTCTACATGGAATTCACGTCCGCGCCGCTGGCAATGCCCACGCCGCTCCTCGCCCCGCCCGTCTGGTACGACAAGCGCCTGATCGTGCTCAACGCCAGCACGCTCGCCGCCATCGAGCCGCCCAATAAGGAACCCGACTGGACGTTGAAAGACCTCTACGACCCGCGCGCGCCGCTGCCTGAAAATGCGAACTTCGACGACAAGAATTACTGGTATCCGCGCCTCGCGCCGAAGCTCCACAAACCGGGCTTCCTGCTCCTCCCGCTGCGCAACCGCGACCTGCTTGAAGTCGACCTGCGCACGCCAGGCAAGCCGGTGAAGCGCTCGCTCTTCGCCAAGCTGCCGTCCAAGCCGCCCGAGATCACCGGCGAAATTTACTTCGAGGAACATTCCAAGCTCGCCGGCCGCTCATTGCTGATCGCCGCGTTTGCAGACGGCCACGTGCGCTGTTACGAGGACCTCGATCAGCGCGAAAAAGTCACCGAGCGCTGGTCCATCCCCATCGATCCGCAGGACGGCACGCGCCGCCAGCCGCCGGCCGCCGGACTCTTCGGACGCAAGGGACTCGTCTGGGTCCTCAGCATGAACGGCCTGCTGCAGGCCATCGACCCGATCGAAAGCCGCCCCGTCGCGCGCGAGCAGTTCGAGCTCATGTCGTCGCGCTCGACGTTCTCCACCGTGCCCAACGACAACCTCGCCGCCTTCGTTCAACGCAACGGCAAAGTCATCCTCTACGACCTCGAAGCGCGCCAGATCGTCTGGACGCTGCCGCCGCGGCAGGCGATGGAAGAATCCGTCGGCGTCACCATCGATGAGACCGGCGTTTACGTCACCACGCGCAGGAACGACAACGGCGAGCTCACCAAGTACCCGCGCATCCCCGCCGGCACCAGCGCGACGCCCTCGGCGCTCTGGAGCGTGAAGCTCGACGGCCACGTCGACATCGACATGACCAGCGGCAAGCACCTCTACCTGGTCACGCATTTCAATAAAGTCTACGCGTATTCGAAGAAGGATCTCGCGCCGCTGTGGGACTTCAAAATCAAGCCGGAAATGGGCGATCCCACTTCCGTCCGCGTCTTCGGCGACTATGTCTACGTCTCGACAAACAAAGGCAAGATCATTATTCTGAAATCCGAATAGTGCCGCGCTTTTGAGTCGGGAACATGCACGCCATGCCGCTGAATTCGATCCAGTCCTCCGCTGAAGAACAGTTCTCCAGGCAGAGCCACCGTTACGGCAAAGGCCACGTCCTCGAAGACGTCGCCGACGTCCGCGCCGCGCTCTCGCAGATCACTCTCCCTCCGCGCGCGCAGGTCCTCGACGTCGCCGCCGGAGCCGGCCACACCGGCCTCTGTCTCGCTGAACTAGGCCATGCGGTCACGCTCTCCGACATCTCCGCCGCAATGATCCAGCGTGTCCGCGAAGCCGCCGCCGTGTGCGGCTTGAACGTCGAAACCGTCTGCAACATCGCCGAACAGCTGCCGTTCGCGGACAATTCCTTCGATCTCGTCACCTGCCGCGTCGCCGCGCATCACTTCAGCGACGTCGCCGCCTTTGTAAAAGAATCTGCGCGCGTGCTGCGCAGCGGGGGCTGGTTCCTGCTCATCGACGGCAGTGTCGCGGACGGCCATGCAGTCGCCGAAGAATGGATTCACCGCGTCGAAAAACTGCGCGACCCCAGCCACGTGCGTTTCGTCACGCCCGCGCGCTGGAGTCAACTTTGCGCCCGCGCCGGCCTGGAAGTGCAGTCCGCGGAATTGACGCCGTTCAAGCAGCCGGATTTGAACTGGTATTTCGAAACCGCCGCGACCAGCGAGCAGAACCGGGCCGGCGTTCTCGAGCTCGTGAAGCACGCGCCCGCGGAAGCGCGAGCGTTATTTCAGCTCGCGGAAGAAGACGGCAAGATTGTCTGGTGGTGGCAGCGGCTGACGCTGATTGCGCGGAAACGCTGACGCGTCCTAAAGGTCGTCGATTTCAATCTCGCCGGTCCGCACCCGGCGCATGCGCGGAGCCGCCTGCGCTTCCACGCGGCGCGCCTCAACGATCGGCTGCGGCTGCGGCCGCGGCCCTTGGTGAAGAACCGGCCGCGCTGCAACCTCCGGGACCTTCGGCTGAACCGGCGGCGTACTCTGAACCTTCGGCGGTGTCGTCGCGATCGGCGGCGGCGCGGGAACCGATTCATTGCAGTTACAAATCGCGCTGTGGTCCGCGCGCCGCCACTGCACCGCAGCCTCGTCACACTCGTCGCAGTCGCGCGTGCAGCCGCTGAGCAGCGCCGCGCCGGACAGGACCAAAGTTGTGAGGAGAATCCGCATGCCGTTCAACTCCGATGACCCGATAATGGTACCATTAATGGCCCAAAAATCCACCCGGATCGCCGGCAAAATTACACAGCAAATCAACCACTCATCCACGTCGATTTCCAGACTTTCGCCGCCTTGACACAGCGGCGTTTTCCGCTATGATGCCCGCCGAAACGTTCGCACCTGTTTCAAAAATGTGACGACCAGCCGCAACTCCTTTTAAGAGAATGCGCGCGAACAGGCTGGCTGTGTCAATACAGCCCGCCTCTTGGCGCCTGTTCTCGAAGAAAGTTCGATGGCCACGACAATTATTCTTCGAGGGGAGAAGGCCTGTTCCGACACGAGCTTTCTCCGCCTGCAGGACCGTATCGGTTATCTCTTCAACAATCCCAGTCTGCTCGAACGCGCGCTCACGCACCCGTCCAGCACGTCCCACGCCCACAGCGACAACGAACGCATGGAATTCCTCGGCGATTCAGTGGTCAACCTGTGCGTCGCGCAGGCGCTCTACGAGTGGCATCCCGACTGGAGCGAGGGCGACCTCACCAAGGTCAAGTCCTGCGTCGTCAGCACCACCGGACTCGCCCGCGCGGCCGAGCTCATCGGCCTGCGCGACGTCGGCCGCTTCGGCAAAGGCCTCCCGCTGCACGAGCCGCTGCCGCCGAGCGTCTACGCCAATCTCTTCGAAGCCGTGACCGCGTCAGTCTATCTCGACGGCGGACTCGAAGCCGCGCGCGCGTTTGTGCTCCGCATCCTCGGCCCCGAAATGCGCGTCTGCGCCGAAGCCGGCGGCGACCCCAATCCCAAATCCTCTCTGCAGCACACCGCCCAGAAAATCTGCGGCGTCACCCCGCATTACGCGGTCGTCGGCACGACCGGCCCCGATCATGGCAAAGTGTTCGAAGTCTGCTGCCATGTCGGCAAGCGCGTCTTCCCGGTCGGCAAAGGCAAGAATAAAAAAGAGGCCGAGCAGGACGCCGCGCGCCGCGCCCTCGAAATCCTCGAAGCCGAAGCCGCCCGGAAATGCGAGGAGCAGAAGAAGGTCGCGGAAATGGTCAAAATTGCCACGGATGCGTCCCACTCTTTGTAATACAATCCGGGGCGAATCCGCGAAGCCATCATGAAAAAAATCAAGGCCTACATCAAACCCTTCAAGCTCGAACCGCTGCTCACCAGCCTGCCGCGCGAAGGCGTTCACGAGGTCCTCATTTCCGAAGTGCGCGGCTACGGCCGCCAGAAGGGCCAACTCGAATTGTACGCCGGCAGTGAGTACGAATGGACCTTCCTCCCCAAGGCCCGCATTGAAATCTACTGCGACGATGCCGCCGCACTCGCCGTCGAAAAAGCGCTGCTCGACAACGCACGCACCGGCCGCATCGGCGACGGCAAAATCCTGATCCAGCCGCTGGAACAGATGGAATCCATCGGCGTCGAATAACGGCGAAAGAGTCGAAGCACTCATGAACGACATCTGCGTCGCGACCCATCAGGCCTCGATCAAAGAATTGCTCGACGACGCCGAATTCGCCGGGCTCGCCAACCGCGCCGGTTTTCTCGTAGAGCTGCGCCTCGATTTTTTCGCCGACCTTTCCATCGAATCATTCGACCTCGCGCTGAACCGTTTCGCCCCGCGCGCCGTCGTCACCTTCCGCCATCCCGCGGAGGGCGGCCGCCGTCCCGGCGTCAGCGACGCGGAACGGCTCAGCTATTTGCAGCGCGCCGCCGATCGCGGCGTCGAGTACATCGACATCGAAGCCCGCACCGCGCTCGGCGCATTCAACAAACGCGCCGCGAAGTTGATCCTGAGCCACCACGATTTCCACCGTGCGCCCAGCCTCGCCGAACTCCGCGAACTCTGGCAGCGCATCGCCGCTCAGCCCGCCGCCGACGTCGTGAAGATTGCAGTCATGCCCGCAACCGTCCTCGACACCGCGCCCGTCTTGCAGCTGCTCACTGAGCTGCACGGCAATTCCGGCGGTCCGCGGCCGCTGCTGCTGTGCATGGAAGAAGCCGGCCTCTGGTCGCGTGTGCTCGCCGGCCGCTTCGGCGCGCCGCTGACCTACGCGCGCGGCGCGGGCGCCCCCGGCACCGCGCCCGGCCAGCTCACCTGGCGCGCGCTGAGCGACA
>JADMIO010828248.1_pt1 | contig 39991 bp, 33 predicted proteins | sample 8958161 | NCBI WGS metagenome assembly JADMIO01 (sample SAMN16585339, study PRJNA669376) | soil metagenome | isolation source: Crop rotation soil | place: USA: Cullars Rotation, Alabama | collected 2011
GGCCGCGACTTCAAGTCACGTGAATTCCAAGCTTCGGATCCCACTGTGCTGGAAAGTCCGGGTTGGAGGGATCCATTACCAGGTCTATGACACCTGTGCTATCGTCGATAAAGAGTATTTTTTCCCAATGGTTACCGCCATCGGTGGTTTTAAAAACACCTCGCTCCGGATTGGCGGTGAACAAGTGTCCGGGCGACGCTACATAAACCGTGTTTGGTTGTTTGGGATGGACAATAATACGCACGATATGCTGTGTTTCTTTCAATCCCATGTTCTTCCAGGTTTTACCGGCATCCATCGACTTATAAATGCCATCTCCTGAATAGGTACTCCTGGTGAGATAAGATTCACCTGTGCCGGCCCACACCTGGCCTGCGTCGGATGGCGCTACGGCTATGGCGCCGATGGTATGGTGATACGGAAAGATATTTTCGAAAGTGCTGCCATTATTAGTGGTCTTCCAAAGACCGCCGTTACGCGTTGCCACATAAAAAGTGTACAGATGGTCAAACGCGGGCGTTTCAGGGACTGCAAAGCCGGTGGTCCATCCGCCGGTGCGGAATGGCCCGATATTCCGGTACTTGAACTGACTGATCATATCTGCCGGAATGTTTTGCGCAGACAGGGAGACGGGCACCAATAGCAGCAGTAGTAAGCGTTTCATTAGAATTGGCTATTAATTAAGAAATGATAGCGTAGTTATGGGTTAAACATAGTTATTATTGGTAACCTATGCTTATTGGGGATTGATAAATACTATGCAAATCTTAACTAAGAGAAGGGGTAGGGGCTGTGGTCGGACTATTTCGCTCTCAGCCAAAAACTATTTCTCAATAACGAGGCAAAGTCATCCGGGTCATTGATGATCACATTATGTTCTCTCGGGCTATGTATGAATAAGATTCTATTGTCCTTTATCGTCCTTTCATTCACCGATGTCTCCTCTGACAATCCATAGGGTATTTTGTATTGGCGCAGCTGCAACATCATCGTATCGCTCATTTTGTCCGGTCCGTAGCCGGTATTGGTAAACCAATGGACAAAATGGTGATTCCGGTCTTCTGTCCAATGCATAAACGTGTCCAGCCGGCCATACAGCGCATCGAACAGGAATACCTCATCCACCGCCTGGCGCCCGTGTTCCAGGATATCGGCCATTACTGAATAAGCGCCGCTATGCCCGGCCAGTACAATATGTCCCGGCAGGGCATGGGAGGGGATGATCCTTTTCTTCTTGAGTTCCTCCAATACATCCGTAACCAGCAATTTGAACATTCCCTCCTGCTTCATTTTTCCTCCGTAGCTGTCTGCTGCATTCTTCGCCGCTTCCGGCAGTACCAGCACAGCATTTCGACCCGAAGCCGCAAATTGACGGGCCAGTCGGTAAAATTGCAAAGCCGTATCGATATTGTTATGCCAGCCATGGAACCAGACCACCAGGTCTACGGTCTTTTTTACGTGCAGTCCGGTCGGGACTACCAGTAATACCGAGCTGTCATCATAATGCCCTTGCCTGGGAAGATGGTTCCCATCGCCGTCCAGGTGCCCATGATCCCTGGCCGTATCCGGAAAGCAATTATGCGGGGAGGAGAAGTGGAGGATCTGGTAGGTTTCCTGCGCCTTTACGCTTGTAAAGAGTGCGCCAAATAAAAAACCTGTCAGCAGATATTTCATATTCCCGGAATATACAAAATAAAACCTGTCTGTCCTCGTTGGAAGTCACAAATTGTGACTTCCAATGGTCCTTAGAGGGTTGACCTAATCCTTCTCCTCTGCTCTACGAAAACCTATGGGATCTGTTTGCCTGTTCGGCGGGTATGAGAAGCTGTTTGAGGTATTTAAAAATAATCTGGATATCTTCGTCATGCCGGGTCACATTCGTTTCTAACTGTTCGAGTTTCAGTAGAATGTCTTTGTGCGCCAGCAGCAATCCGGGCAGTGTCCGATGCGGACCTGGTGCGCCTGCTGCTGGTGCTATAGGTCCTTTTCACTCCGAAAAAAATGAGTGCCCCTCGTGAAGCGGTCAATCCTACCTTTACTTTATGAGAAGAACAAAGGATTTTTTACTTATTTCTTTTTTTCTACTGGCATCGTTGGCAGGGGGCGCCCGGTGTTATAGCACCCCTTCCGGCTGCGCTGCCAGCCTACGTTACTCCGATACGGTAGACCTAAAAGTATTTGCCACAAATATTATTGCAGGTGTCCAGGATAATTACGAAAAAGCCAGGACATTGCTTGCCTGGCTCGGGGCCCATTTCGAGTGGAAATATACAGACTATCAGAATCGGACAGTGCAGCAGATCATTGCGCGAAAAGGCGGTAACTGTTTCGAGTTGGCAACGGTGTATATGGCCCTGTTAAAGGAATTGAACATAAACTACCGGCCTATCGCGGAAGTCAACATCCAGAAGCCCGATGAAGACCGGGGTCGGCGGGCAGCCCAAATGGTAAAGGAAAAGGGTAATAAAGTGTCCGTATTTGGAAGACAGCACAATGACCATCGCTGGATCGAGGTCTATGATGACCATGCCAAAGAGTGGGTGCCGGCCGATCCGACAATGAATATTATTGGCTTCGACCAATGGCTAAAAGCCAGGGCATGGTTCGGGGAAAGGCATACCATCAATGATGAATTCAGCAGTGAAATGATCGTTCCGTTTGGCATTTTCGTTGTCAGCAAGGATGATAAGGCCAAAATGAATGAGAACCGCACGACTTATTACCTTGTAGACCGGTTAGATGCGTTATATGGTCACAGGCTTTCCAGTCTGCCTTCCTGGAGTAAATGGGTCAGCGCCCTGCAAGTACTGAGCAAAGTGGCAAAAAATGCCTTCGAAGGAAAGAAAAATTTGCAGGCATATGATAGTCAGATCAGTACAATTGCCAAGATCTACCAGGACCTCAGACAGGAATATAAGGGGTTAACCCGCTGATAATGGTCAAGGCGGATGGTTACCTTTAACATATGCGGCAATTGTACAGTACGATACCGGAACATGATCCTTTCGCCAGGATGATCCATAGCGTAAAGATCGAAGGGGTGCCCAGTGACCCCGAGGTAGCATTGATAAAAGGTCATTTTCGGCTAAGGAAAGCAGCCAAAAAAGATCAGCTGCTGAAAAAAGGGCAGCTATGCAAAGCTCTTTATTTTGTTGTCAAAGGATGTCTGCATACCTTTTACACCACGGAAAAAGGCGAAGAATTTACCCGTTGTATCGCCATGGAAAATTCATTTTGCTGGTCAATGCCCAGTTTCCTGCAACAAACCCCTGCGACGGAAAATATCGAAGCGCTTATCGAATCCGAGCTTTTAGTGATCGACCATAGCTCCTTTTTGCTGTTATGCGAACAAAGCTCCTGGTTCAGGAATGGTTATCTTGCGGCGTTGGAAGGTTTATGTATCGCCTATGCCGACCGGGTTAAAAGCCTTCTTACCATGAATGCGGGCGAACGATACAGGGACCTCTTACAGCAAAACCCTGACATCGTCCGCCTGTTGCCCAATAAGACGGTGGCCTCTTATTTAGGGATAACCCAGGAGTCCCTAAGCAGGATAAAAGCTGTGCGCTGATTTTTTATCATTTATCAACTGTCCCGATGATGCGAACAGCGAAATTCGCTATAAAAGATCATGTCAGACAAAAGGATCACCTATCTATACTATTTCTGCATCGCGCTCACCGGTATTTTTTTTATCATCAGTGGCTTTTACGAGATCACAAAGAATCCTGCCACCTATCCCAAAACCCTGCGAATGGGCTATCCGCCGTACTTTATCACCACACTGGGGTACGCGAAGATCGTGGGGGCGCTGGCTTTATGGTTACCGAATTTTAAGAAGTTAAAGGAATGGGTTTTTGCCGGCTTCACCTTTGACATCGTTTTTGCCTTTATTTCCGGGTTGAATATCCATAGTGTCACCGACTGTACCAAGGCCGCAGTAGCATTTGTATTGATCCTATTGGTGTATGGATTATTCAGCGGCAGGAATCAGACCGGGAACACATCAAGGCCGGTAAAGGTGACGGAGTCTACCGGTCTCCGGACCGGGTGATCCGGGTGATATCGACGATATTGCTATCACAGGCCGCTCTAACCTTCCAATCCAGCTGGATGCGGATCGGTGCAGATGAATATACAGGCCGTAAGGCCCGGCGTCAGTCCGGAAATGCTAATGAGTGTAAAGCTTGTCCTAGGTATAGTTGCCTTTGCCATAATGAATACTGTTTTCAGGTGTCGCAAATTGCGACACCTCGATTAAGAGATCTTGAGTAATGTTTATAATTGGTAAGGCGGAAACAGGATGGTCTCCAAAATTAGAGAAAATAGTTCTCCGAAATTTTAAAACTTTGTCGGTGGCCGTGAGTAAGCCGGATAGGATTCAAACCTGAAGTTGATGATTATGAGCATGGTGTAAATAAGCGGCCTATGAGCGCACGTTCAAACACAAAGAAACCCGCTACTAGAGCGGGTTTCTTAATTTCTGTGCTTTGTCAGTGACCCCGTCAGGATTCAAACCATATTTTGGAAGCTGCACCCAGCTTGAGTTTTAAAGAGCTTTGAGTTCGTAGTTCACCAGGGAGTACACCAGGTGATTAGCAGGGTAAAGATAGGGGATTTCAGGATTGCTACTTTTCCTTCGGAACTTCGCTCTGTCTCTGTTTCAATATATGGGTCAATACAGAATAGAGTAAAACTGCATTCCACTCGATGCCATAATCGAAAATGTGATACTTCGTTGAATCTGAATTATCATGGATGGCAAAATAGGTTGTGTAGGCTCTTAGCCCTAGTGAGCCCCAGGGCAGAGCGCCTATTTTTGGATCTTCGATCCCAGCGGGGTAATTGTGACACCTGCAAGTTTGAAGGCAAGACCATCGTTGACCAGTTTTACGTAGTGCAGGCCCAGGTCGTTGAAATAGCTGTCATGCAGAGCGCCATAGATCGTCTTGTATTTTTCTATCAGCCGTTTCTTGCGGATACCATAAATTGAACGGAGCCCGATCCTGATGACTTTACCTTCGTGGTTGCGAACCTCTATTCGGTAAGTCCGGCCAATGCTAAAATATAACCCGGTAACCCAGTCAATGCCGAATCTGAAGCTTTCGATAATTTCCTTTTCAATGGTGGTTGGCCCGGCCGATTTTAAGTCATTATCGTCGAAGGCCAAATAATGCGGGTGAATCGTGAGCATTCGATCCCGGTCAAATAGGCTTCGTTCGGAGACAGAGTAAGCACTGAAAAACAATGTGAAATTCGAAAATTACCCACTTAGTGGTTGAAATTTACCCATTGAATAGATGAAAATTACCCACTTAGTGGTTGAAATTTACCCACAAAAATTCCTTTTTTACCCCAAAAAGTCGTAATATTGCATTATGTATCAGAGATATATAGCATCCCCTATTACGGAAGCGCTGAAGGATACCCCCGTGATCCTTATCAACGGGGCTCGTCAGACTGGCAAAAGCACGTTGTGCCGGCAATTGCTAAAGGAAGGGGTGTTCGACGGTCAGATTATGACAATGGACGACCCAACAACGTTGGCTGCAGCCCAGGCTGATCCTTTGGGGTTCCTGCAGGGTTTAAGCCATCATGCCATTATAGACGAAGTGCAAAGAGCGCCCCAATTGTTTTTAAGTATTAAAAAGCTGGTTGATGAAAACAGAAAGGAAAGGCGGCTGATTCTAACCGGTTCGGCTGATGTCATGACATTTCCCCAGGTTGCGGACTCGCTTGCTGGCCGGATTGAAATTCATCACCTCTGGCCGCTTTCACAGACAGAGATTCTCGGAAAGAGATCAAAATTCTTGAATACTCTGGTGACACCTGAAGGCCGGTTTGAGCCTCTTAAAGGGCATAAGAGCAACTGGAAGGATCTTATCGTGGCTATCCGGGCCGGAGGATACCCCGAAGCCTTGCAGCGAGAAAGTGAAGGACGGAAAGAGAAATGGTTTGAATCCTATATTGATGCGGTATTGCAGAAGGATATTAGTAATTTGGCGAGTATAGAAGGCTTGACACAGATTCCCAATATCCTTCATCTCATAGGTACGAGAATTGGCAGCACAGTAAATCTCTCCGACATCGCACGACTTTCAGGAGTAAAAAACACGACCTTACAACGATACATGGCGCTGTTGGAACATGTCTTTCTTATTTTGAGAATCCCGGCGTGGACGCCGAATATGGAGGGGCGGTTCGTGAAATCGCCTAAGATATTTATCAACGACACCGGACTTCTCTGCCATTTACGAGGTGAGGGAGTCGATAGTCTGGTAGAAAATAGGACCACAGCCGGTGCATTCCTGGAAAACTTCATTGTTATGGAAATTGTCAAACAATTGAGTTGGTCCAATCTTTTCTTAAAACCCTATCATTTCAGCGTTCATAGTGGAGCTGAGGTCGATCTGATATTGGAAGATAGGAAGAAGCAACTCTTCGGTATCGAAATAAAATCGACAGCCTCCGTCAGTCAAAGCGATTTTAATGGATTGAAACGACTGGCGGAAACAGCGGGCGAAAAATTTCAAAGAGGAATAGTGTTATATGGAGGGGATCAGGCTGTCGGCGGATTTGGGGAAAACCTCCAGGCTGTGCCGATTCATGCTGTGTGGGCGGAATAGGTCGTTGTAGCGAATTGTCGACAATGTTTGGGGAAATTTTTATCAATCCGAAAAGCTTCTGTCAAGGTAGGTGCGGATTACTCTAAAGTAAAGCCATTCTCAGGAATGCAGGCTTGTGCAAATAAACGGCTAAAATCGGTCAGTTGGATGGTAGTATGGGCTACAACTCCAATCTGTTTTTTCTTATCGTCAAAGACAGGGTCTTGACCGTCGTCAATATTCCACTCAACTAGATTTAATGATCGCATGTGGTTAATATACATATCGAAATGTTCAAGGAAAGCGATCTTTTCTTCTACATCCACGTCCATGTTGGGAATTCCCTTCAAAGTATAGTGGGTTTGAATCCTGAATAATCCTGCCCGGAAAGATGTGCCACAATTCAATCTGGACAAGGGTTTCGGCCGATTTCGATGAACACCTTTGGACCAATAGTTACCGGTTCACCAGGATGCTCACTGCTCTTTTGAGCGATTTTGAATATTTTGGTGCGGCCCGAAAACAAAAAACCCAGCAAAATCAACGTTTTGCTGGGCTGCGGCATCTTTTGGTTTGCCTTTTCGTGACCCCGTCAGGATTCAAACCTGAAACCTTTTGATCCGTAGTCAAATGCTCTATTCAGTTGAGCTACGGGGCCTTACCACTTATGCAGGGAGCCTGCAAAGGGGCTGCAAAAATAGGCAAAAATCCGGTAACAGAAAAAAAGGTTACTCATAAATTTTCATGGCAGTGCGCTCGACCATTGTCTTGGGCAGGAGCCAGGCCATGGCAGCGCCGAGTTTGTTGACGAAGCCGACGATGACCTCGGCCTTGCCGGCCAGCATGGCCTTGACGGCGACGGAGGCAACAGAGGCGGGTGTCATATTGAATTTTTCGGCGGCCCGCATGCCTTTTGCACCGAGTTGGGCGCGGTTGGGGAAGTCGGTGTCGGTGGCGCCGGGGCTGACGCAGGTGACGGAGACGGTGCTTTTGTGCAGTTCCTGGTGTAGGCCGCGGCTGAAGGCGAGTACGAATGACTTGGTGGCGGCATAGAGGGTGAGCTTTGGAACAGCCTGGTAAGCGGCGGAACTGGCGATATTCAGAATATGGGCTTTGGAGCGGCGATGGAGGTCGGGTAGGAAGAGACGGGTCATGGACACCAGGGTGGACATATTCAGGTGCATCATGTTCAGGCTCTCTTCGAGGGTATACTTTTCGAAGGGACCGCTGAGGCCATAGCCGGCATTGTTGACCAGGATATTTACATCATATGCCTTGGCACGACACCAGTCATATACGTTTTGGGGGGCTTCTGTCTGCGACAGGTCCAGCGCCAGGTAGTCGGCGGACACCCGGTAGCGGGCGGTGATCTCGGTGACGGCACGTTGCAGGAGCTCTTCGGAACGGGCAACGAGAAGTACACTATGGCCTTTGGCGGCCAGCTCTTCGGCAATGGCGCGACCGATCCCCTTGCTGGCGCCTGTAATCAATGCGTATTCCATGTTATACTGATATGAGAGAGGCCGTCCTAAAGGTACGGCCTCTCCTTAATAAGATTATCGGTGTTGGTCAGTTCTGAACTTTCGAGGCAAAGCGATGATAAAAAGGCGTCTTGCTCTTCTCATCCTTCGGCATGTATTTACCGGTAATGATCGGGACATACATCACCCGGCGACGACTGGCTTCTCCATACAAGGGAGACTGCTGGGCCCGGTGCCATATCCGACCGTCATGTACGGTCAGGTCACCGGCGTGGAGATCGAAGCCGATCTCGCGACGGTCGGGATTATTGTCGATGAAGTATTTCTTTCCGAATAATAACCGCAGGATGCCTTGTTTATGCGTCCCGGGCAGCACCCGCAGGCCTCCGTTCTCAAAGGGAGTGTCATCGAGGTGAATGCCCACGTTCAGCATCGGCATGATCTTTTGCCCGAGGAACAGGTCCCGGGGGCTATCCGTATGCCAGCCCATCTGGGTAAAGGAGCTTTCGGGCATCCGTACATAGTGGTTCAGGATCAGACCGTCCTTCTCATTTTCACTGATACGCCCCTCATATGGAGAGAGTAGTCCGATAAGGGCCTTGATGCGCGGATCCTGCAGGAGTTCATGCAGCGGCTTGCTGTACAGGGACAGGAAGCACATCCGCTGGATCATCTTATTGCCATTCTGGTCCTTTCCGAACTTCAGGGGAATGCCGTTAATTTTTTCCCGTCCTTCCTCCAGCCATTGTTTTTCAATCCTATTCAGCTCCGAAATGAATAATTGAACGGTCTCCGAATGCAAAAAATTCTTGAATATGATCACGCCATACTTGTCGAAAAAGTTAAATTGTTCTTCTGTCAGCTTATCTCCTAATATAAAATCGGGGCATTCAAATTTTTTCATGGTGCTAGCTTTATTTAAGAAAAGGAAGGGTCATCCTTTCGCCAGAGCTTAAATATGGGTTAATTGAATTTTAACAAATTGTGAAATCTTCATTAATCAACAAATGTAAGAAAATTAGGTTTTTCTGCGTTAATTTGCCGCCCTTTATCGATTAACGCTAATAAATATACTACAATATTGTCCCTCAATTCGTTCAGAACCGGATCTTTTCTTCGTCCAGGGGGGATTTTCTGCCTACTTTTTTTAACTTTTCACGCACAGGCCCAAAAAGACAGTACGGGGGTTGTGCCTATCCAGCAGATCCAGGAGTTACCCATTCCCCCGCTGAAGGCCCCCCTCAAAGTACGGCCAGCAAAGATAAGGCATGTTCTTGTTCTGCCAATCATTGCCCGCTCTATTGAGACAGGGTGGTCTTTTGGGATCGCCAGCGCCTCTACTTTCCGCCTGAAACCCCGCGACACGACCGCACGAACCTCTAACGCTCAGACTGTTGCGCTTTATACTACCCGGAAGCAGTTTGTGGTAGGTTTAAATGGTTCCATTTACTTCCCCGGCGAAAGATTCATCCTCAATGAGCAGTTCTCCTACAGCTCCTTTCCCGACAATTTCTGGGGTCTTGGCAAGCTGTCCTCCAACAGCAACAAGGAATCTTATAAATTCAAGCAATACTACATCTATTTCCATCCTCAGACGCTGATCGCCCATAAGCTTTTCCTGGGGGTTGTTTTTGAGCATCAAAAGGTGTTCGATGTCGAGTATACGCGTGGCAAGCTGTTCGATATCGAGAATATTACCGGCCGGAACGGCTATCGTATCACCGGCCTGGGTCTCAGCCTGACCTATGACACCCGGAATAACGCCTTTTCACCGGATCACGGGGAGTTGCTCCAATTCTGGTTCGATCATTTTATGCCTTTTTTAGGCTCTGATTATCAGTATACTAACTATGTTTTAGACTTCCGGCGCTTCATCCGGATCTATAAGGAACAGGTCCTGGCTATCCAGGCTTACGGTTCCTTCAATGCCGGCGAGGTACCCTTACGCAGCCTGGCCTATCTGGGAGGCGCCAATAGCATGCGCGGCTATTATGCGGGTCGTTACCGGGACAAGAATGCGGCGACCCTCCAGGCGGAATACCGCCTGCCCCTGTTTGGACGACTGGGAGCCGTCGGTTTTATTGGGATCGGCAATGTAGGCCCGGAGTTCAGCGATATCAACTTCGAAGAATTGAAATACTCCTATGGCGGCGGTCTCCGCCTGGCCCTCAACAAAAAGGAGAAATTGAACTTGCGGCTGGACTATGGACTGGGTACGGGTTCACAGGGATTTTATCTGCAGTTGGGGGAAGCTTTTTAGATGATCCAGCGTTTGGCGATCGCGTAGGCGATCCAGGTAAATAGAAAAGCCGCCACCACATCCAGCGTGTAATGTATATGCTGTATCAGCAGCAGCACTGCTACTACCATCGTGGCAATCATCGTCACCCGCTTGTCCTGTTTGCCCGGAATACAAAGACATTGGAGAAAGACGGCAGAGGTATGTCCCGAAAAGAACAGGTCTTTTGTGATGAATTTCTGTCCGCCATAGAAGAAATTACTTAGTGGGTCGGCCAGTCCGATGAGTCCGGCCGGCGCATCCAGCGGCACCAGGGTGATCGTCAACATCCGGAATATCGACACCAGGATAAATGCCCACAGGTAGGTCAAAAACATCTGTGGACTACGGGCGGCCCGGAATACCGATAGTAAGGTAATGCTCCAGATCACGATAAATAGCGCTACGGAGACATTGTGCGGGGGTATCAATCGGAGAAGAGGATCCTGAAGGACCATTCCACTCCTTTTCTCGATGTACTGAAAGAAAAAAGGGAAAGAAGATAACAGGATAATGAGCAGGGGCAGGCCCGTCCTTATCTTTCTGCGGAATCCCGGCGCCTGCCAGGCTTCCTGCCATTCTTCTCTGACAGCGATCAGTAAGGGTTGTGGCATAAGAGATGCAAAGCCACAAAATTACAAAATTAAAGGAGAATTAACACTGCGTTTCTCCGCTACGGCTTTGCAAGCAAAGCCTTAATAGGGTCCAGGTCTGCTCAGAACTTCGCCGGAGCTGCTTAGACCTTCGTCGGAGCATCGTTCCTCGCTCCTTCTCGGTCGTACCCTTCGCATGCGCTCGGGTACGCTCCGTCTCGTTCGTTCCCTTCGCGGTGCTCCGGGAATGCTCCGCCTGACCGGCCTTGCCGGTTAGTAGCGCCACCTCACAAATGCTTCCATTGCGGCGAACTTCGTTAACCCCAACTGTGCGTACAGGTTTGCCGTATTGGCATTGCGGTCCTCGGCCCGCTGCCAGAACTCGCGGCTGTCGCTGCCCTGGAAAGGAACCATATCCTTTTGTGACTGGTGGATAAAGATGCCAAACCGCTTCTTCATCACCTGGTCGGGGCTCATGGGGATCGCCATTTCGATCTCGGCGATATCCCATTCCTGCCAGGCGCCTTTATACAGCCATACCCAACAGTCTTTCAACCAGGGATCGCCGGCCGCCTTGAGCCGCCGCAAGGATTCGAATACGATGTCCAAACACACTTTATGCGTGCCGTGAGGGTCGGCCAGGTCGCCGGCACAATAGATCTGTTGGGGTTTTACCTGCCGGAGCAGTTCCATCGTCAGACGTATATCTTCTTCTCCCATGGGCTTTTTCTCGATGGTGCCCGTCTCGTAGAAGGGGAGGTTCATGAAATGGATGTTGTTGTCGTCGATCCCCACATACCGGCAGGTAGCTTTGGCTTCGCAACGCCGGATCAATCCTTTGATGGCCCGGATCTCGGGTGTATCGATATCACTGGGCTTCTTGTGCTTTAGATAGCGGGTAGCCTGATCGAGGATCTGGGACGACTTTTTGTTGTCGATACCCGATAGCTCTTCAAAGCCGACGGCAAAGTCGAGGAAGCGGGTGACGAATTCATCGGTCACCGCAATATTGCCGGAGGTCTGGTAGGCCACATGTACTTCATGTCCCTGGTCGTGCAATCGCATAAAGGTGCCACCCATCGAGATGATGTCGTCATCGGGGTGGGGGGAAAAGATCAATGAACGCTTGGGATACGGTTCCGACCGCTCGGGGTGACCGGGCAGGTGCGAGTTGGGTTTGCCACCGGGCCAACCGGTAATGCTGTCCCGCAATGCGTAGAACACCTGCAGGTTGATCTCATATACATCTCCTTTTTCCACCAGGAGATCGGCGAGGCCATTGTCATTATAATCACTGCCTGTGAGACTGAGGATCGGCTTACCCAATTTCAACGCCATGTTGACGACAGCGCGACGAATGACCTTGGGTGTCCATTCTGTCTCTCCGGTCAGCCAGGGAGACTTGAAACGGGTCAACTCGGAAGAGGCCATCTCGTCGGTCACAAACATACAGTCATTGTGTTGTTGAAGGAGCGAAGCGGGGATCTGTTCCGTCACATTTCCCTCTACTGCCCGCCGGATAACGGGGGCTTTGAGCTGTCCCCAGGCCATCAGGACGATACGCTTGGCCTTTAATATAGTGCTGATCCCCATCGTGATCGCCAGCCGGGGGACATGAGAGATATTTTGAAAGTCATGCGAGTTGGCGATCCGTGTAGAGTTTTCCAACGGGACCAGGCGGGTCTTAGAGAGGATGCTGGAGCCCGGTTCGTTAAACCCGATATGTCCATTGTTCCCAATCCCCAGGATCTGCAGGTCGATACCCCCGGCCTGTTCGATCATCTGCTCGTATTCGATGCAATGTTTTTTGATCTCTTCTTTTTTCCATTGACCATTCGGGATATGGCAGTTGGCGGGGTTGATATCTACCTTGCTGAACAGCTGCTCTTTCATAAAGCGGTTGTAGCTCTGCAAGGCGTCATTATCGATAGGGTAGTACTCATCCAGGTTGAAAGTGATCACATTTTTGAAACTGAGTCCTTCTTCGCGATGGAGCCGGACCAGTTCGGCATACAGGGATTTGGGAGAAGAACCTGTGGCCAGCCCCAATACCGTCGGCTGTCCTTTTGCATTTTTCTCGCGAATGAGTGTTGCGATCTCTTTTCCAATAAAACGGGAACCTTCTTCTAACGAACCAAAGATCTTTACGGGGATCTTTTCAAATGAGTCTACCATGCTCATAGATTAATGATTGTGTTTTGCCGGAGCTTTTGCGGGGCGAAATTAACTCCTATTTGCTTATGAGGCAAAAAATGGAGCAAACGTTTGCGATACGTGCCGAAAACACGTCATTTGTAATGATGATAAAGGAAAAAATTCAAATAAAGAACAGGAGCACTTCCAAAGCTCCGGCCAGCAGGGTCTTTAGTGATTTGATGGCCTGGTACAGCAGGTTGCGGGCCACCTGGTAGTTGATGTTCATGATCTCGCTGACTTCCTCATAGCTGAGGTTCTGGTAATATTTCAGGTAGATGATCTCTTTCTGGCGATGGGAGAGGCGCGACAGGGCATTCAGCACCAGCTGTTTTTTTTGGGTGTTCTCCTGCTCGGCGATCAGGAACGTCTCATGGCTCCATTCAAAGGCGATATCATTGTTTTCCGCCAGTGGAAGGATCTTTCCCTTTTGGCGAAACGCTTTTAAAAGCTTGTATTTGAGCGCTTTAAGAAGATATGCCTTTACAGAGAGCACCGGGGTTTCGGACTTGGCCCTCCAAAGTTCTATAAACAGTTCCTGTATATTGTCCTCCAGTAACTCCGTATCGTTAGTGAACTGGCTGCCAAAGCGGAACAGGGTCTCATAATGTTGCCGGAAAAGAGCCGCAAAAGCTTCTTTATCTCCCTTGCGGAACGATTCCCATAGCAGTATGTCCTGGTCACCTGTGTTCAATGGTTAGGTCTTGATACTTTGTTGAATGTAGGAAAATTCATCCTTTCTTAATAAAAAAATTACCTTTATCATCATGTCAGTTACTTTTTCAGAACCGGAAGATCTCCTGTCAGATGAATCTTTTTTAGCCTGGTATTTTAAGACCGGTGAGAAGGATGATGCTCACTGGGATGAATGGATGGCAGGCCACCCGGAACGCACCCACCTGGTACAGCAGGCTATCGCTCTGTTGGAGGCAGCCCGCCGGCCGGAAAAGGCGATACCGGCCGGACAGGTACAAAGGGCTGAAGCGGCTCTGCTCCGCAGGTTGGATGCAATGGAGGGAGACACGTTGCCATCGGTTGCATTGAAGGATGGGATGGAGGATGCAGCGCCTGCTGTCCGGAAACTGCCTTTATACAGGGATCGTCGTTGGATGATCGCGGCGGCTATCCTGGTCGTACTTTCCGCAGGATTGCTCTTTACGGCCCTGCATAAGGGCGGGCGCGAACAGCAATGGCAAACTGCTTATGGAGAGGTCCGAAAGCAGCAGTTATCGGATGGATCGGTCGTACTCCTGAATGCCAATACACAGCTTCGCTGTAAGGATAATTGGAAAGACGGCGCCGACCGCGAGGTCTGGGTGACCGGCGAAGCCTTTTTCCAGGTGAGTAAAACGCCGATGCGAAGCCGCTTTATCGTGCATACGGAGCATCTTCAGATCGTGGTAACGGGAACCCGCTTCAACGTTGTCAACCGAAATGGAACGGAAAATGTATTGTTGAAAGAAGGGAGCGTCATTCTTCGTTGTTGTGACGGGAAAGAGATGGACATGAAGCCGGGTGACTTTATCACCTTCCAGGAAACACGACCGGAAAGGAGGAACGTACAATCGGACAGTCTGATGGCCTGGCAGGAACATAAGCTCGTTTTTGCTAAAACTCCGTTGCGGGACCTTGTGTCCATTATCAATATCCAGTATGGAGTTCACGCACGGCTGGCCAACGAAGGTATGGGGGATAGCACCATCTCCGCGATCGTTCCCAATAATAACCTGGATATACTGCTGAAGTCGTTAAAAGCGACTTCGGACTTCGATATCATTCGGAATGGTGACCAGATCACCATCGACGCCCATTGATCGAAACGCTTTGATCGACGCCAAACGCTGCATAATGAGAAAATCAAGCTGTCGCCATATCTTGCTTGCATTTTTTTCCTGTATATGCCTGCTTTGTATACCGATAATGGGTCCTGCTCAAAATCCGCCTGTCCGGTCGCAGTTGGGCGAGGGGAGCCGGTCATCGCGGCAGGCAGGGCAGGATCGCCGGCTATCGGGACAAACGGAGGAGGGCCGGAGGCCGCTGATCGATGTACTGATCGAGCTGAACAGGGTAAAAGGCGTTTATTTCCTTTTCTCCCAGCAATCTCTGGGCAGGGCTCCCGTGAATGCACCTAATCTCACGCAGAATTTTCCCGTTGAACGCATCCTTACTCAGGTACTGAAGAATACCGGTCTGTATTATAAAAAGGTAGACGACCGCACCTTTGTTATCCTGGACCGGAAAAAATCTATACGATTGATGGGCGTGGATACCAGCGGCGGTCAGGAATTGGTGGAGGGATCGGTAGGAGAGACCTCCGACGAAAGTCCGGACTTTCTCTCGGGGCATGTGATGGACTCCGATGGCAAGCCTCTCCAGGGTGTCAGCATTACGATCAACAATACTCATAAGGGTACTTCCACCGATCTGTCAGGCAACTTCGAGCTAACGACAAGTAAGACGGATTCCCTGATCTTTTCTTTTGTAGGTTTCAAAATGCAAAAGCTGCCGGCAGGAAAGATAGGTCATGGCCCTGTCGTACTGGAGCCCTCCGACCAACCACTGGTAGAAGTCATGGTAACGGCCCTGGGCATTCGTAAACAGGAACGTTCGCTCGGCTATTCCACCACGGAGCTGGATGGTGCGGACCTTACCGGGTCCCGCGATGTCAATCTGGGTAATGCCCTGGTGGGGCAGGTAGCAGGGCTTAGCGTTGCGGAGAACGCCACCGGCCCCTATGGGAGCAGCCGGGTGCTCATCCGGGGGAATGCTTCTCTTAGTGGTAACAATCAACCGTTGTATGTCATAGATGGCATTCCGTATGATAATACCGCCCAGGCCTATTCGGGTCAGTACGGGGGCGCCGATCTGGGCGATGGGCTATCCAATATCAACGTCGACGATATTCAATCCATCCTGGTACTGAAAGGTGTCGCCGCCTCCGCTCTTTACGGGTACCGGGGCGGTAACGGAGCGATCCTTATCACCACCAAATCAGGTTCCCGCACGCACGGCATCGGTGTACAGGTCAACAACAACTTTACGGCCAATTCGGTAATAGACCAGCGGGATTTTCAATATACGTATGGACAAGGTACTTTTGGCGCCAAGCCGACCACTGCTCAGATGGCGTTGGCCGCTCCTTACTATAGTTGGGGAGCCCGATTGGATGGCAGCCCGGCCGTCAATTATCTGGGAGACACCTATTCCTACAAGCCGGCTCCTGATAATTTCCACCATTTCTTCCGTACCGGGCTGACCAACCAGAGTTCTGTTGCTCTTACCGGCGCCAACAACAAGGGCCATTTCCGCTTGGGGCTGACAAATCTTTATCTCAATGCTGTTGTCCCTAATTCCTCGATGCGACAACAAGGGTTTAATCTGAATTCCACCTATTATGTTACCAACCGGCTGCAGATGGACCTGACGGCAGATTATGTGTTCGAGCATGTAAGCAACAGGGCCTCGATCTCCGATAACCCGGGGAATGTCATCGCGGCGCCCACCTATCTGGCTAATTCCTTCGACATCCGCTGGATGAAGGATCATACGATCAACCCCGACGGTACGGAATGGTTACCCGGTACTACCGATCCTTATTTCGAGAATCCATACTATATCGCGTATGATTACATCAATGCGACCGACCGCAACCGCTTTACCGGTGGGTTGACCCTCAAATACAACCTGCTGGACTGGCTATATGCCCAGGCACAGGTAAGTCGGGACGGTTATGTCTTCAACGTGACCAATATTGTTCCCTTTGGGGTGGAGTATACCCGTGGTGATGGGGTTCATGGAGGCAACCTGACCCAGTATGAGGTGAACTATCATGAGTTGAACGGCAATTTTATGGTGGGAGTTCACAAGAAATCCGGATCTTTTTCTTTTGATGCCAACCTGGGTGTCAACCGGCAGGATAATGTCGCTATGATCGCGGGCATCGGCGGTGTGCCCAATACGGGCAACCGGCCGGCCGGTCCTTTTATCGCGGCGGGGAATTACAATGCCAATAATATCCTTATCAAGCCCTATAACCGCCGTTACCGGGTGAACTCCGTCTACGCCAATGCGGACATCGGGTATAAGAACTTTCTTTTCTTCAACCTTACCGCCCGTAATGACTGGTTCTCTACGTTGAATATCCAGACGGACCATTATTTGTATCCATCGGTATCGGGCAGTCTTCTGTTCACCGAAGCCTGGCGCCTGCCGGAATGGGTCAGCCTGGGCAAATTGAGGGCTTCGCTGGCGTCTTCCTCCAACGGTACGGAACCGTATCAGAACGCCCTGTCTTATGGTATACAAAGCTATTCGGTGAACGGGCAGGCGCTTGGGTTTATCGCGACCTCCGATCTGTTGCCGTTGATCCCTAATCCTGCTTTGCGTCCTGTCAGCATCCGGGAAAAAGAAGTGGGTCTGCTGATGCAGTTCCTGCAGGACCGGGTAGGGTTCGATATCACCTTCTACGATAAGAAGACGACGGATGATATCGTCAAAGTAACGGTAAGTCCTACCTCGGGGTATAACCAGATCATCCGCAATATCGGGCGGATACGCAACAGGGGTGTCGAGCTCCTGTTGAAGGGGAGTCCTGTAAAGACCACCCGTTTCACCTGGAACAGCTCCTTCAACTTTGCCGTCAACAATAACAAGGTCCTGTCCATCGGCAACGTACCCAGTATCGTGATCAATGGCGCTCTTGCGCGCTGGGGTAGTGAGGTCAGTATCAATAACGTGGTAGGCATGCCTTATGGACAGATCATGGGCTATGCTTATAAGCGGGATGATAAAGGCAATAAGATATTCAGCGATGGTGTCACCAACCCTGCTCCGGCGGGCGAACCGGAACCGACGGGTATTATGCCGCTTGGCTCCACGGTATACAAACGATCCGGTGGGTTCACCAACGAATTTCATTACAGGAATTTTTCTCTTACGATACTGATCGATTTTAAATTCGGGGCGAAGCTCTATTCCGGTACCAATCTTCTATTATATTATTATGGACTGCAAAAGGCAACGCTGGCCGGTAGGGAAGGGGGATATATCGGAAAGGGGGTTCTGGAGAACGGCCATCCCAACACGATCGCCGTTGCTGCCCAACAGTATTTCCAGGATATCTCTGCCGGTGGTACCGATCATATCGCCGAAGAGTTTATCTATGACGCCAGTTTTATAAAGTGGAGATCGGCGATCCTGGCCTATACCTTTCCGCCTTCTCTATGGAAACGAAAGTTCATAAAGGGGCTGGCTTTTTCCCTGGTCGGGCGGAACCTGGTTACCTTGCTGAAGCATACACCCAATATCGACCCGGAGTCGAGTATCAACAATACCAATGGACAGGGGCTGGAGCAGACGGGTTATCCCGCCACCCGGAATTGGGGGATCAATATCAATGTCAAATTCTGATGCGTACTGGGATAACGATAGTCGTTCTTTTGATAACAGGCTCCCTGGCGGGGTGCCGGAAGGACTTTGTTGCGATCAATACCGACCCCAGCGTGATCACCGCCGGACAGATCAATTTCAATTACCTGTTTACCAATGCCGAACTGCAGACATCGGGTAATACAGAAGGCAATGGCTATGAGGATTGGCGTAATAACCTGATCTATTCCGGGTGTATGATCCAGCATTTGTCTTCTACCCTGCCGTACTGGGATGGGGATAAATATCTTTATAGTCCTACCTATAACGCGGCCTATTGGGATATGAATTATCCGAACGGTCTGGCCAATATCACCGAGGTCGTAGAGCATACCAAAAGCGACAGTACGTTGTTCAATTTTCACCAGATCGCCCGGATATTCCGTGTCTTTATGTTCCAGCGTCTAACGGACATGTACGGTGACTGTCCTTACTTTCAGGCGGGGCAGGGTTATATTTCCAATATTACATCCCCTCCCTACGACCGTCAGCAGGACATCTATGCCGACTTCCTGCATGAGTTGCAGGATGCTGCTACTCTCCTGGATCCTGCCCGGGCGAATACGGTTGGGGCTGCTGATCTTCTCTATGGCGGTGACCCGGTCGCCTGGAAAAAATTTGCATGGTCGGAAATGGTCCGGGTGGCTATGCGGATGAGTAAAGCAGACCCGGCCGCTGCCGTGCAGTGGGTGTCCGTAGCTGTTAAGGGTGGAGTTATGACCGGCTATGCCGACAATGCCGTCCTGCAACATCAGAATATTACCGGTACACCGGTGGTCAATGGGTCCGGGCTTATCCTGGTGGGTAACGATCCCAGCGGCTATCGTCTCCACCGCACCTTTGTCGACTTCCTGCGCAATACCGGCGACCCACGCTTGTCATATCTTGCTACTGTCTGTGCCAACCCCAACCTCCCGGCTGACAAAGGAGATACCGTGGCTGCCCATCAAAAAGGGCAGCCGGGCGGCTTTGACCCACCGAATAGTAAGAGTATTTTCGACCTGGTAAATGCTCCGGGCTGGCCCGGCGATGCCAACAAGTATTCGGTCGTCAACCGGTATACGCTGGCCCGTCTGGATGCACCTACTTTTTTCCTGACGGCGGGTGAGACGCAACTGTTACTCGCCGAAGCGGCGCAGCGGGGTTGGATCATCGGAGACCCGGCACAGTTTTATTCAACGGGTGTCAGGGCCGCTATGAAACAGCTGGCTGCGCAGGCAGGTGCGGGTCCTTCCGACGGACTGATCAACGGCTGGCTGTCGGCTCATCCTTATGACGGGACCCTGCAACAGATCAACGAGCAATATTGGGTGGCCGGATTCATGGATGAAAACGAGTGCTTTGCCAACTGGCGGCGAAGCGGGTATCCCTCTCTGACCCCTGTCAATTATCCCGGCAATATTACCGGCGGCACCATTCCCCGCCGCTACACGTATCCTCAGGCAGAGGCTTCCATCAATACGGCCAACTACAATGCCGCTGTTTCCCGCATGACTGGCGGGGACAAAATGACCTCCCGCGTCTGGTGGGATAAATAGGCGGCGCTCCGGCAGGCCAGATCGGCGGACCGGGGTATTTCAAAAAAATTCGCTTCGCGGACATTACAAACAGGTTACTCCGGGCACATCTGTTAAAGGCAGCCTATGTCAGATCGATATGCCGGGATCGAGGACCTCTTATCTGATGAGTCTTTTCTTGCCTGGTATTTTAAGACGGACCCGTCTGCTGTGCGGCAGTGGGAAGAATGGATAGCCGCCGGCGCCGCCAATCGTGCCCTGTCGGAGGAGGCAGCCCGCTGCCTGGATTCGTTACGCTGGAAGGAGAGACCGTTGCCACCGGAGCAGCTTACGGAGGCCATCAATCGCTTGTTGGAGGGGATCCGGCCTAAGCGCCGTTTCCCGGCTGCTGTCCGCTGGGTCGCGGCTGCTGCTGTTCTGGTATCGGTAACGCTTTATGGGATACGGTCCTGGTCGATGCAAAAACAGACGCTGAAGACCGCTTATGGAGAAGTACGGTCCGGCAGGTTACCCGATGGTACGGAGATCATTGCCAGCGCTGCTACCAGCGTGGTATATCCGAAAAACTGGCGGGATGGGGAAGACCGCGAAGTGTGGTTAAAGGGGGAGGCATTCTTTCACGTTAGCAAAACACCCAGGAGAAGCCGGTTCATTGTACATACGGATCACTTCGATATACTGGTCACGGGCACGAAGTTCAATGCCACCAACCGACCGGAACAGAACAATATTTTACTGGAGGAAGGCAGCGTCATGCTGGCGGCGGCCGGCAGTGTTTCTTTGACCCTGCGACCGGGGGATTTTGCAACCTATCGGGATGGGCGGCTGATAAAAGAGGTTGTGAAGAAGGACAGCGTCCTGGCCTGGAAAGAACACAAACTGATATTCGATAGCACGTCGGTGCAGCAGCTGGTGGGGATCATACATGAGTACTATGGGGTCACGGTACAGCCTGCCGATGAGGCCACAGCGAACAAGACGATCAGTGGCATGCTGTCAAACGATAACCTGGATGTATTGCTTAGTGCCCTGGAAGCCACGGGAGAATTTACCGTGATCCGCGACAGGGAGAAGATCATCATAAAAGGGATAGATATTCATTAATCAGGTATCATTTTTTTATTAAACAAACTCTGCCAAATGAGAAAAACAAGAATCGGGGTTCCCCTGCTTAGTTGCTTGCTGGGAACCTGTTGTTTAGTGGCCTTCCACCCACGGGTCGCCTATGCCTATGATGGCGGCCGGAACAAAACCATTCATTCTTCGCCTGCCGCAGATCCCGTTGCGGGTAAGGTTACGGATCCCAGCGGGAAACCTCTGCAAGGGGTCACCGTGACGGTGAAGGGAACAAAAAGAGCCATCTCCACGGATGCGGGAGGTGTCTTTACCATCAATGCCAACAAGGGCGATGTACTGGTCTTTTCTTTTGTAGGATATGAATCACAGGAAGTAAGGGTGGGGGATGCCCCGACGGTCAATGTCTCCCTGGCCTTTACGAACAAGGAGCTGTCTACCGTCGTCGTAACGGCGCTGGGTATCAAGAAGCAGGCCCGGTCGCTGGGTTATTCTACCACCGAAGTGGATGGATCCCGGTTTACCGAATCACGGGAGGCTAATATCGGCAATGCGCTGACAGGCCAGGTAGCCGGTGTCAGCGTAGCGGGTACGGCAACGGGTCCTTCGGGCAGCAGCCGGGTACAGATCCGGGGTGCGGCCTCCATCACCGCCAACAACCAGCCTCTTTATGTGATCGATGGGATCCCCTATGACAATACCAACCAGGGTATGTCGCAGAAATATGGCGGGATCGATCAGGGCGATGGTCTGTCGAGTCTCAACCCGGATGATATCGAGAGCATCCAGGTGTTGAAAGGTGTGGCGGCGTCCGCCCTTTATGGTTACAGAGGTGGTAACGGCGCCATCCTGATCACCACCAAGTCGGGCAACAAGTCCAAGGGTATCGGGGTTACGCTCAACAACAACCTGACCGCTAACAAGGTGATCGATGACCGGGAGTACCAGTATCAATATGGTATGGGTATCCACCAGATCAAGCCGACGACGGCTGCGGCAGCGGCCAATGCCGAGTATTACAGTTGGGGGCCTGCTATCGATGGTTCGCAGGCAACCAATTTCCTGGGCAACAGCTATTCTTACAGCGCCAATGCCAAAGACAACTTTAAGAACTTCTACAAGACAGGTTTGGTTAACCAGACCTCGGTGGCCCTGACCGGCTCGAATGAACAGGGACATTTCCGACTGGGTATCACCAATAATTATAATGGCAGTGTGATCCCCAATTCAAATATGAAACAACAGGGGCTTAACTTCAACAGCCAGTATAATATCACTCCCAAGCTGCAGCTGAACCTCACCACCAACTATGTCTTCGAGCAGGTGAAGAACCGTGTATCTTTCTCGGATGCACCGGGTAACGTGGTCGCCAGTACGCTGTTCCTGGCCAATACCTTTGACATCCGCTGGTTAAAACCCGCCGTCAATCCCGATGGCAGTGAAATGCTGCCCGGTGCGGATATCTATTTCAACAACCCTTATTTTGTCGCCAATAACTTTCAGAACCACACTTCCCGTAGCCGGTTCACGGGGGGCGTCAACCTGAAATACAGTCTCCTCGATTGGTTATATGTACAGGCCGGCCTGACGCGCGACGGATATATCTATGATCTGACGAATATCCTTCCCAGCGGGACGGCGTATGCTCCCGGCGGGCAGATCACCGTCAATAAGGTAGATTTTCATGAATTGAACGCCAACTGGCTTATCGGTGTGAACAAGAAGTTCGGTGAGAACTTTACCCTCAATGCCAACGTAGGGGGTAATATCCAGGACAATGTCAACTCTTCGGCAGGTGTGTTCTCGGCCGGACCCTTCCTCAGCCCCTATGTTTATTCCCTGAATAACGTGGCGTCGCGTCCTTATACGCTCGGCTATCAGCACTACCGGGTGAATTCCGTTTACGGGTCGGCTGACCTCGGGTTCAAGAACTTCCTCTTCCTGACGGTGACCGCCCGGAATGACTGGTTCTCCACCCTGGATATCAACTCGAACCATTATCTCTATCCTTCCTTTAGTGGCAGCTTTGTCTTCTCCGATGCGCTGAAGTTACCTGATTGGATCAGCTTTGGTAAGCTGCGTGCTTCGTATGCACAGGCTTCGAACGGGACCAGCCCGTATCTGAACAAGCTGACCTATGGCATTCTGGGGTATACGATCGATGGACAGGCCCAGGGTTTTGTCCTTCAGAACAATATCCCGAACAAACAGCTGCGGCCGGTGCAGATCTCCGAAAAAGAAGCGGGTCTTAACATGCAATTCCTCAATAACCGCCTGGGATTTGACTTTGCGGTTTATAACAGGAATACGACAAACGATATCGTAAGCGTCACCGTCAGCCCTACCACCGGTTATAACTCCAATGTGAAGAACATCGGTCGTATCCGTAACAACGGTATCGAGCTGTTGCTAACGGGCACACCGGTAAAGATGCATGACTTCAGCTGGAATGTCTCCTTTAACATTGCCAAGAACAATAACAAGGTGTTGCAGCTGGGGCCCGACGGATCGCCGATCGTAGTGGCCGGCGCCTTTGCCCGCTGGGGGAATGGTGTCAACATCAGCAATGTGGTCGGTCTGCCTTTCTCGCAGATCATGGGATATGGATATAAGAAGGATGCTGCCGGCAACCACATCATCAGCGATGGTACCGATGGTCTGACGAAGGGTGAACCGGAACCGACGGCCAACCAGGTAGCGCTGGGCTCCGGCATCTACAAGACCACGGGGGGTTTTAGCAACGATTTCCACTATAAGGATTTTAGCCTGTCTTTCCTGATCGACTTTAAGTATGGCGCCAAGATATACTCCGGCACCAACCTTCTCCTGTATACCTATGGTCTGCAAAAGAATACCCTGCAGGGCCGTACAGGTGGTTATATCGCCAAAGGGGTAACCCCGGATGGCAAGGCGAATGCCACGGCTGTCGATGCGGAGACCTATTGGACAGATATCTCTACGGGAGCCGACCAGATCGCCGAAGAGTTCGTTTACGACGCCAGCTTTATCAAGCTGCGTTCGCTGAGCCTGGGATATACTTTACCGCAGTCGGTGCTGAAATCCAGCTTTATCAAGGGGCTCAGCGTCTCCCTGGTAGCCCGCAACCTGGCTACGTTGATGAAGCATACGCCGAATATCGATCCCGAGTCCAACTATAACAATAGCAATGGACAGGGCCTGGAATTGTCCGGTTACCCGGCGGTAAGAAGTATGGGCGTGAACGTAAACGTGAAATTTTAAACGATCCCGGCACATTAAAAATTTATGAAGATGAAAAATAAAATATTACTGGTCGTCGCTGCCCTCCTGGTATTCGGCAGCAGTTGTACCAAGGATTTTGAAGCTATCAATACGGATCCCAATGCCATCCCGGCGGCTTCTGCTAATTTCGCCGGTCTGCTGACCAATGCACAGCTGGTGACTTCGGGTAATAGTGACGGTAATGCCTATGAGGACTGGCGGGGCAACCTGATCTATGCGGCATGTATGGTCCAGCATTTGTCTTCCACTACGGGATACTGGAACGGGGACAAGTACCTGTTCAACGCCGGCTATCTTTCTTCCTACTGGGACCAGGACTTCGGGCCCCAACAGAATGGCAGCAACCCCACGCAGAATAACAATTCCAGTCCCGTGGGAAATATCGTGGAGGTGGTGGCCAATACCAAGGCTGATGCCACCAAATCCAACCTGTACAATATCGCCCGGATCTTCAAGGCATTCATGTTCCAGCGTCTGACAGATATGTACGGTGATCTGCCGTATTCCCAGGCCGGACAGGGATATATCTCTGGTGTGACGTCGCCGAAGTACGACAAACAGCAGGATATCTATACCGATCTGCTGAATGAACTGAATGATGCCGCCGGCAAACTGGATGCGTCCAAACCCAACCCCGGGTCGGCCGACCTGGTCTATGGTGGGGATGTGACCAAGTGGAAGAAGTTCGCTTTTTCCGAAATGGTCCGGGTGGCCATGCGACTGAGCAAGATCGACCCTACCAATGCCCAGAAATGGGTACAAACAGCCGTAGCCGGTGGTGTGTTTGGCAGTGTCGATGACAACGCCATCCTTATTCATCAGGCCGCCGCACCTAACGGCGCCGGCAGCCAGGTAGCCAATGGGTCGGGTTCCGTGTTGGCAGTGATCGATCCTTCGGCGGCGCATCTCAGCAAGACCTTTGTCGACTTCCTCAACTCTACCGGCGATCCCCGCTTGACATACCTGGGGACTGTAGTGACCAATCCGGGTGTTGCTGCCGACAAGGGCGACACCGTCAGGACGCATCAGTTGGGTCAGCCCAATGGCTATGATGTCAGCAGCGGTCCTCGTGATATTTCCAATGCGCCTGGTTATCCCGGCAACCAGAACAAATATTCGGTTGTCAACCGCTATACTTATTCCCGGACGGATGCTCCTACCTTCTTCCTGACCTATGCCGAAACCCAGTTGTTACTGGCGGAGGCCGCTCAACGTGGCTGGATCACCGGTTCGGCTGCTACGTTCTATAGTAACGGGGTTACGGGCGCCATGAAGCAATTGTCGCAGGCAGGTGCGGGTCCGTCCGACGCGATCATAACGGCCTATGTAGCGGCGCATCCCCTGGTGGCCGGCACCGAGCTGGCGCAGATCAACAACCAGTATTGGGTAGCTTCTTTCCTGGATGAGACGGAGGCATGGGCCAATTGGCGTCGCAGCGGCTTCCCGGCGTTGACAGCCGTCAACTATCCGGGTAATGCCACGGGTGGAACGATCCCCCGGCGTTATACCTATCCGACGGGCGAGGCCGGCACCAATGCTACTAACTATAGTGCGGCTGTGTCCGGGCTTGCCAATGGCGATAAAATGACTTCCCGCGTGTGGTGGGATAAATAGATGCCGTTACGATTTAGTGAGTCATTCAAAACGACGAGAGGGCGGGTTTCCCGCCCTCTTCTTATTTGTTGCGCGCATGAGCGCATAGTGAGCGCATTTAGAGAATGTGGATATCCTTTTTTTTGCAGGGTATTGGAAATAATAAATTTGTGATAGGGCCTGGCGAATGATCGATCGATGGGTAAGTAAACAAATTTTCGGACTTAAATTAAGAATTATGGGACTGGTGTATGCAGAAATTGAATTGATCAACAACGTTGACCTGGAGAATGCACGTTGTCATCACATCGGAGAGGAAGATATCAGGCGAACACGGGTGACCATGATGGTCGACAGCGGCGCCTATATGTTGTGCATCAACGACAACATCCAGGCGTATTTGCAGCTCTCTTTTATTGAAAAGAAGCGAGTTGAAGTAGCCGATGGAAGGGTCGTCGAATGTGACATCGTAGGGCCGGTGCGAGTAAAGTTCGCCAATCGAACGGCCACGTGTTCGGCCTTTGTTCTACCGGATGACAGCGAGCCCTTGCTGGGGGCAATTCCCCTGGAAGAGATGGACGTGTTAATCGATCCTCTCCGGCAGCGATTGATTGTGAATCCCAAACACCCTGATTGTGCGGTGTTGAGGATTTAAACCGGAAGCTGAAAACCAAAAGCCCATAGGACTTGCTATGGGCTTTTGCTTAGTTGCTTTTTCGTATCCATTGTCAGCTCTAATATTCCTTTTTTTGGAAGAGTGATCCTAAAGGGGCTAATGGTCCAATAGGGATCAGGTCAAAGTCCAGTAGATGTTCTTTAACCATGGGGAGTGTTCCCAATAATTCCTTTGCTTCATCCAGGCTGCCGGTTTCTAAAAGAAACACTACACCGGGCCTGTCTTTTCGGAAATAGAATGTTCTGATCTTTTCTTTGAGGTAAAGATCTACTGTTGCCGCCAATTCTGATGGAAGATGAGGTATTAACATCTTTTCCGTTACACCTTCTGCTACTTTGTCGATTGCTAAAACTTGCATAATAAAGTGATTTATATTCAGGATGCAAGTTGGTTCGTTTAAAGGAAGAACTAGTTGCCATATGGCAATTAATGAATTACCATATGGCAAATAATTTAGAAATGGGTGAGGGAACCGGAGATGGAATTTTTTCGTATCCGGCTGAGTGAAGTCTTTGTTACACCTAAATAGGAGGCTATGTGTTTTAATTGTGCAAACTTGAAAATATCCGGATCTTCTTTTAGTAAGTCTTCGTATCGCTGCTCGGCGGTCTTTGTCATCATTTCCATGGTTCGTTGTTTGTAAAATACCAGGTCATTTACCAACCGCGTTCTGCCGTAATCTCTAAATTCGGGTAAAGTGTGAAACAGCTTGTTTAAATTAGTAAAGGAGGTAGAGTAGATCAAACAATCTGTAATTGCCTGAATGTTTTCATTGGAAGGCTTTTGTAAAAAGAATGATTCAGGGTCATAGGCGGCTCTTTTTTGACAAAAGAAATTTGTTGTTATTTCCTCTCCTTTTATATCTATTGTATACGCTCTCATTAACCCATCGACTAAAAAAGCATACTCACAAACCTTCCCTTGTTTAAGAACAAATTCGTTTTTTGCTAATTTTTTGTCCTCGAAGCATTCGACTACCGTATCGATAGTAGTCGAAGACATGGGAGAGGTTGTTTTAAAAAAATCTACTAAAAATGTCTTGTCCATTATTGTAAGTTACCAAAATTCCATGCAATAGGGACTAGTCGATCCGGAAGGTGATGGCATGCTGCCCGATCACGCGATTCTGCAATGCCGGCGGGATCGTGATCACCATGTTCCGGCCTTCCTGTTTCCAGCTCAGCTTGCCTTTGACGCCCAGGAGGGTCACATGGCTATTCTTCGGAGCGGCGAACCGTTCGATCGTCACTTCGGCGGGAAGGGTAACGTCGGCGCCCTCGCCCAGATCGAAAGCGTATATGTGGAGGCTGTCTTTTGACTGGGTCAAATAGATGTTTTTTCCCGAGGACCAGGGGCGTATAGGCCGGCTGCTATAGATGCCTTCCCCGTTGACCTTTATCCATGCACCGATCTCCTTTAGCCGGGCATAGGCTGTGTCGTCCCACTGCCCGTCCGGTGAAGGGCCGACGTTCAACAGGAAGTTGCCGCCGCGGGAGACGATCTTTATGAGCAGCTGTATCAAGGTGGTGGCGGATTTATAATGATCATGCGGAACATAGCTCCAGGAGTTACCCATGGTCATACAGGTCTCCCAGGGGTCATCCATCGGATGGGCGGGGATCTCCTGTTCGGGGGTAGTATAGTTCTCGTATTCTCCCGGTACGCTGCGGTCGACGACGATCAAACCCGGTTGATGGCTTCGGGCCATGGCGGCGATCCGGGGCATGTCCACATCCTGGTCAAACCGGATACCCCGTTGCCAGTCGATCGACCGGTTGACGGTATACAGGGGGCGTACCCAGCCTCCATCCAGCCAGAGTATATCCATTTTGCCATAACCCGTCATCAGCTCTTCGATCTGTTTGTAAGTGTAGTCTTTAAAGGCTTGCCAGCGATCGGGATACTTTGCAGGATCATAGTTCACATTCCGGTCTTTTGGCGGGAAGTAGGACCACCAGTAGTTGTCGCTGTGCCAATCGGGTTTTGAAAAATAGGCGCCTGTCATGAAGCCCTGTCCCCGGAATGCATTGAATATTTCTTTGGTGACATTGCTGTGAGGGTTGGAGGAGAAGGGGGTTTGGGGTGAAGTGATCTTATAATCTGTTTGTTTGGTATCGAACATACAGAACCCATCGTGATGCTTGGTGGTGAAGACGACATATTTCATACCGGCGTCCTTTGCCGCGGCCGCCCATTTCGCCGGGTCGAAGTGAGTAGGGTTGAAGGTGGTCTGCAAGTGCTGGTAGGCCTGCACATAGTCGTTGTAGCTGGCGGCATGCGGACCGCGGCGTTGTGTCCAGCCTTCGTCTTCGGGGCAGATGCTCCAGCTTTCCACGATGCCCCACTGGCTGTAGGTACCCCAGTGCATCAGCAGCCCGAACTTATTGTCCTGCCATTGCGCCAGCCGTGCCCGGACGAGGGTATCGGTGGGTGGCATATAGGCCCGGTAATAATTGGCATGCCAGAGTTGGTAACGGATATATTGCGTTTGCAGACGCTGTTGAAAGTCATTCAGGTTTCGCTTGTCCCTGGGGCTCCAAAGTACTTCGCTAAGGGCGCTCAGACGGGGAAAGAGCATGTATTCGACCTTCCGGGGATTACTCATATACTCCGTCCATACGTTAGCCTGCGCGCCTCTTACATGGCGGGCTTGTTCTTCGGTAAGCCCGGCGGGAACAGGCTCGTACTGATATACTTTGTTCAGGGGCAGATAGCCGCCGATCGTCAGCGAATCATCGTTCTGCATCTGCGAATGGTCGAGGTAAACATATTCACCGGGTGTCATGATCACATCGTGTCCCATGCGGGCGGCTTCGATGCCTCCTTTTTCTCCCCGCCAGCTCATCACCGTGGCGTTAGGGGCCAGGCCGCCTTCCAGGATCTCGTCCCAACCGATGATCTGTTTGCCTTTGGAGTTGATATATTTCTCCATGCGTCCGATAAAATAGCTTTGCAGTTCATTTTCGTTTTTTAGCCCCAGGTCTTTCATCCTTTTCTGGCATTTTGGACAGGCCTTCCAGCTATCCTTGGGACATTCGTCTCCGCCGATGTGGATATATTTATAAGGGAACAGTGGCATCACTTCGTCCAGCACATCCTGGATGAACTGAAAAACGCTGTCATTTCCGGCGCAATAGACGTCCTTATGGACACCGAAGTTCTGCTTTACTTCGTAGGGGCCACCCGTACAGCCAAGCCACGGATAGGAGGCAAGAGCGGCGGAGGCGTGGCCGGGCATCTCGATCTCGGGCAAGATGGTGACATAGCGATCGGCGGCATATTGTACGATATCCTTTATCTCTTGCTGGGTATAATATCCTCCATGCCGGGTGCTGTCGTTGCCGGTGCCGGGATGATGTCCGATGATCGTCCCGCTTCGCCAGGCGCCTATTTCGGTAAGCCGTGGATATTTTTTTATCTCGATCCGCCAGCCCTGGTCTTCGGTCAGGTGCCAATGGAAGAAGTTCATCTTATGAAGGGAGAGGAAGTCGATATAGCGTTTGACGAACTCCACGGGAAAGAAATGGCGGCCTACGTCGAGGTGTGCGCCGCGATATTCGAACCGCGGATAGTCTTCGATGGTCACGACAGGGATCGGGAAGCCGGTCTTCGAGCGGACACCGGGGCCGTTTGAGGTTTGGACGTAGGGTGTTACCGGCAGCAGTTGTATCAGCGTTTGCATACCGTAGAAGGTGCCGGAGTGAGTGTCGCCCGTGATCTCGATCGTGTTCGGGGTTGTCTGTAAGGTGTACCGGCCTTCGGTCTTGCCGGGCCTGGTATGAATATCGATATATCCGCCGGGCGGGAGTGTAAACCCAGTTCCAACAGCCATATGCAGTTGCAGGCCATAGATCTGCCGGACGTAGTTGCAAAAGAACTCGGCGGTGGAACGATCTTCGGGGACAGCCACTACAACGGTATTTTGATCGAGGACGAAATGACCGGATGTCCATTGGATGCTGACGGGCTCGGGGATGATCGTGGGGGCTTCCGATTGGGCGATCGTGGTTAGGTGAAGGCAGACAAAGGCCACCGCCAGGATGAGTTGGTTGCGCATGTCCCGAATATAGGACTAAATTTTTATAGCACCCCTCTGAGGGTGGGCACCGGCTTGAGATGGGGAGGGTGCGGGGTGATCATAGCAGCGGCAGGGTGACGCCCGACGGGTGGGCGGCATCGTGGTAGATGCGGATGGTGGCCTTTTGAAAAGCATCCTCGCCACAGGTGGGGATGTTGACAAAGGTCTGGGGGTTGCGGTCTACCAGGGGGAACCAACTGCTTTGCACCTGTATCATGATGCGATGTCCTTTTTTGAAGGTATGGGCGATCTCGTTCATGTCAAAAGCCACTTCCGTCGCCTTGCCGGGTGTTAATGGTTCGGGGTGCTCGTAGCTGTTGCGGAACTTGCACCGGAAGACATCGGCCCGGACCAACCGTTGATAGCCTTCGGGTTGTTGTGCTATGATCCCGGTCTCGCTACCCGGTAGCACATCGATGACCTTGATGATGAGATCGGCATCGGTACCGGTGGAGGAAAGGAAGATATCGGCTTTTAGACGACCGGTGACGGTGAGGTCACTGGTCAACGGTTCGCTTTGGTAGACGAGTACATCGGGGCGTGCGGCGGCAAAACGCTGATCGGTGATGATATACTGGTTGTCGCGGCCGCCGTGGACACCATCGACATAGGGTACGGGGTTGCTTGGGTCGCTGATGTATTCGTCGTAGCCGCCGGAGGGCTGGGAGGATTTTCCGCCGGATGGTTTAGCAGTGGAGAGGCCTTTGTTAGCTTGCAGAAAGAACTTAGTGAGTTTGGCGCCGGCAGGCGGCCAGACGGGATAGGTCTTCCAGGTATTGGTGCCGGTCTCGAAGACCGTTGCTTCGGCCAGGGGGTCGGTGGCGGAGTCTTTGAGATAGAAGTTGAAGAAACGGGTCTCGATCTGGTGGTATCGATCGTTGACATTCTGGCCGAAATCGAGGGGACCGAACTTATTCCATGTTCCACTGGCCCAGGCGCCGTGTGTCCAGGGTCCCATGACAATATGGTTGTCGTTATGGGGTGATTGATGTTCGATCGCCTCATAGGTTCGTAGGGCGCCGAACATATCCTCTGCATCGAACCAGCCGCCGACGACGAGAACGGCCGGACGGATATTTTTCAGGTGGGTCCGGATGTTACGGGCCTTCCAATAGTCATCATAAGTCGAATGTTCGAGGTATTCGTTCCAGATCTTTCCCTGATTGTTGAAATATTCCGGCTTGTTGGAGTTCTTTATGGGGCCCAGGTCCAGGAAGAACTTATAGGCGTCGCGGATATCGGCGCGGAAGATGGTGTGGCCATAATTCTTTACCGGTTCGGGTCTTTTGACGTCGAAGAAGTTATCGAAGTCAAAGTTGTCGAGCAGGAAAAAAGCTCCGTTATGATTGGCGTCGTCGCCGATGAATTCGTCGGTGACGGGCGCCTGCGGGCTGACGGCCTTGAGGGCAGGGTGGGCATCCGGCAGCGACGCAGAAGCGTAAAAGCCAGGGTAGGATATCCCCCAGATCCCGACGCGGCCGTTATTATTCTTTATATTCTTTAACAGCCAGTCGATCGTGTCCCAGGTGTCGGAGCTCTCGTCGGTCTCTTGGGGAGACTTTTTCCCTTCGCGATGTGGGGTCATCTCCTCGAACTCGCCTTCACTCATATACCGTCCGCGCACATCCTGGTATACGAAGATGAACAATCCCCGCATCAGGTCGCGGTTAGGGCCCAACGATCCCTTGTACAGCGTGTCACCGTACGGACCTGCTGAATAGGGCGTCCGTTCCATCAGAAAGGGATAGGGGTGGCTATGATCTTTTGGAGAATAGATAACCGTATACAACCGCCGGCCGTCACGCATGGGGATATAGACATCCTGTTTGTCAAAGTTGTCCTTTACGAAGTTCGGACGGACTTGTGCCGGTGACAGGACCGGCAGTACCAGGAGGAGGCACAGGAGACGCGGCAGGAGGGTGCGCCGGGACAGGAGGACGCGCTGGGGCGGGAGGGTAAGACGCGGCAGAGCGAAACAGGATAGGCGGTTCATATGGTTACTTTTTTAACACCGGTAAGATGATCTTTGAGGCATGATCGCCGTCGTGATAGACGCGGATCGTCTCTTTTTGAAAATCGCTGTCATCGGCTGTATAGATATCGACAAACTTCTGGGGATTGCGGTCTGCCAGCGGGAACCAGGAGCTTTGGATCTGTATCATCAGGCGATGTCCTTTTTTGAAGGTGTGTGCGACGTCGGGGATGGCGAATTTGACTTCTTCTACTTTCCCCGGCCTGAAGGCAACGGGTTTCTCGAAGCTTTCGCGGAAGCGGCCGCGCATGATCTCCCCGTGTACCAGCATCTGGTAGCCACCCATGGGGTAGCCGGCGGGGATTGCGCGGCCCCGGCCAGGGGCCGCGGCCGGCTCGTCGCCATAATGGAAGTCGTCGGGAAATACATCGATCACTTTTACCACGAAGTCGGCATCTGTTCCGCTAAGGCTGACCTGCAGATCGGCGACTACCGGTCCGGCGAGTGTCAGGTCTTCATTGAGCACCGGCGTCTGGAAGGTGAGCACATCGGGACGGCGGGAGGCGAAGCGTTGGTCATCCGTCATGTATTCCCGGGTTCTCCGGAAGTGTACGTCTTCCGTGTAGGGGACGGGATGAGCTGGGTCGCTGACATATTCGTCGTAGGCGGTTGACGATGGAGAAGATGACTGTCCGCCCGACGGCCCGGAGGACGTTTTGGAGGGGGCTTCCCAGGCCAGTGCGCCGTTTGGTTGCAGATAGATCGGCTGGTCCTGTTTGTCGGCGGGTGGCCATTGGTCAAACTGTTTCCACTCGTTGGCGCCGCTGAAGAAGATCGTGGCGGCCGGCAGTTTGGGTTCCGTTCCTTTTCCTTTCAGGTAGTAATTGAAGAAGGGGATCTCGATCGTGTTCTGATACCAGAATGATGTATTGGACCCGAACTGGACGTTGCCCAGATGCGTACCGTCGTTAGAAGCCCATTCCCCATGATACCAGGGACCCATCACGATATGGCTGTTGGTGGCAGGGCTTTGTGACCGGATGGCCTTGTACAGATTCCAGGCACCGAAGCAGTCTTCGGCATCGAAGAGACCGCCGACGACCATCATCACCGGCTTGACATTGTACATAGATACGCGGGCATTGCGGGCTTTCCACCAGTCATCCAGGTTGGGGTGCTGATATAATTCTTTCCAGAAGGCGATGCTGTCGCCGGTCAGTTTGAGGATATTTTTCAAAGCGCCTGTTTCCAGGTACCATTTATAGTTGTCATGCGTATAGTAATCAAAGCCGGAGGGGCCGATGGTGGTGGGTCGTGGACGGGGTTTGCCAAAGGAAGAATAGAAAGCCCATCCGTCCATCTGGAAGAAAACGCCGTTGTGATGGAAGTCGTCGCCCATGAACCAGTCGGTCACCGGAGCCTGGGGGCTGACGGCCTTTAATGCGGGATGGCCACTGGCTGCCGCCATCGTGGAATAGAATCCGGGATAAGAGATGCCGAATACGCCGACCCGGCCGTTGTTGTGGCGGATGTTCTTTACCATCCAGTCGATGGCGTCATAGGTGTCGCTGGCTTCGTCGACATCGGTATTGGACTTCTTGTCTTTGTTAAAGGGACGTACATCGACGAACTGTCCTTCGCTCATCCAACGTCCGCGTACGTCCTGTGTGACCATGATATAGCCTTCCCGCAGATAATAACGCAGATAGCTGGCATAATAATTCTTCCAGGCGGTGGTACCGTAGGGGGCGCAGGAATACGGTGTACGTGTCATCAGGATCGGGTGTTTTTCCGTCGTATCCTTTGGAATATAGATCGAGGTGAACAATTTCACGCCATCCCGCATCGGTATGTATTGTTCGATCTTGTAGTAGTTCTCGCGGATCCAGGCGCTGTCCTGGCTGGTGCCCTGGCTGTTTGCGGCCAGGCAAACCGCTGAAAAAAGGAGAGAAAAAAGAAGTTTTCTCATTTTATCCGTTAATTTTAGTTTGGTTAACCAAATTAGAGAAAGTCCTTTAATCACGGATGTTTTTTTTATGAGCCCGGAAGAACAGTTGATAAAGGTTTTTTATACGTCCTTCCAAAACCTTGACTGGAGAGGTATGCTGGCTTGCTACCGGGACGATGTATTCTTTTACGATCCTGTCTTTGAGAATCTTCAGGGTTCGGAGGTTCGGGCTATGTGGGAAATGCTCCTCACTCGGGCCAAAGACCTGCAACTGCAGTTTAGCGACATACAGTCCGATGGACAGTATGGTTCCTGCCGTTGGACGGCCACGTACACTTTTACACAAACGGACCGCCGGGTCGTGAACCGTGTAACGGCTCGCTTTACTTTCCATGAAGGGAAGATCGTCGAACATTATGACGACTTCAGCTTATGGCGGTGGAGCCATCAGGCATTGGGTTGGACGGGTCTTCTTTTCGGGTGGTCATCCCTGTTTCAGCGTGCCATCCGGCGTAATGTCCGGAAAAGTCTCGATAGGTTCATCCAAACACAAACTACTACATATGTTCAATCGTAGGAATTTTTTGCATTCTTCCTTATTAGGTGCAACCGGGTTGTTGTTCGGCAAGCGATCTTCTGCCCGTGGGGTGGAGGAAGCCCGCGAGCTGGAGGAAGGTGGGGTATTGGGGCGGGGTGGTCCGCAGCCGAATATCACTGGTAAGCCGGTTGTCATCGCAACGTGGGATACGGCGGTGGCGGCCAACAAGGGTGCGTGGGAAGTATTGAGTCGCAACGGCAGGGCGCTCGATGCGGTGGAGGCGGGGGTAAAGGTGACCGAGGCATCCATGAACTGCTGTGTGGGACTGGGCGCCAATCCCGACCGGGATGGGTATGTCACGCTGGATGCCTGTATCATGGATGATCAGGGGAATTGTGGCAGTGTAGGCTTCCTGGAGCGGATCAAACATCCCATCTCCGTAGCCCGGCGGGTCATGGAAAAGACGCCGCATGTCATGTTGGTGGGGACCGGCGCTCAGCAGTTCGCGGTAGCCGAAGGTTTTCCGTTGGAAGATGGGAAGCTGTCTGCGGACGCGCAGAAGACCTATAATGAGTGGTTGAAAAAGTCGGAGTATAAGCCGGTGATCAATATAGAGAGAGGGAACGGTGGTCATGGAGGGAGCGGCGGGCATGGTCCTTTTGCTCCTATGCGATTGGATAATGGGGAATGGAACCATGATACGATCGGGATGGTGGCCATGGATGCGGCCGGCAACCTGAGTGGCAGTTGCACTACCAGCGGGATGGCCTTCAAGATGAGGGGCCGTCTGGGTGACTCTCCCATCATCGGCGCCGGTCTTTTTGTCGACAATGAAGTAGGAGCCGTCACGGCCACGGGACAGGGGGAAGATGTGATCCGTATCTGCGGATCGCATACCGTCGTCGAGCTGATGCGGCAGGGGCTGTCTCCTGAAGAGGCCTGTAAGGCAGCGGTGGAGCGAATCATCCGGATAAAAAAAGACAAGGCAAAGGAGATACAGGTAGCGTTTATCGCTCTCAATAAAAAGGGAGAGACGGGTGCGTTTGCCATTCAAAAAGGATTTATCTATGCGGTGAAAAGTAATACGGAGGACAATAAGATATACGCCGCGAAAAGCTGGTACGCATGATATTCGAGATCTGTAGTTATGGCCTAACGCATGCGCTGGCCGCCCAGGCTGCGGGTGCTGACCGGGTGGAGTTGTGCTCAAGTCCGCAGGAAGGGGGGACTACCTCTTCGCCGGGTGTGATCCGGAGGGCCCGGGAGCGTCTTCATATCGACCTGTATCCCATTATCCGGCCCCGGGGTGGCGACTTTATTTATAGCGGGGAGGAATTTCAGGCGATGTTGTGTGATGTTGAATTCTCCCGGCAGGCCGGTTGTGATGGGGTGGTGATCGGGATATTGAAGGCGGATGGTTCGGTGGATAAAGATCGCTGCGCCCGCCTGGTGGAGCGGGCTTATCCGCTGGGTGTGACATTTCACCGTGCATTTGATGTAACGGTCGATCCTTTTGCGGCCCTGGAAGATATCATCGATATCGGATGTGAACGTATCCTTACATCGGGCCAGCAGCCGACGGCGCCGGAAGGTGCGGCGCTGATCGCGGAGTTGATCAAGCGTGCGGACAACCGCATTGTTATTATGCCGGGTTCCGGGGTGCGGTTATCCAATATAAAAGAATTGGCTGAAAAGACAGGCGCCGAAGAGTTTCACTCCTCGGCGCCGGAAATATTGAGCTATCGGAAAGGCTGATCTCTGCTGCGATCGAATGTCTAACTGATCTTGGTGATCTTTAGCATATTCGTGGGTAAATGTTCTTCGATGGGCAGGCTGCCGGTGTTGACAATGACATCTCCTTCTTTGACAAATCCCCGTTCTTTCAGGATCGTATGCTGATCATGGACGATATCGTCTATGTTCACTTCCTCCGAGTAATAGAAGGCCCGGACTCCCCAGCTAAGGCTTAGCTGGTTGATGAGGCTTTTCTCCTTTGAAAAGATGTACAGGGGCGACTTGGGCCGGTAGCTTGACAAGATAAAGGCGGTGTAGCCGCTCTGTGTCATACCTACCAGGGCGTCGGCATTGGTGTCTTTGGCCAGCTTACAGGCATTGTAGCAGATGGCATCGCTGAGGAAAGAGGGGGAGTGTGGTTGTGGCACCAGATCATCTTCCCGGTTATAGGGATATTCGGTCCGTTCTACTTCCAGGATGATCTTTCGCATCGTCTCCACGACGAGGGGAGGATGCTGACCAGTGGCTGTTTCCGCGCTGAGCATGACGGCGTCGGCGCCTTCCAGCACGGCGTTGGCCACGTCGGTGATCTCACTGCGGTTGGGCTTTACCCGGTCGATCATGCTCTCCATCATCTGGGTCGCTACGATGACGGGTTTGGCGCGGTGGATACATTTCCGGATGATCTCCCGTTGGGCCATGGGCACTTTTTCCACGGGCAGTTCGACACCGAGGTCGCCACGGGCTACCATGACGCCATCGGATTCCAGGACGATATTCCGCAGGTCATCCAGGGCAGACGGCATTTCTATTTTAGCGATCACCTTGGTCAGGCTCTTTTTTTCCGCCAGGCGGCGTTTGAGATCGACAATATCATCCACCTTGCGCACAAACGACAAGGCCACCCAGTCCAGCTTTTGATCGATGATAAAGGCCAGGTCGGCGATGTCTTTTTCGGTCAGGGCCGGAAGGGATATTTTTGTATCAGGGAGATTGACTCCTTTTTTTGGCAATAGTACGCCCCCATAGGTCACGGCCACCTTGATATCTCCATCCTGGGCGACGTTGACGACCACTACTTCCAGTTTGCCATCGTCGATAAGGATCTTGTTACCCACTTCCACGTCGTGATGGAGGTTGGGGTAGGAGACATATATCTTGTCTTTTGTACCGATCACCTTTTCTTTGGAAGTAAAGGTGAGGATATCGCCCGGGACGATGGTGAGAGCGCCGTCCTTTATATCACCGACACGCAGTTTGGGGCCCTGCAGGTCGCCCAAAATTGAAATATTGTATGGCTCTTCGACATTGATCTTCCGGATATGTTCGATGATCTTTGCTTTGCCCTCGTGGTCTCCGTGGGAGAAGTTCAGGCGAAATACATTGACGCCGGCCTTCACCAGTTCCAGCAGCTTCTCGTAGGTATCACAGGCGGGGCCTACGGTAGCGACGATCTTGGTCTTATGGAATGTGTGTTGGATACCTGCTTCTTTATCCATGTCCTGGTAGAGGTATTTCGATAGATGCTTTGACATGTACGGTAATTTTTTTTACGATGCTAATATTTTGACGATCCTGAGCCAGTCTTCGCTGATCTTCTGCTTGGCTTTTACGGCTTTTTCCAGTGGGGTGTAGTGCATTTTATTATTGACGACCCCTACCATCACATTATGACGGCCTTCCAGCAGGCATTCCACTGCGGAGTAGCCCATCCGGCTGGCGATCAGCCTGTCCATACAGGTGGGGGCGCCGCCGCGCTGAATATGTCCCAGTACGCAGACACGGGTGTCTGCCGAGGGCACGCGATCTTTTATTATTTTGGCCACTTCGAGACCGCCACCGAAATTGTCTCCTTCGGCGACGACGATCAGGTTGACCAATTTCTGCCGCCGTTCTTTTTCAAGCAGCGAGTTGACCAGCTCTTCTACATCCGTTTTACGTTCGGGGATCAGGATGTTCTCCGCGCCCGTGGCGATGCCACTGTGAAGAGCGATGTAACCGGCGTCCCGTCCCATGACCTCTATAATAAAGAGCCGGTCATGAGCGTCGGCCGTGTCGCGGATCTTGTCGATGGCCTCGACGGCCGTATTGACGGCGGTATCAAAGCCGATGGTGAAATCTGTTCCGGCGATATCCTTATCGATGGTACCGGGCAGTCCGATACAGGGGATGTCGAATTCTTCGCTGAGCTTGTGAGCGCCGCGGAAAGATCCGTCACCACCGATGATGACCAGCCCGTTGATACCCAGTTTTTTTAAATTTGCATAAGCCTTCTTTCGGCCTTCGTGTTCGAAGAACTCTTTGCAGCGGGCTGTTTTGAGAATGGTACCACCTCGCTGGATAATGTTGGCCACACTTCTTGAATGCATGGGAACGATATCATTCTCGATCATTCCACTATATCCCCGCATGATCCCAAATACCTCCAGTCCATTATAAATACCAGTACGAACAACGGCACGGATGGCAGCATTCATCCCAGGGGCATCCCCCCCGGAAGTGAGCACGCCAATTTTTGTGACTTTGTTTTCCATTTTGGAAGATTCTTCTAATTAGTTTTGAATTTTAAAAAAATTTAATTTATGGCAGGTGTTATTGAAAAATTTTTACCTTGAGGGCGTGTGAGCACACTCACTGAACAATCGAAGAGCCAAAAATAAGGATTTGGTTTGAATCGACAAGATTATGGAATTCGGAAAACTCAAACAGATCGAAGGGATCGACTTCAAATTGCCGCCGGATGATCCGGGAAACGAGCGACTCTGGCAGCAGCTGCAACCGTTGCCTCGTGCTCCGCTGGAGCTTTTTGTGGGCTGTGCCCGCTGGGGTGTAAGGGAATGGGTCGGCAAGGTGTACCCCAAGGGGACAAAGGACAAAGATTTTTTAGCAGAATATGCAAAACAATTCAACTGTATCGAGTTGAATTCCCTCTTTTACGGGCTGCAGCCGCCACATGTGATCGAACAATGGGCTGCTGCGACCCCTGACGGTTTCCGGTTCTGTCCGAAGTTCTCCAATACGAT
>JADMIO011638369.1_pt1 | contig 39980 bp, 28 predicted proteins | sample 8958161 | NCBI WGS metagenome assembly JADMIO01 (sample SAMN16585339, study PRJNA669376) | soil metagenome | isolation source: Crop rotation soil | place: USA: Cullars Rotation, Alabama | collected 2011
GGCGGCGACGAGCCGCTCGGCCTGACGATGGACCTTCGACACCAATGGGCAGGTCGCGTCGAGATAGTCGAGGCCGCGGTTCTGCGCGTCGACCGGCACCGACTTGGGCACGCCGTGCGCGGAGAAGACCACCGGCGCGCCGTCGGGCACCTGGTCGAGCTCCTCGACGAACACCGCGCCCTGCGCCTTCAGCGTGTCGACGACGAACTTGTTGTGGACGATCTCGTGGCGGACGTAGACGGGCGCGCCATGCTTCTCGATCGCGAGTTCGACGATGCGGATCGCGCGGTCGACGCCGGCGCAGAAGCCGCGCGGTGCGGCGATCAGCAGTTCGAGGACGGGCTTGCCGCCGTCCGCGGGGAATTGGGAGGCCATGCGAAGCGTTCTACGCGATTGGTCCGCCGCGCGGAAGTACGCGATTGGCTCGCCGCGCGGAAGTACGCGATTGCTTGCACGCGGGAAAGCCGGTTCCTATGGTGCGCCGCGCATCGCCCGGGTTCTCCGGCGGCGCATCACTGTCCGTTCGACAAAGGTACGCGTCCTCGTGAAAACCCCGGCTTTAGGCCTGTCCGCCCTCGCGCTGATCCTCTCGGGCTGCGCCAGCAAGGGCGAGATCGTCGAAGGCGGCATCTCCGCCGTGCGCTCCGCCTGCCCGACGGTCGGCGTCGCCGCCGGTACCGGCGACATCACGCTGTTCGATCCGGCGACCAGCCGCGACGCGAGCGCGATCGACGTCGTCGCCAGCATGACCAACGTGCGCGGCGCCTGCAACGACGCCGGCGAGCAGATCGCCACCAGCGTCACCTTCGACGTGCTCGCGCGGCGGACGCGGACCGAGGGCCCGCGCAACGTGTTGCTGCCTTATTATATCGCGATCGTCCGCGGCGGCTCGGCGGTGACCGCCAAGCGCAAGGGGCAGATCGCGGTGCATTTCGACGCCGGGCAGGCGCGCGCGCAGGCGCAGGGCACCGCCTCGACACAGATCGCGCGGGCGGCGGCGACCTTGCCCGACGAGGTGCGCAACCAGCTCACCCGCAAGCGCAAGGCGGGTGACGAGGATGCCGCGACCGATCCGCTGGCGCGGCCGGAGGTGCGCTCCGCGGTGCTGCGCGCGACCTTCGAGGCGCTGGTCGGCTTCCAGCTCACCGACGACCAGTTGAAGTATAACGCGCAACGCTGATTCTCTTCCCCTTCCGCGCAGGGAGGGGAGGGCGTTTCCGCATTGACTAAGGCCCCGCTGCCCGTCACAGCACCACGCGTCGATGCCGGGCGACCGGCATGGGCGGGCGCGGGAGAGAGCCTCTTCACAAGGAGGCCGCCGAAGGAGCAACCACCCCGGAATCTCTCAGGCAAACGGGACCGCGCGCTGCCTTATCGACACTCTGGAAAGCGTTCCTTTGAGGAGCCACCGAAGGGGTAAGCCCGCCGCGCCACGCGCCGGGTCAAAGCTCTCAGGTCACCGTGACAGAGGGGGTATGACGGATCGATTGCGGCCCCGTGCCGTCTTTGGTCCCGTGCCTTTCTTGGAGACGGTTGATGAGCGATTCGCTGCCAGACACCTTGCCCGACCCGCTCGACGACCTCGACGGCGACGAGCCCGCAATCCAGCTGCTGCCGCTCGACGGCTGGCACCGCGCCCGCGGCGGCCGCATGGTGCCGTTCGCCGGCTATGAAATGCCCGTCCAATATGAGGGCATCATGGCCGAGCATCTGTGGACGCGCGAATCCGCCGGCCTGTTCGACGTCAGCCATATGGGCCAGGTCGGTTTCACCGGCGACGGGCTCGATGCGGCCGGCGTCGCCAGAGCGCTCGAAGCGGTGCTGCCGGGTGATATCGCCGGGCTCGCCGCGACCAAGATCCGCTATTCACTGCTGCTCAACGACGAGGGCGGCATCCTCGACGACCTGATGGTCACGACGCTGCCCGCCGAGGGCGCGCATCCGTTCGGCGCGGCGAGCCATTACGTCGTCGTCAACGGTGCGACCAAATATGACGATCTCGCCTATCTGCTCGACGTGCTGCCCGACGACCTGACGATGAACCTGATGGAAGATCAGGCCTTGCTCGCGGTGCAGGGGCCCAAGGCGGTCGCCGCCGTGTCGCGCCTGATCCCCGGTGTCGAGAACCTCGTGTTCATGACCGCGGGCGCGTTCGACTGGAACGGCCACGCGCTGTGGATCAGCCGTTCGGGCTATACCGGTGAGGATGGCGTCGAGATTTCGATCCCCGCCGAGGCCGCTGCCGATTTCGCCGATGCGATCTGCGCCGAGCCCGAGGTCAAGCCGATCGGCCTCGGCGCGCGCGATTCGCTGCGGCTCGAGGCCGGACTGCCGCTCTACGGCCACGATCTCGATCCCGAGACGACGCCGGTGATGGCCGACCTCGGCTTCGCTCTGTCGAAGCGCCGCCGCGAGGCCGCCGATTTTGCCGGCGCCGCGCGCATCCTCGGCGAGCGCACCGACGGTCCCGCGGTCAAGCGCGTCGGCCTGTCGGTCGCCGGGCGCCAGCCGGTGCGCGAGGGCGCGAGCGTCGTCGACGCCGAGGGCGCGGTGATCGGCCGCGTCACCAGCGGCGGCTTCGCGCCGAGCGTCGGTGCGCCGATCGCCATGGCCTATGTTCCCGCTGCGCTCGCCGAGGCCGGCACGCCGCTGCGCCTCGTCCAGCGCGGCAAGATCCACGAGGCGACGGTCGCACCGATGCCGTTCGTTCCCCACCGCTATGTCCGCGCAGGAGGCAAGTGATGAGCCGTTATTTCACCGAAGATCATGAGTGGGTCGATGTCGATGGCGACACCGGCACCGTCGGCATCTCCGATTATGCGCAGGGCCAGCTCGGCGACATCGTGTTCGTCGACGTTCCCGAGGCGGGCAAGCAGCTCGGCAAGGGCGACGAGGCCGCGGTGGTCGAATCGGTCAAGGCCGCGTCGGACGTCTATTCGCCGGTGTCGGGGACGGTGACCGAGGGCAATGCCGCGCTGTCGGACGATCCCAGCCTCGTCAACTCGGATCCGGAAGCGGAAGGCTGGTTCTTCAGGATCACGCTCAGCGATCCGGCCGAGCTGGAGACGCTGATGGACGAAGCCGCCTACGCGGATTTCGTCGCCAAGCTGTAACGATCAGCCTCGCAATTGGTGCTCCGCTCCGGTCGATGCTTCGCCGCGCTTGATACGTCACCCCGGACTTGTTCCGGGGTCCACGCGGCGGCGAGGAGGATGGTCTGAAACGATAGGGCGCCCCTGCTGCCCGGTGGACCCCGTAACTGGTCCGGGGTGACGGGACCTGCGGGGATGATCGATCGAACCTCAGCCCGTCGCCATAGGTAAAGGCCCTTCCCACAGGCGGGGCTCTCAAGGGAATGATGATGCGCTACCTGCCGCTTACCCAGCCCGACCGCGACGCGATGCTCGCGGTCATCGGTGCGGGATCGATCGACGATCTGTTCGTCGACGTGCCCGAGGCCGCCCGCCTGTCCGGCCCGATCCACGACCTGCCGAACCACGCCTCCGAACTGGCGGTCGAGCGGCACATGACCGCGCTCGCCCGCCAGAACACCGTCGCGGGCGAAGTGCCGTTCTTCCTCGGTGCGGGCGCCTATCGCCATCACGTGCCGGCGAGCGTCGATCACCTGATCCAGCGTGGCGAGTTCCTCACCGCCTATACGCCGTATCAGCCCGAGATCGCGCAGGGCACGCTGCAGATGCTGTTCGAGTTCCAGACGCAGGTCGCGCGGCTGCTCGGCACCGACGTGGCGAACGCGTCGATGTACGACGGCTCGACCGCCTGCTGGGAAGCGATCGGCATGGCGCGGCGCATCACCCGCAAGGGCAAGGCGATCCTGTCGGGCGGGCTCCACCCGCATTATGTCAGCGTCGCGAAGACGATGGCGAAATATACCGGCGATCAACTCGAAACCTCCGCGCCCGCGCTGACCGCCGAAACGGATATCGATGCGCTGATCGCCGCGATCGACGGCGATACGTCGTGCGTCGTCGTGCAATATCCCGACATCCTCGGACGCATCGCCGACCTGACGCCGCTCGCCGACGCCTGCCACGCCAACAAGGCGCTGCTGATCGCGGTCGTCACCGAGCCGGTGGCGCTGGGCGCGATCACCTCGCCGGGTGAGATGGACGCCGATATCGTCGTCGGCGAAGGCCAGTCGCTCGGCGTCGGCCTGCAGTTCGGCGGTCCGTACGTTGGCCTGATGGGCTGCAAGGAGAAGTACATCCGCCAGATGCCGGGCCGCTTCTGCGGCGAGACGGTGGATGCGGAGGGGCGCCGCGGCTTCGTGCTGACGCTGTCGACGCGCGAACAGCATATCCGTCGCGAGAAGGCGACGAGCAACATCTGTACCAATTCGGGCCTTTGTGCGCTCGCCTTCTCGATCCACATGACGCTGCTCGGCGAGGCGGGGCTGCGCCGGCTGGCGGGGATCAATCACGCCGCGGCGTGCCGCGCCGCGGATCGCCTCGCCAAGGTGCCGGGTGTCGAGCTGGTCACCGAGACCTTCTTCAACGAATTCACGCTGAAACTGCCGGTCGAGGCGCGCCCCGTGGTGCGGACGCTCGCCGATCGCGGCATCCTGGCGGGCGTGTCGCTCGGCCGGCTGTATCCGGACGAGGCGGGCCTCGCCAACGGGCTGATCGTCGCGGTCACCGAGACGACGACCGCGGAGGACGTCGAAACCCTTGCCGCCGCACTCGAGGAGGTTCTGGCATGAGCATCAATCAGAGCGGCTGGCGTCCCGAGATGACCGCCGGCGGCGGCAATGGCGCCGCACCGACCTTCACCGGCAATAAGGCGCTGATGCTGGAAGAGGCGCTGATCTTCGAGATTGGCGATACGCAGACCACCGGCGTCGATTTCGCCGAGGGCGACGTTGCCGGGTCGCGGCTCGGCAATCTCAGCCGCAAGGCGCCGATCGGGCTTGCCGGCCTGTCCGAGCCTGAGACGATCCGTCACTATACGCGGCTCAGCCGCCAGAATTACGCGATCGACCTCGGCCTGTTCCCGCTCGGCTCGTGCACGATGAAGCACAATCCGCGGCTCAACGAGAAGATGGCGCGCCTCCCCGGTTTCGCCGACGTACATCCGCTGCAGCCGGTCGACACCGTGCAGGGCGCGCTCGCGGTCATCAACGAACTGGCGGTGTGGCTGATCAAGCTCACCGGCATGCACGGCGTCGCCATGTCGCCGAAGGCCGGCGCGCACGGCGAATTGTGCGGCATCCTGTGCATCAAGGCGGCGCTGGAGAAGCGCGGCGAGGGCCATCGCAAGGTCGTCCTCGTGCCCGAATCGGCGCATGGCACCAATCCCGCCACCGCGGCCTTCGCCGGCTTCACCGTCGAGGATATTCCCGCCACCGCCGATGGTCGCGTCGATACCGCGGCGTTGAAGGCACGGCTGGGGCCGGACGTCGCCGCGGTGATGATCACCAACCCCAACACCTGCGGCCTGTTCGAGCGCGACCTGAAGTCGATCAGCGACGCGGTCCATGACGCGGGCGGCTACGTCTATTGCGACGGCGCCAATTTCAACGCGATCGTCGGCCGGGTGCGGCCCGGCGACCTCGGCGTCGACGCGATGCACATCAACCTGCACAAGACCTTCTCGACCCCGCACGGCGGCGGCGGACCGGGGTCCGGGCCGGTGGTGCTGTCGGAGGCGCTCAGCCCCTTCGGGCCGCTGCCGTTCACCGCGCGCATGGCCGACGGGCATATCCAGCTCATCGAGGAAGAGACTGCGGGCGACGATCATCCCGACACGTTCGGCCGGATGACCGCCTTCCATGGCCAGATGGGGATGTTCACCCGCGCGCTGACCTATATCCTCAGCCACGGTGCCGACGGCCTCAAGCAGGTCGCCGAGGATGCGGTGCTCAACGCCAATTACGTGCTGCGCTCGCTGGAGGGGACGCTCGACGCGCCCTTCGCCAAGTCGGGGCCGTGCATGCACGAGGCGATCTTCTCCGACGCCAATCTCGCCGAGGGCTTCTCAACGCTCGACGTCGCCAAGGGGCTGATCGACGAGGGCTTCCACCCGATGACGGTCTATTTCCCGCTCGTCGTCCACGGCGCGATGCTGGTCGAACCGACCGAAACCGAATCGAAGGCGGCGCTCGACCAGTTCGTCGGCGCGTTGCGCAGCGTGGCGGAGCGGGCCAAGGCCGGCGACGCCAGCCTCAAGACCGCACCGCATTTCGCGCCGCGTGCGCGGCTCGACGAGACGCAGGCGGCGCGCAAGCCGGTGCTGGTGTGGAAGGACCAGCCGCTGGCGCAGGCGGCGGAGTAATGGCAGCTCCCTCGTCACCCCGGCCTTGAGCCGGGGTCCCGCTACCTTCGCGCTTCGGGCGTAGCGGGACCCCGGGTCGAGCCCGGGGTGACGGAGGTTGGGGCTAGGATACCCCCTTTCGCAATGCCGTCGGTGGCTTTAGTTTCTGTCCCGTAACGGGCGGGGACACGGACATATGCAGGGACAGCAACCGGGCGGGTGGGTCAGCTATGCGATCCCGCTGGTCGTCGTCGCGGTGGTGATGGCGATCCGCTGGAAGCGGATGAGCCGGGTGCGGCCGCTCAAGCTCGAACATCTGTGGATCCTGCCCGCTTTCTATGCGGTGGTGATCGGCTTCACCTTCACGCGCTTTCCGCCGCATGGCTGGGGCTGGGCCTTCTGCCTCGTCGCTTTGGCACTGGGGGCGGCGCTCGGCTGGCAGCGCGGCAAGATGATGCGGATCACGCTCGATCCGGAGACGCACCGGCTCGGCCAGACCTCGTCGCCGGCGGCGTTGCTGTTCATCGTGCTGCTGATCGTCGTGCGCAGCAGCGCGCGCGGCGCATTGAGCTATGCGGGGCCGGCGGGGCTCGATCCGATGGCGATCACCGACGTGCTGATGGCGCTGGCGCTAGGGCTGTTCAGCGCGCAGCGGCTGGAGATGTATCTCCGCGGCAAGCGGATGTTGGCGGCCGGCCCGGTCGTGACTCCGTAGCGCTTCCCACGTCGCGCCGATCACGGTTCGCGGCCAGTGCGTGAGGGGGGTGACGCGCCGAAGCGCTTTGGCTAGGCGTCCACGCCATGAAGCACGCTCTTTCCGTCACGCGCGACGCCGACTTCGCCGCCTGGTATCAATCCGTCATCGCCGAGGCCGATCTCGCCGAGGAATCGGGCGTGCGCGGCTGTATGGTCATCCGCCCCTGGGGCTATGGCATCTGGGAGCGGATCCAGCGGCTGCTCGACGACCGGATCAAGGCGACCGGCCATGAGAATTGCTATTTCCCGCTGTTCATCCCGCTCTCCTATTTCGAGAAGGAGGCGGAGCACGTCGAGGGTTTCGCCAAGGAGATGGCGGTCGTCACCCACCATCGGCTGATCCCCGACGGCAAGGGCGGACTGATGCCCGATCCCGCCGCCAAACTCGAGGAGCCGCTGGTGGTGCGCCCGACCTCGGAGACGGTGATCGGCACCGCCTTTGCCCGCTGGGTGCAATCGTGGCGCGACCTGCCCGTACTCATCAACCAATGGGCGAACGTCGTGCGCTGGGAGATGCGGACGCGCATGTTCCTGCGCACCAGCGAATTCCTCTGGCAGGAGGGCCATACCGCCCACGCTACCGCCGACGAGGCGCGCGAGGAAACGCGCAAGATGCTCGAAGTCTATCGCAGCTTCGCCGAGGACTGCCTCGCGCTGCCGGTGGTCGCCGGCGAGAAGCCCGAGAACGAGCGTTTCCCCGGCGCGGTCGCGACCTACAGCATCGAGGCGATGATGCAGGACGGCAAGGCGCTGCAGGCGGGCACCAGCCATTTCCTCGGCACCAATTTCGCGCACGCCCAGAACATCCGCTTCCAGAACGCCAGCGGCGAGCTGGAACTGGCCAATACGACGAGCTGGGGCGTCAGCACGCGGATGATCGGCGGCGTCATCATGGTGCATGGCGACGACGACGGCCTGCGCGTGCCGCCGCGGATCGCGCCGTGGCAGATCGTGATCGTGCCGATGCTGCGCGACCAGCCCGAGGACGAGGCGCTGATCGCCTATGCCAAGGACATCCAGTCGAACCTCGCCGGCCTGTCCGCGCTCGGCGAGCCGGTGCGCGCGCTGCTCGACCTCAAGCCGGCCAAGGCGGCGACCAAGCGCTGGGGCTGGGTCAAGAAGGGCGCGCCGATCGTCATCGAGATCGGCGGGCGCGACATGGCGGGCGGCAACGTCTCGGTGATCCGCCGCGACCGGCTGTATCGCGAGGACGGCAAGCTCGATAGCCAGGTGATGGCGCGCGGCGATTTCGAGGCGGAGGCGCCGGCGTTGCTCGCGGCGATCCAGCAGGCGCTGCACGACGAAGCGCGGGCGCGGATGCAGGCGGCGATCGTGCCGGCGGCGGACTTCGCCGCGGTCGAGGCGCATTTTGCCGAGGGCGTGAAGAATCCCGGTTGGGTCGAGGTGCAATGGGCGCGGCCGACCGGCGCGGCGCTCGACGCGGTGGTCGAGCGGCTCAAGGCGCTCAAGCTGACGATCCGCAACGCGCCGTCCGATGCGGCGGCGGCGGATGGCGCCTGCGTGTTCACCGGCGGACCTGCGGTGGAGCGGGTGCTGCTTGCGCGGAGCTATTGAGGCGTCTCGGTAAGTCGCTCAGCCCTCCTAAAGGAAGAGCGGGAGGATGAGGCTCGATCGGGCTCGTCCAAAAGCTCGTCACTCCGGACTTGTTCCGGAGTCCACCGAGCCGCAAGAGGATGGTTTCCCCTCAAGCCTGTCTCCTCGCCGCGGCGTGGACCCCGGAACGAGTCCGGGGTGACGGAATATGCTTGGCGAGCGGGGGAGCGACATGCGACGGTGCGACGCACGGTCGTGAGACGTATCTCCAACGCGGGACCCCGGCCGCTGACTTTCAGGAAGGAGAGGTGTCCTCTTCGTACCGCCGGCCGACATGCGCCTCGCCGCGTGCCTCGGCGAGCAGCGCCTGGCGGTGCCGTTCGGCATAGCGGGCGCGATCCGTTTCGCTGCGCGCGGCGTGGCAGCGTGGGCAGCTGACGCCCTCTTCAAACAACGGCGAGGCGCGATCGGCCGGCGACACCGGCATGCGGCAGGCGCGGCACAGGCCGTGCGTTCCCGGCGTCAGGCCGTGACCGACCGCGACGCGTTCGTCGAAGACGAAACATTCGCCCTGCCAGCGGCTCTCTTCCGCCGGCACGTCCTCGAGATATCGTAGGATGCCGCCCTTGAGGTGGAAGACGTCCTCGACGCCCTCGGCCTTGAGGAAGGCCGTCGCCTTCTCGCAGCGGATGCCGCCGGTGCAGAACATCGCGACCTGCTTCGTGCCGGCGAGCAATTCGTCGCGATGCGCGCGGAACCACGCCGGGAATTCGCGGAAGGTGCGCGTCTGCGGATCGACCGCGCCGGCGAAGCTGCCGACCGCCACCTCGTAATCGTTACGCGTGTCGATCACCAGGGTGGCGGGATCGGCGATCAGTGCGTTCCAGTCGGCCGGATCGACATAATGGCCGGCGTCGAGCGGATCGATCGCGGGTTCGCCCATCGTCACGATCTCGCGCTTGAGCCGCACCTTGGTGCGGTGGAAGGGCATCGTGTCGGCGCGCGCGTCCTTGACGTCGAGCGTCGCGCAGCCGGGCAGCGCGCGGATATGCGCCAGCACCGCCTCCATCCCCGCATCCGGCCCGGCGATCGTGCCGTTGATCCCCTCGTGCGCGAGCAGCAACGTGCCGCGCACGCCGGCCGCCTCGCAGGCGGCGAGCAGCGGCGCCTGCAAGGCCGCGGGGTCGGGGAAGGGGGTGAAGCGGTAGAGCGCACAAACGCGGATCGGCGGCATCGTGCGCCTGTAGACCCTCTGGCGCGTCCGCGCAAAGTTGGGGCATGACGGCGGCGGGTGCAGTCCCTATCTCTGGTCTGTGAAAAACAAGACCAGACCCGGCCTGCCGACGCAGGCGCAGATCCTCCAGTTCATCGAAACCTCGGACGTTCCCGCCGGCAAACGCGAGATCGCCAAGGCGTTCGGCTTGACCGCGCAGGAGAAGATCGCGCTGAAGGCGATGCTCAAGGACATGGCCGACGAGGGGCTGATCGACGGCGCCCCCGGCCGCGCCTTCCACAAGATGGGCGGCCTGCCCAAGGTCACGGTGCTGCGCGTCGCCGATGTCGACGACGGCGGCAACGTCTGGGCGGTGCCGGACCGCTGGGAGGCGGAGACGCCGCTGCCGCGGCTGCGCGTCCGCGAACGCAAGCGGGGCGCGCTGGGGATCGGCGAGCGCATCCTCGCGCGGACCGAAGAGGCCGGGAACGGCTGGATCGCGCATCCGATGAAGGTGCTCGCCAAGGCGTCCGAACAGGTGCTCGGCGTGCTGCGCCGCGAGGGGGAGCGGTTCTGGCTGACCGGGGTCGAGAAGAAGGACCGGCGCGAATTTCCCGTCTCCGACACCGGAGGCGCCGAGGCGGGCGATCTGGTGATGACGGAGATGACCGGCCGGCCGCCGCGGATCAGCGTGCGCGTCGTCCAGCGGCTGGGTGATCCGTTCGCGCCGCGCAGCTTCTCGCTGATCGCGATCCACAAGCTCGGCATCCCCGACGTCTTCAGCGGCGATACGCTCGACGAGGCGGCGCGGGTGTCGCAGCAGCCGCTCGGCGACGATCGCGAGGACCTGACACATCTGCCGATCGTCGCGATCGATCCGGCGGATGCGCGCGACCATGACGATGCGGTCTGGGCGGCGCCCGACGACGATCCCGCCAATGCCGGCGGCTGGCGGGCGGTGGTGGCGATCGCCGACGTCAGTTTCTACGTGCGGCCGGGGTCCGAGATCGATCGCGAGGCGCGGCGGCGCGGCAATTCGGTCTATTTCCCCGACCGTGTCGTGCCGATGCTGCCCGAGATCCTGTCCGCCGAAGTCTGTTCGCTCAAGGAGGGCGAGGATCGCGCGGCGCTGGTCTGCCATTTGCAGGTCGGCAAGTCGGGCGCGCTCAAGAGCTGGCGCTTCGCGCGCGCGCGGGTGCGGATCGCGGCGAACCTGGCGTATGAGGATGCGCAGGCGGTGATCGACGCCGGCGAGGGGCGGATGATCGACGTGCTGACGCCGCTCTGGGCCTGCTGGCGTGCGCTCGCCAAGGCGCGCGATGCGCGCGAGCCGCTCGACCTCGACCTGCCCGAGCGGCGGGTGGTGCTCGACGAGACGGGGCGGATCATGTCGGTGGCGCCGCGCGAACGGCTCGACGCGCACCGGCTGATCGAGGATTATATGATCGCCGCCAACGTCGCCGCCGCCAAGGCGCTGGAGGCGAAGAAGGCGCCGGTGATGTATCGCGTCCACGAACCGCCGAGCCGCGAAAAGCTGGTCGCGCTCAAGGAGTATCTGGAGACGTTCGACGTGCCGCTGGCGCTGGGGCAGGTGATCCGCCCGGCGACGTTCAACCACGTGCTCGACCGCGTCGGCGACGCCGATTTCCGGCCGCAGGTGATGGAACAGGTGCTGCGTACCCAGACGCAGGCCTATTACGCCCCGGCCAATCAGGGGCATTTCGGCCTGTCGCTCGGTTCCTATGCGCATTTCACCTCGCCGATCCGGCGATATGCCGATCTGCTCGTCCACCGGTCTTTGGTGTCCGCCTATCGGCTCGGCGAGGGCGGGCTGGGCCAGACCGACGCGGCGGCGATGGACGTGATCGGCGAGACGATCAGCGGCCTCGAACGCCGCGCGATGGAGGCGGAGCGCGACACGATCGACCGCTACGTCGCCGCCTATCTCGCCGAGAAGGTCGGCGAGACGCTGTCGGCGCGGATCACCGGCGTGCAGAATTACGGCTTCTTCGCCACCGTCGAGGGGATCGGCGGCGACGGGCTGATGCCGGTGCGCGATCTGGGCGGCGAATATTTCCGTTTCGACGAGGCGGCACGCAAATTGGTCGGCGAACAGACGGGCGAGGAATATACGCTTGGCCAGCGCATCGACCTGCGGCTGGCGGAGGCGAATCCGGTGTCGGGCGCGCTGCGCTTCGAACTGCCCGGCGGCAAGGGCGCGGCCCCCGGACCGCGACACGTCGGGTCGGGGCGCAAGGATCGCGTCATCAAGCATCGCGGCCGCCCGGCGAACGTCCGCCACCAGGGCAAGCGGCGATGAGCGGCCGGCTGACCCGCGTCGAGCCACGCGGCACGGTGCGCGACCGCTATCTGGTCCACGGCACGATCGCGCCACGCTTCGTCGAGGCGCGGGCGGTGACCGCGTCGGATGCGATCCCCTTCACACCCGCCGCGGGCCGCGAGGCGAAGGCGTTCGCGGCGATGATCGCCGACGGGTCGATCCGCATGCCGGCGGCGGGGCGCTTCTATTTCGACATGGATGCCTACGAGGCCGCCGCGGCAGGCCGTAGGGCGCGGCGCGTGCCGGTGCTGCTGGTCGTATCGCTGCTGATCGTCGTAGTCGCGTTGGTGTTCTACCGCGGATAATCGGCGACATCGTCAAGTTTCGGCGCTGAACTGTCCTGCGCGAACAAGACGATCGCACAATCGATTTGTCACTTCGTCTTTCGCTCCATAGTCTTCGTCTTTCGGCGCGGGCGGGGGGGAAGGTCGGGGGGGATGGCGGTCGGGAGAGGATATCGGCTCGCCGGCGTGGTGCTATTGGCGACCGCCCCGGCCGTGCAGGCGCAGGAGGCTGCGGCGCCGGCAACCCAGAGCGATACGCCGCTGGACATCGTCATCACCGGCGAACGGCTGCGCGGGTCGGTGATCGGCGATGCCGCGCCGGTCGCGGTGCTCGACGCGCAGGCGCTCAAGGCGCTGGGCGCGACGCGGATCGACGACATCCTCAAATTGCTCAAGCCGCTGACCACCTCGAACAGCGGTGCCGACCCGGTGTTCCTGCTCAACGGCCGGCGGATTTCTGGCTATGGCGAGTTGCGGACGCTGCCGCCCGAGGCGATCGAGCGGACCGAGATCCTGCCCGAGCAGGAATCGGCGCGGTTCGGCTATCCGCCGACGGTGCGGGTGACCAACTTCATCACCAAGAAGCATTTCCGCTCGCTCGCGGTGGAGGAGGGCGCGGGCACCACCACCGATGGCGGCGCGAGCACCGCCGCGCTCGAACTCGGCTCGACGCGGCTCGACGATGCGCGCCGCACCTCGGTGACGATCAACTACGACCGGCAGGACCCATTGTCCGGGGCGCGGCGGTCGACGGTGCCGGATGCGAGCAACCTGTTCGACCTGACCGGCAACGTCACCGGCATCGGCGGCGGTGCGATCGATCCGGCGCTCGATGCGCTGGCGGGCAGGGCGGTGACCGCGGCGGCGGTGCCGGGCGATTTCGCCGCGCGCGGCACGCTCGCCGGTTACGCCGCGGGGGTCCCCCGGGTCACCGATCTGGCGCCCTATCAGTCGCTCGCGAGCCGCGATCAGTTGCGGGTCGACGGCACGCAGTCGGTGCCGATCGGCAAGACGGTGACCGCGTCGCTCAACCTGACGATGGAGGCGCAGCGCGGGGTCGGGCTGGCGGGCCTGCCGACCGCGGTGCTGCGGGTGCCCGCCGGCAATCCGGCGTCGCCCTTCGCCACCGACGTGCTGCTCTATCGCTATCTGCCGGAGGCGGGGACGCTGCGTCAGCGGACGCAGGCGCTTTCGCTTCATGCCGGCAGCACGGTGCAGGGCAGTCTGAAGCGGTGGATCTGGACGGTGACCGGCAGCTACGATCGTGCGCGGACCACCGCCGCGGTCGATCGCGGCATCGCGACCGACGCGATCCAGGCGGCGATCGACGCCGGCGCCGATCCGTTCCAGCCGCTCGGCGCGAATGCCGTCGTCGACCGGCTGGTCAGCCGCAGCCGCACGGTGGTGCAGACGCTGGTCGGCAAGGCGACCGTGGTCGGGCCGCTGCTGGCGCTGCCCGCGGGCGATGCGCAGATGACGCTGACCGGCGATTTCGCCCGTTCGTCCAGCGGCGGCGTCGCGACCGACACGCCGGCGGCGCTGCTCGACCTGCGTCGGGTGACCAAGAGCGGCAGCGTCGCGCTCGACCTGCCGATCGCCTCGGCGAGCCGCGGCGTGCTCGATGCGATCGGGTCGCTTTCCGCCAATGCATCGCTCGGCGTGTCGGCGGTGTCCGATTACGGCAGCCTGGCGAGCCGCAATCTCGGCCTGATCTGGACGCCGGTCGCGCCGTTGCAGGTCTCCGTCTCGACCAACGTCAGCCAGACGGCGCCCGATATCGCGTTGCTGACCAACCCGGTGGTCATCGTTCCCAATGCGCCATTCTTCGATTTTGTCACCGGCACCAGCGGCCTCGTCGCGGTGACCGCGGGCGGCAATCCCGCGCTGGGGCCGGAGCGGCGGCAGGTCGATACCGCCGGGCTGGCGTGGCAACCGATCAAGGGCAAGGAGCTGCGCTTCAACCTCGACTATATCGCGACGCGGATCGACGGCCAGATCGGCTATCTGCAGGCGGTGACGGTGGCGCTGCAATCGGCGTTCCCGGACCGGTTCGTCCGCGACGCGGCCGGGCAATTGACCAGCGTCGACGTCCGCCCGGTCAATCTGGCGCGCGAGCGCGAACGCAAGATCCAGGGCAAGGTGTCGCTCTGGACGATGATCGGCCCGGAGCCGAAACCGCCCGCCACGCCGCCGGCCAAGGACGCGCCGCCACCGCCACCACCCAAGCCGCGGCCGTCGCTCTATGCCTTCGTCACCATGACGGCGCGGATCGACGACCGGTTGCTGGCGCAGCCCGGTCAGCCGACGCTCGATCTGCTCGACGGCCAGTCGATCAGCGGCAATGGCGGCCGGTCACGCTACGAGGCGCAGGGATCGCTCGGTGGGTCCTACGGTCCGGTCCAGGGCGGTATCTTCGGCATGTGGCAGGCGCCGACGCGCGTCCGCAGCACGATCGCGGCATCGGACCTGCGCTTCTCGGCGCGGACCTTCCTCGCGCTCTACAGTACGATCGACGCGGAGAAACTGACCAAGGCGACCTGGGCGAAGAGCCTCAGCTTCCAGCTTCAGGTAAACAACATCCTCAACGACCGGATCGCGGTGCGCGACCGCAACGGGGTGACGCCGTATCGCTTCCAGCCGGCGTTCCTCGATCCCTATGGCCGGATCGTGAAGCTGTCGGTGCGCAAGCTGTTCTGAAGCGGGCGTTGCGCCTTCTTCGTCACTCCTACGGTCGCCAGACCCTACGAGGCTCCACCAGTGCTCCCGCGCAGGCGGGAGCCCAGGTGTCACGCACGCCATCAGACGTTGTTTCGCTTGGCTTGGGCTCCCGCCTGCGCGGGAGCACTGGAGGGGGCTCCGGGGTAATCAGGCGTTTCGTATCGGTCCCGGCGCTCGCCGGGCTGAGCGCGCCCACGAAAAAGGGCGGCCCGTTGCCGGACCGCCCCTTTCGGAACCGTGGTTCGCGAACCGCTTAGCGCTTCGAGAACTGGAAGCTGCGGCGTGCCTTCGCACGGCCGTACTTCTTGCGCTCGACGGTACGGCTGTCGCGGGTCAGGAAGCCTGCCGCCTTGACCGGGGCGCGCAGCACCGGCTCGAAGCGGGTCAGCGCCTGGCTGATGCCGTGCTTGACCGCGCCGGCCTGGCCCGAGAGGCCGCCGCCCTTGACGGTGCAGATCACGTCATACTGACCTTCGCGCTCGGTGATGCCGAACACCTGGTTGATGACGAGACGCAGCGTCGGACGCGCGAAATAGACTTCCTGATCGCGACCGTTGATCGTGATCTTGCCCGAACCCGGCTTCAGCCAGACGCGGGCGACGGCGTCCTTGCGGCGGCCGGTCGCATAGGCGCGGCCGTATTTGTCGAGGACCTGCTCGCGCAGCGGGGTGACCGGGAGCACCTGCGTCGGGGCGGCGGGCGCCTCACCGTCGGTGGTGATCGCGGGCGCGCCGGCGGCGGCCGGAGCGGGCTGCTGCGTCAGCGACGCGAGGTCGGAAAGCGACTGGCGATTGTCGGTCATTACGCGCCCACCTTGTTCTTGCGGTTCATGCCGCCAATGTCGAGAACGTCCGGGTTCTGAGCTTCGTGCGGATGCTCGCTGCCCTTGAAGATGCGCAGGTTGCGCATCTGCTCGCGACCGAGCGGACCGCGCGGGATCATGCGCTCGACGGCCTTTTCGAGAACGCGCTCCGGGAAGCGGCCGTCGAGGACCTTGGCGGCGGTGATGCCCTTGATGCCGCCGGCATAACCGGTGTGCTTGTAATAGACCTTCTTCGCGGCCTTGTTGCCGGTGAAGCGGATCTTGTCGGCGTTGATGACGATGACGTTGTCACCGCAATCGACGTGCGGGGTGAACGACGTCTTGTGCTTGCCGCGCAGGACGTTGGCGATGATCGTCGCCGCGCGACCGACCACCAGGCCGTCGGCATCGACGATATGCCACTTCTTCTCCACCTCGTGCGGCTTGGCCGACTTGGTGGTCTTCATGAGCGCCTTCATGGCGTTGGACCTTCCAGTTTGAAACGATGCACGCCGCCCCGGAGGGCGGCGTGATTGACCGCGCTACTGCTGGAAGCCCCCCCGAAAGTCAAGCAAAGCGCGGCTTTGCTGACGGGTAAAATAATACCATGGGCTCGTTCAGGCGGTCTGGCGGCCCACCGCATGGGCGGCGAAGACGGTGGCGATCAGCAGCAGGGCGGCATTGGCCTGATGCGCGACGGCGAGGTCGATCTGCACGCCGCTGAGCAGCGTCGCGATGCCGAGCACGATCTGCAACGCGACCAGCGCGATCACCCACCAGCCCGCCTTCGCGCCGGCTCGCGTCGCGCGCACCGCCAGCCAGACCAGTCCGGCGGCGGTGACGAACGCCCACCAGCGGTGGATGAACTGCACGACCACCGGATTGTCGACCGCGTTGCGCCAGCCGGGATCGACCATCGGCACATTGGCGGGGAAAAGCGCATCGCCCATCAGCGGCCAGCTCGCAAAGGCATAGCCGGCGTCGAGCCCGGCGGTGAACGCGCCATAGAGGAGCTGGACGACGAGCAGCGCCAGTGCGGCGATCGCGACGCCGGTCAACCGCGCCGGATGGGCGAGGGGGCTGCGATGCAGCGCGCGCAGGTCGAGCGCGGTCCAGACGATGCCGGCGAGGATGGTGAGCGCGGTGAGCAGGTGGATCGCGAGCCGCACGTGGCTGACGTCGGTACGCACCGACAGGCCGGAAGCGACCATCCACCAGCCGATCGCACCCTGGAAGCCGCCGAGCGCGAGCAGGGCGACCAGCCGCCAGCCGTAGCCGGCCGGGATCTGCTTGCGGATCGCGAACCACAGCAGCGGCGCGGCGAAGGCGAGGCCGATGATCCGGCCGAGCAGCCGGTGCGCATATTCCCAGAAGAAGATGTGCTTGAAGCCGGTCAGCGTCATCCCCTGGTTGAACGCGGCATATTCTGGGATGCGGCGATAGCCGGCGAATTCGGCCTGCCATTGCGCCTCGGTCAGCGGCGGGACGATGCCGCTGATCGGCTTCCACGAGGTGATCGACAGGCCCGATTCGGTCAGCCGGGTGATCCCGCCGACGACGACCATCGCGACGATGAGACCGGCGACGACGAACAGCCACCGCGCGACGCTGCGTGGCCGGGCACGCGAGAGGAAGGCGGCACTGGGCTGGAGCATGCCGCCGCCATACGCGCTTTGCGCGGGCGTCGCCAGCGCGTTGGGGGCTTGCCTGTCGAAGCGCGGTGGGAGTCACCCGCCCCTTCGATAGGCTCAGGGCTAACGGCTTCGATATTCAGGGGCTGAAGAAAAATCCTCCCCCGGCGGGAGGGCTATTGCATATGGACGCTCGTGCGAGCCGGTCGTCTTCCAAGCTTACCCCGTCACCCCGGACGTGTTCCGGGGTCCACCTTGCGGCGAGGAGAAAGGCTTGATTCGACACCGTTCCCCTGCGGCCCGGTAGACCCCGGAACGAGACCGTGGTGACGATTTTGATAAGGAAGCCGATCGAACGATCGGCCTCACACCACCAGCGGCGCGTGGTCGATGCGTGGGAGGACGTGGCGGGCGAACAGGTCGGCTTCGGCGGCGTGGGGGTAGCCCGACAGGATGAAGGCGTCGATCCCCGCGTCGCGATAGGCCGCCAGCTTGGCGAGCACCTGGTCGGGATCGCCGACGATCGCCGCGCCGCAGCCCGAGCGGGCGCGGCCGATGCCGGTCCACAGATTGGCCTCGGCATAGCCGTCCTGCCGCACCGCTTCCTCGCGCAGCTCTGCCTGGCGGCGGACGCCGGCCGATTGCGAGTCGAGCGAGCGGGCGCGGATCGCCGCGCCGGTGTCGTCGTCGAGCTTCGATAGCAAGCGGTCGGCGGCGGCGCGCGCCTCCGCCTCGGTCTCGCGGACGACGACGTGGACGCGATAGCCGAAGCGCAGGGTGCGGCCATGCCGCTCGGCCCGCGCGCGGAGGTCGGCGACGATCGCGCGGACGCCGTCCATCGTGTCGGGCCACATCAGATAGACGTCGCAGCCCTGCGCCGCCGCCTCGCGCGCCGCCTCCGACAGGCCGCCGAAATAGAGCGGCGGGCAGCGGCCCGAGACCGTGCCGATCCGCGGCGGATCGATCCTGAGCTGCCAGAATTCGCCCTGATGATCGAGCGGCTTGCCGTCGAGCAGGGTGCGCAGGATGGTCATCGCCTCCAGCGTGCGGGCGTAGCGCGGGCCGCTCGCCAGCGTCTCGCCGGGCAGGTCGCTGGAGATGATGTTGATCGCCAGCCGCGCGAGCCCGCCGGCGCCGGCGCCGAGCATTTGGTCGATCGTCGCGATCTGGCGGGCGAGCTGCGGCGGCCAGCTTTCGCCGATCCGCACCGCCATCAGCATCCGCATCCGCCGGAGCAGCGGCGCCATCGCCGCGGCGAAGGCGGTGGTGTCGATGCCGAGCGCATAACCCGACGGCAGCAGCACGTTGTCGAAGCCGCCGCTCTCCGCCTGCAACACGATGTCGCGGCAATGGTCGAAGCTCGATTGCAGCCGGGGATCGGGGACGCCGAGGAATTCGTAATCGTCGTCGCACAAGGCCGAGAACCAGCTGATCTCGCAGGGGCCGCGCGCGGTCATGGCAGACGCTCCGCCATGCCGGCCTGCAACACGTCGTACCAGGCGGCGCGCGTCCATTCGACCTTATAGGCGTCGGCGGAGGCACGGATGCGCACCGGCGTCTGCGAACCGACGATCGGGATGATCCGCGCCGGATGCGCCATCGCCCAGGCGAGTGCGGTCGTCGCGGCGTCGACCCCGAACTGCGCGCCGTGCGCCGCCAGCACCTGTGCCGCGGGATGGCTGCCGTCGGCGAGCCGGCCGCCGCCGAGCGGCGACCAGGCGAGCACTGCCAGATCGTGCCGCATCGCCTGGTCGAGCGTGCCGTCGAACAGCGGCGCGACGTGCAGGGGCGAGAATTCGGGCTGGACGCTGACGATCGGCCGGCCGAGGAAAGCTTGCAGCGTATCGACTTCGGCAGGGCTGTGGTTGGAGACGCCGATCGCGCGGACCTTGCCGGCGTCGACCATCCGGTCGAGCGCCGCCGCTACCTCCTGCGGGTGGGTGAGCAGGTCGCGCCGGTGGATCTGGTAGAGATCGACGTGGTCGATCCGCATCCGCGCGAGCGAGTCGTCGAGCGCGGCGGCCAGATAGGGCGCGCTGCTGTTATAGGGAATGCCGGGGCGGATGCCGCTTTTGGTCGCGATCACCATCGTGTCGCGCAGGGCTGGCGCCTCGGCGAGCGCGCGGCCGAACAGCGTCTCGGCCGAGCCGAAGCCGGCGGGCTGGTCGGCGCCATAGATGTCGGCGGTGTCGAACAGGGTGATCCCAGCTTCGAGCGCGGCGTCGATCCGCGCCCGTACCGCGGCAAGGTCGTCTCCGGCCAGCCGCCACATGCCCCAGGCTATCGGCGAAACGAGGATATCGCTCTTGCCGAGCGGGCGGGGTTGGCTTGAAAGGCGCAGCGTCGTCATGACCGGCGACATGGCATAGGGAGGCAAGCGATGGTAGCCGCGATCAGATACGCCGTGGTCGGCACGGGGATGATGGGCGTCGAGCATCTGCGCAACATCGCGCTCGTCCCCGGCGCGGAGGTGGTGGCGATCGTCGATCCGGTGGCGACCTCGCTCGGCTGGGCCCGCGACGCGCTCGGCGAACAGGCGGCCGGTGTCACCGCCTATGACGATGTTGCCGCCTTCGCGCGGGAGGCGGCGGTCGATGCGATCGTCGTCGCCGCGCCCAATCACACCCACCGCGCCGTGCTGGAGCCGCTGTTCGGCATGGATGCGGCGATCCTGTGCGAGAAGCCGCTGGCGACGACGATCGCCGACGCGCGCTGGATCGTCGCGCAGGCGGCGGGACGCGCGCGGCCGTTCTGGACGGGGATGGAATATCGCTTCATGCCGCCGGCCGCCGCGTTCATCGACCAGATCCATGCCGGCCGCGTCGGCCGGCTGCACATGCTGTCGATCCGCGAGCACCGCTTTCCCTTCCTGCCCAAGGTCGGCGACTGGAACCGCTTCGCGCGCAACACCGGCGGAACGATGGTCGAGAAATGCTGCCATTTCTTCGACCTGATGCGGCTGATCGTCGGCGCGGAGGCGGTGCGCGTCCATTGTTCGGGCGCGATGGACGTCAACCACCGGGACGAACGTTATGCCGGCGAGGCGCCCGACATCATCGACAACAGCTTCACCACGGTCGATTTCGCCAATGGCGTGCGCGCGATGCTCGATCTGTCGATGTTCGCCGACGGCGCCGAGCATCAGGAAGAGATGAGCGCGACCGGCGACGCCGCGCGTCTCGACGTGCTGATCCCGCCGGGCGAGCTGGTATTCTCGCCGCGCGTCGGCTTCGGCAACCCGAAGCGGGTCGAGCGGACGCGGGTCGCGGTCGACCCGACCGCGCGCGCCGCCGGATCGCACGAGGGCGCGACCTATTACCAGCATCTCGCCTTCGCCGCGGCGGTGCGCGGCGAGGGGCCGGTGCTGGTCAGCGCCGAGGACGGCCTGCGCGCGGTCGCGATCGGCACCGCGGCCGAGATCAGCGCGCGCGAGCATCGCGTGGTGGAGATTGCCGAGATCGCGTGACGGGAGGCGGGCATGACGTGGTTCGATCGGTTCGGATGTTCGGTGCCGCTGATCCAGGCGCCGATGGCGGGCGTGTCGACGCCGGCACTGGCCGCGGCGGTGTGCGAGGCGGGGGCGATGGGGTCGATCGGCGTCGGCGCGACCGATGCCGCGGGCGCGCGCGCGATGATCGCGGCGGTGCGGGCAGCGACCGGGCGGCCGTTCAACGTCAATCTGTTCGTCCATCGCACGCCGCGGGCCGATCCGGCGCGCGAGGCGGCGTGGCTGGCGGCGCTCGCGCCGTTGTTCGCCGAAGTCGGGGCGACGCCGCCGGCGACGCTGCGGACGATCTACCGCAGCTTCGCCGACGATCCCGGGATGCTGGCGATGCTGCTGGAGGTGGCGCCGCCGGTGGTCAGCTTTCACTTCGGCCTGCCTTTGGCGGAGACGATCGGCGCATTGCGGGCGCGGGGGATCGTGCTGCTCGCGACCGCGACCAGCCTCGCCGAGGCGCGGGCGATCGAAACGGCGGGGATCGACGGCGTCGTCGCACAGGGGATCGAGGCCGGCGGGCATCGCGGCATCTTCGACCCCGCGGCGCCCGACGACGAACTCGGCACGGTCGCGCTGACCCGGCTGCTGGTGCGCGAGACGCGTTTGCCGGTGATCGCGGCGGGCGGGATCATGGACGGCGCCGGGATCGCCGCGGCGCTCGATCTCGGTGCGGTCGCGGCGCAACTCGGGACCGCGTTCGTCGGATGCCCTGAATCGGCGGCGGACGATGCCTATCGGGCGGCGCTGGCGGGGCCGGGGGCCTATCACACGCGGATGACCGCGGCGGTCTCGGGGCGGCCGGCGCGGGCGCTGGCCAATCGCTTCACCGCGCTCGTCACCGATCGGCGGCCGCCCGATTATCCCATCGCCTATGATGCCGGAAAGGCGCTGCATGCCGCGGCGCGGGCGCGCAGCGAGCACGGCTTCGGCGCGCAATGGGCCGGGCAGGGGGCGCCGCTGGCACGGCCGATGCCGGCGGCGGCGCTGGTCGCCACGCTGCGGGCGGAATTGCAGGCGTGCCGCGCGGATTATGCCGCGACGGCGTGATCCGCGGCGAGGCCTTCCTCGACGATCGCGATGAAATGGCGGCAGGGCAAAGTGGCGGATTGGCGGTGGTGGATCAGCCACATGTCGGTGCGCGCCTGCGGGTCGAGCAGCGGCAGATAGGTGAGGCCGGTCGACTGCAAGGCGCACAGCGACGCGGCGACGATCGTCACACCGACCCCCGCGGCGACGAGGCCGAGCAGGGTCGAGGCTTCGCCGACGCGCTGCGCGACCACCGGCTCGCCGCCGCCCTCGCGGATCATCGCGAAGATGCGGTCGCTGAAACAGCCGCTGCGGTCGCGACCGTAGACGACCATCGGCTCACCGGCGATATCCGCCAGCCGCAGCGCACTGCGCGTCGCGAGCGGGTGATCGGCGCGCATCGCGACGAACAGGCCCTCGCTGAGCAGCCGCGTCGCGGCGACCCCCTCGGGCAGCGCCGGCGGCCCGAAGTGGCGGACGAAGCCGATGTCGAGCGCGCGGCTCTCCACCGCGGTGATCTGGTCGGGCGCGCCCATTTCGGTCAGCGACAATTGCACGTCGGGATAGGTGCGGCGGTAGGCGTTGATCGCCAGCGCGACCGGCGGAATGAACGGTGCCGACGGATTGAAGCCGATGCTCAGCGCGCCGATGTCGCCGCGCGCCGCCCGGCGGGCGATCTCCACCGCGCGATCGGCCTGGCGGATCGTCTCGCGCGCGGCGTCGAGGAACAATGTGCCCGCGGGGGTCAGCGCGACGCGGCGGCTGGTCCGTTCGAACAATCGCACGCCGATCTCTTCTTCGAGCTGGCGGATCTGTTGGCTGAGCGGCGGCTGCGAGATGCCGAGCCGCGTCGCCGCCCGCGCGAAATGCAGATCGGAGGCGACCTGGATGAAATATCGGAGATGGCGAAGTTCCATGATCCATATCTACTACGTCTCGATCCGGCGTAAACCGATATTGGACAAGCGCATGGTTAACCGCGCAATCGCTGCGGTGCAGCAACGGTTGCGCTGCGGTTCGAAGCCGATGGAGCAGGTCGTGTCCCACGCTGCGTTGAGAATGCCCGCCGCCCCGGCGCAGGGGCGGCCATGATCGGTCTCGTCCGCACCGCGCTGGCGCGCCCGCTGACCTTCGTGGTGATGGCGATCGTGATCGGCATCGTCGGCGTGCTCGCCGCGCTGCGCACCCCGGTCGACATCTTCCCGGACATCCGCGTGCCGGTGATCGCCACCGCGTGGCAATATAGCGGCCTGTCGCCGGACGAGATGTCGGGGCGGATCATCACCCCGTTCGAACGCGTGCTGACCACCACCGTCAACGGCATCGATCATATCGAAAGCCAGTCGCTGCCCGGCATCGGCGTGGTGAAGATCTATTTCCAGCCCGGCGCCGACATCCGCACCGCCACCGCGCAGGTGACCTCGGTCTCGCAGACCGTGCTCAAGCAGCTCCCGCCCGGCATCACTCCGCCTCTGGTGCTCAACTACAGCGCCTCGACCGTGCCGATCGTCCAGCTCGCTCTGTCGGGCAAGGGCCTGTCGGAGGGGCAGATGTTCGATCTGGCCAGCAACCAGATCCGCCCCGGCCTGGTGACGGTGCCAGGCGCGGCGATCCCCTATCCGTCTGGCGGGCGGCAGCGGCAGATCCAGATCGACCTCGATCCGCAGGCGTTGCAGTCGAAGGGGCTGTCGGCGCAGGACGTCGGCAATGCCATCGCCGCGCAGAACCAGATCAACCCGGCTGGCTTCGCCAAGATCGGCGGCTTCCAATATGCGGTGCGGCTCAACAACGCGCCGGGCAGCGTCGAGGAACTGAACAATTTGCCGATCAAGGTCGTCGGCGGCGCGACCATCTACATGCGCGACGTCGCACACGTCCGCGACGGCTCCGCGCCGCAGACCAACGTCGTCCACGTCGACGGCGCGCGCTCCGTCATCATGACCGTGCTGAAGAACGGCGCGACCTCGACGCTGGCGATCGTGCAGGGGATCAAGGACGCGCTGCCCAAGCTGGAGGAGACGCTGCCGCCCGGGCTCAAGATCGTGCCGATCGGCGACCAGTCGCTGTTCGTGAAGGCGGCGGTGGAGGGCGTGGTCAAGGAAGGCGCGATCGCCGCGGCACTGACCAGCCTGATGATCCTGCTGTTCCTCGGCTCGTGGCGCTCGACCGTCATCATCGCGATCTCGATCCCGCTGGCGATCCTCGCCGCGATCATCGGCCTGGCGATCACCGGCAACACGCTCAACACGATGACGCTGGGCGGCCTTAGCCTCGCGGTCGGCATCCTCGTCGACGATGCGACGGTGACGATCGAGAACATCAACTGGCATCTCGAACAGGGCAAGCCGGTGCGGACCGCGATCCTCGACGGCGCCGCGCAGATCGTCACGCCCGCCTTCGTCTCGCTGCTGTGCATCTGTATCGTCTTCGTACCGATGTTCTTCCTGCCGGGGGTCGCCGGCTTCCTGTTCGTGCCGCTGGCGTTGGCGGTGGTGTTCGCGATGATCGCCAGCTTCATCCTGTCGCGCACCTTGGTGCCGACGATGGCGATGTACCTGCTCCGCCCGCACGGCGCCGGCGACGATCACGACCAGCATAGCGCCGGCACGCCGCAGTCGCGCAATCCGCTGGTCCGCATCCAGCGCGGCTTCGAGACGCGGTTCGAGGCGATCCGCACGCGCTACGGCGGCCTGCTCGAACGCGCGCTGGCGACGCCGCGGCCGTTCGTGATCGGCTTCCTCGCGGTGACCTTGCTGTCGTTCCTGCTGGTGCCGTTCCTCGGCCAGAACTTCTTCCCGGCGGTCGATGCCGGCCAGATGGCGCTGCACGTCCGTGCGCCGGTAGGCAGCCGTATCGAGGATACGTCGGCGCAATTCGATCGGATCGCGCGCCGCATCCGCCAGATCATCCCGGCGAACGAGCTCGTCTCGGTGGTCGACAACATCGGCCTGCCGGTCAGCTCGATCAACACGACCTACAACAACTCCGGCACGGTCGGGCCGCAGGACGGCGACATATTGATCCAGCTCGCCGAGGATCACGCGCCGACCGCCGATTACGTCCGCCGCTTGCGCGAGCAACTGCCGCGCGACTTCCCCGGCGCGACCTTCTCGTTCCTGCCCGCCGACATCACCAGCCAGATCCTCAACTTCGGTGCGCCGGCGCCGATCGATATCCAGGTGGCGGGTAAGGATGCCGCGGCCAATGCCGCTTATGCGCGGCTGATCCTGCGCCGCATCCAGGCGATCCCCGGCGTCGCCGACGCGCGCATCCAGCAATCGGCGCGCTATCCGCAGCTCGACGTCGCGGTCGATCGCAGCCGCATCGGCCAATACGGGCTGACCGAGCGCGACGTCACCACCAGCGTCGCCAATTCGCTCGCCGGCACGTCGCAGACCGCGCCGGTGTTCTTCCTGAACCCGGAAAACGGCGTGTCCTATCCGGTCGTCGCGCAGGCACCGGAATATCGCGTCGGCTCGATCGACGATCTGTCGAACATCCCGGTGTCGGGCAGCACGGGGCCGGCGCAGGTGCTCGGCGGGCTGGGCACGATCCGGCGCAGCACCGCCGCGGCGGTGATCTCGCATTACAATATCGCGCCGGTCGTCGATATCTTCGCGACCCCCAACGACCGCGATCTCGGCGCGGTGTCGGGCGATATCAACGCGGTCCTCGCCGCGCTCAAGGATCAGGCGCCCAAGGGCGCGACGGTGACGCTGCGCGGCCAATATGCGACGATGAACAGCGCCTTCTCCGGCCTCGGCTTCGGGCTGATCGGCGCGGTGCTGCTGATCTACCTGCTGATCGTCGTCAATTTCCAGAGCTGGCTCGACCCCTTCGTGATCATCACCGCGCTGCCCGGCGCGCTCGCCGGGATCGTGTGGATGCTGTTCGTCACCGGCACGACGCTGTCGGTACCGGCGCTGACCGGCGCGATCATGTGCATGGGCGTCGCCACCGCCAATGCGATCCTCGTCGTCAGCTTCGCGCGCGAACGGCTTGCAGAGCTGGGCGATGCGACTGCGGCGGCGCTGGAGGCGGGGATGACCCGCTTCCGCCCGGTGCTGATGACCGCGCTGGCGATGATCATCGGCATGCTGCCGATGGCGCTGGGGCTGGGCGAGGGCGGCGAGCAGAATGCGCCGCTCGGCCGCGCGGTGATCGGCGGGCTGGTCGTCGCGACCTTCGCCACCTTGTTGTTCGTACCCGTCATCTTCAGCCTCGTGCACCGCCGCCGCGCCGCGGCCGCCGCACCGCAGGCAAATCGTCTGGAGGAAGTCCATGGCTGAGCAGGAGGCCGTGCAGCGCACCGGCAAGCCGCTGCGCCCGATCGTGATCGGCGCGGCGTTGCTCGCGGTCGGCGTCGCCGGGGCCGGCATCGCGATCCGCTCGCGCGCCGAGCATCGGCTCGCGAGCTGGACCAACGCGCAATCGACGCCGGCGGTCACCGTGCTGCACCCGGCGGCGGTGACGACGCAGGGCAATCTGTCGCTGCCGGCTTCGTTGCAGGCGCTCAACAGCGCGCCGATCTTCGCGCGGACCAGCGGTTACGTCCGGCGCTGGTACGTCGATATCGGCGATCCCGTGCGGGCGGGGCAGGTGCTCGCGGTGCTCGACGCGCCGGAGGTCGACCAGCAGCTCGCCGCCGCGCGCGCCAATCTGCAAACCGCGCAGGCCAATCGCCAGCTCGCCGCCTCCACCGCGACGCGCTGGCGGACGATGCTCGCCGAGGATGCGGTCTCGAAACAGGAGACCGATGAGAAGATCGGCGATCTCGCCGCCAAGACCGCGGTCGCCGAGGCGGCGCGCGCCGACGTGTCGCGGCTGCGCTTCACCCAGGGGTTCACGCGGCTGGTCGCCCCCTTCGCCGGGGTGGTGACGAGCCGCGCCACCGATGTCGGCGCCTTGGTCACCGCCGGCACCGCGGGATCGACGCCGCTGTTCACCGTTGCCGATGTCAGCCGCATCCGCGCCTATGTCCGCGTGCCGCAGAGTTATTCGGCGCAGGTCCATCGCGGCCAGCACGTCACGCTGGCGCTGCCCGAATATCCCGGCCGCCGCTTCGACGCCGAGCTGACGCGCACCGCGGATGCGGTCGATCCCGCGTCAGGGACGGTGCTGGTCGAGGTTCAGGCGGCCAATCCCGACCGCGCGCTCAAGCCCGGCGCCTATGCGCAGGCGAGCTTCCCGCTGGCGAGCGGCGGCAATGCGCTGACGCTGCCGGCGAGCGCGCTGATCATCGGCCAGAAGGGCACGCAGGTCGCGATCGTCGGTGCTGACCGTCGCGCGCATCTGCGCACGATCACGATCGGTCAGGATCGTGGCGCGATGGTCGAGGTCAGCGCCGGGCTGAACCGTGGCGACGACGTGATCGACAACCCGCCCGATTCGCTCGCCGAGGGTGATCCGGTACGCGTGACGGGGACAGCCAAGGCGACGGTCGATGCCAAACACTAGGAGCCTGCTCGCCACCGTCGCCGCGCTGGCGATCGCCGCCTGTTCGACCGCGCCCGATTATCGCCGGCCGACCGCGTCGACGCCGCCCGCGTTCAAGGAAGCGGCGGGCTGGCAGACGGCGGGCACCGCGGTGCCGCCCGCGGGCAAATGGTGGCAGGCGTTCGGCGATGCGACGCTCGATGCCCTCGAAGAGCAGGTCGCGGGGGGCAATTTCGATCTCGCCGCCGCCACGGCGCGCTACGAACAGGCGCGCGGACTCGTCCGTCAGGCCCGGTCCGATCTGTATCCCGAAATCGGCGTCGGCGCGTCGGCGGGCCGCCAGCGCGTCTCGGCGGGGCGGCCGCTGTCGCCGACCGATTCCGCCGCGACCTATACGGTGGCGACGGTCGGCCCGTCGCTCGATTACGAGGTCGATCTGTTCGGCCGGGTGCGCAATTCGATCCGCGCCAGCACCGCCGCCGCGCAGGCCAGCGAGGCCGATGTCGCCGGGCTGCGGCTCGGCTTGCAGGCGCAGCTCGCCACCGCCTATTTCGACATGCGCGGGCTCGACGCGCGGATCGTGCTGTTGCGCGAGACGGTGACCGCGTTCGAGCGCGCCTTCCGCCTCACCGACACGCGCCACAGCGGCGGCATCGCCTCGGGCATCGACGTCAGCCGCGCGCAGAGCCAATTGTCGAGCGCACGGGCCGAATTGTCGTCGGTGGCGATCGCCCGCCAGCGTGACGAGCATGCGATCGCCGTCCTCATCGGCCGCCCGCCCGCCGAGGTGACGATCGCGGTGGTCGACCGCCAGCTCGCGCCGCCCGCGATCCCCGCCGGCCTGCCCTCGACGTTGGTCGAGCGCCGCCCCGATATCGCCGCGGCCGAACGCCGCGTCGCCGCCGCCAATGCGCGGATCGGCGTCGCCCGCGCGGCGCTGTTCCCGTCGCTGACGCTCGGCGCGTCGGGCGGCTTCCAGGCAGCGACCGGCGCGTTGTTCAGCGCCTCCAACACCTTCTGGGCGCTCGGCCCGGTGTCGGCGGCGCTGGCGGTGTTCGACGGCGGCCGGCGGCGGGCGGGCGTCCGCATCGCCCGCGCCGACTATGACGAAACCGTCGCGACCTATCGCCAGACCGTGCTCGATGCGTTCCGCGAGGTCGAGGACGACCTGTCCACCCAGCGCCTGCTCGCCGCGCAGGAGAAGGACCAGCATGTCGCTGCCGACGCCGCGGCGCGCACCCGCGATCTCGCGCTGACGCGCTATCGCGACGGCGCCGCGGACTATCTCGACGTCGTCACCGCGCAGACCGCCGCGCTCGACGCGCAGCGCGCGTTGCTCGACCTGCGCAGCCGCCAGTTGCAGACCGCGACCGACACGATCCGCGCGCTTGGCGGCGCATATTGACCCGGACCGACCGACCTATCGCGCCGCCCCATCGCCCCCGCGCTCCGCGGCACTCGCATCGCGAATCGCCTTGAATTCCGAACCGGGCCGCCACGCCGGCCAGGCATTGCCGTTGGCGAGATCGAAACCGATGCGTCGGAGCAGATCGACATCCGCCGCCGCGCCGTCGAGCCGCCAGTCCGGCGACCAGGCATCGCAGGTCTGGTGGTAACAGCGCATATAGCCGTCGAGCCAGCGCTGGCCCGCCGCCCGCCCGCCGGTGACGAGGTCGGGCGCGCCGCTGATCGCCATCAGCAGCAACGTCGGCACGCCGCGCCGCGCCAGCGAAAAATGGTCGGCGCGGTAGAACAGGCCGCGCTCGGGCAGCGCCTCCGGCGTGACCGTCCGCCCCTGCGCCCCGGCCGCCGCGGCGAGTTGGTCCTCGAGTGCGTTCTGGCCGGCGCCGACCAGCAGCACGTCGCGCGCCGGGCCGGCGGTCTGGAGGATGTCGAGCGTCAGATTGGCGACCGTTTTGGCGGCGGGATAGACCGGATGCGTGGCATAGGTCTCCGAGCCGAGCAGTCCGCGTTCCTCGCCGGTCCACAATGCGAAGACCTGCGTCCGCGCGGGGCGGGGGGCCTTCGCCGCGGCGCGGGCGATCGCCAGCACGCCGGCGGTGCCGAGCGCATCGTCGTTCGCACCCGGTCGCACCCGCCGGCCGGCGTCATCGGGTGCGCCGATGCCATAGGCATCCCAATGCGCGCCATAGATGATCGTCTCGTCGGGACGCGTCCGGCCGGTCAGCTTGGCGATTACGTTGCGGCTCTCCGCGCGCGTCACGGTGACGGGCAGATCGGCGGAAAAGCCCGCGCCCTGCAATGCGACCGGCCGGAAGTCCGCGCGCCGCGCCGCCTTGCGCAATTGCGCGAGGTCGAGGCCGGCGGCGGCGAACAACCGCGTCGCCGCGTCGCCCTCGATCCAGCCCTGTAGCCCGATCCGCGGCGCGGCCGGATCGGCGACGTCGTAATTCTCGCCCCCGGGGGCGGTGACCGTCGCCCAGCCATAGCCCGCGCCGGGCGTGTCATGGATGATCAGCGCGCCGACCGCGCCGCGCCGCGCCGCCTCCTCAAACTTGTAGGTCCAGCGGCCATAATAGGTCATGCGGCGATCGCCGAACCGGCCGGCGGCGTCGTCGCCGGCGGTCGCCTCGAAATCGGGATCGTTGATCAGGAAGACCGCGACCTTGCCCTTAAGGTCGACGCCCTTGAAATCGTCCCACTGCCGTTCGGGCGCGGAGACGCCGTAGCCGACGAAGACCAGCGGCGCCCTGGCGATCGTCGCGCGCGTCGCGGGGCGGACGGTGGACAGATAGACGTCGCGGCCCATGATCCAGGCGGTGCCGTTCGCCGACACCGCACCGGCGCCCAATTGCGTGCGGATCAGCGGCACCGGCTGTGTCCAGCTGCCGGCGGGGCCACCCGGTTCGAGCCCGGCCGCCTTGAATTGGTCGATCAGCCAGGCGACGGTCTTGGATTCGCCGGGCGTTCCCGGCGCGCGTCCCTCGAAGCCATCCGATGCGAGGACCTTGACGTCGGCGGAGAGCCGGTCCGCCGGGATCTGCACGGGGGCGGTGGTCGCGGCGAGCAGCGGCAATGCGGCAAGCACAGCAATGGGAGGGGTCATGACGGGCCGATCCTGAATTTGGGTGCGTAAGGGTATGGCAGCCGGCGTCGGGCCGTGCCAGCCTGCCGATCAGCGCAGGCGATGCACGCGCACCGCGCGGCGGCCCGGCGCATTGGCGATATAGCTGCCGAGCGGCCCCGCCTTGATCGTGACGACATCGCCTTCCCGCAGCCGCACCATCGCCTGCTCGGTGGTCTCCCACAGGCCGCCGTCATCCAGCGTGAACCGCATCAGTCCGCCCGGCAGTCCCGTCGACGATCGCAACGTGCCGACCAATTGTTTCAACTGCTCATCGTCCTCGCCATCGCCGAACAATTTGATCGACGGCAAGGAAAAGCCGAACATCGATCGCTTCGCTTTCTGTACGTCCTGCCGATCAAGGACGACGATGTCCTTCTTGCGCTGGGCGTCATCCATCGCCTGTGCAGCGTGATCATAACAGGCGAGGCGCGCATCATTGTCGGCGACCGTCCGACATTGCGTGAAGGTCTGAAGCAGGTCCGGACCGGCAGGTGCAGTGGCAAGCGCACTCGCCAGCAACAGATAGGACAGCATGACGTACCTCTCTCTTTAAAGCTTTAGGCAACATTGTTGCAGTCTATTGCCGAAGAACACGTCAACAAAGCTGCCGATGAAATGTGACGGAAATATCACTACGGTTTTGTAATCAGATACTGACGCCGATTTGTCATTGTCTGCATGTCGCCGCGCTGCAACAAAAATAGCACGACCGAGCCAAAGGCCGGTGCGATCGGGCCACCCGGGGGGGTGGTTCGGACACAAAGGGGATCTCATGACGCTAAGCCTTCGTTCTCATCTTCTGAACACGACCCTCATCGTCGGGGTGGCATTGATCGGGTCGCCCGCCCTGGCGCAGACTTCGCCGTTGACACAGGAAACCCAGCAGAAGTCGGACGATCCCAATGCGGCACCGCCTGCCGCGGAAGGCCAGGACATCGTCGTTACGGGCACGCTGATCAGCAACCCGAACCTCGTGTCGTCGACCCCGGTCAACACCGTGTCCGAGAACGAACTGACGTTGCGCAATGTCAACAACGTCGAGCAGATCCTCCGCGAGCTTCCCGGCCTGACGCCCTCCATCGGCTCGGCCGTCAACAATGGTACCGGCGGCTTCTTCACCGCCAACCTCCGCAACCTTGGTTCGCAGCGCAACCTCGTGCTGCTCGATGGCGACCGGATCGTCCCGGCCGCGGCCGGCGGCGCGGTCGATCTGAACAACATCCCGACCGCGCTGGTCCAGCGCCTCGACGTGCTGACCGGTGGTGCATCGACCACCTATGGCGCGGATGCGGTCGCCGGCGTGGTCAACTTCATCACCAAGAAGAATTTCGCGGGGATGGAGGCTTCGGCCAGTCAGCAGATCACCGAGCGCGGTGACTCCAATTACTTCCGTGCCGACCTGACCGTCGGTGCCAATTTCGACGACGGCCGCGGCAATGCGGTGCTGAGCCTGGGCTATCAGGAAGCCGATCCCCTGTATCAGGGCGCCCGCGACATCTCCGTCTATGGCATCGGGTCCGGCAACGGCGTCGCCTCGGGTTCGTCGCGCACCGGCGTGCCGACCACGCTGAGCTTCACCAATGCACAGGCGGCGCGTGCCGGCCTGTCGACCGGCGTCGTCCAGGTCAATCCCGCCGGCACCGCGCTGGTGCCGTTCTACAGCGGCTTCAACTTCAACCCGTACAACATCTTCGCGACGCCGTTCAAACGCTACAATATCTTCGGCCAGGCGAACTACGAGATCAACGACAATCTCGAAGTCTACACGCGCGGCATGTTCTCGAAGAACACGATCCAGCAGATCATCGCGCCGTCGGGTATCTTCGGCGAGGCGCTGACCGTGCCGGGGTACAATCCGTATCTGCCGTCGGGCCTGCGCGATCAGCTCTGCCTGATCAACAACGTTGCGCTCGGCGCCGCCTGCAACACCAACGCCGCGTTGACGCTGCCGGCGGTGTATCGCCGGTCGACCGAGCTCGGCCCGCGCGTCTCGACCTACACGACGACGATGTTCGACTATAAGGCGGGGCTGCGCCTGCGCTTCTCCGATCACCTCAAGCTCGACGTGTTCGGTGCATATGGTGAGAGCGATCTCAACCAGACCCAGTCGGGCTATGTCCTGCGCAGCCGCGTCCAGCAGGCGCTGAACGCGAACAATACGACGAGCTGCCTCGTCACCACCAACAACTGCGTGCCGCTCAACCTGTTCGGCGCCCAGGGTTCGATCACCTCCGATCAGGCCGGCTTCCTGAACGGCCAGAGCACGATCCAGATCCACACCGCGCTGTCGCAGGCCAAGGCGGTGTTCAACGGCGACTTCGGCACGACCTCGCCGTTCGCCAGCGAGCCGATCGCCTTCGCGGCCGGTGCCGAATATCGCAAGTACAGCTATCGCCGCGATCCCGACGCCTATGCGCTGTCGCCGGGTGAGCTGGGTGGTGCCGGCGGTGCGGTGCTGCCGTTCGCGGGCAGCTACGACGTGCGCGAGGTGTTCGGCGAATTGATCGCGCCGCTCGTCGCCGACAAGCCGTTCTTCCACTCGCTGACGCTGGAAGCGGGTATCCGCTATTCCGACTATAAGGTGCAGGCGGCAAACAACCCCAGCTTCAATGCGACCACCTACAAGGCGGGCGGCAGCTTCGAGCCGGTCAAGGAAATCAAGTTCCGCGGCGTCTACCAGCGTGCGGTCCGTGCGCCGAACATCGCCGAACTGTTCTCGCCGGTGTCGACGGGGCTCGACAATCTGTCGCCGGGGCTCGACCCCTGCGTCGGCGCGCGTCCGCTCGCCAGCGCCAACCTGGCCGCCGCCTGCGTCGCGCAGGGTGCGCCGGTGTCGGCGATCGGCACGATCCCCGAGCCTTCGGCGGGCCAGCCGAACGTCACCGGCGGCGGCAGCCCCACCATCCTGCCCGAAAAGGCCGACACCTACACGCTCGGCGTCGTGGTGCAGCCGCGCGGGGTCGTGCCGGGGCTGAGCATCGCGGTCGACTATTTCAACATCAAGGTGAAGAACGCGATCACCTCGGCCACGCCGGCGGACATCCTGTCGGAATGCTTCGGGACCAACCCCTCGGCGATCACCGCGGCGCAGGCCGCCTCGGCATCGTGCACCGGGATTCGCCGCAACGCGACCAATGGCGGTCTCAGCGGCTCCAGCGCGACGGTGGCGGGTCTGCCGCAGCCGCTCACCAACCGGGGGCGCCTGCGTACCGACGGCATCGATCTCACCGCCAATTACGCGCGTGATTTCGGCGATGTCGGCCTCAACCTCGGCTTCCAGGGCACGTGGACGGCGCACAGCTACTTCCGCGCCTCGTCAACCGCCTATGATCGCGACTGCGTCGGCTATTACAGCACGAGCTGTTCGTCGATCCAGCCGGAGTTCCAGTGGAACCAGCGCACCAGCCTGACCTTCGGTCCGGCGACGCTGTCGCTGCTGTGGCGCCACATCGGCAAGGTCCGCTACGAGGCGCTGGCACCCGACGCGGTGCAGCGTCAGGTCACGACGCCGCTGTTCAGCGGTGTGGTCACCGGGCCGACCCCGCTTGCCGGCGGCACCTACAACTTCAACCAGATCAAGGCGTACAACTACCTGGATCTGACCGCGCAGATCGAGGTGAACGATCACCTGACCTTCACCGCGGGCGTACGCAACCTGCTCGACAAGAAGCCGCCGCTCGTCGGCTCGGCCGCCGGGTCGACCGCCTACAACAGCGGCAACACCTATCCGTCGACCTATGACGTGCTGGGTCGCCTGTTCACCGTTTCGGGCAAGCTGCGCTTCTAAGCGCCGCCGTCCGTCGAACGAACTCAAGGGGCGGCCTTCGGGCGGCCCCTTTTTTTATCTGGACTTGCCTTCTTGTTGGATCGAGCCTGACGCGATGACCGACCTACCGCAACGCGCCCATGCGCTCGCCACCCAGGCGATGACCGCCCGCCAGCGCGGCGATGCCGCCGCGGAGCGCCTGCTGCTCGATCAGGCGCTCGGCCTCGCACCGGAGCATCCGCAACTGCTCAACGCGCGGGCCATGCGGGCGATGGCGGATGGTGACCTGCACGACGCGCTGGCCGGCTTCGCCGCGGCCGCTGCCGCCGATCCCGGCGAACCCGTGCTGCACGTCAATCAGGCGACGGTCTATCGCATGATGGGGCAGGACGAGGACGAGCAACGCGCGCTGGAGGCCGCCTTGGCGATCGACCGGCGCAACTTCACCGCGCAACTGCGCATGACCGAATTGCATCAACGCTGTGGCCGCGAGGTCGAGGCGGCGCAGGGCTGGTCGGGCATCGTGCAGATGGCGGCGGCGATGCCCGATCGTCCGCCGGCGATCGACGACGCGCTCGCCCGCGGTCGTGCCTTTCTCGCCGATCATACCGCCCGGCTCGGGCGCGAGATCAACGGCGCGCTCGGTGACGGGGTGTCGCGGCGGATGGCGGCATGCGTCGATCACATGCTGGGCCGCCGGGCAATCTACACCAATCAATGCGCGGGCGTGCACTTTCCGTTCCTGCCCGCCGACGAATATTTCGAGCGCTCGCTCTTCCCCTGGTTCGCAGAACTTGAAGCGCGCACGGAGGCGATCCGCGGCGAGGCGCTGGCGCTGCTGCGCGACGGCAGCGATGCGATCCGCCCCTATGTGCGTCAGGCGGCGGGCACGCCGGCCAATCGCTGGTCGGGCCTCGACGGCAACGCCGACTGGAGCGCCTGCTTCCTATGGGAATATGGCGTGCGCAACGATGCCGTCTGCGCGCGCTGCCCCGAGACCGCCGCGGCGCTCGCCGCGGTGCCGCAAAGTGACATTCCCGGCAAGGCGCCGACCGCCTTCTTCTCGATCCTGCGCCCGCACGCGCATATCCCGGCGCATACCGGCGTCACCAATACGCGGGCGATCGTGCATCTGCCGCTGGTCGTGCCGGAGCGGTGCCGCTTTCGTGTCGGCGGCGAGACGCGCGCGTGGCGCGAGGGCGAGGCGTTCGCCTTCGACGATACGATCGAGCATGAAGCGTGGAACGATAGCGACGCGCCGCGCATCGTGCTGATCTTCGACGTCTGGAACCCGCATCTGACCACGGCGGAGCAGGCGATGCTCCGTCAGGTCTTCCATATCACCGGCCAGGGTGGCGTCGCACCCTAAGCCTCGCTGCCCAGCGCCGCGATCAGCGGTTCGAGGTGGCGTTCGTAATGCCGCCAGCGCCCGGACGAACGCTGATGCAGCCGCTGGCGAACCTGCCAGACGCTGGCGGTCCTTACCGGGCCGGCGGCCTGCTCGGGGTGCAGCACGGCGTCGTCCCACGGCAGGTCGCAGAAGGCGAGGACCTCGGCCATCACCGGTGCAGGATCGGCGACCAGCCGATCGTAGGACACGTCCAATATGTCGTCCGGATACAGGCGGCGCCAATGCGCCATCAGCCGGCGATATTGTCCCACCCAATGCGCGATATGGCGCAGGTCGTGGCCGTAGCTGATACTGTCGTCGAAATAGAGGAAGTAGATCGACAGCGCCATGTCGAGCGGATTGCGCGTCGTGTTGATGATCTTTGCGTTCGGAAACAGACGCTTGATCAGGCCGATGTGCAGGAAATTATCGGGTCGCTTGTCGGTGAGACGATGGACGTCGCCGAATTGTCGGCACACTTCGTCCCGATATTGCGCGCGCATCGTCGCAAGCGCCGCGGCGGGCAGATCCCGCAGCGCCTCGGGTGACCCCAGCGCGGCGGCGAAGGCGGGGATGATCTCCAGTTCGCCGCCCTTGGTGATGCGCGGATGACGCGAGAGCATCTGTTCGATCAGCGTCGAGCCCGATCGGAACATGCCGCAGATGAAGATCGGCGGTTCTGCATCGTCGGTGCCGGCCGGAGTGGGGCGGGGCGTCGCCGCGATCGTCGCCTCGATCGACGCTTCCTGTCGCCGCGGATCGTAACGATAGCCGGGATGCGCGGCTTGCAGCGCCGCCCGGTTCGCCGCAGCAAACGCCGCGAAGGCTTCCTCGTACCGGCCTTGCGCATCGAGCGCCGCGCCGAGCGCGAACCCGGCTTCGGCCGCGTCGGCTGGGGAGAGGCCGGGACGGGCGAGCGACTGCCGCAGTGCGGGAATTGTGACGCCGGCGCGTCCTTCGAAAATGTCGATCGTCGCGATCCGGGCATGCCCGCGGCCATTGCCGGGATCGAGCGCGAGCACCTGCGCATAAGCCTCGCGTGCCGCAGCCGCATCGCCGGCGTCCTCGTGGAGGTTGCCGAGATTCAGCCACGCCGCGACGAATGTGGGCGCCAAGGCGAGGGCGGCGTGCAATTCGATCACCGCATCGTCGATCCGCCCGCAATATTCCGACAGGATCACCGCGCGGTTGAGATGCACCTCCTCGGGCCGGTCGATCCCGGCGGCGAGCGCCGCGGCATAGGCCGCCAGCGCCTCGTCGAACCGGCGGTCGCAGCGGAGCAGATAACCGAGATTGTACCACGTTTCCGCGTCCGCCTGTTCCGCTTCGACTACGGCGCGATAGGCGGTGATGCCGTCTTCGATCCGCCCGTCACGCAGCGCCAAGGCTGCCCGGGTCCGCCATTCGGCTAGCGTAATCATCGGGTTCGTCATCGTGGCGACGGTCATCACGCGCGGCGTCGTGAAAGTCCACCGCTGCCCGTCCACGCTAACCGAAACGCACTGGTATTTTTCTCAATCGCTGCATTGCCGGATGGTAGCGCTATCGATACGTGTCTGAAAACAAAGACATAACGATCCGCCGGCGCAAGACCGGCTCGACACCTGGAGGGATGCTTGTGGCACGAATGATCTGGAACGCCTTGCTCGGCTCGGTGAGCATCGGCGTCATCGCCGGCGCGGTCCACGCGCAATCGCTCACCGTCACGCCGTCGGAAACGCTGGAGACGCAGGGGCTGACGGTCATCGTCGACCAGAACCACTTCAGTCCGATCTTCTTCGACGAAAAGAACGCCGGCATCCAGATGGTGCTGCATGGCGAGCGGATCGCCACCGACGGCGCCGTGCGGCTCGACCGTACGCCCGAGCAATGGGCGCCGGTCCCCGCCTTCGTCGGCCGGACGCGCGGCAGCGAACCCAATCAGTTGGTCGTGCGCTCCGCCTACACGCAGCAGAAGCTGTCCTATAGCGTCAAGGTCACCGCCGAACCCGGCGGCTTCCGCATCGCCGTCGATCTCGACCAGCCACTGCCGGCCAGTCTCGCCGGCAAGGCGGGGTTCAATCTCGATTTCCTGCCGACCGCCTATTTCGGCAAGACCTATCTCGTCGATGCCGCGCCGGGGCTGTTCCCGCGCCATCCGACGGGGCCGATGGCCAAGGACGGATCAGGCGATCCGCTGCCGCTCGGGAGCGCTACCAAGACGATCACGCTGGCACCCGAGGATCCGCTGACGCGAGTCAGCATCACCTCCGACACCGGACCCATCGACCTCTATGACGCCCGCGCGCGCGCGCAGAACGGCTGGTTCGTCGTCCGTTCGCTGATCGCCGCCGGCGCGAAGGAGAATGCGATCGTCTGGCACGTCCGGCCGAACGTGGTGAAGAACTGGACGCGCCAGCCGGTCGTCTCGTTTAACCAGGCCGGCTACACGCCGGGGCGGCCCAAGGTCGCGCTGATCGAGCTCGATCCCAATTTCAAGGCGCCGGGCGAGGCGGAACTGGTCCGGCTCACCGCGGACGGTGGCAAGCAATCAGTGTTCCGCGCCAAGGTGCAGTCGCGCGGCCACTGGACGCGCTACGATTATGCCGCCTTCGACTTCTCGTCGGTGCGCGAGCCGGGCCTGTATGCGATCAGCTATGCCGGGCAGACGACCAACCCGTTCCGTATCGCCGCCGACGCCTATCAGCGGATCTGGCAGACCTCGCTCGACACGTTCATCGCCGAGCAGATGGATCACGTCGGCATCCGCGAGCAATATCGCGTCTGGTCGGCGCCCTCGCATCTCGACGACGCACGGCAGGCGCCGCCGAACATCACCCATTTCGACGGCTACAAGATGGGGCCGAACCTCGATTCGCCGTTCAAGGCCGGTCAACACATCCCCGGCCTCGCGGTCGGCGGCTGGCAGGATGCCGGCGATTACGACATCCAGACGCCGGAGAATGCGGCGGTGACGCGCGACCTCGTCTGGGCCCGCGAATTGTTCGGGCTCGACTGGGACGAGACGAGCATCGACGAGGCGGCCCGCAAGGTCGAGATCCGCAAGCCCGACGGCGTCGAGGACGCGGTGCAGCAGATCCGTCACGGCACGCTGCAATTGCTCGCGCAATACAAGGTGTTCGGCCACGCGATCGTCGGCATCGTCGATCCGGCGCTGCGCCAATATGCGCATCTCGGCGATGCCGGATCGCAGACCGACAATCACCTCTACGACGCCAGGCTCGGCGCGGAGGAGATCAAGGGCGGTGCGTCGGGGACGCCCGACGATCGCTGGGCGTTCACCACCGATCTGCCTGCCAACAACCTCGCGGTGGCCGGCGCGCTCGCCGCTGCCAGCCGGGCGCTCGCCGCGAGCGACCCGAAGATGGCGGCGGAGGCGCTCGCCGCGGCCAAGGCGTTGTGGAGCAAGCAGCAGGGCGGGGTGGTCAAGGCCGGCGACGGGCGCGACGATTCGTCGTCGCCGCGTTCGGCCGAGGCCGCGAACGTCGTCGCAACCGTCGAGCTGCTGCTGACCAGCCGCGGCGATCGCGTCTATGCCGACCGGCTGCGCCAGTTGCAGCCGGTGATCCGGCAGAACTTCCCGTGGCTCGCCGGTGCCGCGGTGCGCGCCATTCCGCTGATGGGCGCGGACTATCGCGCCGCCCTCGTGCCGCTGGTGCAGGACATGAAGGCCAAGGCGGACGGCGGCATGACCAACAATCCGTTCGGCGTGCCGATTGCCGACGGCACCTGGGCGGGTTCCAACCAGGTGGTCAGCTTCGGCACGACCATGTACCTGTTGCACAAGGCGTTCCCCGAGATCGTCGGCACCGCCTACACGCTGAATGCGATCGATTACGTGCTCGGGCGGCATCCGGCCAACAACCTGTCGCTGGTATCGACCGTCGGCACCGCGTCGAAGCTGATCGGCTATGGCCACAATCGCGCCGACTATAGCTTCATCCCCGGCGGGATGGTGCCCGGCGTGCTGATCGTCAAACCCGACTATCCCGAGGCGAAGGTCGACTGGCCGTTCCTGTGGTTCGAGAACGAATATACCGTCAGCACCACCTCCGCCTACATCCTCGCCGCGCGCGCGGCGATGGCGGTCGCCGCCGAGACGCAGTGAGGGCAGGGGCAAGCAACGTGGCGCGGTGAGGAGACGAGATGCGGCAGTATCGGGCGCTGACGGTCGCGGCCGTCATCCTTACGGCCATGCCGGCGGGC
>JADMIO011006391.1_pt1 | contig 39969 bp, 31 predicted proteins | sample 8958161 | NCBI WGS metagenome assembly JADMIO01 (sample SAMN16585339, study PRJNA669376) | soil metagenome | isolation source: Crop rotation soil | place: USA: Cullars Rotation, Alabama | collected 2011
GCCGCGACTTCAAGTCACGTGAATTCCAAGCTTCGGATCCCACTGTGCTGGAAAGACGGCACGCATTGCACCAACCTCGGCAATCCCGTTTTTGTCGAGCAGTACACCGTGGGGAACGCGAGCCTGTCCATCAACGGCGTAACCGCCCGCAGTGTCTTCGGAGTTCCTCCCACGCAAACCGATCACACGGTGACCGCAGTCAATCAGGCCAACAACAGCACCGCGGCCGCGGGGGTGACCGCGACTTCGACCGGATTCGCGGGGCTGATCACGCTGCAGAACGGCGAGCATGCCTACGTGGTGGAAATGTTCAACGCCACGCCGGATCTCAATGTACCCGGATTGTCGGGAAGTCCGCAGGTCTATGCGCGCTCGGTCTTTTGAGGAGGGATGCGATGAAACGTCGAAATGAAAAAGCATTCGTCACGGTCTACATGGTATTCGCGGCGCTTACGTTGATTCCGGTGGTCGGTCTCGCCATCGACTTCAGCGTGCTCTATAACGTAAAGGGGCGCCTGCAGGAGGCCTGCGACGCGGGGGCGATCGGGGCTGGCACACTGGTGCAACGCACTACCGACGTGACCGATCCCACCACAAATACCGCCCTGAGAAACACCGTCCAACGTTTCTTCAACGCCAACTTCACGCCCGTGCCCTGGAAGGCGACACAGCTCTCGTACAACTCGAGCGTCACCCAGGACAACACGACCAAGGTGCGTACGATCTCCGTAACCGCAACCTACAACGTTCCGATGCTGTTTATGCGAGTGCTCGGCATCAATAACTCGCAAGTGTCGGCCCAGGCGATCGCCAAGCTTCGCTTCGTCAACATGATGGTGGTGGTCGACCGCTCCGGCTCGGTCGGCCGGACGGGAATCGGCACGCAGACCAACCAGCAGATTATCGCGGGCGCGCTGAACCAGTTCGTGGCCGACAGCACGACGTCGGTCTTTGTCGACGGCCGCGATGTGATTGGCCTCCTCTCCTTTGGCGGCGACACCTATGTCGACTACTCGCCGTCCACGCACTTCCAGACCTCGGCGCCCGATATCGGCACGGCCATCAACGGCATGAAGTTCAACACCAATGCGAGCACCAATACCGGCGAGGGCCTCTACCAAGCCTGGTATCAACTTGCGCAACTGGCACAGCCCGGCGCGCTGAACGTGATCGTGCTGATTACGGACGGACGTCCCAGCGCGTTCACCGCCAACTTCACCACCACGGCCACTTCGCACTGCGCAAATCACAGCTTCCAGGCGGTGCTCAATTCGTCGGTAGGCGATGGCCGCCCATGGCAGTTCCCGCCGCCGACCACTCGCCCCATCAACGGTCTGTACAATTTCATAGGCACGGCAGCCGAAACCGATGCACAGATCGGCAGCCCGGCGAACTCGGGCTGCGCTTTCGCCAGCAGTGCCTCGAGTGTTCCCCAGGACGTCACCGTCATCCCGGCGACGATCGGCCCCCAGAACCACACCACCGGCACCTTGGTTCCCAGCCAGACGACGTTCGCGGCGGCCACGGGCTATTACACCGCCACCACCGATGCCACCATCCCTGCCAACATCCGCTACACGGCGTTCAACTATGCTTTCAACGTAGCGAAGGCAATCCGCCAGGACACCGCGATCGTGCCGGTCATTTATTGCATCGGACTGAACTTCGACACCAGCTCGTATCCCAACGAAGAACCGCTGGATGCGGACTACCTCGCGACGCTGGCTAACGACCCCAGCTACAAGAGCGCCGGCAAACCGGCGGGTGTTTATCAGGCCGGACAAACGCCCGGCAAATATTACGATGTGACCTACAGCGGACTCTCTGCGGCGCTACAAGATATCGCCGGGCAGATTCTCCGGCTCTCGGCGAACTAGGCCCTACGGCAATTTCGCGGCCAGCTCTTTCGCGCGGGCCACCTCGTCGCTTTCGTCGGAGATCGCCCACCCGCCCACGTACGATCCCTTGCGAAAGACGCACAGCCGCCCGAGGTACTTGTCCGTCGCCTGAAACGCCTCATCGCCGATGCCCGCGGCCGCCATCGTTTCGCCGAAGCGGTCTTTCAGCTTCTGCATCACGGTCGCGGCGTCTTTATCGAACACCACCCATGCCTTGCCAAAGTCGTATTGCGCCATGTATCCCGATTTGAGGATGCGCAGCCCGAGCACGCTCTCCGGAATCAGCCGCACCGACACCTGCCGCTCCTTCGGAAACCACGCCAGCGCCGCGGGCGGTGTGGTGCTGCCCGGCACGCCCCGATCCAACGCAGCCGCGAACAGCTTCAGCGCCGCGGTGTGATCGCCCTCCGGGTTCGCGGCGATCTCCACGTAATACTGGCCTTTCGCGAAGATCAGCCGCCGCGGCACAATCTGCCCGCCCGCGCCAACCGGATACGCGGCCTCCCGCAAATCGCGCGTCGCGCTGAACATGCCGTACGCGAAATCAGCGTCGCCCATGTCGGAGATATCCAGCACGAACGTGATTTCGCCCTTCTTGCACGTGACGCCGCGCATCTCCTGGAAGTTGTACAGGAAGTAGCCTTCGGAGTTGCCGTCCATGTACTCGTACAGATTGTCCGCCGTGTACGTGCGCGCCGGACCGTCCTGCGACCAGCCCGGCACAATCTCGCACGTAGGCTGCGGCGCGCCGGCCGACGCCATGCCCGCCGCCAGCACCAGCGCCACGGCCGCTCTCAGCACGCGAATAGCTCCTGCGCGCGAATCAACCGATCCGCCACCAGCACTCCGTGCGGGCACTGCACCGTGCAGCCCGGGCACGATGCGCACTGCACCGCCGCGTGTTTCGGCTCCAGCTCCTGGAACCGCTCGCGGCCGAGCGCGAATTGCCCGTAGCCTTCCGCGTAAGTCACGAACCGCAGCACATCCTGCACCGGCAATCCGAAGCGGCATTGGCCGTCGCACTGGCCGCACATGTTGCAGTAGAACGGCCGCATCACTTCGCGACGCACCGCGAGCACCTTCGCGTCGGCATCCGAAAACGCCTGCACGCCCGCCCTGATGTTCTCTTCGAGTTGGTCCATGTCGGTCATGCTCGGTACCGTGGTGTGGACGTTCGGATTCCGCGTGACCCACCGCAGCACCGACGCCATCGCACCCGGCTGCCGCAGTTTCTCCGCCATCGCCGGTGATCCGCCGCGCCCGCGACGGCCGCCCGACCCGTTGCCGCCCGCCATGATCTTCATCGCGACCACGCCCTTGCCGGCCTTGGCCGCCGTTTCCAGTGCGGCGGTCACATCGGGCGCCATCGTGAAGTTGTACGCCGAGAGGATCACGTCGATCTTCTCGTGCTTCGCCAGCCAGGGAATCAGCGTGGCCTGACCGCTGTGCGTGCTCACTCCCGCGAAGCGAATCTTGCCTGCCTTCTTCGCCGTTTGCTGCGCATCGATCAGGTCATCGGTGACCTCCTCCGGCCGCGACTTGGCGTGCAGATACCAGATATCCACGTGGTCCGTGCCGAGCTCCTTCAGGCTGGTGTCGAGATCGGCGAGCGCGTCGGCCTTGGTGCCCGCGTGGCTCTTTGTGGAGAGCGTCACCTGATTCCGCTTGCCCTTTAGCGCCGCGCCCACCATGCGCTCATTGTTGCCCTGCATGTACCCGCGCGCGGTATCGAAATAGGTGATCCCCATGTCGGCCCCACGTTCCACCACGCTGCCGTCGGACGTGATCATGCAGCCGAATCCGACCGTGGTCACCTTCAGCCCCGTCTTGCCCAGGACGCGGTACTGAAACGTCGGGCCGGACGTCGTGCGAGCCGCCGGCCCCGCCGGCTGCTGCTGTTTCGTACGTGTTGCCGAAGCGACCGCCGGAATCGACAATCCCGCCGCCAGAAAATTCCGTCTCGAAGAACTCATATGATTGCTAACCTCCCGTCTTGCAGCGCGGGCCTCCAGGCCTGCGTCCAACGTGGAAACAGGATATTATCATCTTTTGATATCAAACACGCAGGCCTGGAGGCCGCGCTACAAGACAGGAGCTCCCATGCAACGTCGATCGCTCTTCCAACTCGCCACCGCGGCCGCCGTGCTGCGCAAATCCGCCGCCGCCCAACTGACCCCGCGCCGCACCATGGGCTCAGGCGCGCACCCCGAGGCCTTTCCCGCACTCGACCGTCGCGCCACCGTCGCGCTCCAGCCGGGTCCCGACCGCCGCAAGAACGTCTACCTCGCCCTCAAAGCCATCGACAAAGACCTGCGCGCCAAAATGAAGGGCAAGAAGTACGTCGTGATCAAGCCCAACTTCGTCAACACCGTGAACCAGCTCGCCGCCAGTCATGCCGATTGCATGCGCGGCATCCTCGATTACCTCTCCGATAGCTTCAAGGGCCCGGTCGTCATCGCCGAATCTTCCGCCGGCGACACCCGTCAGGCCTACGAGAACTTCAAGTACAACAAACTCACCAGCGAATACCGCAAGCAGCAGCTCAAGCTGATCGACCTCAACGACGAAGCCAAATTCGAACGGGTCGCGCTGCTCGATCCCGACCTGCACATCGTCCCCTGCCGCATCGCCGCCCGCCTGGTCGATCCCGAAGCCTTCGTCATCTCCGCGGCGATCCTGAAGACGCACAACACCGTGATCGCGTCACTCGGTATCAAGAACATGGTGCTGGGCGCGCCGCTGCATCAGGCCAACGGCGAGACACCGCGCTGGAACGAGAAGCGCAAGTATCACGTCGGCCTCCGCCAGACGCACTACAACATGATGGTGACCGCGCAGCGACTGAACTGGGGCGCCAGCGTCGTGGATGGCTACGAGGGCATGGAAGGCAACGGCCCGAACTCTGGCACCCCGGTGGCCTCACGCATCGCGCTCGCCTCCACCGATTACGTCGCCATCGACCGCATCGCCGCCGAGACCATGGGCATCAATCCCGAATGGCTCGGATACGTGAAGTACTGCGGCGCCATCGGCCTGGGCCAGTTCGACGCCGCGAAGATCGACGTCATCGGCGGCAAAATCGCCGACGTGAAGAAGCCCTACCGCATGCACCCCGATATCGACCGCGAACTCCAATGGCAAGGCCCGCTGACCGAGCTGCCGTTCAATCTCGGCTGGACCCGCGGCATGGGCGACATTGTGGCGTAGGCTTTCAGCCTGCCATGCCCCGATTCGTCGGGGCATTCTTGCTTCACTTCATTACCTCTTCAAACAGCTTGTCCCCGACCACCTTGTGCACCGCCGTCGACGGATGCCCTGCGTGGTAGTAGTAATACGCTCCCGGCTTCGCGCAGGGCGTCGCGTCCTCGTCGAAAATCGCGCGACCGGCGCATTTGTCGGTCGTGTTCTCGATGCCGTACCGCTTCGGCTCCCGCATCACTTCATCGAAGTACCCGCCCCAATTGCTCAACGCGATCTGCGCGCCGGCCAGTTGACCTTGCATCTCGGCCGGAATGCGCCGCAGATCGGGATTGAGCCGCACCCCAACCTCGCTGAACGACGGGATCGCCGTCGGCAGCACCGCGACACGAAATCGGCGTGCGCCCGCCTCGTACAACTTGCGCATCTCGCCTTCGAGATTCGCAATTGTCTCCGCCCCTGGCAATCGGCGGTCGTTGAGTCCGCCCGCGATAAAGAACAGCGTCGTCTTCGGATCGAACACGATCTGTTTCGTCTGCACCCGGGCGACGAAATCGTCCACCTGATCCGCCATGCCGCGCCCGAGCAACGCGTCCTTCACCTTGCGTCCCGCGCTACGCCCCGTCTGCGCACCGCTCACAGCGAAGTTGAGACTATCCGTTGGGGATGCGGTCGCGGTGGACGGCTTCAGTTCGAACCCCAGCCGCTTTGCCAAATACGCCACCGCGGTCGGACCATCGCCATCCACGTACCCGGCACCAGTATCCGAATAACTGTCACCGAAAACGTACAGCCGCGTAATTCGCGATTCCGGCGCTTGCGCCGCCAGCCCACCGATCGTAGCCAAAGCGACCAGAACTCTCACCGCAGTTCTTGTCTTATCCGTGTCCATCCGTGTCCATTCGTGGCTATTCCAAATGAAAAAGGGCGAGCCATCTCGACTCGCCCTTCAGACCCTGCCCCGAACCTCTTCCTAGAACAAATTCCACAGGAACTGATTGTAAACCTCGTGGTGATACTGCACTTCGGGCGCCTTGACGAACGTCCCCAGCAGCCTCGGGCAACGGTCGGCCGACGCCTGCTTCAAGTCCGCATACCGGCCCTTCACGTCCTCGCCCAGCAGCTTCGACGTCCACTCCGCGGCGCGGAAGTTCGCCATCGCGTCGTAGATATTGTCGGGCAGATACCGCTCCGCCTGCCGTAGATTCTTGATCTTCGCGATCTCGCCCTCGATGCCTGTCTTGAACACCGAGAGCATCACCAGGTACGGATTCGCATCCGGCGCCACACTCCGCACTTCCACGCGCGCGCTGCGCTCGTTTCCGATCGGAATTCGGATCATCGACCCACGATCCGTCGGCGACGCTTTGATCTGGTTCGGCGCCTCGAAATGCGGATCCAGACGGCGATACGCGTTCACGCTCGGATTCAGCAGCAGGCAGATATCGTTTCCGTGCGTCAGAATGCGGTCCACGAACTGCCACGCGAACTTGCTCATCTTCTCCTGGCCGTTCGGATCCCAGAACAGGTTCTTGCCGTTCTTGCTGATCGACACGTTGGTGTGCATGCCGCTGCCGTTCACGCCCACCACCGGCTTCGGCAAGAAGCTCGCCGTGAAGCCCATCTTGGTCGCGATCTGGCGGCAGATCAGCTTGTAGATTTGGATCTGGTCCGCGCCGGCGACCACTTCGCTATAGCTGTAGTTGATCTCGAACTGCGAGGGCGCGACCTCGGGGTGATCCTTCTCGTTCTGGAAGCCCATCGCGCGCTGCACTTCGGCCGTCTTGTCGATGAACAGGCGCAGCGGATCTCCCGGCAGCGAGTGATAGTAGCCGCCGGTATTCACATAATCGAACTTTCCGGTCTCGTGATACCGGCGTTCGGCATCCGGCCCCTGAAAGATGAAGCCCTCGATCTCGTTGGCAGCGTTCAGCGTATAGCCGTTCTTCTCGTGCATGCCTTCGGCAAAGCCCTTGAGCGCGCCGCGAATATCGCCGGTGTATGGCGATCCGTCCTTGTCGATCACCTCGCCGAACACCAGCACCTTGCCCGGCCCAAAGATGTCGCTGGGCGCCCAATAGAATGAGGCCCAATCCATGTGCAGGCGCAGATCGCTCTCGCGCTGCGCCGTGAAGCCGCGGATCGACGAGCCGTCAAAGGTCAGGTTGTCCGAGTTCTTGACCAGAAACTTCTTGTCGTAATCGAGCATGTGCAGACGGCCTTCCAGGTCGCTGAACAGCACCGTTACGGCCTTGATCCGCTTCTCGTCGGTCAGGTACTTCAGGCGTTCTTCCTGAACCTGGTGCTTGGGAGCGCGCGCCAGGCGCTGCGCTTTCGCGTTCAGGTTCAGTTCTTCGAGTTCCGCATAGGGAAGGCTTAGGAAGTCATGCAGTTCGGTAGACATGTTTTGGGGTGACTTCCTATTTTGGCCGAATTCCCGGTTCGCCGCGATAGATTTTCTTGATCGGGCACCCTAAAGAAGTTTATGGCGCGGATTTGCCGGCGGCCGGCTACTCGAAGCGAAGCGCCTCGGTCGGACTGACGGCTGACGCGCGGCGCGCGGGAATCAGCGCCGCCGCCAACGCGGCCGAACCCAACACCACCGTGGCCGCAATAATCGTAGCCGGATCGGTCGCCTGTACGCCGTATAGCTGCGCCTGCACCAGGCCGCCCAGCATCCAGACGCACGGCAGCGCAATGGCAATTCCCGCGCCGACGATCGCCAGCGCCCCGCGCAGCACCAGCCAGACCGCGCCGGCTCGGGTGGCGCCCAGCGCCAGCCTGATCCCGATTTCGCGCGTCCGCTGGGTCACCACGAAAGCCATGACACCATAGAGGCCCACCAGCGAAAGCAGCAGCGCCACCGTTCCAAAGCCCGCCGATAGCGTCGCCAACATGCGCTCGGTGCTCAACGCCCGCCGGACCTGCTCGTCGACCGTGCGGAAACCGTTCAGCGGCAGCGTCGGATCGGCGCTATGAAGAATCGAGCGAACCGTGGAAGCAGCCGCGTCGGAACTCCCGTGAATCCTGACATAGAAGGCGCCGGCCTCGTAGAACTTGTCGCTGACGATCGGGAAATAGGCCTGCTCCCAATCCTGCCTTATCCCGCGATAGCTAATGTTGGAGACGACGCCGACAATCTCGGTATCGGCCTTGACATCGAGGCCGGATCCTTCCCCAATCCGCGCGCCCAGGGGACTGCGCCCGCCCATGTAGCGTTTCACGAACGCTTCGTTCACAATCGCCACGCGGTGGCCGCCTTCGGCCACGGTTCGCGTGTCCCGCTCGTCGAAACCGCGTCCGGCGACAATCCGTGCTCCGAGGGTGGTGAAGAATCCGGGCGTGATCGCATTCAAGTGGACTTCGCGGTCGGTGATGGTCCGCTGGCCGTCCTGAATCGTCAAAGGATCGTTCCAGGTGCCGCCGGTCAGCAAGGCATTCCTGGCGAGGGCCGCCGCCTGGGTGACCGGCGATGCGCGCAGTTGCTGATAGACGCCGCGGATCAGACGGTTGGCATCTTGTGGCGAATAACCGCTCCTGACCGGGTCGATGCCGAAGGTGATCAGGCTGGAGGTTGCGAACCCTGGACCCTTGTCTAGCAGCGCGGCGAGGGTGCGGACAAACAGCGCGGCCCCAATCACAAGAATCAGCGTAAAGGCAACCTGCGCGGTCACAATGATGCGTCGCAGGCGGAGGCCGCCGGCCGTGGTGGCGCCGCGTTCCTTTAAGCGGCTAATGGGCGCTCCGCCGCTCGCTCGCACAGCCGGCGCGAGGCCGGTGACCAGGCCCGTGGCAGCGCTCACCAGAATTCCAAAAAGCAACAGCCGCCCACTGATCGCGGTATGAAGTGCACTCACGGCGGCGCTGGAGGGTAGGAACGCGATCAGAGTGCGCATCACCAGCGGCGCCAACACCAGACCGAGCAGACCGCCGGCCAGCGAGAGCAGGACGCTATCGGCAAGAAGCTGCCGTGCGATCCGCCCGCGCGAAGCTCCCAACGCGAGACGTGTGCTGATTTCGCGATCGCGAGCCGAGCCGCGCGCCAGGAAAAGACTCGCCACATTCAGGCAGGCCAGTCCGAGCAGCACGCCCGTCGCCGCGAATAACACCCAGAGCGGTTGCGCCAGCGTTCGTCGCAGCGGCGAGTGGCCCTGCGGCGCCGGTGTCAGTTGGAGTATCGACGAAAGAAATCGCTGCCGCCGCTCCGCTGTGATTTTGGGGAATTCCGCGCTCCGCGCTTCTTCCTCCAACCTCGCCTTAAACCACGGTTGCAGTCCCGCCCGCGCTCCAGCCAGGTCCACGTTCGGCCGCAGCCGGCCCAGGATCTGCATCCACTGCGTCCTTCGATCGCGAACCGGATCGTAGTGCGGCAACATTTGGCCCGCCATACTCACGGGAATCCAGAGAGCGGGAACTTCGCCTACATCGATGCCCCGGAACTCCGCGGCAGCCACGCCAATCACCGTCATCGGACGGCGGTTCACCAGGACTTCGCGGCCTACGACATCCGCGGCGCCTCCAAGCTGCGCCTTCCAGAAATCGTGCGAGAGCACCACTACCGGACTGGCGCCGGGAGCGCCGTCGTCTTCATTCGTCAACACCCGTCCCATCAACGCGCCCACGCCCAGGACCGAAAAGTAATTGCCGGAGACGATTTCCGCGGCGGTTGGTCTGTGCTCCGCGCCTGTCGAGAGGTTCACCCGGATGGCCGCCCGGCAGAGAACGCCGTCGAAGAATCGTTCCTGTTGCTGGAGGTCGCGGCACAACGCGTGGGACATCAGGTTGTAGGTGCCAAATGCTCCGAACACCGAATCGCCCTTCCAATCGATCAGCACGAGCTGTTGCGGATCGCGCACGGGCAGCGCGTGCAGGATCACTTGATCCACCAGCGAGTAAATGGCGGTGGTCGCGCCGATTCCCAATGCGAACGAAAGCACCACTGTAGCCGTGAACGACGGGCTCCTCAGCAAGGATCGCGCCGAAAATCGTAAATCGTAGAGGAACTCCCGCAGCCATCGCATCAGCCAGATATCGCGCACTTCCTCACGCACCTGGGTGACGCCTCCGATTTCGAGCGCGGCACGTCTCTTCGCCTCCGTCTCGGTCAAGCCCGACTGCATCAGGTCGCTCACCCGCCGCTCGATGTGGTACTTCAATTCGCGATCCAGATCGCCTTCCAGACTTGTCAATCGAAACCAGTTCAGCAGCCGCCTCATGTTCTTTTACCTTCCAATTGCTTCCGGCGGTTCGCAAGAACCGGCCGGCGGCAAGATACCTCAACCTTCTACCATTTGACGACCCATGCCGGCATCGGATAGGTCGAAGCTCAAGGTATCAGTCAGAAAACGGCCGCTGCGTTATACTCGCTACACATTGCGCCCACTAGCCCCCAGCAGCCTCCAGCGGCTCGAGGAATGGAAGCACAACTTCGGCGGACCCGAAAAAAGCGGATTGGAACGGCTGCTCGCGCGCATCGCTCGCGCCCGCTTTGACACTCCCGCCGACCTCGCCCGCCTGCACGAGACCCTGCTCTTCCTCCGCGCCTATCCGCGTACCCCCGCGGTCGCCCAACTCGCCGACGAGATCCTCGCGACCTTCGCCGATCGCGTCGCCAAGGTCGATCTCGAACCGTTCGAAGAACCCGAGATCTCAGGCGTCGCCGGCACCTCGCTCACCGCCGTCTTCAGCTACGAAGTCGCCCGTAGCCTGCACGCGCGCCACTCCTCCGATGTCGTAATCGCCTGGGACCGCCACGATGAAATGGATCGCATGGGCCCCGTCATCTCGCACCTCGTGCCGCTCGCCCGCGAGGATTGGCCGGTCGAAGCGCACGTGCCCTGGTATAAATACGTCCCCAGCCTCGGCTGGCTGCTTTCCCGCCTGAAAGGCGCCGATGCGGCCGATCGCTACGCCTCCATGACCATCCCGCTCACCTGGAAGGTCGCCCCCGAGGTTTCGCGCTCGCGCATGCGACTGCCTGGCCGCGATCTCTTCTGCCACACCGAGCCCCTGATCCGCCGCGCCGACGTGTCGCTCGCCCGGGAACTCGAGTCGGCTCCGATCCCCGTGCGGCGCGTTCCACCCCGCGAGAGCCACGCCGTCCTGGACATGATCATGGACACATCGGCCATGCGCTATCGCGAGCTCTACGGCTTCAGCCATCCCGAGAGCGTCGTTTATCATGCCGATGCGGGCCGCGGCGTCGAGATCTACTTCTTCGGCGTGCCTGCGCGGTGGCGTCTGCCGCTGCGCGCCTATCATGCCGGCATGTTTTTCAAGAACGGTGTGCCGGCCGGTTACATCGAACTGCTCAGTTTCTTCGAGCGCGCGGAGGTCGGGTTCAACCTTTATTACACCTTCCGCGATGGTGAATCGGCCTGGCTGTACGCGCGCACGCTACACCTCTTCCGGCAGGAGCTGGGTGTGAATGTCTTTTCGGTCGACCCGTACCAGATCGGCCACGAGAACGCCGAGGCCATCGATTCCGGCGCGTTCTGGTTCTATCGCAAGCTGGGTTTCCGGCCGGTCGATCCCGCCATCGCCGCCCTCACCGCGCGCGAAGAGCAGAGGATGCGAAGCACCCCGGGTTACCGCAGTTCACGGCGCACGCTGGAGCGGCTGGCAGACGGCTTCATCGTGTACGAGGGTCCCGGAGCCGAAGTGGGCGCGTGGGACCGCTTCAACATTCACGAACTCGTCCCGAGCGGCCGCGTCCCCGGTCTGAAGAAGATCGCGACCGCGAAACTCCGCGGCTCGGAGACGGATTACCTGCGGACTCTGCAGCGCGATTCCCGCCTCCGCGCCCGATGGCTCGCTGCCTCGCGGCTTTGATGGCGCCACGCCGCAACCGCAGGCTCTGGATGGTTTCCAAGGCATGGATCGCGCGGTCGAGCAGTTCCAGGCGTGCGTACAGGTCCGTTAAGCGGAAGCGGATCGAGATGCGGGATGGGCGGGTGGGTTCCACGGGAGCCTCCTCATTGAGCAGCAGTTCATTCGAGGCATTTTCAGTACCACTAGGCCGCTCTACGGAAACTGCTTAGGATAGAGGCATGCCAGAGGAGCGCCTTGTCCACCATCTTGACGATCTGTCCACGCTCTGGACATACACGAGGTTTACCCGGGCGAGTGCCTGGCAAGGAAGCTCTCCGCCGCCAGCTCCTCCAATTCCTTATCGCGCGCTGCCGTCCATTCGGCCATCTTCCGCTCCTCCAGGCGTTCCAGCAGCTTGCATTTCCGGCGGGCCTCCAACATTGCTTTCTGCCGTTCGGCGAGCACCTGCGCGCAATCGACCCGCTCCGCCGCGATGCGGGATTCGCGCGCTTTCACGCGCAGACGAAAGGCCGATAAGGCCTCCAGATCGCTGCTGGTGACGTCGCGCCACTCGCGTACCTGAACCTCCGCGCGAATCCCTTCTGCTTCGATTTCTGCTCGCGCGCGGTCCAACCCGGCGAGCTTCGCCGCCTGCTGCCGGTACCGGGCCTCTTCCAAATCCAACTGGGTGCGGCGCCAGTCAAGCACACGCTTGAGCGGAAATCGGAACGCGTTCATCGCCTGGCGTTACCCACGGCCGGAGTCGCGCTCAGCCGGGCGGCGAGTTCCTGGAGCCGGTTCAATGTTTCGTCCAGAGGGCACCTCTCCTGATGGTGCTGGCGCAGGAAATCGAGCAGTTCCGGCCGCAGCCGGATGCTCGCATCGAGCATCGGATTGGTTCCGGACACATACGCGCCAAGCTGGATCAGATCCTCCGAGTCGCGATAGGCGGCCAGAGCGCCGCGGAGCTTGGTCGCGGCGTCCTGCTGCGCACGCGGTGCAATCGCCGACGTGAGCCGGCTGACCGAATGCAGTACGTCAATCGCGGGATAATGCCCCTGCGCCCCAAGCTGCCGCGACAGGATGAAATGGCCGTCGAGGATGCCGCGCACCGCGTCGCAGATCGGCTCGTTGAAGTCGTCGCCCTCTACCAGGACCGTGAAGAATCCGGTAATCGAGCCGCGTTGGAAATTGCCCGCGCGCTCCAGCACCTTCGGCAGCAGGTTGAACACGCTGGGCGTATAGCCCTTCTGGCTGGGCGGCTCCCCGGCGGCGAGCCCGATTTCGCGCTGCGCCATCGCCAGGCGCGTTACCGAATCCATCACCAGCAGCACGCTCGCGCCCTGGTCGCGGAAATACTCGGCGATCGCCAACGCCACAAAGCACGCGCGCACCCGCAGCGGCGCCGGGCGTTCGCTGGTCGCGCACACGACCACGCTGCGCGCCCGCCCCTCCGGCCCAAGCTCCTTCTCGAGGAATCCGCGGACCTCGCGATTCCGCTCGCCGATCATCGCGATCACCGTGACGTCCGCCGAATTCTGCCGCGACATCGATCCCAGCAGTGTGCTCTTCCCCACCCCGCTGCCGCCGAAAATCCCGATACGCTGCCCCTTGCCGCACGGAAGCAGTCCGTCGATGGCGCGAATCCCGGTGACCAGCGGCTCGGTGATGTGCTCGCGGTCGAGCGGATTGGTCGCCGTGCCGTATAAGCTGTATTGATCGTGGGCCTCGATGGCCGGGCCGCCGTCCATGGGCTGGCCGAATCCGTCGATCACGCGCCCCAACAGCCCCGGCCCCACGGCCACTCGAGCATCTTCGCTGCGTGCCGCGATCGCATCCCCAAGCTGCAACCCATCCGTCTCCTCCAGCGGCATCGAGAGCACTCGTCCATTGCGAAACCCGATCACCTGCGTGCGAATCCGCCGTCCCGCCGCGGTGTTCACCTCACAGAAATCCCCGATCGCCGCACTCGGCCCCCGCGACTCGATCAGCAACCCGACCACCTGCTCCACCTGCCCGCTCCACCGCAGCGTAGGAATGCGGTCGACTTCGGCCATGTACGGGCCCAGTAGGACAGACGATCGATTCTTGTCGTCTGTCCGCTCCGGGTGTTGAGGTTTCATACCTGCCTCCGCAAGCAGTCCGCCAGCCCGCGCTCGATCTCCTGAAGCTGTGAGTCGATCGACGCATCCAGGTTTCCCCGCTGCGTCTCAAAGACCACGCCGCCCAGTTCCCGAGAGGTATCCGCCACAACTTCCACCCGCTTCCCGGACGACACCTGCTCCAGGCATCCACCCACCAGGGCCGCGTGTGCCGGATGCACCCGCACCCGCGCAATCTCCTGGCCCTCGAGCTTCTCCAACGCTCCCAGGACCAGCCCATGCAGCGCTTCGGGATCGATCGCCAGTTGTCTCCGCAACACCCTGCGCGCAATTGCCAGCGCAAGCTGGATCGTATCCGCCTCCGCTTCCCGCCGCAGCCGCGCGCGAAAACTCGCGATCTCGTCGATGGACCGCGCCAGCTTTTCGATCACCGGGCGCACCTCGGCAGATGCCTGTCCGCGACCGGCCGCCTCGCCTTCCCGATAGCCCTGCGCCCGCGCATCGCGAATCTGCTGTTCCATCTGCTGCTGCATCGCCGCGGTCGGCCGTGATTCCTCTACCGGCGGCCCAGGCGCCGCGGCGCCGCCTGCCCCGCGTACCTGGCGCAGCGATAACGGCTCCACCTCCGGCTGGTCGTCGGCCCGCAACACCCTAGACGACATACTGCTCCCCGACCGTGCCCTTCAAGCTCACCACGCCTTCGGATTCGAGTTGCCGCACCAAGGCGATGATCTGCTGCTGCGATCCCTCCACTTCCTTGATTTTCACCGGCCCGAGAGCTTCCATATCCTCGCGCAGCATGTCCGCCCCGCGCTGCGACATGCAGCTCAGGATGTGATTCCGCAACTGTTCGCTCGTGCCCTTCAGCGCAATGGTCAGCACCTTGCGATCCACCTTCGCCAGAACTTCCTTCAACCCTAGCGGATCGATCAACAGCAGGTCTTCAAACACGAACATCAGGTGCCGGATGGTCTCGGCCAGATTCGTGTCCTGCTGGTCGATGTGGTCGAGAATCTCGCGGCTCGACGCCGAATCGAGGCGGTTGAGCATTTCCGCCACCGCGCGCACACCGCCGTAGGACTCGCGACTGAATTCGCCGAGTGCCTTCAGCTTCTGCCCGATCACGCCCGCGATTTTGATGATGATGTCGGGCGAGATCTGGTCCAGGCTGGCCATGCGCTGTGCCACGTCCGCGCGCAGCGCCGATGGCAGCGACGTGAGCAGTGCAGCCGCCTGCGAGTAGTTCAGATGCGAAAGCACCAGCGCGATCGTCTGCGGATGCTCGTTGTGAATGAACTTGGCGAGCTGCTGCGGATCGGCCTTCTGGATCGCATCGAAGGATGTGGCGTCCGCGCCTAGAGCCTTGGTGAGGCGGTCGAGAAGACGCTTGGCATGGTCGGGCTCGAAGGCTCGCAGAAGCAGCTTGCGTGCATAATCCATGCCGCCTCGAGCCACGTAATCGCCGGCCGTCGCGATCTGGTGAAACTCCTCCAGAATGGCTTCCGCCTGCTCCGCCGAAATCGCCGTGATCTTCGCAACCTCGCGGCTGACGCGCTGCACTTCATCTTCCGTCAACTGCTGGACCAACTGAGCACTGGTCTGTTCCCCCAGCACGATCAGGAGCATCGCCGCCTTGCGAATGTTCGGGAGTAGCTCCGTTTCCGACTTGGTCGTGTTCAGGATCATGACGTTACTCTTCGTCCTCGCGGATCCAGCTCTTCAGAATCTGCACCGAGACCTCCGGCTCCTTGCCGATCTTTTCCCGCAGATGCTTGGCGAAGACCTCCGCCTTTTTGGTGATCACCGGAGCCAGTTTGAGCGAGTTCAGCGCCTGGGCCTCCATACGCTGCTGCAACGCGTCGCGCTCTGCCAGTTGGCTCTCGAGCTGCTTCTCGATGTTGGCGGTGGACACCGCGGCCGTCGACGGCGGCGCGGCCGTCCCCGGCGGCAGAGTGGCCGGCGCCTCCACCACGGCAACCTGCGTGCGCTTACGGCGGAAAACCAGGAGCAGCACCAGAAGAATCAGCACGGCTGCGATGACGCCGCCTGCCACCATCAGCGTTCTTGGGTCCAACTTCAGGTTCATCGGCAGCACGATACCGGGCGCGGCCGGCGCCGGAACTTGCGGTTTCGCCGTGCCCGGCGGCTCCAGCAGCAGCGTGGTTTCAAACGGCAGCGTCTCGATGGTCAGTTGATCGCCCCGCTGCTCTGAGAATCCGGTGATCCCCGCGATCAGGTCGCGAATCACTTTCAGCTTCTCGGGCGTCGGCGGCACGAGCACGCGCTGGTAACCGTTCTGCTGCTTCTGCCAAGTGACGTCCTGATCCACCAGAATCGCCAGTGACATCTTGCGCAGTACGCCCGCCGGCAAGCGGGTTTTCTTTACCGTCCGGCTGGTCTGATAGGTGACGTTCTCGGTCACCCGTGAGTTCTTGCCCGACCCGTTCCCCGGCCGCGACGTCGGCCGCGGCAGCGTGGACGGCGTACCGGGAACGCCACTGGCCGACGCCATCCCCGCGCTGTCCTCCGTGCGCTGCGAAGTCACCATTACGCTGTGCGCCGGATCGAACACTTCTTCGCTGAGTTCGCCGCCCGAGAAATCGCACTCCACCGAAACGCCGGCGCGAAACTTCTCCGCGCCCAGGATCGGGCTCAGCGTGGAGTTGATCTTCCCCAGCAGATCGGCCTCGATCTGGCGGCGGTAGTCGAGCGTCGCCGCGGAAGCATCGGATCCATCGAGCGGACCGGCCGCTTTAGGACGGCTCAGTAGATTGCCGTTCATGTCCAGCACCGTGACCGCGTCCGGCGAGAGACCTTCCACCGCGCTCGCCACCAGATTATTGATCGCGACAACGTTCTGCGGCGCCAGCCGGCTGCCTGGACGAATCCGCACCAGCACGCTGGCCTTCGCCGGCTGCTGCGATTCGAGGAAGACCGATTCCTTCGGGAAGGTCAGATGCACCCGAGCCTGGTCGACCTCCGCCAGCGTCATGATCGTGCGTTCGAGCTCGCCCTCGAGCGCGCGGCGGTAATTGACGTGTTCGGTGAACTCCGTCGCGCCGAGATTCACCTTGTCGAACAGCTCGAACCCGATGCGCCCGGTCTTCGGCAGCCCCGCCGCCGCCATCGACAGCCGCAGATCCGCGAGCCGCGCCGATGGCACCAGCACCGCGCCCCCACCTTCGGGCAAACGATAGTCGACCCCGGCCTCTTTGAGCTTCTGCACGATCCCGGCGCCATCTTCGGGGGCCAGACCCGTGAACAGTGGTTTGAAATCGGCCTCTTTCTTCCACTGCACCAGCGAGTACAGCCCCACCGCGGCCGTTACCAGGACAATCCCAATGGTGATCCGCTGGCGCATGGACAAGTTGGCGAGAAGCTTTTTCATGACTCTCACGCCATAGATCGGCAGAATTCAGGAAAACTGTAGGGTGTTTTGGAGAACTACATCTGCATCCGCATGATTTCCTGATAGGCGCTGACCACCTTGTTCCGCGCCTGCAGGAACAACTCGAACGACAGTTCAGCCTGCTGGGTCGCCAGCACCGTCTGATGCAATTCCTCGCCTTCACCCGAAAGGAATCGCTCCACAGACGCCGACGCGTTCTGGCCGTAGGCCTCCACCGTCTTGATCGCCGACGAGAATACGTCCTGAAACCCTCCGCCGGTGTTCGACTGACCGGCAGGCTTGATACCACTGGGAAGCGTGATGCCGGAAACCGGCAGGATCGGTGCGGGCATACCTTACCTCATCAGATCGATCGACTTTTGGATCATGTCTTTGACCGCGGCGATGGCCGAGATATTGGCTTCGTAACTGCGCGACGCGTTCATCAGATCCACCATGTCTTCGGCCGCGTTGATTTTGGGGAACGCGACGTAGCCGTCTTTGTCCGCATCGGGATGCCCGGGCATGTAGCGGCGCTCGGGCTCGCGATTGTCGGTGATGATGTCCGACACGGACACGCCGCCCGCGGACTCCAGTTGGGACGCGAACATGGAGGCGAAGGGCGAATCGACGCTGCCGCTCTGAAACACGACGTCTTTGCGGCGATAGGGCCCCCCTTCCGGCGTGCGGGTGGTCTCCGCATTCGCCAGGTTCTCCACCAGCAGTTCCGCGCGGGTCCGTTGGGCCGCCATCCCGCTCGCGCCGATCGAAAGGACACCAAACAGGCTGCTCATGATTTCCCTTCCTGGATCGCGGACCGGACCGCCCGAACCTGCCCTTTCAGCAATTGCGCGGCGAGTTGGAAGCGTAGGGCGTTTTCCGCCAGCAATCGGCTCTCCCGGTCCAGGCTCACGTTGTTGCCGTCATTTTTGACTTTAAGATCCGATGGTTCAATAATTTGCGCCGAGCCCGCCGCGCTCAGGAACTCCCGCTGGAAGTCGATATCCTGCGTATGGTATCCCGGCGTATCCGCGTTGGCGATGTTAGACGCCACTAGTTTCTGGCGTGCACTGAGCAGGTCCATGTAACGTTCGAGTTGTCCAGCGACGCGGTCCAGCATGACGATGTCAATTTTCGCAAGTCGCCTGCCAATCTTAAGTTACTGATAAGCAAATGAGATAGCTATCTTTGTCGCGACAAGAATTTGCCGCGCGGCAAATTCATGAATTCCCATTTCACGAAATTAGAAATTTTCTTTTCCCTATATTTCAACAATTTAGCCTCTTGGCGCGGCGCAGTGCTTGGAAGGCGTTTGGTAGCGTGAAATCAGAAGGGGCTGCACGAAGTTGTGCGGCCCCTTTTTACGCTTATGTCGACTGATCCTATCATCATCATCATTGGCGGATAGTGGACTGTTTTAGTTGCGGTAACTTTCGCGCTCCCCACAAGCGCGCTTCATCAATACTCACAAAATCGAGAGCCTATTCTTAGGCGAATGCTGGTACTATTCTTTGGGGGATATCCCTACGGGGAATTCCCCAAAGAAATACCAGGCCGCCGCGCTTTTCAACAGCGTCCTAAGCTGGTCGTTTTGAGACTCATTCGCATTTTGTCTTGCTGCCTGCTATCGCTGCCGATGGTAGGAACCGTAACACACGTCCCCGCCGCCCGGACACCCAAATCGCAGGATGATCCTCGTCGCGCGCCCGTTCTGTCGCTACTGCGCACCGCAACCGATCTCTTCCGCGCCGGCCGCTTGCTCGATGCCATCCACGGATTCGAAGCCATGCGGGTGGCCGCCCTCCATGACGCATTACCCGACTTGGCCGCGCGCGCACTCGGCAACATCGGCGGATGCCAGTTCGCGCTGCACCAGTATCCGGCCGCATTGGGTTCGTTTCAGCAAACCATACGCGAGGCCAAGGCCGCCGGCGACACCAGCGCTGTAGCCGTCTTCAACGCCAACATCTCCTCTCTTTATACCGAGATGGGCGAACTGGAAACCGCCGCGCGATGGATGCAGGACACCATGGCCGCCCTGGCCGAACGCGATCGGGCACTGCGGCCCAAGATGCTGATTCAACTCGCCGTCGTGCGCGCACGGCAAGGCCGGATGCATGACGCAAGACGGTTATTCTCCGAAGGAATCGGCACCGGCGATTGGGAAACGGCCGCTCAGGGCTGGCACCGCCTCGGGGAAGAGTACCTAAAGCAGCACAAACTCGACCAAGCCGAAGGTCCGCTGCTGGAGGCCTACCGCATCCGACAACTCCACGGATTTCCCCTCGATGCGTCATACCGATGCCTGGGCCGCCTCAAAGTGGAGCAAGGCGATCTCGATTCCGCGGCGACCCTCCTGGACCGCGCTATTCAGGGCGGCATTCCCACATGGGACATGTTCCACTACCGGGGACGGGTTCGTTTGGAACAGGGGCATCTCGCTGAGGCATGCGCGGACCTGCGGATCGCCATCCGGCTCGCCCGCGAGTGGCGGTGGAGCGTTCTGCCCGAAGACGCCGCCAGAATCGGCGCAGAGGGCGAATTGCACTCCGTACACGCGGCCCTGGTGGATGCAGGCAACCGGCTGTACCAGCGCACGCACGATCCGGCACTGATCCGGGAGACGTTTGAGGCGGCGGAAGAGAATCGGGCGAACAGTTTGCGAGCATTGCTGCGGTCGCACGAGATGGAATTGCGCAACAGCTTCCCGCCGGAGTATTGGGAAGCGCTCGCGCGGCTCCAGCGTGCCGAAGTGCAGGCGCTGCGCACCGGGTCGGGGGGCGAGGCGCTATCCGCCGCTCGGGCCGATCTGGCGCGCATGGAATCGGCAATCGGCCCGGCTGTCGCTCCGCTGCCCACGGCGATTCTCGACCGTGCCCGCCAGCATTTGAAGGAAGATACCGCGCTGCTTAGCTTCCAGCTCGGCGATCGCGCCTCCTGGCTCTGGACTCTCGACCGCAGTGGCCTGACCCTCCAGGAACTGCCTGCCCGCGAGCGCATCGAGGCTCAGGTCCAGGGCGATTCCTGCGAGCTGTGGAGCACGCTATTCTCCCACCTTCCGGCGCAAGCGAAACGCGCTTCGCGCTGGCTGGTCGCCTGGGATGGCGGGCTGTTCGCGGTTCCACTCGCCGCTCTGCGAGAGCCGGACGGCGCCTTCGTCGCGGAGCGCCGCACCGTGGAAATCATTCCGGGCGCGGGCTACTGGTTGGAGGCATTAGACCGGCCGCGCACCCAACCCGCCAACCTCTTCGTGGGCATTGGAGACGCGATCTACAACACCGCCGATCCCCGGCGGAAATCGGCCGGCCGCGCTTCGAAACCAGCTCTGCAACTGCCGCGTCTGGTGGCGAGCGGCGCCGAGATCGAAGAATCCGCCGCCGCGTGGAATGGAGAGCGCGTCCTGTTGAAGGGCGGGGATGCCTCGCGCGATCGCCTCCGTGCCGAACTCACACGGCAGCCCGCCGTAGTCCACTTTGCGACTCACGTCGTGGAATCGGGCGACCGGCCCTCCTATGGCCTGATCGCACTCAGTCTGACTCCGCGGCACGAAAACGAGCTGATCTCTCCCTACGAAATCGCCGGCTGGCGCACCGCCGCGGATCTGGTCGTGCTCAGCGGATGCAATTCGGGCGGAGGCGAAGTGCTGCCCGGCACCGGCCTGCTCGGACTGACGCGAGCGTGGCTCACCGCGGGTGCGCGCAGCGTCATCGCCAGCAACTGGACCACCCCCGATGCCAGCGGCGCCCTGTTCCGTTCTCTCTACCGTCATCTGGCTCTGCGGCCCGACGGCGGCCCCGCGGAGGCGCTCCACGCCGCGCAGCTCGAAATGATCCACGCCGGCGATTGGCGGGCCAACCCGCGCTACTGGGGCGCTTTCTTCGTCACGGGGGCCCAATGAGCTCCGAAGCCGGCCGCGAAACCACCAATCGTCCGGACGCCGTGGATCCGTCGCCGCGATCCTGGGGGCCGATCGTCGAAGCGATCCGTACCGGTGATCCAGCGGCCGTGGAAGAGCTCTACAACGTCTTCGCCAAAGGCATCCGTTACCTGCTCTGGCGCCAGCTCGGCCTGCAAGACCTGGACGATCGCGTCCACGACATCTTCCTGATGGTGGTGCAATCGATCCAGCGAGGCGAATTGCGCGAGCCCGAACGCCTGATGGGGTATGTCCGCACAGTAGTCCGGCGGCAGACGGCGGGATATATCGAAGGCGCGATGAGCGCGCGCCGGCGGCAGGTGGGAATCGAAGTGAGCACCCCGTTGCGCGATTGGGCGCCAAATCCGGAAAAGCAGGCCATCGATGAGCAGAACTCGGAAGTCGCTATGCGCGTCCTGCGCAGCATGCCCACCCGGGATCGTGAGCTGCTGATCCGGTTTTACCTCGACGAACAGACACCAGAGCAAATCTGCGCCGATCTCGGCATCACCGAGACGCAGTTCCGGCTGGTGAAGAGCCGAGCGAAAGCGCGATACAGCGACCTGGCACGCCGGCGATTCGCCCGGCGCACCGGGTTCCGCATGTAAGGAAACGTACACCCGCATAGCAATTCAGTGAGAGCAGTGTGCCGCTGCTCGCACTAAAAGGGTGGCAGAATGCAGTTAGTCCTAATGATGCACGAGATCCATCGGCACATGGAACCCGAAGAGTTGGAGCGATATTCCCTCGGGTATATGACTCCGGCCGAGACTGCGCGGGTGGAGGAACACCTTCTCGTGTGCGAGCAGTGCCGCGAAAAGCTGGACGAGACGGAAGGCTACGCGATCGCGATGAAGGCCGCGGCCGCGGAGATGGATCGCAGAAGTTGGAAACCCGGTTGGCTTGCGATCGCCGCGGCGGCGGCATGTCTGTTACTGAGCGTGGGTCTGGCGCTGCGCTGGCGGGCGACTCCCGAGCCGGCGGTCGCGGTGAACCTGGCGGCGACACGGTCTTCCACAACCGTTGCCGCGCCGGCGGGACGCGCGCTCGAATTGCACCCCGATCTCACCGGCCTGACGGTACCGGCCTATGGCGTGGAATTGGTCAATCACACCGGCAGCCGGGTGTGGCACGGCGACATGGCTGGACGCGCCACCGTTATTATGCCGGCGCGATCGAGCGGCACGTATTTTCTCCGCATCTATAATCAATCCGGCGAACTGCTGCGCGAATACGGGATACAGATCGGTACCTGACGAGCAGTGTTGCTATGCTGTGAAAATGGACCGGCACAGGCTTCCGAGTTGTTTGGGGTGGGGTGTGTTCTGGGGAGCCGCGGCGTGGTCGGCATACGCGGTGGTGGAGTTCGTTTTCTCTTCCGTGGTGTTCCGGATCACCCGACCCTACGCCCTGTTTCCGGGGTGGCACTGGCACTTGACCGGCATGCTGATTCTCGCCTACCTGGCAATCGGTCCGGCATTAGGAGCGCTGGGCGGCCTGGGCGCGTACCTGCTCCGTGACAAGATCAGCGACGAAGCAGACGATGCGCGCGTTTTGGAATCGGCGGCGACCCTCCCGCTGGCTCTGATGATGATGGCGAACGGAATCGCGCTGATGTTCTCCGAGACGGGATTCAGCGGACATTGGCAGGCGCTGGCGGCCGCGATCTTCGCGGTGCTTCTGGTCGCCGGCTCGAAGCGGATCGGACTTCTGGCGAATGCGTGGGTGATCTCGGGCGTGATTCTCGGGTTGGGCCAGGAGATCGAACTGCTCCATCTGGACGTCGCCTGGCAGTTGGGCGCGGCCATGAAGGGCATCATCGGCATCGCGGCATTGATTGTGGTCGCGATGGCTCTGGCCGTTTTTGCGGGGCGTTTCCTGGTCGGCCGGGCGGTCCACATCGGAGCGGCGAGCATCGCCGCCGGGATCCTGTTATTGGCGGTCGCGCAGGTGGAGGCCAGCCGCGGGCCGGCATCGGTTCACGCGGCATCGGGCGCGCTTTCCACGTCGAGCCGGCCGAACGTGGTGCTCATCGTCATGGACACGGTGCGGGCGGATCATCTGTCGGTCTATGGGTACGAGCACGATACCACCCCGAATCTGAAGGCGCTGGCGCGCGATTCAGTAGCGTACACGAATGCGATCTCGGCCAGCGACATCACGTTGACCAGCCACGCGTCGATATTCACGGGCATGTACCCGAGTTGGCATTCGGCGTACTGCCAGCCGCCGGAAGCCGCCTACGGGCGCAGGCTCAGCCCCAAGTACCCTACCGTGGCGGAACTGATGCAGAAGAGCGGCTACGAAACGCTGGGCGTGGCGGCCAACCTTTACCTTCGGGAAGATTTCGGATTGGATCGCGGCTTCGACCAGTTCCACATTCCCCGGCCTGTTCCGCTGCTGCCGGACGATGCCCGCTGGCTGCTGCGTCATGACGTGCGGCGCTGGATCAGCTACACCGGCGATACGGCACAGTTCGACCGCCTCTTCTCACTCAGCGAGGATGTCAATCGCGACCTCTTCGGCTTGATGGAACACCGGGGACATCCGGATGCGCCGTTCTTCGTGTTCCTGAATTACATGGACGCGCACTTCCCCTACGTGCCGCCCGCGCCTTACAACTCGCGCTTCCCGGGACGGCATCCGCGCACCACGGGCGACGATCTCGGCGTGCAGCAATACGCCCTGAGCAACGGCAAGGAAGCGCCGGGATACGTGGAGCACTGCGTCTCGCAATACGATGGCGGGATCGCATACGAAGACGAGCAGATCGGGCATGTAGTCCAGTGGCTGAAGAGTCACGACGCGTACGACAACACGATGATCGTCATCGCCAGCGACCACGGTGAAGGATTCGGCGAGCGCCACCGCGTGGAGCACGCCAACGGACCGTACCAGAGCTTGCTGCACGTGGTGCTGATGGTGAAGTATCCGAAATCCACCCTGAAGGGCAGCGAGGCGGGACTCGTCAGCCTGACCGATGTGGCGCCGACGATTCTGTCGGCGGCCGGCGTCGCGGTGCCGCCGACGATGCAGGGACACGATCTCGCGGCCGGTGTCGGACTGCGGCAGGTGTACAGCGAGACCTTCGCCTGTCCGGTGATCCGGCCGGTGGAATGCCGCGACGGTTGCGCGACCACCTCATTGCTCTCGTGGCCGTACAAGTACATCGCGAGCAACGAGCATGGCGGGAAATACGAGTTGTTCGATTTGAGCAAGGACCCGAACGAGAAACGGAATCTGCTGATTCGCGAACAGGAGCAGTCGGCGGCGATGCGCGAACGGCTGGACAAGTGGCCCCGTCCGGTACAGACACGCGAAGCCAAGCGGCTCGATCTGGACAAGGAAAAGGGCCTGCGCGATTTGGGCTACGCGATCGGGAAATAGACGCCTCGAACACAGCGCACGTCACGGAGTTAATCGGCCGTTCGGCCGAAAAAGAACCTTTACAAAGAAAACTCGTGAACTATTCGATGCGGCCGTCGTCTATAGAGCAGAGGCATGATCGAACCGAACCGTCGGGTGCTGTCCGTGGAACGTGGGTCGCCGGGAGCAGGAGAATTGCCGCCTGCATGGCGTGCGTTCATCCGCTTTTGCGGCGAACTAAGACACGGAGAAATTGAGCGTCTCAGCATACAGGATGGAGTTCCTGTATTGGCGGAGATCACGAAGAAGAAGGTAAAGTTCCCGGAACGTCCATAGGGACGGGCCACGACGCCCGCCCACCGCTCGGCTGACCGAAGATCTCGGAGGCCGTCGCCATGCAAGCATGGCGGCGGCCTTTTTGCTTTTTGGCGAACAAGGAGGGAAGTGTGCAGGTACGGGCATTGGTGTCTATAAGCGCGATTTTCATCACGATTCCTGCCGTGGCGCAGGAAGACGATTGGTGGCGGACGATGCGCGCGGGATTGAAGGCCGACGGAGCGGGCGATTACATCCGGTCCTCGGCCCTATACCGGGAAGCGATCAAGCTATCGGAGAAGCTGGACATCTCGGACGAGCGTCGGGCATTCTCCTGGAACGCGCTGGCGAAGACACAGGACGTGTTGGGGAACTACACTGCGGCGGAATCAGGCTACCAGCGGGCGCTAAAGGCGGCGCAGCAGTCGCGTGGAAAACGGAGCCGGGCATACACATTTGCCTTGGAGAACCTGGCGACGCTGTATTCAGAAACCGGCCAGACGTCGCGCGGCGAAAAGATGGCCCGCGAGGCGCTGGCGCTGGCGGCGGAGTTCGATCCACCGGATGAGCTGTCCCTGGCCATGGCGCGAAGCTGCCTTGCCACGATTGCGGATCTCGAGGGCAAACACAATGAAGCGGCGCAGTTGGCCGGCGCATCGCTCGGCATGCTCGAGCGGGAACCAATCGCCTGGGCGCAGGCAGTGGGTACCCTGAATACATTGGGCGCGGCGCTGTTTGCGCAAGGAAACGCGGAAGCAGCGGAACGCCAACTGCAAAGGGCCGTCGCCATTGCCGAGGAGCACGGCGTGGGCGGCCATCCGCTAGTGGCGCGCGTCTGGTGCAATCTGGGAGGCTTGGCGCTGCGGACGGGGCGTCTTGAGGAGGCGGGCGAGAGGCTGCGCAGAGCCATGGCAATCACGGAGCGCACCTTAGGCGTCGCGCATCCCATGTACGGCAGTATGCTCGCCTGGTACGCCTTGTATCTGCGGCAGACCGGCGAGAAGGCCCGCGCAAAAGCCGTGGAGGCGCAGTCGACTCAGATCCTAAAAGAGAGCAGGGCAAGAATGGTCTGGGCATGGTGATCGACGTGACCGCACTGCGCAGTACCCGGTGATCGCCATGCGCGCACGGGCGCCGGAGTGTGCGGCCGCGCGCCTCGTCCTCTAACCGCCGGGCGGCCTCACACCGAGGCACGCGGGGTGCATGCGCCATTGCTCAACCTATGGGAGGACTATGAGCAAACGAAACAGCCCCGTTTCGATGGCGGCGATGATGATGGGCGGCATTGCCGCCGGTATTTTGGGCGGGAGAATGCTGCCCCCGCTCTTTGCGGCGCTCAAGGGCTCGAAGCGAGTGCGGGCCGGCGGTGACCCGTTCGCACTGCTGATTCAGGACCATCGGCGAATCCGGTCGCTATTGAACGAAATGGCAGCAACGGGTCCCGATCGCAAAGCACAAAGGATGCGGCTGTTCCTCATGCTGAAGCGCAAGCTGGCAAAGCACGCTCTCGCCGAAGAAGACGTCGTGTATCCGATCGTGCATGAACGCGCCGCGGGCGCGGACCTGCACCTCTACGATGAGCACGCGCAGATGAAGATTCTGCTATACGACATCGAACGCATCATTATGGAAGGACAGGACTGGAGGGACGCCGTGGGGCGACTGCGAGACCTGATCGTCCATCATATCGATGAAGAAGAGAACAGGATCTTTCCCGAGTTGCGGCGCGAACTGGGCGGCACGCTGCCGAAAGTCTCAGCCCAGATCGAACGCGAAGAGGCGCTGATCGTTTAGTCCGGCACTCTGATGCCGGCCAATGCCGCCAGGGCGCGGCGGCGGGCCGCGCCGTGCTCCACAATCGGCGGCGGATAGGATGGGCTGCCGAACTCAGGCACCCATCGCCGCACGTAGGCGCCGTCGGGATCGAACTTCGACGCCTGCGTAGCCGGATTGAAGATACGGAAGTACGGTGCGGCGTCCGCGCCGCAGCCCGCCACCCACTGCCATCCGAGCGTATTATTCGCGAGATCGGCATCCACCAGTGTGTCCCAAAACCACGCCGCGCCTTCCCGCCAGTCGATCAACAGGTGCTTCACCAGAAACGACGCCGCCACCATGCGCACGCGGTTGTGCATCCAGCCGGTGTTCCACAGCTCGCGCATGCCGGCGTCGACCAGCGGGTATCCCGTCAACCCTTTCGTCCAGGCGCAGAAGTCTGCCCGGTTTTTCGCCCAGGGAAATCGTGCGAATTGGGCGCGCAAGGGCTGGTGGGTGGTTTCCGGATGATGGTAGAGCAAGTGGTAGGCGAACTCTCGCCAGCAGATCTGCCGGAGAAACGACTCGGCCGCGCCATTTGGCATCAGGCGCATCACCGCGCGCCAGACTTGTCCGGGACTGATTTCACCGAAATGGAGATGCGGCGAGAGTCGCGATGTGCCCGCGAGGCCGGGGCGGTCGCGAGTCTCGGGGTAATGAAGGACAACCTCCGCAAGCAGGCGATCCAGTTGTGTCCGCGCGTCCGATTCGCCGGGCCGCCACGTCTCTCGCAAGCCGCCGGCCCAGTCGATGGTGGGCTCCAGTTGGAGATCCGCCAGTGCCAGCGACGACGGCCATTTCGAGGGCGCCGCCATCTGCTCCGGCGCATCGCTCACGGCAGGCGCCACGCGATTCGCCATGCACGCACGCCAGAATGCGGTGAACACCTGGAAGGGCTTGCCGCTCTGGTTTTGAATCGTCCATGGTTCAAACAGCAGGCTGCCGTTGAAGCTCTCCGCATGCAATTGCGATTTGATCGCCGCGTCGCGCGCGATGGCCGCAGGCTCGTACCGCCGATTCCAGAAGACGCCGGCCGCGCCGGTCTCCGCCACAAGCCGCGCCAGCGCCGCGCCGCTCGGTCCTTCGCACACGATCAGCCGCGATCCGCGCCGCCGCAGGTCCGCATCGAGCGCCGCGAGCGATTGCGCCAGCCACCACTTTGACGCGCCTCCCGGCGGCCACGCGCCTTCCTCTTCCGGCGCCCAGATGTATACGGGAATGACGGCGTGCCCGCGTTCGATGGCCGCCGCCAGTGCGGGATTGTCTGAGAGGCGCAGGTCCTGTCGGAACCATACGATCGCGGCAGGGGCCATCCCTATCCTATATATCTGGCGTACAGGCTCCGCGCCACGCCCGTGTCGCTGGTGCCCTTGACGATGGCGCGGCCATCGCGGAACACCGTCAGTTCATAAGGCGCGACTGTGAATCGCAGCGCGTACTCGTTCACTCGCACTTCACCGAGCGGCTGCAATCGGCCACCGAGCTGCGCCAAATCCACCAGCTTGTCGCCGCGGATTTGCACGGCATTGCGTCCGCACAGAATGACTGGCGGCCGGTCGGAGCGGTCCAGAAAGCGGAAATCGCGCTGCGCGCAGCAGGGACATTCCGGATCGCGCTCCGGATTCCGAACCTGCCGGATCCCACCCTGCCACACGTCGATAGTGGTGATCCGCGAAGGCGCAGTGCCGCTCACCAGGATCTGCATCGCATCGGCGACCTGCAGCGACGCCACCGCCGACACGATCGCGTTCAGCACGCCCGCGGTCTCGCATGTGGGCTGCGCGCCGCCGGGCGGTTCGGGATAGACGCACCGCAGGCACGCGGTGTGCCCCGGAATCACAGGCATGGTGATGCCGTAGCTGGCCACGGCCGCGCCGTACACCCAGGGAAGACCCCGGCTGACCGCGAAATCATTCAGCAGGTAGCGCGTTTCGAAATTGTCGGTGCCGTCCAGGATCAGGCTCGCGCCATCGAAGAGGTCGTCCGCGTTCGCCGCCGTCAGGTCCGCAATCACCGGCCGAACTCGCACGCCCGAGTTGATGCGCGCGATCCGCCTGGCAGCGGCCGCCGCCTTCGGCAGTCCCTCGGCCGCGTCCGACTCCTCGAACAGCCACTGGCGGTGCAGATTGCTCGGCTCAATATAGTCGCGATCGATGATGGTCAAGGTACCGACACCAGCCCGCGCCAGCGCCGCCGCATGAAAACTGCCCAACGCGCCGCATCCCGCGATTGCAACATGGGCCGCGTGCAACGCCTCCTGACCGCGCTCGCCGATCGGTGGAAACAGGATCTGACGCGAGTAGCGCTCGTGGCCATCGAGCGCCCGTTCAAAAGAGTCCATTCCACTGCGATGGTATCAGAGTTGCTAAAACGTGCTTACGTTATCATGAGTTTGGTGCGACCGCTGCTCGCCTACTGTTCCTGCGCTCTGCTCGGTATCGTCGTCGCGCAACCCGCCAGGCTGGCCGCGCAGCCATCGGCGTATGAAGGGAAGAACGTGGTCAACATTCTCTTCGACCCGCGGGAGCAGCCGCTCGAACCCTCCGAGATTGCGGAGATGCTGCCGCTCAAAAACGGCCAACCGTTCCATATGAGCACAGAGCGCGCCGCCATGGAACGCCTCTTTGCCACGGGCCGGTACGCCGATATCCAGGTGAATGTCGAACCCTACAATGACGGCGTGATCGTCACGTTCGTCACCAAGAACAGTTGGTTTCTCGGCCACGTCGCCGCGTTCGGACACATTTCCGACCCGCCCAATCGCGGGCAGCTTGTGAGCGCCACCCGTCTGGAACTCGGCCAGCCATATACCGAGGCCAAGCTGGACGCGGCCCTTGCCAACCAGAAGCGTCTGCTGGAAAACAACGGCCTTTTCGTGGGCGACGTGCACCCTGTATTCGACTACGATACCGCTCACCAGCAGATCAACATCCGGTTCGAAGTCAATAGCGGCCGCCGCGCACATTTCGGCCAGCCGGTGCTCAATGGCGATCTCAAAATGGACGAAGAGCGCATCCTGCACGCTACCAAGTTCCGCCGGTTTCTGATCCACACCTGGAAGCCGATGACGCAGGTTCGCCTGCGCCAGGGCATGGACGGTGTTCGGTCGCTTTATCAGAAGCAGGACCGTCTGGAGGCGAAGGTCGCTTTGAAGAGCGTGACCTACGATCCGGCGTCGAACAGCGCGATTCCGTCGCTGGAGATCGACGCCGGACCGCGGATTCGCGTCAACACGATCGGCGCCCAGATCTCGCGGGGCAAGCTCAAGGCACTGGTGCCGATCTACGAGGAGCACGCCGTAGACAACGACCTGCTGGTGGAAGGCACGCGCAATATCCGCGACTATCTGCAGTCGAAGGGCTACTTCGAGGCGCAGGTGGAGGTGAAGCCGCAACGTGTGGTTAACGATCAGGCGACGATCGACTACCTGATCAATCAGGGCCGGCGCCATCGCCTGGTTGCGATCATGTTCCGGGGCAACGAATACTTCAAGAGGGAAGTCTTACGGGATCGCATGTACCTGCAGACGGCGAACCTCCTGCAGTTCCCCCACGGCCGCTACAGTGAAGCACTGATGAAGCGCGACATTCAGGCAATCACGAATCTGTACGACTCCAACGGTTTTCGAGATGTGGCGGTGACCACCAAAGTGGACGACGACTACCGCGGAAAAAAAGGCGACATCGCGGTCACATTCATCATCAACGAAGGGCCGCAGTATTTCGTGAACCATGTTCAGGTGGAGGGCGTGGAGAAACTGGATCGCGAGATGGTTCTGCATTCGCTCACGTCCACCGAAGGCCAGCCTTTCAGCGAGTTCAATGTTGCCGTGGACCGCGACACCATTCAGACGAAGTATTTCGAGAACGGTTTCCCCAAGGCCACCTTCGATTGGAGTTGGAAACCGGCCGCCGAGAAATACCGCATCGATTTGTCTTACGTCATCCACGAAGGCAATCAGCAATATGTGCGCGAAGTTCTGGTGCAAGGCCTCAAGGCCACCAAGCCGCGCCTGGTGTGGCACCAGCTCCGGGAACTCACTCCCGGCTCGCCGCTTTCGCCGACCCAGATCACGAGTGCGCAGCGCCGCCTCTACGACCTCGGCGTGTTCGCGAAGGTGGATGCGGCAATCCAAAATCCCGATGGTCAAACCGACCGCAAATACGTCGTCTACGACGTGGAAGAAGCGGCGCGTTATTCGCTTGCGGTCGGCCTCGGCGCGGAACTCGGGAAAATCGGCGGCTGCCAGACCTGTTTCGACTCGCCGGCCGGCAGCACCGGGTTTTCGCCGCGAGTCTCCTTCGACATGGCGCGCAACAACTTGTGGGGAGTGGGCCATAATCTCAGCCTGCGTACCCGCGTCTCCAATCTCGACAAGCGCGGCGTGCTCGCTTACACCTGGCCGCGATTCCGTAACTCGCCGTCGTTGAGCTTGACCCTGTCGGGCTTCTTTCAGGATTCCAAAGACATCAATACCTTCTCCTTCAAGCGCGAGGAGGGCACGCTGCAGCTTTCTCAGAAGTACTCCAAGGCCAGCACCTTCTTTTACCGGTTCACTTACCGGCGAGTTGCGGTAGATAATGCGACGCTCAAGATCAATCCACTGTTGATTCCTGCGCTATCGCAGGCGGTGCGTCTCGGCCTGTTCAGCGTGACGTGGGTGCAGGACAAGCGCGACGATCCCGTAGACACGCATCGCGGCATCTACAACACCGTGGATACCGGGCTGGCGGAGCACATCCTGGGATCGCAGAAGAACTTCTTTCGCTTTCTGGCGCGCAACTCCACCTACCATCCCTTGAGCAAGAAAACGGTACTGGCGCGCAGCACCCAGGTTGGAGACATCTACGCGTTTGCGTTCAGCGGCGACTCGTTCAGCGCAATCCCGCTGCCCGAGAGATTCTTCGGCGGCGGCGACACCTCGCATCGCGGCTTTCAGTACAACCAGGCCGGGCCGCGCGATCTCACCACGGGTTTTCCGATTGGCGGCACGGCGATGTTTCTGAACCAGACGGAGCTTCGCTTCCCGCTGGTGGGCGAGAACATGGGCGGTGTGCTGTTTCATGATGTCGGCAACATATATTCGAGCCTGAAGCATTTTTCGCTGCGGCAAACGCAGCGCAATCCGCAGGATTTCGATTACATGGTGCATGCCGTGGGTCTGGGTATCCGCTACCGTACGCCGGTGGGCCCGTTCCGCCTCGATTTGGCGTACAGCATCAATTCGCCGAGCTTTATCGGCTTCAAGGCGACGAATCAACAGGATTTGATTAACGCGGGTGTGAATCCCTGCCAGACGCAGCCGCAGAAGTGCGTTTTCCAGAACGCCGGGCATTTCCAATATTTCATTTCGATAGGACAAACGTTTTGAGTACAGAAGGCATAGTTCCGAGGCAGCGCTCCCTCACGGTCGCGCCTCCGTGTCGGCGAACCGCATGCATTCGAAACGGAGGCGCGACCGTGAGGGAGCGCTGCCTCGGAAGCGTGGCGCCGCGCTTGAGCATGATCTTGCTTCTCGGGTCCCTCGTCCTCTCCGCCGAAGTCGTCGATCGGATCGCCGCCAGCGTCGATAGCCAGATAATCACGAAATCCGATATCGAGCTGCAGATCCGCGTGGCCGCTTTGCAGGATGGCGTCAAGCCCGATCTCAGCCCGGCGCACAAGCGCGAGACGCTGGATGCGATGATCGACCAAAAACTGATCCAGCGCGATCTGCAGAACAGCCGCTACCCGCTGCCCGACCCCGCCGAATTGAATCCCGTAATCGACCAATTCAAGCGAGAGCATTACCCCGAGCCCGGGCAATACGAACAGGCGCTGGCGTCTTATGGCATCACCGACGAAGATCTTCGCGCGCTTCTGCTCTGGGAAAAGACGCTCACGTCTTTCATCGACGTGCGTTTTGCGTCCACCTCGCAGATAACGGAGCAGCAGATCGCGGACTATTTCGAATCGACAGTGAAACCTGCCGCCGAGCTGGCGCATCCCGGGCAACAGGTGCGGTTGGAAGATTATCATGAGCAGATTGAAAAGAAGCTCGCGGCAGATCGCGCCAATGCGCTCATGGAAACCTGGCTTAAGGGGGCGCGCCGGCGCGCACAGATCGTGGTGCACGAGGAGGCCTTGCAATGAGCTGGATCACGCGGCGCCGGATCGCGTGGGCAGCGGGCGGGCTGCTGCTCTTCCTCCTGCTCGCCGCCGTCACGGTGCTGCTGGTGGTGCGCAGCGACTGGTTCTACAACAAGGTGCGCGCCAAGATCGTGGAGACCATCGAGACGGCGACCGGCGGCCGCGCCGAGATCGGCTCCTTCTCCTTCGACTGGCATACCATGCGAGCCGGAGTCCGCGATATCGTGCTCCACGGTACCGAGCCAGCTGATAAGCCGCCGCTGCTGCGCGCGAGCCGGGTGACGGTGGGGCTGAAGATCATCTCGCTCTCGAAGCACGATATCGATATTCAATCGCTGGCGGTGATCGAGCCGCATGTCTATCTGATCGTGGCCGCTGACGGAAGCAGCAACATTCCCAAGCCCAAGGGCAAGAGTAGCGGGAAGGACTTCACCTACGATCTGCTGGACGCGAAGATCGGCCACGCCACCATCGAACGCGGTACGACCGAGCTCGAGGCCCACGGCAGCACACCCTTTTCGTTCCGCGGCGAGAACGTTCTCGTGAATCTCACCTACGACCCTTCGCGGCCCCGCTACCACGGTACCTTCGCCGCCTCGCCAATGCATCTCTCCTACGACGACTACGGCCCGGAGCCATTTGAGGTGCACGTCGGGTTCGCCATCGAACGCGGCCGCATCGCGGTGGAGTCGGCGCACCTTGTGGATGGCGCGACGCAGGTGGACGCGACCGGCGCGCTCGAAGACCTGCTCCACGTTCGCGCGTCCTTTCAATTCACCGCGCGCACGCGCCTCACCGATATCGCACGCATTTTCCGCGTGAAGGAGCTTCGTCAAGGCAGCGCAGTGGTCACCGGTACGGCTCGCATCGAGCCCGGCGCCGGACTCTCGATCGACGGCACGCTTCACGCCACGGACGCGGAGTACCGCGACGCCACCGTACGGCTGGCAGGATTCCGCGCGCAGGGCTCCGTCAGCCTGCACAACAGCGTCGTCACCGCCGCGCACCTGCTGCTCTCCGGCGACTTCGTCCGGGGCGCGAAACGCGAGCGTATCGACGGCCGCATCGCCGACCTGAAACTGGTGCGCAAGGATCTCGATTTGCACGGCGTCGCGGTCGCCCTGCTCAGCGGCGATTTCAAAGGCGATGTCGCGGTGCGCAATCTGGATCGATTTACCGCCACGGGGGCGATCAGCGGTATCGACGCGCGCCGCGCCGCCGCGCTCTTTACCCCGCAGGAACTGCCGTGGGACGCGTTGGTATTCGGCCCGATCCGTGTGGAAGGCTCGCTGCGCCGCTCACAGGAGCTGCGCGCCAGTCTGCAAGCCACCATCTCACCCGCGCCATCCGGCGACAAGGTCAGCGGCCAGATCAACGCCGTCTACGACGCGCGCAACGGCGGGAATCTCGATCTCGGCCGGTCCAGCGTAAGCCTGCCGCACACGCGCGCCGATTTCTCCGGCTCGATCGGCCGCGAAATGCGCGTCCACCTGGAGACCACGGACTTCAACGACATATTGCCCGCTCTGGGTGTGAGCCCTTCCAGCGTGCCTGTGAAGTTGAACAACGGCAGCGTGGTTTTCGATGGCACGGTGACCGGCAATCTGGCGGCCCCGCGCATCGCCGGCCACGTGCGCGCGACCAGCCTGGTCTACTCGGGCGAAGCGCTCGATTCGCTCGAAGCCGACGCACAGGCCGCGCCCGATTATGTGAGGCTGCAAAACGCCACCGCTGTGCGCGGTGCGCTGCGGGCCCAGTTCCAGGGCTCGATCGGCCTCTCCGACTGGAAGACGTCCGACGCCAGTCCCGTATCGGCGACCGGGTCCATCGCCAACGCTTCCGCCGCCGACCTGCTGGCGCTCGCGCGCGTCAAGGACGTACCGCTCACCGGCGCGATCAGCGCCACCGGCAGCGTCAACGGCACGCTCGGAAGATTGAGCGGACAAGCCGATATCACCGCGGTCAAAGGCGCGTACCACGATGAGCCGTTCGATCGCCTGGTCGCCCACGCCGCTTACGCGAACGACACCTTGACGGTTTCTAACGCGCAGCTTGTTGCAGGCGCGAAACAGGCCACGCTCAATGCCACGTACCGTCACAACCCCGCGCGATTCGCCGAGGGCCGCATCCACTTTCAACTAAGTACGAATCCAAGCCCCGTGGAACAGATTCACGCCCTGGCCGAACAGCGTCCGGATCTCAAGGGAATGGTCCAAGTGACCGCATCGGGCGATCTCGATCTGACTCCCGGGGCGAAAACTCCGTACCGCATCGTCGACCTTCACGCCGACGTCAGCGCCAAGGGCGTTCAGTTCGAAGGCCAGCCGATCGGCGATGCCCACCTGGTGGCGAACTCCCAGGGCGGGAAATTAACCGCGCATCTGGATTCCACGATCGCCGGATCGGACGTGCGCGGCGACGGCGAATGGCGTTTGGAAGGCGACTACCCTGGGAGCGCCATGCTGCAGTTCAGCAAGGTGGATCTGGCCCGTCTCAAAGACTGGCTCTCGTCCGAGGTGACTCCGTCCGATTTCACCGGTTCCGTTCAGGGGGATCTGCGCATCGAAGGACCGCTGGAGAATTGGCGCGCCGATCGCGCCGAACTTCGCATCCACGAATTTCAGATCAGCGCGGCTCCCACAACACTGGTTACGCAGCCGCTCGTGGTGCGGAATTCCGGCGATCTGGTGTTTCGTTTTGCCAATTCGGTGATCACCGCCGAATCCGCGCACCTGGTGGGCCCGGGCACGGACCTTACCGTAAGCGGCCGCATTCTGCCCGAGCAGAAAGCGCCGCTCGATCTTCGCGTGGATGGCAAGACCGATCTTGCCTTCCTGCACGATTTTTCGCCGGACATCCTGGCTTCTGGCAGCGTGACCGCCAATGCCACCGTCCGCGGCAGCTTGGCCGATCCGCAGATTCTCGGCCGCGTGGAATTCAATAAAGCGAATTTCAATATTGTCGATGTGCCGAATGGGATTGCGAATGCCACCGGCGCCATCACGTTTAATAAGGACCGCGCACAAATCGAGAGCCTCACCGGCGAAACCGGCGGCGGACACATCCGGCTCACCGGGTTCGCGAGTTACGGCGGCTCGCGGCCCGCGGTGTTTCGCCTGCACGCCAATGCCGAGGAAGTGCGCGTCCGCTACCCCGAAGGCGTCAGCACCGTGGCCAACGCGCAACTCAATCTCACCGGCACGCTGCAGAACAGCATGCTCTCCGGCACGGTCACCGTGCTGCGCACGGGCGTCAACCTGCAATCCGATTTCAGCTCCATCCTGGCCAAGTCCGCCGAACCGATTCAAACTCCTTCGGCGCGCCCGGGCCTATTGAGCGGCCTGAACTTCGATATTCAGATCGATACCGCGCCCGACATCCAGTTGCAGAGCGCGCTCACCGAAAACGTTCAGGCCGAAGCCACACTGCGATTGCGCGGCACCGCCAGCAATCCCGCGCTGCTGGGCCGCATCAACGTCACGCAGGGTAAGCTGACCTTCTTCGGGACCCAGTACACGCTTTCGCAGGGTTCGGTGTCGTTTTACAACCCAGTGCGCATTGAACCCATCATCGATATCGACCTGGAAACCAAGGTGCGCGGCATCGATATTATCCTGACCGTCTCCGGGCCGCTGAACAAACTCACGCTCACGCCGCGCTCGGATCCGCCGCTGCAGTTCTCCGAGATTGTCGCGCTGCTGGCGACGGGGCGTGCGCCCACCTCCGACCCTACGCTGTGGACACAGCAGAACAATTCGCAATCGTGGCAGCAACTGGGTGCGTCGGCGCTGCTCGGTTCGGCAATCGCCAATCCGGTGGCGGGGCGCCTGCAGCGCTTCTTCGGCGTGAGCAAGCTGCGCATCGATCCGACCATCGCGGGCGTGGACAATACCCCGCAAGCGCGGGTCACCGTGGAACAGCAGATTACACGTTCCATCACATTCACGTATATTCAAAACGTGACGCAAACCAACTCGCAGGTGATTCGGGTGGAGTGGTCACTTTCCAAAGAGTTTTCCGCGGTGGCTCTCCGCGATGAGAACGGGCTGTTCGGACTGGACTTCTACTACAAGCGGAGGTTTAAGTAGCTATCAGCTATCAGCTACCAGCGATCACCTCCGCCATCGGGGGAGCGTGCGCGTTCATGGCGTGGGCCGTACGGGGGCGGGCGTCTTCGGTTTTCGCGCCAAGCATCTGGCAGGGTCCGCGCGATCGGCGTGCCATTGCCCTCACCTTCGACGATGGGCCGAGCGAATCGACAAGCGAGATCCTCGATATCCTCGCGCGGCACAATGCCGCCGCAACCTTTTTCCAGTGCGGCGCGAATGTCGAACGCCTCCCGTCTGTGGCGCGCGCCGTCGCCGATGCCGGACACGAGATCGGCAACCACAGCCACACGCATCCGTATCTTTTCCTCCGCTCGCCGCGCGCAATCGCCGAAGATCTCGCCCGGGCTCAGGAAACCATCGTGGCGCACACTGCCTTTCGGCCGGTCTGGCTTCGCGTTCCTTATGGCGTCCGCTGGCCGGGGCTGCGGGCCGCCCAGCAACGCCTTCAATTAACTGGCGTGATGTGGACCGCAATCGGCTATGATTGGAGTTCCACGGCAGAGGAAGTAGTGGCGCGCATGTCGCGAAACGCTGGTAACGGCGCCATCTTCTGCTTGCACGATGGGCGCGAGTTACGCGCCAAGCCGGATGTGCGTGTCACCATCGAAGCCGTCCGGCGCCTGGTTCCCATGCTGCTGGACCAGGGGTATAAACTCGAAACTGTTAGCCGACTGCTATGTCCGAAGAATTGATTCAGCGGGTCCTGAAAGTTATCGCGACTTCCAAGCGAATCCCCCTCGAGACCGTTACCATCGATAGCGATTTCCAGTCCTTGGGCATTGACTCGATGGACGCGGTGGAAATTCTTTTTGCGCTGGAAAACGAATTCGACATCACCATCCCTGACGAAGAAGCGCGGGCGGTCCGAAGCATCCGCGATATGTGCGCCGGAGTGGAGCGGCTGGTGGCGGCCAAGCAGGCCGGGGCGCAGGCGCAACCGTAAATGCGGCGCGTCGTCATCACCGGGAATGGTTCGATCAGTGCGCTCGGCCGCACCTCCGCCGAGTTCGCCGACTCCCTGCGCGCCGGACGCTGCGGCATTGGACCGATCGAATCCTGCGACACGTCGGACATTCGCTTCAAGAATGGCGCGGAGGTAAACGGCTACACGCATGCGCCGTATTTCGACGATCGCCGCGCCGATTTCATGGACCGGTTTGCGCAATTCGCCGTGATCGCCGCGCGCGAGGCAGTGGCCGATGCCGGAATCGAGTGGACACCCGAGCTGCGCGAGAGCGCCGCGATCATCACGGGCTCGTGCGTGGGCGGCCAATCAACGGAGGACATCGGATTTACCGAGGTCTACAAGCTCGGCCACAATCGCGTTCATCCGCTGACGATTCCAAAGACGATGGCCAACGCGGGCGCCAGCCACATCTCGATGGAGTTCGGCATCACAGGTCCCGCCTTCACCATCTCGACCGCATGCTCCTCCGCGGGCCATGCGATCGGGCAGGCATTTGCGATGGTGCGCAGCGGCATGGTAGATCTGGCGCTCACCGGCGGCAGCGAGGCGCCCTTCAGCTTCGGCATTCTCAAGGCGTGGGAAGCGATGCGTGTAGTCTCGCCCGATATCTGCCGTCCGTTTTCCAAAGATCGCAAGGGCATGATCCTGGGCGAGGGCGCCGCGATGTTCGTCATCGAGCCGCTGGAAGCCGCTCAAGCACGCGGCGCGCGCATCCAGGCCGAAATCGCCGGCTTCGGCATGAGCGCCGACGCCTGCCACATCACGCAGCCTTCCGCCGAAGGCGCCGCCCGCGCCATGCGCGCCGCCCTGCGCGACGCCGGCATCGCGCCCGACCGGATCGGCTACATCAACGCGCACGGGACCGCGACTCTGGCCAACGACCCGACCGAGACCGCCGCGATTCGCTCCGTGTTTGGCTCGCATGCCGATCGGCTGCCGGTGAGCTCGACCAAGAGCATGCACGGCCACGCCCTCGGCGCCGCCGCCGCCCTCGAATGCCTGGCTGCCATCATCGCGCTACGCGACGGCGTTCTGCCACCGACTGCAAACTTCAACGAGCCCGACCCGGACTGCAACCTCGATGTGATTCCCAACCAGTCGCGCCAGGCGTCAGTGGAGTACGCGATGTCGAATTCCTTCGCTTTCGGCGGCCTCAATGCGGTGCTGGTGCTGCGCCGGGCGTGAGCCGTTCCCCGACGGGGTGGCCGAAGGGTATAAAATATCCCAGGGGCAGATCCCCGAGGGGAGACCAATTTTAAGACCATGTCCGATCGTGGATTTCTCTTTCTATTTAGTATCGTGGTGATTGTCGGGGGGGTCGCGGCTGCCGCATGGCTGGTGGTCAGCGGACAAGCGGGCACCGTCGACGGCTTGTTCCTGGTCCTGACCGCACTGCTGGTCGCCGCCGTTTTCGGCCTTTACGTAAAGTTCATGATCGGCCGCGCGCTGGAGGAATCGAAATCGCCGGCCGCGGCTCCGGCGGCGGCAAAGGCGCCGGCGGGAAAAGCGGCTCCCGCGGCTCCGGTGCAGAGCTAGCTGGCCCATCACAGATAGCGGCCGCGGACAGGCCACAAAAAACGATGGCCTGTCCTACGAGCTATGAGTGGCCGCGCAATGGGGGAATCGAAATCGCCGGGGGCGGCTCCGGCGCAGAGTTAGCGGGCTCATCATAGGTAGCGGCCGTGGACAGGCCACAAAAAACGATGGCCTGTCCTACAAGCACCAGTCGCAGAGGGCTTCCACATAGGCGGCAGAACCATCGCGGAGCCACGCGTCCATTTGCGCGGGCTCTTTCAATTGCTGGCCGCGCATTCGCGACACGGCCACGAACCGGCAGTCGAAATCCGCGAGGGCGGTCATGTCGCCCCAGAGCTTCTCGAATTGCGCGATCGGGAACACGTCCTCCTGCCCTTTGCCCCAGCGCTTCTTCACGTCCTTCAGCGTGATGTAGGTCGG
>JADMIO010690305.1_pt1 | contig 39959 bp, 27 predicted proteins | sample 8958161 | NCBI WGS metagenome assembly JADMIO01 (sample SAMN16585339, study PRJNA669376) | soil metagenome | isolation source: Crop rotation soil | place: USA: Cullars Rotation, Alabama | collected 2011
GGGTCCCACGCCTGCCGCCCCGGCCGAGGTGACGCAGGGGCTCAGCGAGGGGACGCCCGCGCCGACCGGCGGAGCGCCGATGACGGCCGCGCGCGCGTATGGCGAGGTGCTCTTCCGCGTCGGGCTGGCGTGGGCCGCCGTCGGGGAGAAGGAGCGGGCCGACACGGCGTTCGACGCCGCGGGCCGCCGTCCCGGTCCCGACGAGCTGCGTGCTCCCGCCGGAGTCGAGCCCGGCACCGGGGAGCGCGGTGGCGCCTCGCGCCGCGGAGGACGCGAGCGACCCGAGCGGCCCGAGCGCGGCGAGCGCCGGGATCGTCCACCCCGTCCGGAGCGAGGCGCCCGGGGCGAGCGTGGTCCCGCGGCATCGCGCGGTGGACCCGTCGAGGTTCCTGCCGAGCTCGCCGGTGACTGGAAGGGCCAGGCCGGCTTCCTGGAGTCGCGCGGGCGGACGCGCGACGCGGCCCGCCTGCACGACCGGCACGGCTCCTTCGGGGACGCCGCGCGGCTCTTCGAGGCCGGAGGCGATCTGCGCTCGGCGCTCCGGGCTGCGCTCGCGGCCAAGGACACGGACGCGGCGCGCCGGCTGGCCACCCAGCTGCCGCCGGGGGAGGCCCAGACGCTGCTCGAGAAGGGCGAGGCGTGGGAGCTCCTCATGGAGCTGCACGTGAAGTCCGGCCGGTTCGAGGAGGTGGCGAAGCTCTACGAGCGTGCACGGCAGTTCGACCAGGCCGGGCTCGCCTGGGAGCGCGCCGGGAAGCTGAGCGCGGCGCGCAAGTCGTACGAGCGGGCCCGCGACACGGCCTCGATGGACCGGGTCCGGACCCTCGAGGTGGATCGACTGGTGGAGCGGGGTGACCGGCTGGGCGCCGCGCTGCTCCTCGTCCAGGCCCGCCGCCGCGAGCAGGCCGCGACGCTGCTCGAGTCGCTGCCGCCGCCGAAGGCCTTCCGGTTCCTGCAGCAGCTGGGGCTCAACGCCGAGGCGAAGGCCCTGGGCGAGCGCGAGCTGCAGCGGGCCACAGAGGAGAACAAGTCGATGGCTCGGGCGCGGTGGTTCGAGCTGCTCGAGCGCCCCGCCGACGCGGCCGGGGCATGGGAGGCCGCCGGCCGGAAGGACAAGGCGTTCCCGCTGCTGGAGAAGGCCGGGCAGTTCGGCCGTGGAGCGCGCCTGGCGGAGGAGATCGGCAACCGGAACGAGGCCATCCGGCTCTTTCGCCGCGCCGGGGAGGACGCCGACGCGAATCGCCTCGAGGCCCTCCCGCCGGCTCCGCCGCCGGAGCCGCTCCCCGAGCCGCCGGACCACGACGCAGGTGAGGAGCAGACCGACACGGCGGCGTCGCAGACCGGCAACGCGGGCGACGCGAGCACGTCCGACCACGCCTGAGGCCGCACCTCGCTGCCACCCGCGCTTGTCCCGCAGGACGAGCGCGGGGATTGGTCACCGCTGGTAGATTCCCGTTCCGGCCTTGCTCCCCTCCATCTCGACCTTCGTCCTCGCGGCGCTGTCGGCGTCGCGCATCCTCCATCTGCAACGCGCGGCGGCGCTCGCGGCGATCGTGGCGATGATCTGCACCGCGGCCATCGCCTGCGTGCCGCACGTGGCAGCGCATCTGCGGCTGACGCGGAAGGTCGCGGCCAACCGCAAGCGGATGAAGAGGCCCTGAGGCGGCTCAGCGGAAGAGCTCGGACCAGGCCCGGCGTGTCTCGAGGTCCTCCGCGATCGTCTCCGCGTCCGCGTCGGTGATCCAGGCGCCGATCTCGAGCTGTCGTCGGGCCAGGGCCACCGCGCCGAGGAGGCTGCGGAACGATTCCGCGTCCTCGATCCTCGTGAGGTCCCCCAGCGCGAGATGCAGGATGTCCTTCCACGCCGCCTCGTACTCCTCGATCAACCAGCAGGGCAGGGGAGGGTTGCGTCTCCGATGCCGCTCGATCTCGATGAGCGAGACGAGACCGTAGAAGTGCCAGTCGCGTCGTTCGTGGGCAGAGGTGATCCGGACGATGTGAGGAACGGCCGCATACGAGGCCTCGCCGACGTCACCCTGGTGGTGAAGCTCGCTCCAGAGCTCACTCCAGACGTTCTCTCCTCGCTCGAGTCGCCTCAGGAGAGCGGAGGCGTCGAATGGAATGCGGTAGCCGGCCTGAAGCGTCTTCCAGCGCGGGTCTCCCAGGCTCAGCATCGATGGACCTCCTCGTCAGTGGTTCGCATCCGAGCGCGGCGTCGGCGCATCCCTCGGGCCGGGCGGGATCCACCGCTCGAAGAAGTCCACCAGACGGCCGTAGAAGTAGATCGCGTCGTCCTCCTTCGCCGCCCACGCGTGCGTGGCCGTGGGAGTGAAGGCGAGCTCGAACCGTTTGTGGGCCTTCACCAGCGCCTCGGTGAGCATCACCGAGGTCTGGAAGGGAACGACGTCGTCCGCCATCCCGTGGATGATGAGCAGCGGATCCTCGAGGCCCGCCACGTACGCCACCGCGCGGCCGCGCTCGAACACCTCCGGATGCGTCGCCGGGGTGCGGGTGATCGCCACGTCGTCGCTCCCGTAGTAGCGCGGGTCGGTTGCCGGCGCGCCCGCCACGCCGGCCTGGAACAGCCCCGGCTTCTTGAACAGCGAGAATACGGTGAGCAGGCCGCCGTAGCTGCTCCCGAAGATGCCGATCCGGCCCGGATCCACGAAGGGCAAGCTCTTCATTCCGGTGACTGCGTCCTGGTAATCGTCGAGGTCGCTCCGTCCCCACTCGAAGAGGAACTTCTCGCGGAAGGCGCGGCCGTAGCCGGTGCTCCCCCGCGAGTCGACCTGCGCGAGGACGTAGCCGTGCTCGACCAGCAGCTGCATCAGCGGGCCGAAGCCAGGGTCCCAGTGGTTACGGACCGTGTTGCTGTACACCGGCCCGAACAGCACGGGGTATCTCCGCTTCGGGTCCATGTCCGCCGGCGTGACGAAACGCAGGTGGAGCGGGACCCCGGCGGTGGTGGACGGGAAGGTGCGGTAGTGCACCCGGCCCCAGCGGACGCGGGCGAAGGCCGGCGGCGGCGAGCGAGTGACTCGCCGTCCGGCCACGTAGAGCTCGGTGGGTGACGTGTCGTCGCTGTGGAGGAGGGCGAACGCCTCGCCGTCGGGCGAGACGAACGCCCGGTCCGTCCCGGCGAGGGTGCTCACCCGCGTCGCCGCCCCGCCGCCGGCCGGGATGCGCCACACCTGCCGCTGCTCGGGCGACGGGTCGTTGGCGTGGAAGTGGATGACCTTCGCCCCCGCCGGCGCCATGGCGGCGCCCAGCACGTCGTGCGCTCCGGACGTCAGCGGCTGCAGGTCCCGTGAGCCCGGCGTGAGCACGTAGAGCCGGTACCGCTCGTCGAGGTCTCCGGTGAGCAGGATGCGCTTGCCGTCCGGGTGCCAGGCCGAGGTGATGCGGTTGTAGATCCGCGAGGCCCGGTGGTCCGTCCAGACCTCGGTTAGCTTCCCGGTCGCCGGATCCGCCAGCTGCACCGATCGATCGACGGAGTCGTCCGTCTCCCGATCCACCAGGAGCTCTCCGCGCGGCGAGAAGGCGAGGGCGACGATGTGCCAGCGGTTCTGCTCCGGGAGCTCGAGGAGACGGAGCTTCCGCGCCGTCATGTCGAACAGCGCCACCGTCCGGAGGTCGTTGACCTGACCCGGTGCCCCCCGCCGCACCGGATCCAGCGTCGCCTCGGGACGGAGGTAGTCGGGAATGGGGAAGGCGTGAACGTTCCGCCGGTCCGAGTACTGCAGCGCGAGGTACCGCCCGTCCGGGGACCAGCTCGGAGCGAGCTCCTCGTCCCAGGCGCTGAGGCCCAGCTCGACGTCGGGACGATCGTAGACGCCTCGGCCGTGGCCGATGGGCTTCACCGCGAGCTCCGTCGCGCGCACCGGGGCGCCACCGCCGAGCGCGAGGGTCCACAGGTCTCCGTCCTGCACCCACGCCGCCGTCTTCCCGCCGGGGGACACGGAGAGCGCGCTCCGGTCTCCGGCCGCCGGCGCGAGCACCTCGGCCGTGCCGCCGCCTGCCGGGATGCGTCGCACCTCGCCGGCCTCCAGGTACAGCAGCCGCTGCCCCGGGAGCCATGCCACCTCCGAGACCCCACCCGGGCTCCGCGGCTCCGTCACCCGGCGCAGCCCGCTTCCGTCGCGTCCGACCACCCAGACCTGTCGCTCGGGCAGGCCGCCGTCGTTCCAGAGGAAAGCCAGGAGCCTTCCGTCCGGCGACCAGGTCGGCCCAGCCGGCGCCGTCCCGGACAGCGCTGGCCTCCGGCTCACGATGCGCTCGATGGTGAGGGAGAGCGGCGCGTCGGCGGCGTACGCGGCCGTGGCGTGGAGCAACAGCAGGAGGGCGGAAGGTGTCCTTGCGCTGAGCATCGGCCGGATGCTCAGGTCCCGCCTCGACCTTGGCAAGCGCGAGATTGGTGCGGAGCATCGGCCTGGTCGGTCTCACCGCGACCGGGATCTCCTCGATGGTGGGTGCCGGCATCTACGTGGTGCCGTTCATGATCCAGCGCCACGTGCCCGGCATCGGATCAGGCGTGCTCCTCGCCTACCTCCTCGCCGCCGTGCCCGCGGTCCTCGCGGGGCTCGCCTACGCCATCCTCGCCTCGGCGATGCCCCGCGCCGGAGGAAGCTACGTCTACGCGAGCCGGGGCCTGAGCCCGTACCTCGGCTTCGTCGCCAGCTTCTCGCAGTGGTTCTCGCTGTGCATCGCCATCGGCGTGGTGAGCTATCTGCTGACGCCCTTCGTCCGGGACGTCGCCACCGCAGCAGGCGCGCCCGGTGCGGCACACTGGCTCGACCTGCCGCTGGTACGGGTCCTGCTGCCCCTCGCGGTCCTCTGGTGCTTCGTGGCGGTCAACCTTCGCGGGCTCGAGACCTACCAGCGGGTGCTCCTGCCGCTCCTCGGGCTCACCTTCCTGCTCGGGGCGGTCGTCATCGTCGCCGGGCTCGTGCTCGGCCCGGAGAGCGTCCCTCGGGGTCGCGAACCGTCGACCGTGGCCGCGGGACCGGGCACGATCGCCACCGCGGCGGCGCTCCTGTTCTCCAGCTTCATCGGGTTCGACGCCATCGCCCAGGCGGGCGGGGAGGCGCGCGATCCGTCGCGGACGCTTCCTCTCGCCATCGGGCTGGCGATCGGCATCGTGACCGTCTTCTACGCGCTGTTCGCCGGTGCCGTGTACCACGCGGTGCCGTGGACGGTGGTCCGTGACGAGGCGCTGCGCCACGACACCTCCGCCGCAGCGCTCCTCGGCGCGCGGCTCCCCGCACCGGTCCGGGTGGCGGTGGTGGCAGGAGCTGCGGTCGCGCTGGTGAAGGACCTGCCGGCGATGCTGCTCGGCGTCTCCCGGCTCATGTTCGCCTGGGCCGAGGACGGCATCGTCCCGCGCGCCGTCGCCTCGGTGCACCCGCGCTTCCACACTCCGCGGGTGGCGATCCTGGTGTCCGCGACGATGGCCTCGCTGGGCATCGTCGGCTGTCAGCTCGCCGGCGACTTCTTCCTCGGCGTCGACATCCTGGTCACCTCGATGCTGGTCAACTTCCTCCTGATGTGCGGCTCGGTGCTCGTGCTGCCACGCCGGAATCCCGCGCTCGCCCGGCAGATCCGCGTCCTGCGCTCACCGGGCGTCCGGCGCGCGGTGGCCATCGCCGGGCTGGTGCTCCTGGGGGCGCTGCTCGTCGTCCACACCGCGCGAGACCTCGGCGACTCCGTCCTCCCGTGGTACCTCCGCAGCACGGTGGTGTGGCTGGGCATGATGGCGGTGGGCTCGGCGGTCTTCTGGCGCGAGATGCGCGGGCTGGAGCAGCGTGGCGTCGACACCCGGGCGCTCTTCGCCACGCTTCCTCCGGAGTAGGAGGACCTCCATGGACGGCACTCCTCCACCGGAACGACGGCGCCTCGCTCTCGACCTCGACGTCTCGCGGGTCGTCACGGGACTCTGGCAGGTGGCGGACATGGAGCGAGACGGCAGGCAACTCGATCTCGATGCCGCGGCCCGGGCCATGCAGCCGTACGTCCAGGCGGGCTTCACAACCTTCGACATGGCCGATCACTACGGCTCGGCGGAGGAGATCGCCGGTCGCTTCGTCGCCGACGGTGGCCGGGCCGAGCTGCTCACCAAGTGGGTCCCCGAGCCAGGTCCCATCCGAAGGGAGATGGTCCGGGAGGCGGTCCAGCGCGCGCTCCGGCGCCTCCGCCGCGAGCGAATCGACATGCTCCAGTTCCACGCCTGGAGGTTCTCGGACCCGTCGTGGCTCGACGCGCTGTTCTTCCTCGAGGAACTCCGGGCCGAGGGCCTCGTCGGCCACCTGGGCGCGGTGAACTTCGACACCGCGCATCTGCGCATCGCGATCGCGAGCGGGATCCGGCTCGTCTCGAACCAGGTGGTCTTCTCGTTGCTGGACCGCCGCCCGGCGGGGAAGATGAGCGCCTTCTGCCGGGAGCACGGGGTCCAGCTGCTCGCCTACGGGACGCTCGCCGGCGGCATCCTCACCGAGCGGTGGGTGGATCGGCCTTCGCCGACGGACGCGGACCTCTCCACCTGGTCGGAGATGAAGTACCGGAGATTCATCGAGTCGGCCGGCGGCTGGGAACGGTTCCAGGGCCTCGCGCGCGTCGTCGCCCGAGTGGCGAAGAAGCACGGGGTGTCGATGGCAAACGTCGCCTGCCGGGCCATCCTCGACGAGCCGGCGGTGGGCGCAGTGATCGTCGGCGCCCGCCTCGGTGAACGCTCACATCTCGAGGACAACGTTCGGCTCTTCTCGCTGGTCCTGGACGAGGACGACCGGAAGGCTCTCGCGGACGCGGTCGCCGCCCTCGCGCCCATCCCGGGAGATTGCGGCGACGAGTACCGCCGGCCGCCGTACCTCACCGCGACGGGGGACCTCAGCCAGCACGTCCGGAGCTTCCCGCCGGCGTACGAGACCCGCGTGTCCGGCGACCGGACCCTGTGCCTCAGTGGCACGCCCTGGGAGCCGATCGCCGGGTACTCGCGCGCGGTCCGGAAAGGGTCGCGGATCTCGGTCTCGGGGACCACCGCGTCCCATGGGAGTCGATCCATCGGCGGCATCGACGCCGCGGCCCAGACCCACTTCGTCATCGACAAGATCGAAGGTGCGCTGGAGTCGCTGGGCGGGCGCCTCGAGGACGTCCTCAGGACGCGGGTGTTCGTCCGGAGGATCCGGGACTGGGAGGCGGTCGCGCGTGCGCACGGAGAACGGTTCGGACACGTGCAGCCGGCGAACACGCTCGTCGAGGCTGCGCTGGTCTCGGAGGATGCGCTGGTGGAGATCGAGGCCGACGCGGAGCTCTGAGCGCTCCCGCGGGCCACGGCCATCCGCGGCGAGGAGAGACCAGCGGAGAAGCGCCACCGGGGAAGGACGCCATCGGACGTGGTCGAGCGCCGCGCTGGTCCGGACGGCCTGCGCGACGTCCGGCGCTCGGTCTCCAAGTTCGACGGAGAGTGTGTCCGGGGCGCGCAAGACCCCGAATTCTCGGCATGCCTCGGGGCGTTGCCGAGCCGTCGGCAGGAGAGTATCCAGGACCTCGCGCCGTCGCGGCGGCGCCCCATGACCACGCACTCCTGACCCCCGAAGCAGACGCCCCGACGAGCGCGCGACGCGCCCCGGGGCGGATCCGCGCCCTTCGCTTCCAGGAGTCCGCCGTGCCCAGCATTCGATTCGACCGGGTGACGTTCGCCCACCACGACGCCTTTCCGCTGCTCGACCACGCGAGCGCGGTGTTCCCCGACGGCTGGGCCGGCCTGGTCGGCGAGAACGGGGCGGGGAAGAGCACCCTGCTTCGCCTCGTCGCCGGTGAGCTCGAGCCGCAGGAGGGACGCGTCCACATCGATCCCGGCGGAGCCACCGTCGTCCTCTGCCGCCAGGACGTGGAGCTGGCGGGAGACGACGTGCGCTCGCTTGCGATGCGCGAGGACGGTTCCGCATGGCGGATCCGGCGTGAGCTGGACCTCGACGCGACGGACCTCCGGCGCTGGGACTCGCTCTCGCCCGGGGAGCGCCGCCGCTGGCAGATCGGCGGTGCGCTCGCTCGGGAGCCGCGCATCCTCCTTCTCGACGAGCCGACCAACCACCTCGATGCTGGGGGCCGGGCGCTCGTCGTGGCGGCCCTCGAGCGCTTCGGGGGCGCTGGCATCCTGGTCTCGCATGACCGTGCCGTCCTGGAGGCACTCACTTCACGGACGGCGCGCCTGCATCGCGGGCAGCTCACGCTCACCTCCGGAGACTACGGCGAGGCGAAGGAGATCTGGGCCGCGGCAGAGGCGCGGTCACGAGACGTCCGCGAGCAAGCGAAGGCGGAGGTGACCCGCGCCCGTCGTGTGCTCGCCCAGGCCAGGTCGACCCGGGCAGCTGCCGAGCGTTCCATGAGCAGTCGTGCGCTCGGTCGGAAGGACCACGATGCGCGAGGCATGGGTGCCAAGAACCGTCGGGCGGCCGCGGAGGCTCGTCTGGGCGCGGACGTGCGGCGGTCGCGAACCTCGCTCGAGCGCGCGTCGGCCTCGGTGCCGGAAGGGCAGGTCGAGGCCGAGCTCGGGCGCTCCGTCTTTCTCGGGTGTACGCCATCGCCCCGGCCCATCGTCCTCTCCCTCGACGCGCCCGAGCTCCGAGCGGGGTCGGCCGGGCTGGCCGTGGACGTCCACGTCGTGCTCCGGCGCGACGACCGCGTCCGGCTCGCCGGGCCCAACGGGGCAGGGAAGACGACCCTGCTGAACCGTCTCCTGGAGGCGAACCCGGGACGCGCCGAGCAGGTCTTCTTCCTGGGCCAGGAGGTCGGCAGCGAGGACGGCCGCAGCATCCTCGGTCGTGTGCGTGCACTCCCCGCGGACGCACGCGGACGGACGCTCTCCCTGGTCGCCGCGCTGGGGACCGACCCCGACCGGCTTCTCGCCTCCGCGTCACCGTCAGCCGGCGAGGTCCGGAAGCTCCTCCTGGCCGAGGGCCTCGCCCGCCGTCCCTGGGCGGTCGTCCTCGACGAGCCAACCAACCACCTCGATCTACCAACGGTCGAGCGGCTCACCGCGGCGCTGCGTGCCTATCCGGGAGCGCTGCTCCTCGTCACGCACGACGATGGCCTGGCCGCAGCCTGCACGACGACCCGCTGGGTTCTCACCGAGCACAGGCTCGAGCTCCGCTGAGCTCAGGCTTTCCGCTCGTCCCCCGGACGGTCCACGCCGACCCGAAGTGGAACACCAGGTGCCCGCCCAGCCAGCCCCCGACGGCCAGGCCCAGCGCCACCAGCAGCAGCGCGATGATGAGCAGCACCCGCCCGCCGCCCGTCGGTGGCTCTGCGCCCCGGTAGATCAGGACCACCACCGCGATGCACGTCACGCTGAGCATCGTCAGGAGGTGAGCGGTCGCCGTCCGGAGCGCCTGCGGCGCGTCCTTCGACACGCCCAGGTAGTCGATGAAGCCCGCCGTCGCCGCCAGCCCCGCCGCCACCACCCCGGCGATCAGCACCCAGTGCCCCAGCGTCCAGAACAGCGGCGCCCCGCCTCCCAGCGCCACCGCGTCCATCAACACCCAGAGCAGGAACAGGACGAGCGGAAAGTCGCTCAGCGCGGCGTGGAGCGGATGTCCACCGACCCGCAACCCGCGCCTCATGTCATGTGGCCCGCGGCCACCAGCAGGATCACGAAGGCGACGACCGCCACCAGGGCATGAATCACCATCACCGGGATGGGCAGCGCCTTCTTCGAGAGGTGCTGGGCGAAGAGGTAGAAGCCTCCCAGCGCCGCGACGATGAAGATGACCAGCGCCGTCTTCGCGGCGTCCGGGGCCGTGCCCCCTGCCACCGCGACGATCAGCACGATGAGCCCCACCGCCGCCAGCGCCCCGTGCAACAGCGCGACCGCGGTGGGCGGCCGCTCCGCCCCGCGGAAGCGCACCACCGCCATGTACAGCCCACCGAGCGCTGCCACGGCGAACAGCACGATTGCGACTGTCATGCCAGCTCTCCTGTCAGGGGCGGGACACGCTCCGCCGTCCACAACTGATGGCCAGGGTGCGTGCAGGTGACAGAAAAACGCCCCTCACTGGGGGTGCATTGTCACCAGCCGACCGTCCGTGCATCCCTTCCACAGGGTTGCCATGTCCACCACCATGCCGCTTCCATCGACCGTCGCGGACCCCGGCGCCCCGGACGAGGCGCTCGTCGACCGCGTTCTCGCCGGGGACGTCCAGGCCTTCGAGCTGTTGATGCGCCGCAACAACCAGCGCCTCTACCGCGCCATCCGGTCGGTCGTCTCCGACGAGGACGAGGTCGAGGAGCTCATGCAGCAGGCCTACGTCCTCGCCTTCACCCGGCTCGGACAGTTCGGCCGCGGCGCTCGCTTCTCCACCTGGCTGCTGCGGATCGGCCTCAACGAGGCCCTCCAGCGGCTCCGCCGGGATCGCAAGTGGCCGCGCATCGCCCCCGAGGTGCTCGAGGAGGAGCCCTCCATGACCGCTACCCCCGAGCAGGGCCTCGCTCGCGCCCAGCTGAACCACCTGCTGGAGCAGCTCGTCGACGACCTGCCCGAGTCCCACCGCACCGTCCTCATGCTCCGCGAGATCCAGCAGCTGTCCACCGCCGAGGTCGCGGACCTCCTCGGGCTCTCCCCCGACAACGTGAAGCAGCGCCTGTCCCGGGCGAAGTCCATGCTCCGGGCGGCCCTCGAGGAGCGCACCGGCAACACCCTCGCCGAGCTGTACCCGTTCGAGGCTCCCCGCTGCGACCGCGTCGTCGCCGGCGTCCTCGCCCGCATCTCCGACCGGCACTGAGTCGGGACCCGCTCCGCCCACACGCCCCCACCTCTCGGGAAGGGCTGTGAACCCCGCGATTTTGGTACGCTTCCGCCGTTGTCCGGAGTCGGGGCGACGCGTCTCGTGGCACCCCTCCTCTGGAGATCTCGAAGGACATCCCTGCTCGGGAGGCCGCGCGTTTGGGGACCGGTGCCGATTCCGTCAAGACGTACTCCGCCGTCCTGCACAAGAAGCCCAACGACGCCGAGGCCCTTGCCGCGCTGGAAGCGCTGCTCAAGGACGAGTCGGTGCGCGCCGAGGCCGCCCGCGCCCTCATCCCCGCCTACGAGGCGGTGAAGGAACACCGGAAGCTGGTCGCCGCCCTCGACCTCGTCGCCGAGATGACCCAGGACCAGCTCGAGCGCGTCCTCGCGCTCCAGCAGGCCGCGCACGTCCATCTCCACCACCTCCGCCAGCCCGAGCTCGCCTTCGCGGCCCTCTCGCGCGCCCTCCGCCTCTCGCCGGCCGACCCCAACCTCCGCACCGCCGCCCGCCGCGCCGCCGAGGACGCCGACGCGATGGACGGGTTCGCCACGGTCCTCAAGGAGCTGGTCTCCCGCCCCGACCTCGAGTCCGGCGCCCGCGTCGCGCTCCACCGTGACCTCGCCGACGTGCAGGAGAAGAAGCTCGACGATCGGAGAGGCGCCATCTCCCAGCTCGAGTCCGTGCTGGTCATCGATCCCGGCAACATCGATGCCCTCCGCGGCCTCCAGCGCCTCCTGCGCGCCACCGAGGACTGGAAGCGACTCGTCTCCGTCCTCGACAGCCTCGCCGGAGTCGTCCCCGATCCCGCGGAGAAGATCGCCCTCTGGCGCGAGATGGCCCTGCTCCGCGAGGGCAAGCTCGACGACCGCGACGCCGCCGCCTCGGCCTGGCGCCGCGTCTCCGAGGCCGATCCGCTCAATCGAGAGGCCGTCTCCGCCCTCGACCGCCTCTACAGCGCGCTCGGGAAGTTCGAGAACCTCGCCTTCGCTCTCGAGCTCCGCCGCGCGCAGGAGGGCCAGAGTCCCCAGGGTCGCGAGGCCACCTTCCGCCTCGCCCAGCTCCGGCGCGAGCGGCTGCACGACTACGGCGGGTCGCTCCAGCTCCTCGCCGCCATCCTCTCCGAAGACCCGGGACACACCGCCACCCTGGACCTCCTCGACGCCTGGGGGCGGTCCCACGACCCGGAGAGCCGCAGCGCCCTCGACACGCTCGACCCGTTCCTCGCCCGGTCCGGCCAGCACGCCCGCCGCGTCGCCATCCGAGAGGCGCGCATCGCCGACGCCCTCACCGACGAGAAGATCCGGCTCACCCAGGAGATCCGCTCCATCCAGGAGCGCGACATGGGCCAGCCCCAGCGCGCGTTCCAGTCCGCCGGCCAGGCCTTCGCCCAGAACGTGGACCGCGCCGGCGCCAAGGCCGACCTCGAGCGCCTGGCCCGGCTGACAGGAAGCTACGAGGAGCTGGCGTCCACCTACGAGACGGTCGCCGCCGAGACCCGCGGCCCGGATCCGGACAAGGTGTCCTGGCTCCGACGCGCCGCCGAGCTTCGCGAGCACCTCGCCCAGAGCGAGGAGTCCATCAAGGACTGGCAGGCGCTCCTCGCCGAGTCGCCGCAGGACCGCCAGGCGCTCGACGCCCTCGGCAAGCTCTTCGAGCAGACCAAGAACGCCAAGCAGCTCTCGGAGGTGACCCTCCGCAAGGCCCAGCTCGCGTCCGATCCGCACGAGCGCCGCGTCCTCCTGCTCAAGGCCGGCGAGACTCTCGAGGCCGCGCTGGACGACGCCCGCGCCATCGACGCCTACCGGGAGGCCCTGGCGCTCCGCCGCGGCACCGACGGGCTCGAGGCGCTGGACCGCCTCTACGCCCGCACCAAGCGCTTCGAGGAGCAGGCCGACGTGCTGGCCCAGCTCGCCGCCTCCACCAGCGCCGAGGTCCAGAAGGCCCACCTCCTCCGCCGCGCCCAGCTGCTGGAGCGGGAGAAGGCGCTCCCCGCCGCAGTCGAGGGCTACTCCCGGCTGCTCGCCGTCGCCGCCACCGACTCCGACGCCGTCGCCGGCCTCGAGCGGCTGATGGAGCTGCCCGAGGTCCGCGCCGACGCCGCTCGCCTCCTCGAGCCCGTCTACCGGAGCCTCAACGACGTCCGCCACCTGGTGGAGGTGCTCGAGATCCGCCTCGGCAGCGCCTCTCCCCAGGACCGCCTGCCCCTCCTCGAGGAGATCTCCAATCTCCGTGAGACGCTGGGCCAGAAGGACCTCGCCTTCGCCGCCCGCGTGCGCGCGTTCGGCGAGATGCCCGAGAGCGCCGAGGCCCGCGAGCAGCTGGAGCGCCTGGCCGCCGAGACCGGCAGCTTCGACGAGCTCGCCGCCGCCTACCAGGACCAGCTGGAGCGCGGCGTGACCAACGCCACCTCCACCGAGCTGTGGCGCCGTCTGGCCGTGCTCTGGTCCGAGCGCCTCGATCGGCTTGACCTCGCCATCCGCGCGTACGAGGAGCTGGCTCGCCGGGAGCCGCGCAACGTCGCCGTGCTCGAGGGGCTGGCCCGCATCCACACCCGCTCCGGCGACGCCCGCGAGCTGGCCTCGGTCATGAAGCGGATGGTGATGGCCGAGGCGTCGCCGCCGAAGCAGATCGACCTTCTCTTCCGCCTCGGCACCCTCGCCGAGGAGACCCTGGCCGACAAGCAGCTCGCCGCCCAGTGCTACGGCGAGATCCTCGCCCGGAAGCCGGACGACGACGATGCGATCAAGTTCCTCGGCAAGGTGCTCACCGAGAGCGAGCGCTGGCCCGAGCTCGCCTCGCTCATCGTCAAGGAGATCCAGCTCGCCGACTCCACCGGACGGCACGAGGAGATGTACGACCTCATGGTCCGCCTCGGCCGGCTGCGCCTCGCGCGCCTGCGGGACCCGCGCGGTGCCCTGGACATCTTCGAGGACGTGCTCCGCCGCAAGCAGGGACACGCTGGAGCCATCGGCGCCCTCGAGGAGATGGCCCGGTCCGACAGCCCGCTCCGCGGCGAGGCCGCCGAGGCGCTCGAGCCCATCTTCACCTCGGGCGGCGACCACCTGCGCCTCGTCCAGATGCTCGAGTCGCGCGCCTCCACCGAGCCGGTCGCCCAGGAGCGCGCCGCCCTGCTCCGCAAGGTCGCCAAGCTCTATGCCGGCCCGATGCAGAACGGCGACCTGGCCTTCGTCTCGGCCAGCCGCGCTCTGCGCGAGCTCCCCGACGAGGAGGCCTCACTCACCCTCGCGGTGACGCTCTCCGAGCGCGCGACCCACGGGGGGGACGAGCTCGCCGCCCTGCTGGAGGAGATCCTCCCCCGCGCCTCGGAGGACGCCGCCCGCGTGGCCATCCTCCGCGCGCTCGGCAAGGCGCAGGAGAAGCTGGGTCATCCCGCGGGAGCCATCGATGCCTGGCGACGGGTGCTGGAGACCGTCCCCTCGGACTCCGAGGCCATGGGCTCGCTGGTCCGCCTCTACCAGGCCGCCGGCCGCGCGCCCGAGCTGCTGGAGATCTACAAGCGCCAGCTGGCCATCAGCGACGACCCCGCGGTCCGCGCCGCGCTGCTCTTCCAGATCTCCGGACTGCAAGACTCCGCGCTGCACGACACCGTCGGTGCCATGGCCACGCTGCGCCGGATGCTCGAGCTCAAGCCCGACGACGCCCAGGCCCTGGAGCGGCTCGACGCGCTCTGCGAGAAGCAGGAGCGGTGGCCCGAGCTGGCGGACGTCATCGGCCGGCGGCTCGCCCTCCCCGGCGGGGACCTGGACTTCGACCTCCGGACCCGGCTGGCCATCGTCCGGGAGACCCGGCTCCTCGACAAGATCGGCTCCCTCGAGCTCTACGGGCAGGTTCTGACCGCCCAGCCGAGGCACGCCGGGGCCCTGGCGCAGCTCGAGGGCTGGGCGCAGCGCGAGCCACAGAACAAGCCCCTGATCGAGGTGCTCCTCTCCGCGTTCCGCGCCGCGGCCGAGAAGGTGAAGCTCCCCGCGCTCATCGAGCTGCGCGTCGGCGTCTCGGCGGATCCCTTCGAGCGCAAGCAGCTCCTGGTGGAGCTCGCCTCCCTGCGAGAGTCGGACAGGGATCCGGCCGGCCTCTTCGGCGCGCTGTCCCGGGCCTTCCAGGAAGACCCCAACGACTCCGCGCTCCGCGCGAGGCTGAGCAAGTCTGCCGACGCCGCCCGCACCTACGCGGAGCTCGCCCAGCTGTACGAGGAGGAGCTTCCTCGCATCGCCGAGACCAGGGACGCCGCCGCCGCGCTCCTCGAGCTGGGCGGCCTCTACGAGCAGCACCTCAGCAACCCCGCCCGCGCGATCGAGGTGCTCGAGCGCGCCCGCGAGCTGGACACCGCGACCTCCCTCCCGGCGCTCACGGCCCTCGCGCGCCTCTACGGACAGGCCGGCCGGAGCGACCGCTTGGTCCAGAGCCTGGACGAGCTGGAGAAGCTCACCCCGGACGTCAACGAGCGGGTGCAGATCCTCTTCCGCCTCGGCCAGGTGGCCCAGGACGAGCTGGAGGACGAGCCGCACGCGGCAGACGCCTTCGAGCGGCTGCTCGCGCTGGACAAGACCCACCTGCCGGCGGCGCGCCTGCTCGAGTCCATCTACGAGCGCAGCGGCACTCCAGACCGGCTGTTCAACGTCCTTCGCATCCAGCGCGACCTCACGAGCGGTGCGGAGCGCGAGCGCATCCTCGCCAAGATGGTGAAGGTCTCCGCCGAGGGCCTGGCGGACCTCGAGGCCTCCATCGAGCTCTACAGCGAGCTCTTCAAGAAGAACCCCAAGTCGGACCAGGCCTTCGGCGCCCTCGAGCTGGCGCTGGAGAAGGCCGGTCGGTGGGAGGACCTGCGCGCTCTCCTGGCCGGGAAGATTCCGCAGACCGCCGAGCCCCGCGAGCTGGTGCGCCTGAACGAGAAGCTGGGCGTGGTTCTCTACCGGCACCTCGGGCGAGCGGAGGAAGCCATCGCCCCGCTCCGCACCGCGCTGGAGCGCGACGCGCGGAACCGGAACGCGCTCGAGACCCTGCGCGACATCGACGAGCAGCTCGGTCGCCGCGAGGAGCTGGTCGCCGTTCTGCGCCGGCTCATTCCTCTTCAAGAGAGCCCGGAGGGCGTGAAGGCGCTCCGCATCCGCCTGGCGGAGGTGCTGGGCGAGATGCAGCGACGGGAGGAGGCGCTCGACGCGGCCCGCCGCTCGCTGGAGATCGAGCCGCACACCGTCCCCGACCTGGACCGGGTCAACAAGCTGTTCCTCGGGCTCCGGGCGTTCGGCGACGCGGTCCGCACCCTCGAGCTGAAGGCCGAGGTCTGGCAGCGCATGGAGGAGAAGGACGGGGTCATCGCCGCGCTGTGCGAGATCGCCGAGGTCTGGATCGGCCAGGCGAAGAAGCCCGAGCAGGCCGCGCCCATCCTCGAGCGAGTGCTGGAGTTCGACCCGGCCAACCGCGATGCCTACGAGCGGGTCCTCTCGCTCTACTCGGAGGCCGGCGACTGGCGCGCGTATTCGCAGGCCGTCGATCGCTACCTGCCCAACCTCGTCACCGACGAGGACAAGATCAAGGCGCTGCGGGAGCTCGGGCGGATCCGCGAGCAGAAGCTCGGCCAGAAGGACGCCGCGTTCCTCGCCCTCTGCCGGGCCCTCCAGCTCGACGCATCCGACGACTCGCTCCGCGAGGACGTGGAGCGCCTCGCGCAGGAGACCGGCTCCTACGAGGAGCTCGCCGCCGTCTACGAGCAGGTGGCGGACGAGCTGCCCCGCGGGCCGCTGGCCGAGCGTCTGTATCTGGTCCTGGCGCGGGTGCAGGACCGGAACCTGGACGATCCCGACGAGGCCGAGGCCGCGCTGCGGAAGATCCTCGAGTTCGATCCGACGAACTCCTCGGCCCTGGACGCGATGGCCCAGATGTTCGGCCGGCGCGGGCGCGACCGCGAGCTCATCGTCTCCCTGGAGCAGAAGATCGAGGCCGCTCCGTCGATCGAGGCCCGCAAGGTCATCTTCCGGGAGATCTCCCGCATCCACCTCGAGCGGCTGAAGGATCCGGACGAGGCCGCCAGCGCCCTCATCCGCGCGCTCGAGCTCGAGCCCGACGTCGAGACGCTCGGCGAGCTCGCGAAGCTGTACCGCGAGCAGCACATGTGGGGCGATCTCGCCGCCACGCTGGCCCGGACCCGGGACCTCCTGCCGACCTCGGAGGAGCGGGCACAGCTCCAGAACCAGGTCGCCGCGGTCCAGGAGAAGGAGATCGGGGACGAGGAGGCCGCGGTCGACGCCTACCGCGAGGCGCTCTCGCTCGACCCGCGCAACGGCGAGGCGGTCTCGGCGCTGGAGCGCCTCTACACCCGGCTCGACCGTCCGGCGGATCTGCTCGCCATCTACGAGCGGCAGCTCGAGCTGACCGACGACTATCGCGAGAAGGTGAAGATCCTCTTCCACTCCGCGGCCATCTGGGAGGACCGGTACCAGAACGCGGCCAACGCCGACGCCTGCATCGAGGGCGTGCTCGCGCTCGACCACACCAACCTGCAGGCCATCAAGGCCCTGGAGCGGCTGCGGCGGGCGCAGGGCCGGTGGGACGATCTCGTGGGGGTGCTCGAGCGCCACATCCAGCTCGCCACCGACGCGCAGGAGCAGGCCGACCTCATGGTCGAGGCCGGCGAGGTGCTCCGGGCGCACCTCCACCAGACCGACAAGGCGGCGGACGCGTTCCAGGCCGCTCTCGGCGTCTATCCCGGCCACACCCCGGCGCTGCATGCCCTCGGCGTGGTGTACGAGCGCAGCGGCAACTGGCCCTTCGCCCTGGAGATGCTGCACCAGGAGGCGGAGGCCCTGGGGCGCGACCCGCGGGCGGTGGAGGTGCTGCACCGGATGGGGAAGATCAACGAGGACATGCTGATGGACGTGTCCTCGGCCAAGGCCTGCTACGGCGAGGCGCTGCGCATCGACCCCGAGTACCTGCCGTCGCTCCAGGCGCTGCGGGGCATCGCCGAGAACGAGCAGGACTGGGAGAGCTACGAGCAGGTCCTGGTCGCCGAGGCGCAGGCGACCAGCGAGGCCACCGCCAAGGCGCGGGCGAACCTGGCGGTGGGCCGCTACCACAGCGAGAAGCGCGAGGACCCCGACTCGGCCATGCACTGGTACGAGGAGGCCATCAAGCTCGACCCCGAGCTGGCCGACGCCGCGCTTCCGCTCTCCGACCTCTACATCGCCCGGGAGCGCTGGGAGCCCGCCGAGCAGATGCTCGACGTGGTCATCCGCAGCCTCAAGGGCCAGCTCGCCGTGCAGAAGGACGACGCGCTCGGCAGGGACCTCTGCCGGCAGGTGTACCGGATGGGGTACGTGCAGGAGAAGCTGGGCCGGCGCGACCGCGCGCTCGCCGCCTACGAGGAGGCCTACCAGCTCGACGCCACCTACCTGCCGGCCCTCGAGGGCTACGGCAACCTTCTGGTCCAGTCCGGACGCCACGACCAGGCGCTCAAGGTCTTCCAGACCATCCTCATCCATCACCGCGAGGACCTGACCGATCTCGAGATCGTGGAGATCTACTGGCAGATCGGCGAGGTGCACATCGCGCTCAAGCAGCACGACCGGGCGCAGAACCACTTCGAGAAGGCGCTCGCCATCGACCCGGGCCACGAGCCCAGCCTGCGCGCCCTCATCCAGCTCGCCGACGGGGCAGGGCGGTGGGACCGCTCCGCCGAGTACCGGCAGGCGCTGGTGGGCGTGCTCGACGGCGACCCGAAGGCCGAGGCAGCCCTCGAGCTCGGCGCGCTCGCCCGCGATCGGCTCAAGGACCCGCACACCGCCATCGACGCCTATGCCCAGGCGCTGCGCCTCCGGCCGCAGTCGCTCGAGGTGATGGACGCGCTCTACGTGCTCTACCGCGAGACCCGCCAGCCAGGAAAGGCGGCCGAGATCCTGGAGACGATGCTCGGTCAGCCCGAGCTGCAGGCCGACGGACAGCGCGCCAAGCGGGTGTGGTTCGCGCTCGGCGAGAGCCTCCGCGACGAGCTGCGTGACACCGGTCGCGCGGTGGAGGCCTTCAACGCCGCGCTGGATCTCGATCCGCTGTTCATCGAGGCGTTCAGCTCGATCGAGGCGATGCTCGGCGCGGCGAAGGAGTGGAAGCAGCTGGAGGAGAACTACGCCCGGATGATCCAGCGGCTTCCGAAGACCGACGAGACGGAGGCCGCGCGCATGGCGCTGTGGCGCACGCTCGGCGATCTCTATCTCCAGATCCTGAAGCAGCCGGAGAGCGCGCTGATGGCCTACAAGGTCGCGGCGGCCGGGCTGCCAGAGGACGCCGCCGTGCAGGAGACCTACGCGGACCTCCTGCTCGCGTCCGCAGGGAACGAGGAGCCGGCGGTCCAGGCCCTGCGCCGCGCGCTGGCGCACACGCAGAATCCCAAGAAGGTGGCCAGCCAGCTGGCGGAGCTTGCGGCCCGGCGGAAGGACTACGACGGGGCGTGGCTCGCCGCGCAGGTCGTCTCGGGGTTGCTGGGCGACCCGGGTGCGGCGGAGAAGGAGATCATCACCAAGCTCGGCCCGTACGCCAAGAAGCGGGAGACGCCCCGGGCCACGCTCAATGACCGGCTCTGGGCCCAGCACCTCCTCCATCCCAAGGTGCGGACGCCGTTCGCCGAGCTGATGGGCCTGCTCTTCCAGGCCGCGGGGCACCTCTCGGCCGTGCCGCTCGCCCAGGCGCAGCTGGTACCGAAGAAGCACCGGATCGACGTGGCCAGCGCGCAGGAGTACCAGATTCACCACTACCGTGCGGTGGCGCGGCTCCTCGGCCTCGAGGCGGTGGAGCTGTTCTCGCCATTCCTGATCGCCACGCGAGACAAGCTCGCCAAGCGCTCGATGGAGCCGGCGCCGGATCCGCTCCTCAGCGTGGAGATCGTCCACAGCCAGCCGGTGTGCCTGAAGGTCGGGGGCAAGTTCTTCGGAGATCCGCAGGCCAAGGACACCCACGCCCAGCTCGGGCGCACGCTGGCCCTGCTCCGGCCCGAGCTGATCTTCGCCTCGCGCTTCGCCCCCGAGCGCCTCGCGGCCGTGTTCCAGGGCGCCGTCCTTCTCTGCGGCTTCCAGATGCGATGGACGGCACCGGTGCCGGCGATCGAGGCCGAGCGAGACGCGCTCGGCTCGGTGATGACCGAGCCGTTCCGCGCAGGCCTCGGCCGGCTCATCCCCGAGGTGCTGCGTCGCACGGAGACGGACCCGGTCAAGGAATACCTGGAGGGGGCAGAGCTGACCGGGGTCCGCTGTGCGCTGTTCACCGCAGGTGACCTCGAGGCAGTGAAGAAGCTCGTCCAGGGTGAAACCGGGTCCAGCTTCCGCGTCGCCGGCAAGGTGAAGATCCGCGAGCTGATGACGTTCGCCGTGTCGGAGGACCTCGCTGCGCTGCGCATGACCGTGGGGACCAACGTCGAGGTCCCGACGCGCAAGTAGATCTCCTCCGTCCCCTCGGGCGTTCCTTGACCGGGCCGGGGGGCGACCTCTACGCTCGAAGGTCGGGCAACCCCCCAGACTTCCATGCGCTTCGTCTGCGACAGCTGCCGCGCCCAGTACATGATCTCCGACGACAAGGTCGGGGCGAACGGCGTCAAGGTCCGTTGCAAGAAGTGCGGGAACGTCATCGTGGTGCGGAGACCACAGGACGCCGAGGCCGACGCGGCGCTCCGCGGGCTGGAGGAGGCTCCCCAGCCTCCGGCTCCCGAGGCGCCCACCGGAGAGAACTCCATCTTCAGCGACGTGGACGACGACGAGATCGGCGCCGCGTTCGAGAGCGCCCTCGGAGAGCGGCAGGACGACGAGCCGGTCGCGCCGGCCCAGGACGAGCCGCCCCCCGAGGCGAACCTCCCGCCGGTCAGTGACGGCCCGCCCCGCGCCCACGACTGGTACGTCGCCATCGACGACAAGCAGACCGGTCCGCTCACCCCGGACGCCATCAAGGACCACTGGGACCGGGGCGAGATCGGCCCCGACAGCCTGACGTGGCGCCAGGGCTTCGAGGACTGGGTCCCGGTGTCCGAGGTGTCCGAGCTCGCCGCGTGGCTGGCTCCCCGTCCGCAGCGGCCGGTCTTCTCGCCGGCGGCGTCGCCCTCGGGCTCGATGCCGGTGGTGCCGGTCCCCGTCGAGTCGGCGTTCAACGCCGGCGGCGTGATGCGCACCGTCCGCGCGGAGGTCCCGACCCCGGTTCCCGAGCCCGGCGGCTGGAAGCCGTCTGCGTCCGCCGCCCTCGCCAGCCTGGTGAAGGAGGAGATCGACGCGCTCAGCAGGCCCGAGGCGCCTCCGCCCGCTCCCGAGCCGGTGGCCGCGCCACGCGGGCTGCTCGAGGTACCTCCGCCGACGGGCGAGGTTCCGGCGGCGCCGCTGAACGGTCGCCCGGCGCGCACCGAGGCTCCCACGCCGACCGCCAGCGAGCGGCCGCCGACCTTCACCCCCGCCTACCCCTACATGACGCGGCCGGTGAGGTCGCAGCAGTCCGGCAACAAGGGATTGCTGATCGGCATCGTCGTCGCCGTCCTGGTGGTGCTCGGCGCCGTGGGTGGAGGTGGCTGGTACCTCCTCCAGCGCCAGAAGGCCTCCGAGCTGGCCGTCCGGCAGACCCCGGCGACCGAGCCGGCCAAGGTGACGCCTCCGGCCGAACCGCCCAAGGCCCAGCCGCCGCCTCCGCCTCCGCAGGCCCCGACCACGGCGGTGACTCCGTCCGTGGCGCCGCCGGTGGCGAAGGTCACGCCGGCCGTCCCGCCATCGGAGAGCACCGGGACCCGGCGTGGAACCCGCGGCTCGCGGCACGGCGGCAAGTCCTCCGGCGGCGAGGAGCAGGTCGCGGCGGCCGAGCCGGCGCCGAAGAGCAGCGGCGGCAACAAGAACAAGGCGGACGACCTCTTCGACGAGGTCTTCGGCACCGGCGGCGCCTCGAAGTCGGACGAGGGTCGGAGCAGCGGAAAGAAGACCGCCTACGTTCCGCCCGCGCCAGGCGCCTCGAGCACCGAGGTTCCGGAGCGCCTTCCCAAGGGCGACATCATGTCGGTGGTCCTTGCGAACAAGCCGTCCATCGTGCGCTGCGTGAACGAGCAGAAGGCACGCGACCCGAACCTCCACGGCACGCTGGTGATGCACTGGGTCATCCAGACCTCCGGAAAGACGGGCTCGGTGAACGCGGTCACCGACCAGTTCCGGTCCTCCTACATGGCCACCTGTCTCACAGGACTGGTGAAGTCCTGGAACTTCCCCAAGCACAAGTACCAGCCGGGCGAGCCGGTGGACTTCCCCTTCACCTTCTAGACTGCTAGAGGCGCGCCGCTCCCATGCGCCTTCCGATCGAGCCGAAGCTCCCGGACCTCCCTGTCCGCTCCGTGGCCGAGATGGGCCTCAAGGAGCTGGAGCGGGTGCGCCTCGTCCTCAGGGGCGGGTCGGTCATCGACTGGCGCCGGCTGCACTTCCGGAACCGGGACGAGGTCGACCGCTTCCTCCGCCTGTGCGGGCTGGACCTGACGCACCCCGAGGACGAGGCCTGGGCGCGCCTCGTGCTGTCCGACGCCGTCGAGTACCTGCGCCGGACCTTCTCCTACCGGGTGGCCGACGCGGTGGCCCGTCCGGCGGAGGTGCACGACCTCTTCCTCTACGCGAGCGGGGTGAAGGAGCCGCAGCGCTTCCGGCGGATCGCCTGCATCGTCCTCAAGTGCATGCACGTCGTGCAGCACATCGAGGGGCGGGACCTCCTGTTCCGCCTGGCGGTCTCCGAGGCGGACCTGTCCCTGATGGCGACGGCGAAGGTGAACGGGGTGCTCGCCGAGGCGAAGGAGAAGGGGCTGCCCATCCTCGACACCAGCCAGTCGATGAAGAGCCGCGAGTCGCTCATCACCAAGCTGCTGGCGAAGAAGGAGAACGTGGCGGCGCAGGTCTACGACAAGACGCGCTTCCGCATCGTCACGCCGACGCGGGCGGACATCCTCCCGGTCCTCTACTTCCTGACCCAGCGGCTGTTCCCGTTCAACTTCCTCGTGCCCGGGCAGACGGAGAACACGCTGCTTCCGTTCAAGTCGCTGCTGCACGAGTTTCCGCACTTCCGGCAGCACGCGCACGAGCTCCACCTGGACCTGGACTTCGAGGACCGCGAGGGGGCCGGCGGCAACGAGTTCAGCGGGAGCGGGTACAAGGTGCTCAACTTCGTGGTGGACGTGCCGCTCCGGCTGGACGAGTGGCTGCCTCCGCACGAGCTGGATCGGCGCGAGCGCAAGGGCCGCATCGGCTTCTCGCTGGTCGAGTTCCAGATGGTGGACGTGCGGACCGCCGAGGAGAACGAGCAGGGCGAGAACGCGCATGCCCGCTACAAGCAGCGGCAGAAGCTCCGGGTGCTGCGGCGGCTGTCGCGCGGCCTCGTCGTCCCCCGCGGGGAGGACCCGCCCGGCGAGGCCGAGTAGCAGCCGGGCATCCTTGACGGGACGGCGCGGTGTTCACCAGCGCGCGACGCGATACCGCACGAGCTGGGGCCTGCGCTCGCGCGGATCCACCTTGCGCCGTCCCGGTCATGTGTTCCCGCGCGGTGGGCCGCGGCGGCGATGCCGGGGGGAGCAGGGGCTCCGGAGCAGGTGATGGGGCGGTGGGGCGTGGTGGTGGGATGCGCGCTGCTCGCGGCATGCGGAGGCGGCTCGGGTGCGAGCACCGGGAGCGGATCTCCGGGCTTGGACTCCGGTGCGACCGGAGCAGGGGACTCGGGTGTGGGGGGCGAAGGGGACTCGGGGGTGCCGGGGCCCGACGCCGGAATGGCCGATGCTGGCCTGCCCCGTCCAGATGGAGGGCTGGACGGCGGCCCGGGGTCGGATGGTGGAGTCGCAAGTTGCCGCCCGCCGCCGGCTCCGGGCGCGTGCTCCCTGAAGCCGGTGCTCGGCTCGCCTCGCACCTTCCAGGTCGCGCTCTCGTCCAGCGATGGATCGGACGGTGGGCTCGTCTACACGGACATCTGTGACGCGGTCCCTCCGTCCGACGGCTCCGGACGAATTCTCCTCGTGATCAACAACCACAACGAGTTCTATCCCGACGAGGCGGTCGTCCACTTACTTCCCGCAGACGCAGGGACGCCTCCCGTGTACTCCGGCCCGCCGCTCCTGGCTCTGCCGCTCGAGAACGGCTGGGAGGTGGCCGCAAACGACGAGAGCGTCAACGGGCACGTCTACGGATTGAGACTCGGCGTTCTGCGTCCGACTGACCCGGCAGTCCGACTCGAATTCGATCTCGGGCTGCCGGCCGTGCTCGCCTCCGGACCTCAGGGTGGGCTCGCCGCCGCGGGTCCCGTCGACACCTGCCCGGAGAGCCCGATGGACGAGTTCCGGATCGGGGTGAGGCGAATCGCGCCGGACGGGGGAATCTCGCAAGTCAGCGAGCTCAGCTGTGTCTTCGACGAGCATTCGTACTTCGCTCTCGGCGAGAACGCGCAGGGGGACGTGATTGCTCTGCTGCCTGACGCGGGGTGGCACGTGTCTCCAGCGGGAAATGTCTCGACCTTTCCTCCGCTCGCGATGGGCGCCCTCAGACCTCTGCTCGACGGGCGGTTCGCCCGGAAGGACTGGGATTCGCTGGCATGGGACGCGACCATCTCGGTCGATGGCGCGGAGTCTTCTCCTCCTTGCTGGCTCGCCGAACGCCCCGACGTCGCCGGTCTGCAGATCGTGCTCGGCGGCAAGGCCTACCTGGCATACCACGACACCTCGGGCGTCTATCAGTGGGACCAGACCGTGAGCTGCGATCGGTATGTCGAGCTGATCCTCGCCGACGGATCGAGCTGCGGGTTCATCCCGCTCCCTGGCACGGACGGCGGCTGCAACCACTCGGTCGTCTCCGTCGGGCTGGATGGAACGCTCACCACGCTCGACCGGACCACGTGCACCGTGAGCGCCTGGTCGGGAGCGTTTCGCTGAACCGGGACTGCGGTCCTACCGCCGCTTCCGGTTCTTCTTCCGCGCCTGCCGCTCGCGCTTCCGCTTGTCCCGGAGCGCGTCGCGGTCGACCGGCTTGCTCATCGGCGTGTCCGAGTAGCCCATCAGCCGCGCCCGGGCCATCGCCCCCGCGCCCATCGGCGGCGTGTAGCCGGGGGCGACCTGGGGAATCTGCATCGGCATCCCGGCGCCGCCGCCGGAGAGCGCCTGCTCCATCATCTTCGCGTCCTTCCCGAAGACCTGGGACAGGTCCATGTTCTTCAGCTTCGACAGCTGGCCGAGCTGCTTGAACCCGGGGATGCGGCCGAGGAGCCCGGGGTTCTGCCCCACCGCGCCCATCACCTGCTGCATCATCCCGTGCTTCTGGAGCAGCTCCTGGACCTCGCTCTTCTTGCGCCCCGAGCCGCGAGCGATGCGCCCCATGCGCGAGTCGTCGATGAGCGACGGGCGGAGGCGCTCCTTCTCGGTCATCGAGTCGTACATCGCCTCGATCTTCCCCAGCTCCTTCTCGTCCGGGTTCAGCTGGTCGGTCATCTCCCCGAAGATGGGAAACTTCTCCAGCAGGTCCTTGAGCGGCCCCATCTTCCGCACGGTGCGGATCTGATCGACGAAGTCCTTCATCGAGAAGTTGCCGGAAAGCAGCTTCTTCGCGTCCTCCTCGGCCTTCTTCTCGTCGACGACCTGCTCGAAGTCCTGCATCAGGCCGACGATGTCGCCGAAGCCCAGGATGCGGCTGGCGAGCCCGTCGGGCCGGAACTCCTCGAGCCTGTCCAGCGCCTCGCCCATGCCGAGGAACTTGATCGGCTTGCCGGTGACCTCCTTGATCGAGAGCGCCGCGCCGCCGCGGGCATCGCCGTCGAGCTTGGTCAGGATGAACCCGTCCAGCGCGAGGCGGCGGTCGAACTCGGCCGCCGTCCGCACCGCGTCCTGGCCGATCATCGCGTCGCACACGAGCAGGATGTCGTCCGGCTGGACCGAGGCCTTGATGAGGTTCAGCTCGTTCATCAGCTGCTCGTCGATGGCGAGCCGGCCTGCGGTGTCGATGAGCACCACGTCGCACTTCTGCGCCCGCGCCGACTCCACGCCCTTCACCGCAAGGTCCGGGGGAAGGGTGTCCGGCTGGAAGAAGACGGGGACGCCCAGCCGCTCGCCCAGGACTTGAAGCTGGTCCACCGCGGCGGGCCGGTAGATGTCGGCCGCGACCAGGAGCGGCTTCCGGCCCTTCTTCTGGAGGTAGCTCGCGAGCTTGCCGACGGTGGTCGTCTTCCCGGAGCCCTGGAGGCCGACCAGCATCATCGTGGTCACGCCGCCCTTGGGCTTGAACTTCAGCGACGTGTCCACCGGCCCCATGAGGGCCTCGAGCTCGTCGTGGCAGACCTTGATGAAGTGCTCGCCGGCGGAGATCTGGTGCTTCCGGCCCTTCTTGTCGGTGATGGTGGTCTGGACGGTGGAGCCCACCGCCTTCTCGCGCACGCGTGCGACGAAGGACTTCACGACGTCGAACGCGACGTCCGCCTCGAGGAGCGAGACGCGGATGTCGCGCAGCGACTCGTCGACGAGCTCCGGGGTGATCTCCTGCTTCCCGGCGAGCCTGTTCTTGGCCGCCCGGAAGCCCTTGGTGACGGTTTCCAGCATGGGGGGAATCGTCTTTAACACCGGCGATGGGCCCTTGGGACCCCCACGCGACTACCTTGCGCGCTCCCTCCCCGACCAGGTGACATCGAGGGTCAGACCACGAGGAGGGTCCATGCGGAGAGGGCTGTTCCTGGCGTTCGTGCTGTCACTCGCGCTTCCGGCGCGAGCGGCCGAGGACGGGGGCCCCGACGATCCGGGGCGGTTCCGGGTGGGCGTGAATCTCGGAATCGTCAGCATCCCGCGGCTGATCAACGTCGAGGGCTATGCGCGGCTCCATCCGTACCTCGGCGTGAGCGGTGGCTGGAGCACCTTCCCCAAGTTTGCGTCGGACGCGATCCTGAACTGGGCCGGCGCAAAGAGCGACACCACGGACGCGGAGCTCAGCAAGTTCGAGTCGTGGGAGGTGGCCCTCCGGATCTACCCCCTGCGCGGGACGTTCTTCCTCGGGGTCGGCGCCGGGCAGCAGGTCATCGACGCCTCGGTCGCGGCGTACGAGCCGGGGCAGGTGCTGGGCCCCCGCGGGTCGGCGCACGTGGATGCCTGGGTCCTGACCCCGCGGCTCGGCTGGCAGTGGGTGTGGGGCAGCGGGTTCGCGATGGGCCTCGACTTCGGCGTGCAGTTCGTCGTCGGCCACACCGAGACCGTGAACATCCCGCCCGGGCTCTCGCCGGACGCGGAGCAGGACATTCGCGACATCGTCCACTTCGGCTCGACGGTACCGCTGCCGGTCATCCGCTTCAGCATCGGCTACCACTTCGGATAGCTCGAACGCGGTCGTCTCAGGGGCTCGACATCAGCAGGGCAAACAACACGCAGACGTTGATGGGCTTCCACTCGAGGATGCTGGTCGGGAAGCTGACCGTGACGCTGGAGATTCCGGTGCTGCACGAGCGGGACCCGACGTAGGTCTCCCCGGAGCGGGCGAGGTCATAGGCGCAGTAGCCGATCGTCCCCTGGATTCGCTCCTTGGAGGCAGTGACCGTCGACGGCCGGCCGAGGATGAGCCCGTTGCACTTGAGGGCATCGCCTTCCTCGGAGGCATTGACGGTGATCGGGCCCATTCCCCCCTGACCGGTCGCGGTTCCCGCGGCCTGGTCGATCGAGAGCTGGAACGGCCGCTGGCGGAGGGTCCCGCGGATGGTGGCCCCGTTGTCGTATCGCCCGACGTCGACGTCCGGGCCCTGCGCGCCGTCCTTGCTGATGACCGCGGTGGTCTGGAAGCCATTGCCGACCATGCTGAAGCGCTGCTCGGGTCCGCTGGTGGTCTGGAGGTGGCTGGAGCTCGTCGTGGCGCATGCCGCGGCGACGAGGAGCACAAGAACGGCGAGGAGCGCCAGGTGGCGCAAGCGGACGCGGACGAAGACCATGGATACCTCGGAAGGCGAGCTCCCCACGGGCCGGGACCCTACACTCCCCGGCACCCGGTGTCCCGGGGAAGGTGCGATGTTCCTCACTGCAGCCACGGGACGTCCGACTGCGTTCGGGCAATCGGCCCCGCTCGAGCGACGACTCTGCGGGTACCCGTCAGCGCGCGGAGGTCCCCTTTGTTCCAGTCCACCCGTCTGTCGCTGCTCGTCGCGCTGATGCCGGCGGCGGCGCTGGCCGCAGGTCCGTTCGGCCTCGCCTACCAGCTGACCCACTCGGTCAACGGCGATCCCACCTTCTCCCCGGACGGGAAGCGGCTGATCTACGTCAGCGAGATCGAGGGCAAGGACCAGCTCTTCGTGATGGACGTCGACGGGAAGAACCAGAAACAGATCACCCGGGAGCCGTACGATCACGAGGATCCGGCCTGGTCGCCGGACGGGAAGAAGGTTGCGTTCGTCTCGCTCAAGGACGACCTCGAGGTCATCTACCTCATGAATCCGGACGGCACCGGGCTGGAGCCCCTGACGCGCCCGGACGCACGGGTGATCCATCCGAGCTGGGCACCGGACGGGACGAAGATCGCGTACTGCACGGACGATGATCTCAAGCCGCCGAAGAAGAACGCCTCGGACATCGAGGTCATCGACCTGAAGACACGGAAGATGACCAAGCTGATCACCGGCGGTACCAACACCTTTCCGGTGTTCTCCCCGGACGGAAGGTGGATCGCGTTTCGCCGGATGCTGGGAGAGATGAACTCGGAGGTGTTCGTCGCTCGCGCGGACGGCACCGAGCAGAAGAACCTCACGAACCATCAGGCGTTCGACGGGTGGCCGTCGTGGTCGCCCGACGGCAAGCGGATCGCCTTCGCCTCGAACCGGTACTCCAGCTACCAGATCTTCGTGATGAACGCGGACGGCTCGGACGTACACCTGGTGGCGAACACCGAGGGCAGGGCGACGTCTCCCAGGTTCAGCCCCGATGGGAAATCCATCTACTTTCCGCTCTCCCGGAAGGTCGACTTCGGCACCGACTGCCAGATCTTCGTGGCCCCGGCGAATCCGCAGCGCTGAGCCGCAGGCGGGCCCTTCGAGCGGTGGGTCGCGATGGCTGAGGCGGTCAGCGCGAGTGCTGCCGCCTCAGCCCCGGCGAGTGATTCCTCGAGCTAGCGATCGGCTCCGGGCGTGTCGCGATTGGGGTTCTCGCCCTGTCGCTTCTCGTCCCCGGCCTTTCGGTCCTTGTTCAGGTCTTCCTTGCCCGTGTCGGGCTGCGTCATCGGCGTGCTCTGATTTGGGTCCTGCCGACGCTGACCCTGGTCGTCCGGCCTCTGCGGGTTCTCGCCCATGGTGCTCTCCCTGTGTGTTTTGCAGCGGAGAGAGATTGCGCATCCTCGGCTCGCTTGGCTCGCCGCAGGACGGTGGGCAGTACGAGGAGCAACCTGGCTGGCTTCATCGCCAGCGAGCCAGCCGATGAACTTCGCCGAGAACGTCCTTCGCGAGCGCGGCGGACAGCCCCAGGAGTCGAAGGTCCCACCGCGGGGCGGGATTGTGGCCGCACACGACGGACACGCCCGTCCCAGAGCGAGCCGACGAAGCCGCTGTCGTCGAGCTCCGCACAGAAGTGGAAGCGGAAAACGCGAGCGCCTCGCCCCCCGCGGCCGTCGTGCGGAACGAGTTGGCTCCAGACGTCGTCGTCGCGCACCGGAGCAGGGCGTCCGGATGGGGGACCCGTCGGGGAATCGGTTCCACTGTCACCGCCTCCGCGTCCGCCTCGCCGGTTTCCGAGCTCGGCCGAGAGGAAATCGAGAGGCTGGAGCGCGAGTGCGGACGGCTTCGGCTAGACTTCCGCCCTGGACGATGGCTCGACCGCTCTTACGCCGCTGATCCCAGCTCGGGTGGCGGAACCGGTAGACGCAGCGGACTTAAAATCCGCAGCTGCCTCGGCAGCGTGCCAGTTCGAGTCTGGCCCCGAGCACAACCCCTCAGTGATCGAAGAACACCTCGGAGCCCCGCAGCGCGCGGCGGACCAATAGCCGCACCGCCCACACGCCCAGCCAGCCGCCGATGAGCAGGCTCAGGGTCGGATCCACCCAGTGCCATCCGAAGAGCGCGATGCACCCGGCCCCGACCAGGCCCCCGAGCGTCATTCCGCCGTCGGACAGCTCGTGGGCCAGCGCCGCCCGGAAGGAGAAGTGGGTCTCGGCCGGCTTCCGGAACAGAAGCGCCGAGCAGGTGTTCGCCGCCAGCCCCACGAGCGCCACCAGCATCGCCGCCGGGTTCGGTAGCTCCTCGGGCGGATGGAACAGGTGATCCAGGCTCAGCCACACCACCCAGGTCGCGATCGCGACGACGATGACCAGCACCGCCACCGCGCCCAGGTCCTCGCTCGCCCCGTGCAGCCGGCCGGGTGGGATCAGGAGCACCAGGAAGATTCCCAGGTGGGCCAGCAGATGGATCGCATCGGCGAGCAGGAAGAGGCTCCCGCTCGCGTGCGAGGAGAAGAGCTCGATGCCGCCCGCGAGCACGGTGATGCCCGCGGCGAGCGCCACCCGGGTCGCCGGGACGTGGAGCAGATGCTGGTGGTGGTCGTGCGGAGGGTGGGAACCCAAGCCGGGCAGCTATAAGCCAGGCCGGCGCCGGACGCTCGAAAGAGACGCTAGCGAGCCGCGGTCTCGGCCACCAGCCTCCGGAACCGTGCCTCGGCCGGGCGGAGGTCGAACGGGACGCCGAACAGCTTTGCCACGTCCTCGGCCTCGGTCTCGTTCCCGTCGGCCACGATGCGCTTGATGAGCCTTCCCGCCTCCGGGCTCCCGTACCAGTCCGCACCGAACTTCGTGCGCATTCCCTCGGACATGAGATGCGCCAGGGCGAACGAGCGCGCGTAGTCCAGCGAGTAGAACGTGTCGTCCACGTCGGTGCGGAACCGGAGCGCGTCCGACTCCTCCATCGGCACCGCGTAGGCGGTCGTGAACACGTCCCTGTACACCGTCATCGCGTCGACCGTGGGCCGGTCGTAGATGCCCTTCCAGAGCGAGGGCGAGCCGCCGTGAAGCACCGACTCGTAGACCAGCTTCGCGTAGGCGTACCGGCGCAGGTAGTAGAGCTGATAGAGGACCTGGAGCCGCGACAGCTCGCGGATGTCCTGGTCCGACATGAGCGGGTCGTTGCGCTTCGCCTCGCCATTGTGCGCCTGGACGAAGCTCCGGTACCTGCGCAGCCACACCGGGTCGGCCCAAGCGTAGCGGAACGTCTCGCCGAGCCCCTCGGTCAGCGCCCCCGGGCCGAGCTGCTGGAACTCCCACACCTTGGTGGTGGTGTTCGCGAACATCACCGCGTGGCCACCCTCGTGGAAGAACACTCCCAGGCTGTCGAGCCCGGGCAGCGGCTTCACGTTGACCCGGACGTCGGAGGGCACGCGGATGCCCCAGCACGCCGCTCGCGGCTCCTTGAGCGGGTTCAACGCGTCGTCCACGCGGACCTCGGTTCCGGCCACCGTCTTGAAGTCGATTCCCATTCCGCCGAGGAAGGCCTTGAACGAGGGCACCGCGATGTCGGCGGGGAAGTACTTCTCGTGCCTCGCTCCCTTGAACAGCCGGTTGAAGTCGCTGCGCCGGAGCTGAGACAGGGGCATGCCCAGCTCCCGCGGAACCACCTCCGCGAGGAGCTCCTTGAAGATCGCATCGGTGGCGTCCAGGAAGCGCTTTCCCTCCACCATGAAGGGGCGGAGCTGCGCGCGGCGGCTCTCCTCGGACAGCTCGACGTACGAGCGGTACCCCAGCTGGCGGGCCAGGCGCTGCGCCGTCGCCTCCTTCTCCGCGAGGATCGGGTTGAGCACCGTCTTCTGGATCTCGGAGCGCGCCTTCTCGATCTCCGCCCGCCGCCCGGCGTCCTTCTCGTCCGCCACGACCAGGTCCAGCTGCTTGTAAGGAACCGGCTCCTTCATCCAGGGCAGCTTCACCGTCGCCTGAAGGGCGGCGTTCTGCGCCCGGTCGTCGAACCTTGACGTGGACTGGGTGAGGTACTCGCCGGCCAGGTACGCCTGGAAGTACTCGCGGGCCTTCCGCTCGTCGGCGGAGATTCCCGGCTCCTTCGCCGCCTTGCGGAACTTCGCGATGGTCTCCTTGGAGAACAGGCGGTCGTGGCCCAGGTAGGTCTCGGCCTGGATGCTCGTCTCGCCGACGGTCGCCGTGTACCACTGGAGCGTCTGCTGGATGAGGACGAGGGCCTGCGCCTCGGCGCGGGGCGCGGCGAGCGGATCGGGCGCCGCGGCCAGTTGGAGCCCGGACATCACCAGGAAAGGAGCGAGCATCCGGGCACCGTACGACGGCGCGCCGTCAGAAGGCCCCTCCCGTGCAGCGAGCGGCGCCCCCTCGCCGGGCCGGGTCAGGGGAGCGACCGCTCCACATCGGAGCTCGGTTCGGGAGCTGGCTCGTCCGTGTCGCCGCTGCTGGCCGTCTCTCCGGTCCGGTCGAGCGCGGTCTTGAACAGGATCGGACCGACGAGCTCGTTCAGCGCCACCGTGGCCACCGCCATCGCGGCGAAGCCGGTGCCGTACCCGGGATGTTCCTTCTGGATCTTCCCGGCGATGCCGAGCGCCAGTCCGGCCTGCGAGACCAGCCCGGACCAGGCCCAGCGGCGCAGCGCGGGTGGATCGTCCGCGAGCCGGCTCGAGACCCGCGAGACCGCCCACGTGCACCCCGCCCGGGAGACGGTCAAGGCCAGGGCGGCGGGCCACAGCTGCGCCAGGAGCGGAAGGTCCAGGTGCGCCCCGGCGGTGGCGAAGAAGATCACGTAGACGATCTCCCCCAGGCGGTCGATCTCCTCGAGGAACTTGTCCCCCTGCGCCGAGAGGTTCTGCACCACGAACCCGGCGGTGATGAAGATCAGGAGCCAGTCGAACCTCAGGTAGTCGAGCACCTGGGTCATCACCAGGCCGAGCGCGACGAACACCAGGACCAGCTGGCGGCCCACGAAGCGCAGGTACCCCGCGAGCAGCAGGCCCAGGGTGGACCCGAGCGCGACGCTGCCCAGCACCTCGTGCCCCAGCTCCTGGAAGGCACGCAGCGAGAACGCCGAGCCCGGCTCGAGCAGGGGCCGCGTGATGGTGAAGACGATCGCCAGGACCACGACCACCACCACGTCCGAGGTCATCACGAAGGCGAGGGTGAACGTCGCCAGCGGGCCCTTCGCACCGGTCTGGGAGAGAACGCCGAGCGTCGCCGAGGGACTTCGCGTGATGCCGACGACTCCCCAGAGCAGGGCCACCCCGACCACCACCGAGAACGGCAGCGCCGCCGCGAAGGGCAGGACGGGCCGGAGCGCGAGGAAGATTGCCGCCATCAGGACCAGGACGAGGACGTTCTGGAGCAGGGTCGCCCACAGCAGCGAACGGGCGGCGGAGACGAGCTTCGACACCCTCAGCTCCGCTCCGCCGGCGAGCGAGATGAGCGAGAGCGCGAGCGCGTTGATGGGAGAGAGCTCCTGCACCGCCTGGTGGTCGACGAGGTGCAGCGCGTAGGGCCCGGCGGCCATCCCCGTCAGGAGGTACGCGGTCAGGTGGGGAATCCCGAGCGGCTCCAGCACGTTGGCCGCCACCGTTCCGGCCAGGAGGAGGAACCCCAGCGCAGCGAGGGCATGGCTCCTGCCGCTCCCCTGGGTGGCGCTCGAGGCAAGCAGCATCAGTCCAACCAGGGCAACGAGCAGGACGAGCTCGACGCCCCGGTTGGCGCCCCGCCGGTGCTCGCCGGTCGCGCTCACGTCGCCACCTCGACCACGGGCTGCGGCCCCGTGTCGGTGGTCGCCTCACCCGCGCGCCGCAAGGCCAGCTTGAGGCCCGTCGGTGCGACCAGCTCGCCGAGGAGCGTGGCCGCGGCGGCGCAGACCAGCACCGTGTCTCCCACGCGCCCCGGGAAGCGAAGGGCGAAGGCGAGGCCGATGCTCATGCTGTTGGGGCCGCACGCCAGGAGACCCGGTACGACCGGCGCTCCGGCCCGCCGCATCGGGCGCGAGACCAGCGCCATGCATCCCGCGACCAGCGCCTTGGCCAGCACGCGGGCTCCGAGCGCGGTCGGGAGCAACCATCCCGGGGAGGGGACCTGGGCGACGTCGATCCGCGCTCCGGCGAGGAGCAGTGCGGGAAGCCGGAGCGGTCCCTCGGCCGGGAGCACCACCGCGCGGATGGCCTGCCGGTGCGCCGACACCGCGCTCAGCCCCAGCCCCATGCAGAACCCGACGGTGAGGACCGCCAGGTCGGCCCGAACCGCGAGCCCGATGCCGAGCATCGAGGTCCCGAAGAGAACACCCCAGAGCGAGCGCGAACGGAATCGCTTCGAGACAAGCAGCGCGGTCAGCAGGCCGATGGCGACGCCGAGGGCGATCTGCCCTGCCCAGAGCACGCCCGGGTGCGCCGCCCAGCGAAGACCCGCCGGAGGCTCCAGGGTGAAGAGGGCGCCGCACATCAGGAACGGCCCGAGGTCGTCCGCGTCGGCGACGTCCAGCAGCAGCTCGGTCACCGGCCCGCGCGCCTTCACCCGGTCCGAAACCCAGCGCACCGCGTGCCGGGTGGTCTCGGCGCATGCCGCGCCGATTCCGCCGGCGGCGATCCAGTTCGTCGTGTCCCTCCACCACAGGACCCCGGAGGACTCCAGGCGCCGGAGGAGGACGAAGGTCGCCATGGTCACGACGCCCATGGTCAGGATCCCAGCCAGGGTACCCCCGACCCGGCGCGCGAGGGGGATCCGCCTCCGGTCCAGCCAGCCGTAGTCCAGGCCCACGATGAGCGCGAGCCAGCCGAGGCCCACCTGGGCGAGCGGGGTGAAGACCTCCAGCAACCCCGGAGTGACCAGCCCGAGCATCGTCGGACCGATGAGAAATCCCGCGAGCACCGGCTCGGATCCCGAGGCCAGGCCGTGACGGGTCTCGCCCCGGCGCCCCACGAGCACGCTGCCCACGAAGGCCGCCGCGATGAGCCCCATCAGCGCCCAGAGGGCGTTCATCCCTGCGCTCCCGAGGTGGGCTCACCCAGGGGGATGCGCGCGTCACGCAGCGCCGTCGCGACCCGCTGCCCGAGGTCGGCGTGGATGCCCGAGACCTTCCAGCGTGCTCCGCGCCCGTCGAGCGCCACCAGCTCGGCGCGCGCCCCCGAGGCGTGCGAGCCGGCGGCCTCCAGCAGCACCGACTGGACCCGGAGCTGGTCCTCGGCGCTCCCCACCAGGACCTCGAGACTCCGGCGCGGGACGGCGCCCAGGGCGCGGCTCGGATGGAGGAAGGCGACGAGGTGCGGGACGCGCAGCTCGGCGCCGTCGCCGTCCTCGAGCTGGACGTCGAGCAGCGTCACCGCGCGGACCTGCCCCTGGCGGCCCCCGACCTCCACCACCTCGCCGGGACGCACGGTCCGGCGGAGCACCGTCGGGAGGCCCACGGCGATCGAGGCGAGGAGGGGGACGGCCGAGAGCGCGAGCACGACGAGCACCGCCGTGCCGAGCCGGGAGAGCGCGCCGGTGTCCTCACCGGTGATCAGCGGTGCGGCGAAGATCACCGCGAGAACGACGAAACCCCCGCGCAGGAGCGTGCCCACCGGCGCGGCGAGCTCCGGGGAGACCCACCGCAGCCGCGTCTCACCCCGGGCGACGCTCTCGAAGTAGAGGCGCAGGGTCCGGAACACCACCGCGACGGCGACCGCGAAGATCGCGGAGACCACGAGGATGGGCAGCGTCGCTCCGAGGCGGCCCAGCAGCGCCCCCGCCGGGCGGAGCATCGAACCCGTGAGCTGGGCGCCGTACTCGCGGGTGGGACCGAACAGCGAGAGGACGGTGAGCACCCAGACGTAGAGGACGACGAGCTGGAGCAGCCAGGTGCCCGCCAGCAGGCCGAGGCGCAGCCCGCCGCGAACCATCCACCGGCTGGCAATCTCCACCGATCCGAGCCGCAGGGCCTGGAAGCGCTCGCGGTCGGCGGCCAGGGATTCTTGAAGCTGTCGCCCGAGTCGCCCCACCAGGCGCAATCCGAGGAACGCGAGGAGGGTGACGAACACCGCCAGGGAGAAGGAGAAGACGGCGTCCTGGATCTGCAGGCGTCGCCGCTCTGCCTTGAGCGCCGCGTCGAGACGGTTTGCGGCAGCGGCGGCGTAGAGTGCCAGGTCGTTCGTGCCGGAGGCGGTCGCGTCCTCCTGGCCGAGCTCGACGATCGGCGTCTCGCCCACCATCAGCGCCATCGCGTCCTGGCGTGGCTCGGTCCGCACGACGTCCGGTCCGGGCAGGTCGAGCACGTGCGCGAGCGTCTCGGTGGCGTCCCGCGCGCGGGCCTCGGGGGAGCGGAGGCTGCGGGCCACCCGGAGCTCGAGGACCGCTCGCTCCCGGATGCGGATGACCCCCGGTGCGGGCGCGTTCGGCGTTGCCTTTTCGACACCCGCGCCCGACGCCGCACCGCCGAGCAGGAGCACCAGGATCAGCGTGGGAGCACGGGATTTCACCGGAAGCGCGAGCGTTTCCGTGCGGGCGGCGCCGGTCAAGCACCATCGACAGGCGGGAGGCGCTCCCCCGCTTCAGCGAGGGTGCGTAGCTTCCTGGCGGATGGATGACGGTTTCCGTCGGTTCGCGAACACCGCCTCCCGGGGGCTGGGGACCCCGCTGGCGTTCTCGATCGCGGCGCTCGTGGTGCTGGCCTGGGCGGTGACGGGCCCGCTCTTCCACTTCAGCGACTCGTGGCAGCTCGTCATCAACACCGGCACGACGGTGGTGACCTTCCTGATGGTGTTCCTCATCCAGGCCACCCAGAACCGGGACGCCACCGCGCTTCACCTGAAGCTGGACGAGCTCATCCGGAGCACCCGCGAGGCCAGGAACACCTTCGCTGCCCTCGAGGATGCCTCGGACGAGGAGCTCCGGGGATTCCAGGACGAGTTCAAGAAGCTGAGGGATGAAGGCCACAGCGAGACGTCGGCGGCCGTCGCTGCCAGGGAGCGCCGCCTGGGGTCCCGGGGCCAGAAGGGCTGAACCCGTACACGCCGTGCGTTGGAAGCCTTCGAGGGGACGCGCAGCATGAGCGGTCGCACTCCGGATGGAGGTCTGGCGGATGGCGACGACCCAGCATCATCACGACGAAGCATTCGATCCCGGGCTCTGGGCTCACTACGGGGCGGCGCTCGTCGGCGCGTGGTTCTTCATGTCCTCGCTCGTCTGGCACGACGGGATGGCGGTGAACAGCCTGGACTGGATCCTCGCCCTCCTCGTGATCGGTGCAGCGTACCTGGCGCTGCGTCACTCCCGGCGACACTGGGCCATCTCCGGGCTCGGGGCGGTGATCCTCGTCCTGAGCTTCGTCCTGCCCCACGCGAGCGGGCTCACCGCCTGGAACGAACGGGTGGTCGGGACCCTGCTGATCCTCCTCGGGCTGGTCGCCGGAGGGGAGCTTCCGGAGAAGGACACCTGACCCGCACCCGGTGAGGCGGCGGGGAGTCGAGGGCTGCTCCACCCGGGAGGTGCTTGGGAGCCCAAGGAGTGGCATCCTCCCGGCTGTCGGAGGTCAGGCCATGACGACGACTCAACGCGGGCTCCGGGCGTTCGACCCCGGGCTCTGGGCGCGGTACAGCACGATGATCCTCGGAGCCTGGTTCTTCATGTCCGGGCTCATCTGGCATCACCTGGTGGCGGTGGGGAGCCTGGACTGGATCCTGGGCCTCCTGGTGATCGCGCTGTCGATCATGGCGCTCCGCCAGCCGCGCCTGCACTGGGGGATCTCGGCCATCGGCGGGTGGATCCTGATCCAGAGCGCGCTGCTCCCGCACATCCGCGAGGGCACGGTGTGGAACGAGCGGGTGGTGGGGATCCTGGTCCTCCTGCTCGGGCTGGTGGGCGGCGGGCAGCTCCCGGCCGAGGACGTCTGAGCACCCGCGGCCGCCGCCTCTAGAGGCGGACGCTCACCGTGCCGCGGAACTGGATCGGCTCGGATGGATGGACCATGTCGTCGAAGATCCCGTCCGGATACTGGGCCGGCGATTCGGTCTTCAGGCGCGACCGGTAGTAGTAGGTGATGTCGTTCGACCCGAGGTTCAGCAGATTCAGGACCTCGAGGCTGAGCTTGACGTCTTTCGTCAGCTGATACGACACCTGGCCGTTCAGGATCGTGCTCGAGGCCGAGGAGATGGGCGTCGCGTTGGCGGGCCCGCCGGTCCCGCCACAGGTCCCCTCGGTGCAGAGCACCCGCGGGCCGAAGTAGCGAACGAAGAGGCTCGCGGACCATGGACCGAGGTGCCGGACGGTGACGCCGCCCGCGACGGTCCAGGCGATCGCCTCGGGGACGGGCTGCCCCTTCAGCTCCCCGGTGGTCGCGTCGTCTCCGGTGAAGACCGCCTGTGACCAGGCGACGTTGAGGTCGAACAGCAGCCACGGCAACGGCTGGTAGCTGTTCGCCCACTCCACGCCGATCCGGCGCGTCGGGGCCGAGGGGGCAGTCGTGCCCCGATCGGCGTCCCAGACCAGCTCCGACTCGAGGTGGAGGATCCAGACGTCGAGCGAGCTCTGGAGGTGTGGAACGATCTGGGTCCTGACCCCGATCTCCCCTCCGAACGATTTCGCCAGCGCCGTCACCCGGGGGATGGGCTGGCCGGTCCTGCTGTCCACGGTCGCGGTGATTCCGCGAGCGTCGTTGGAGTGGTACCCCTCCCCGAAGTTGGCGAAGACCTCGGTGCGTGCCCACGGACCGAAGGTCAGCGTCGCCTTGGGAAGCAGGAGCCCGGCGGTGGCAGTGCCGGAGTTCAGCGGAGTGCTGGACCTGACGTCGAAGTAGTACGCGGTTCCCCGGAGCCCCAGGAGAGCGCGGAACCAGGGGGTGAACCGGGCGCCGACCTGCCCCCAGAGTGCCCCGCTGGCCTGTAACACCTCGTCCACGCTGACGGTGGACAGGCGCGTCCGCTCGGCGGTGGAGAACAGACCGAGCGGATCGATCTGATCGAGCCGCGCATCCCAGCCAGCCTCCCAGGAGAGGTCCACGCCGTCGATCGTCGAGTTCCAGGTCCAGTGGCCGGAGGTGCCCTCGAACCAGCGGCGCTCCATCTGCTCGATCTGATCGCCGTTGACGGGATCGTCGAGGAAGTAGGTGAAGTTGGAGAAGAGCTCGACCCCGGAGTTGACCGCGTACACCTGCGCCCTCAGTCGTCCCCCGGCAGCCTCGCCCTCCCAGGAGAGGGAGAGATTGATGCGGTGCGACCAGCCGCCGTCGGATGGGCTCAGGGATCCGAACCGGCCGATCTCCCCCGAGTCGATGGCGCGCTGGGGGACCTGGTTCGTCGCGTTCCACTGGCCCCAGTACGCCGTCCCGAGAATGCTCAGGGTTCCGTTCCCGAGCTCGCGCGTCCATCGCAGCACGCCGTTGACCTTCCAGAAGGCCTCCCCGACCTCCCACGGACCATCCTCGTGCGCGCCCTCGAGAGCGAAGAGGAGCCGTCCTCCGCCGACCTCGGGCGACAGCGCCGCCAGGGCCCGGGCGTGGCTGTACGAGCCGTACGTTCCGAGGAAGAGCATCCGGGGAAGCTCGCGCGCGTAGTAGATCCTCTCGGCGCCCGCGGAGGAGAAGTCTCCGTTCTCGGCGTAGTACGGCCCCTTCCAGTAGTCGGCGTGGGAGATGAGCTCGGGGATGAGCCAGTTGAGGTCCATGTACCCCTGGCCGTGAGCATGGGTGGGGAGGTTCACCGGAACGCCCTCGACGTAGGTCGCGAAGTCGGTCCCGTGGTCCAGGTTGAAGCCACGCAGGAAGAACTGGTTCGCCTTTCCCGCTCCGCTGTGCTGGGTGACGATGAGCCCCGGGACGAGCTCGAGCACCTCGCCCGGTCGCAGCAGCGGGCGGTCCTCGATGAGCTCGCGGGTGTACGTGCCGGCGCTGGCCGAGTCCGACGTGCCCACCTCGTTGAGATAGTGCCCGACGACCTCGATCTCCTCGCCCATCACCGGTGGGACCGGTGCGGGAGCTCGTCCCGTCCGCGTCGATCCGCCTCCGCTCGCCTCCGCGCGCAGGTCGAGCGGATCGGTGGCGGACTGGGCGCTCGCGGACGTGCACAGCAGCAGGACGAGCCCGAGGCTCGTCCCGACGGGTCGTGACATCACTTCCCCGGATGGTGGGCGTGGAACGGTCAGCAGGACGAAGCAGGCACGGGTGCTCCCGGCCAGCTCACGGCGCCTGTGGCTGCTCCTGCGACCAGCGGCGGGGGAGGGCGAGCGCGAGACCCGCGGGCGGAGGCGGGGCCGGCGACGC
>JADMIO011006392.1_pt1 | contig 39952 bp, 31 predicted proteins | sample 8958161 | NCBI WGS metagenome assembly JADMIO01 (sample SAMN16585339, study PRJNA669376) | soil metagenome | isolation source: Crop rotation soil | place: USA: Cullars Rotation, Alabama | collected 2011
CCGCGACTTCAAGTCACGTGAATTCCAAGCTTCGGATCCCACTGTGCTGGAAAGGCGGCGGCGGCCAGCGCCTCGCGCGATTCGGCCAGCGCGCTCTGCTGCGCTTCGACGAGCTCACGTTGTTGCACGTTGGAGTAGCGGGCCTCGCGATACGCGGCGCCGGCGACGATCAGCGCGAGAATCGCGACCAGGAGGAGAACGATATTCGCCGCGAAGCTGCTCACCATCGTCGCATCGGCGACCGGCTGGCCGGCGACGCGGGGGGCGAAACGGCCGCTGGTCAGCGCGATCAGAAACACCGCGCCGCCCGCGATCAGTCCGAGGATGCCCGGCCACACGAACCGCATGAACCCCCAAGGTTAGGAGGCGGCGAGTGCTTCTTTCAAGCGCCAGGTCTGTAATCGGCCTTCGCCCGCCGAACCCGGGCCGGGGAGCGTCGGTCAGACCATCCGGCGGCGGTGTCCCTACCGGCCCGCCGGCTGTAAGCTGATCAATCCATGCCACTTCCCATCATCGATACGCGGCCGTTGTTTCGGCCGTTGGTCGGCGAAATCGTGTCGCTTCTCCGCGCCCTGCCGCCCGAGGACTGGATGCGCCCGACGCTGGCCGGGTCGTGGCGCGTCCGCGACATCACGGCGCACCTCCTCGACACGGCGCTGCGCCGCGTTTCGGCCGGCCGGGACGGCTGGCGGCCGCCGAACGCGCCGCGCTTCACCGGATCCGCGCCCGATTTCGTCGCCTTCATCAACGAGTTGAACGCCGCGTGGATTCGCGCGGCCGAGAGACTGAGCCCTCGGGTGCTGACGGATCTTTATGCGAGCGCGGGAGCGGCGCTGGCCGAATTGTTCGAGAGCGCCGTTCTCGAGGCGCCGGCGGCGATCGGCGTGTCGTGGGCTGGCGAGGAGCGTTCAGCCGCGTGGCTCGACATCGGCCGCGAGTTCACCGAAGTGTGGCACCACGGCGCGCAGATTCGCGATGCGGTCGGCGCCGGGCCGTTTTCGGATCCGGAGTGGCTTCGCGCCGTCCTCACCATCGCGCTGCATGCGCTGCCGCACGCCTACCGCGCCGTGCACGCCGACCTGGGCGTTGCCGTCGTCGTCGAGATTTCCGGTCCGGCCGGAGGAACGTGGACGCTCTCACACTTCGATCGCCGCTGGGACATCAACGAGGGCGAGAGCCGACGCGCCGCCGCCCGCGCCACGATCGAGGACGAAGCCGCGTGGCGCCTGTGGTTCAACGCACTGAAGCCGCCGGCGGCGGAGAGGGCGGTCCGGATCGAAGGCGATCCGGCGCTGGTGCGGCCGCTCCTTACCGCCCGTTCGGTGATCGTCTAGAACATGAACTTCACCGCTACCTGCATCTGCCTTGGATCGCCGACGCCCTGACGCAGGAAGCCATCGAAGTTGAACAGCGCAACCGTGGTCAGCGGGTTGACGTTGTTCGCGTTGTTGAAGGTGTTGAACATCTCGATGCTCGGAATCAGCTGATAGCTTCGCCCGAAACGGAACGGACGCTGCAGCCGCCAGTCGAGCGAGAAGTAGTCGTTGTCCTTGCGGTCCCAGTTGCGCCCGCGATCGACGTTGTTCAGCACCCGCGGTGACGAGGTGATCGGCTGCGCCGAGCGCGCCTGCACACGGACGTTCAGCAGGACCTGCCGCGGCAGCTCGGCGTAGGTAAAGAAGTTGAACTTGTGCCGGATGTCGCGATCCGACGGCCCGTAGTCGAGGCTGAGATCGTAGAAATTGAAAGAGCGGTCGGTAAACGGATCGCGCTCGTTCGAGTCGTCGTCCTCGTCCTTCGAGAGCACGTAGTTGGCTTCGAGCTGGTAGCGCTGCGAGAACCGCTTGCGCAGTCCGAACGTGCCGCCTCGATACGAGGAGTGTCCGAGGCTGTTCGTGACGAACACGTCGCCAAGCTGCGGCTCGAATGGATTGGCGCCCGTGTACGACGTCGTGTCGCGCGTCGCCGGCTGCGTCGCGGCGGCGGCGGTGCCGTGCACGTTGTAGTTGAGGAAGCGTGTCAGATGCTCGCCTTTCGCGTAGGTGAAGTCGGCGTAGGCGGCCAGACTCGGCGCCAGCTCGCGCTCGAATCCGACGTTGACGTTGTAGATTCGCGGATTCTGATAGTTGCGATCGAACACGCGGATGCCGGTGAAAGAGGGAAACGTTCCCGGCGGCACCGCGCTCGGCGCCAGCAGGTTCGGCCACACCGGCATGTCGGCGAAGCCGGTGAAGGGAATCGTGCTGCGAAAATCGCTCTTCTGCTGAATCCCGTTGGTCGTCACCGATCCGACCTGGCTCAGGAGGTTCTGGCGGGCGTAGAAGATCCCGGCGCTGCCGCGCACGACTGATTTGCCGTCCTGGGCAACGTCCCATGCGAAACCGCCGCGGGGCTGGAACTCCTTCCATTGATCGTGAAGCGTGCCGTCGGACGGAAACCGCGGGTCGTTGAGAAATGCCGCATACGCCGTCGTCTTCGGATCGACGGTCTTCGGCATCAGTTGCGCGTCCCAGCGGAAGCCGTAGTCGACGGTAAGTCCGTGGCCTGCCTGCCACTTGTCCTGGATGAACAAAGCCAGTTCTTCATTGCTGATATCCGAGGCGCCTGCCGCGTCGCGGGCGATGCCGTCGGGGCTGCTGCTCTGCAGATAAAAGAGAAGAGGCCCGCCGGTTGTCGTCGCGCCCGCGGCGCATGACGCCGGCGCCGTGACATAGGTGCCATCCGAGCAGCCGAGCGTGAACGGCCCGAACCCGCCCGGCGCGGCCGGCGATGCGTATCGCAGGAACCCGGTCACGCTGTCGAACAGGTATCGGCCCTCGAAGAATCCGCGGAAGACCTGGACGTTGCTGGTGTGAATCCACTCGCCGCCGGTCTTGATCGTGTGTCTTCCGTTGATGATCGAAAAGTTGTTCTTGACCTGAAAGCGCTTCACCAGCTCGTCGACGTTCGGCGCCAGGAAAAACGGATTACCGAACCGGAAGGACGTCGAAAAACCCATGCCCGTGTCGGCCGGCACCGACGATGGAATCGCCGACCGCGGACGATCTTCCCGCGAGAACGTGACGTGGAGCTCGTTCAGCCGCGTTGACGTGACCGTGGTGAACAGGTTCACGTTGACGACGTTGATCTTCGACGGTCCCTCGATGCCGTTCGCCGAATTCCCGTAGCTGGCGACGTCGAAGGTCTGGTTCGTATTCTTCGAGTAATCGAAGTTGTACGAGATCGACAGGTTGTTGGCGTGGTTCAGATTCCAGTCCGCCTTGGCCAGCACCGCGTTGTTGTTGATCGAGTGGTCGATCGGCTGTCCCTCGTCCTGCCCGCGGGTGGTTTTGAAGAAATTGATCAGCGCGAGCCGCTGGCAATCGGCGCTGCCGTTGATGAGCGCTTCGTTGGCGCCGAGCGTCGGGTTCGACACCGGACAGGGTGAACCGATCGCCTCGGAGAGGTTGGGACGCTGCAAATTTTCGCGGATTCCTTCCAACGCCAGGAAAAAGAAGGCCTTGTCCTTCTGAATCGGTCCGCCCATGGTGCCGCCGAACTGCTCGCGATGGAAGTCGGTCAGAGGCTTCCCATCGGACGTGTCCGACGTGAGCCCTTCGATCCGCTGGTAATGGAACAGGCTGCCTTTCACCTGGTTGGTTCCCGACTTCGTGATCACGTTGACGACGCCGCCGGCAGTGTGGCCGAACTCGGCGTTGGCGCCTGAGGCGACGACCTGGAATTCCTTCACCGCTTCGAGGGTGATGTCGATCGCGGCGCGCTGGCCGCCCATCTGCTCGCCGAAGAACCCGTTGTTGTAGTCGCCGCCATCGAGGCTGATGTTGTTGAACACGCCCCGCTGGCCGGCGAAGGTGATCTCGTCGCCGTCGGGGCCCTGGACGACGCTCACGCCGGGTGTCAGCGTCAGGAGATCTTCGAACTTGCGGCCGAGAATCGGCGTGGTTTCGACGGTGGCCTCGTTCAACGTATTCGCGACCGCGGTCCGCGTGGTTTCGACCGTCTGCGACTGCGACGTGACCGTCACGGTCTCGGCCACGCCCGACAACTTCATCGAGGCGTTCACGCGTGCGGCCTCGCCGATCGTCGCGATCACGTTCTCCTGCACCAGCGTCGCGAAGCCCGCGATCTTGTAAGTAATGGTGTAGCGGCCGGGCGGCAGCTGCAGCGCCACGAAGCGGCCGTCGCGATCGGTGACCAGCGTGCGCGTCAGGTTCGTTTCGACGTTCCGAACCTCCACGTCGACGCCGGGCAGGACGGCACCGCTTGCGTCGAGGACGACGCCTTCGATCACGGCCGTCGCGATCTGCATTTGCGCGGCGGCGGGGGCGGCCAGTACCAGCGACACGACGAGCGTCAGGGCCAAGTGCCTGGACCGCATGCGTCGACCTCCTTTAAATGGGACCTGTTCCCGTCTGGGCGAACGAATGATCAACCATTCTCAGCAGTGTGGCAAGCCCCGGCTGGAAAAGTCGCCGCGTCACGCGGCTTCGTGGTGTGCGCTTTGTGCTTCTGTGGCGATTTTGAGGCGTGCGGGTAAATTTGGGCGAACGAAAGAAAGTGCCCCAGGTGGTTCGGCTCAGCGTTGCGCTCATCGTTCAGGACAAAGTTACACACTGCGGAGAGTAACGATGGGCTTGCACAGTTCAGCGATTACGCGTACTCTTCAGGCACACACTCCCATGTTGACGCTCGCGACCATTGCGGCGGTCGCAGTGACCGGAATGCTGGTTTTCGCCGCACGCTGGATGCTTGGCCGCTTCTCGGGAACGCGAGCACTACGCGACGTCACGGTCAGCCGCGATTGGCTGAGCCGTCATCACGCCCAGGATCGTTCATGAGCGAAGGTCTTGGCGCGCGTCTGCGCGCAGAACGCGAACGCCGCGGCGTTTCACTGCCGGCGATCGCAGCATCGACGAAGGTGAATGCGTCGTTGTTCGATGCGCTCGAACGCGACGACATCTCACGCTGGCCGCAGGGAATCTTCCGGCGCTCGTTCGTTCGCGCCTACGCGCAGGCGATCGGGCTCGATCCGGAAGAAACGCTGAAGGAGTTCCTCGATCAATTTCCTGATCCACCGGACACCTCGGCGTCCGGCGACGATCAGGCCGCCAGCGCCGAACGGGCCCGTCGCGCGCGGGTGGGCCTTCGGTTGACGCTGGCCGACATGCCGGCCTCGCAATCGGTCGTGCGGCCGGTCGTCGGCGTCGGAAACCGGTGCGCCGCCGTTGCGATCGACGGAGCCGCCGTGCTCGCCGTCGCGCTCGCCCTGTTCGCCGCGCTGGGCAGCTTCTGGACGCCGCTCGCGATTTTCAGCATCTGCTATTACACCGGCGCGACGCTGTTCCTTGGTACCACGCCGGCGTTGCGATTCTTTGCATCGGCCGTCCGCGCGTCGGACACGCCGGCCGATCTCGATCAGATCGGCGCAAGCGACGAGGTTCGGCCGGACCGTTACTTCGACGGAATCGGCGCGATCGCGTCGGTCAGCGATCCGCTCAGCTCGTCATAAACCCGGTGCAGGTACCAGTCGACGAGCTGGACGCGAAACGCGTCGTTCAGCGCTGCGTCGTCGTGTGTGATCGTCACCATCAGGTCGTGCAGCGACGGCATGATCGCGTCCCGCGCCTGATCCGGATCGAGGCCTTTCGCCTTCGCCTCCGCGCCCTGCCGCAGAAGCTCGCGGAACACATTCATCGTCGCGTGCAGCAGTGTTTTGTCGCGGAGCGGCTCGCCGTGCCCGGGAACGATGACGGTTGCGTCGAGCGCGTCGATCTTCTCGAGCGTCCGCAGCCAGCCGGTCGGATAACAACTCAGCGCGTACGAGACTGGATTCACGAGGAGGTCGCCGGCGATCAGGATCTTCTCGTCCGGCAGGTAGAGAAAGGCGTCGCCCGGTGTCACCGCGCGGTCGTAGTGGAGGATTTCGATCCTGCGGTCGCCGAGATAGATGGACAGCCGGTTGTCGAACGTCAGGTTCGGAAACGCGTGATGGACCTGCCGCTTCTGATCGAGAAAAAATCGATCTTCCTCGATGCGCGCTTTCAGGCGCGGCAGGTCCGGCTGTGGCGCGCTCGCCGCCTCTGCGGCAGCGACCTTTTTCTCGAGGCTCTCGATGTACTGTGGAAGCTGGCGCTCGAGTCCGGGCCGATTGAAGTCGAGCGCCGGTCCGATCATCAGCTCGCGCGTTTTCTCGTGGGCGACGATGCGGAGGTCAGGAAAGGCGCTGACGTAGCTTTCCGTTCCGTACCAATGATCCCAGTGCCAGTGTGAGTTGACGACGTAGCGGACGGGCTGCGTCGTCAGCTTCTGGACCTCGGCGAGGACTGCGGCCGCGGCTGCCGGCGTTCCATTGGTGTCGAACACCAGCACGCCGTCGCGGCCGAGAATTGCGATCGAGTTGCCGTCGAGTCCGACATCGCCGTACGGGCGGGTGATGAACAGATAGACGCCGCGCCCGACTTCGATGCGCGTCGGCGCCGGCCGGCCTTCGCCGTTGAGCGTGCGCGGCGCCGCCGCGGCGAGAACCGCCGCCGCGACGGCCAGCGCAAGCTTTCGGCGCATCGAACTATTCGCCGCTCGACGACTTCTGCGTCCGTGCGGTCGACGGCGGGACGTGACCCTTGAGCCGCATGTAGGTGACGATGTTGCCGTAGTGCTCGTTGTCGTGGGCGACGTTGTCGAGCAGAATCATCCCGCGCAGCGAGTCATTCTTCCCGGTTTTCACCAGTGACAGCGCGTTGGCCGCGTCGGTCTTGCCGTACACGTCGTCGCACTTGGTCACCGAGTCCTTCAACCCCTTCACGAGCTCGGCTTTGGTTTTTGCCGTCTTCTCGAGCGTGTCGGCATACTGCGGGTTGGAACCGGCGGCAGCCGCGCAGAAAAAATTCTGCGTATCGGCAATGTGGCCGATGATCTCGCCGAAGCTGCGCACCTCCGGCGTCGGTTTGAAGCTGTACTCGGATTCGGGCACCGCTTCGGCGGCTTCGACGACGTCGCGCTTGATGTTGTCGTAGCGCATTTTGATCCCGCGGCTGAACCGCGAGAGGTTGCCCGGATCGGATCCGGCGGCCGGCGCTGGCGCCTGCGCCCAGACGATGTTGCCGTGCGCCAGGAGCGCTGTGGTGGCGGCGATGACGAGACGTTTCATGAACGACTCCTGTGAAAGGAAGGGAAGGGTCTCGTCGGTTCGGTGCGGACCCGTCCTCCTCGGACCGCAACATGAGACGTTGAAAGAGGATGGATGGTTTCGCCGTGCCGATTCCGGACGGTCGAATTCCCAGCAGTGGACAGTCGATATGATTTGCGGCTCGGGGATCGGTCGCGAAAGCGCGAAAGCACGAAAGACCGCCTAGTGAGTTGGCGCTGATCTGACGGATCGCGGAGGTGGGTCTCTGGAGAAAATCCTCGTCAGCGCGTGCCTGCTTGGCGCGAAGGTCAGGTATCACGGCGGCGACGCAGCTTCGATGGATCCGACGCTGCGCCAGTGGGAGCAGGAAGGCCGGCTGGTGTCGGCGTGTCCGGAGGTCGAGGGCGGGTTGGGCACGCCACGGCCGCCGGCGGAGATCGTTGGCGGCGGCGGAGGCCACGCGGTCGCGGCTCGAATGGCATTCGTGAGGACCGCCGCTGGTGCTGACGTGACCGCGCAATTCGTTAGCGGCGCGAACAGCGCGCTCGATGCCGCCCGCCGTCACGGCGCTCGCATTGCGATCCTCAAGGACGGCAGCCCGTCATGCGGAAGCTCCTTCGTGTACGATGGGACGTTTTCCGGCACCCGCGCGGCTGGGGTCGGCGTGACGGCGGCGCTGCTGCAGCAGAACGGCATCCGCGTGTTCAGCGATCGAGAGATCGCCGCCGCGGCCTGCCTCACTGCGCTCGAGGGGGACTCCGATGACAGCACCTGACGCGTGGCCGCCGCTTCCGCTCGCCGAATGGGCCGACACCTACGCGACGCTGCACATGTGGACGCAGGTCGTCGGCAAAATCCGTCTGGCGCTCACGCCGCCGACCAACCATTGGTGGAATGTCACGCTCTACCTGACGGCCCGCGGCCTGACCACGTCGGCGATGCCGTACCGCGACCGCGCCGTCGAAATCGCGTTCGATTTCATCGATCACACGCTGACGTTCGCGCTGAGCGACGGCCGGACCGAGACGATGCCGCTGCAGCCGCAGAGCGTCGCGTCGTTCTATCGAAAGGTGATGACGACGCTCGCCGGACTCGGCGTCGACGTGCGGATCTGGCCGATGCCGGTCGAGGTGCCGTCGCCGATTCGGTTCGATCGCGACGAGCAGCATGCGTCGTACGATCGCGAATACGCGAACCGCTGGTGGCGGGCGGCGTCGTCGGCGGCCAAAGTGATGACCGAATTTCGATCGCGGTTCATCGGCAAGAGCAGTCCGGTGCACTTTTTCTGGGGCAGCTTCGATCTGGCGGTGACGCGGTTCAGCGGACGCCGGGCGCCGGCGCGCGAGGGCGCCGACGCGGTGACGCGCGAAGCGTACTCGCACGAAGTGTCGAGCGCCGGGTTCTGGCCAGGCATGCCGGCGAAGATGGAAGCCGCGTTCTATGCCTACGCGGCGCCAGAGCCCGACGGGGTCAAGACTGCGCGGGTCGCACCGCCCGCCTTCTACAGCAGCGACTTCGGCGAATTTTTCCTGAAATACGACGACGTCCGCCAGGCGGCTTCGCCGGCTGCGATGCTGCTCGACTTCTTACAGACCACCTACGAAGCGGCCGCTACGTACGGTGCGTGGAACCGCGCCGAGCTCGAACGCGCGGTCAGCGTGTAGCACGGCCGCGGCGTTACGCAGCCGTAGCTTGACATTCCCGCCCGGCGGCAGGATTCTTTGCGCTCGCCGTCACCTGGAGGAGCCCGATGCCATCCTGCTGCCGCTTCGTGTCCCGCGTCTCTCTCGTCCTGATTGTGCTGATGATCAATGTCTGGACCGCTGCGGCGCAGGTCGATCGCGCGTCGCTCACCGGCACAGTCCGCGACAGCTCTGACGCCGTCGTACCCGGCGCGACGGTCACCGCCCGCAACATCGGGACGACCGTCCCCTCCCAGGCCGTCACGGACGCGCAGGGAACGTATGTGATCGCCGGCTTGATTCCCGGGTACTACCTGGTCGAGATCGAGCTGACTGGCTTCAACAAGATGAGTCGCACGGTCGATCTCGACACCGGCCAGCACGCGCGGATCGATTTCAAGCTGACCGTCGGCGCCGTCGAGCAGAACATCGTCGTCGAGGCGGGCTCGCCGATCGTCAACACCGAGCAGGCGACGCTCGGCACCGTCATCAGCGAGCCGGAGGTCGCCAACCTGCCGCTGTCGCTGCGCAACTGGGACGACCTGCTCGGGCTCGCGTCCGGCGTGCAGGGCGATCGCTACACCGAGCAGGCCGGCAGTACCGCGGCGGGGCGGACCGGCGGTGTCAACGTACACGGCGTCCGCTCGCTGCAGAACAACTTCCTCCTCGACGGCCTCGACAACAATTCGATTTCCGAGAACGTTCAGGAGCTGACGACGCAGGTGTCGCGGCCGTCGGTCGATTCAATCGGCGAGTTCAAGGTGGTGACGAGCGCCTACTCCGCGGAGTACGGACGCTCGCCTGGTGCGGCAATCAGCGTCACGACGAAATCCGGGACGAACGCCTACCACGGCACCGCCTACGAGTATCTGCGCAATGACGCGCTCAATTCGAACGACTTCTTCTCGATCCGGCAGCATGCGCCCAAGCCCGATCACAACCAGAACGATTTCGGCGGCAACTTCGGTGGACCGATCGTCCGTGGCGCGGCGTTCTTTTTCGGCGACGCGGAATGGACGCAGCTGAAACAGGGCGTCACGCGTCAGACCGTGGTGCCGACGGCGCTCGAGCGGCAGGGAATTCTTTCGTCGGCCGTCAAAGATCCGCTCACCGGCCAGCCGTTTCCCAACAACACGATTCCCTCCGGTCGCATCGATCCAGTATCGGCGCAGTTGATGAACCTGTTCCCGCTGCCGAACGCATCGGGCGCGAACAATTACTTCCGGACGGCGAATACGACCGACGACGCGCAGCGCTATCTCGTGCGGAGCGACTTTCACGCCAGTCCGAGCGACAACATCTTCGCTCGTTATTACCAGTCGAACCGCGATCGCTTCATCCCCGGCAACTTCGGCGGCATCGCCGACGGGACCAGCACGTCGGCGTGGGGCCGGCAGAACATGAAGACCTACACGTTTGCGGCCGGCTGGAACCGAACGATGGGATCGAGCGGGCTCAACGAGCTCCGCTTCGGCTACAACAAGGCCGATTCGGAAGCCGTGCAGGATCCGTTCGGGCAGTCGGGTGTGCCGGTACCCGGAGTGCCGAGCGATCCGCGGATCGCCGGCGGATTGCCCGGCGTCAACTTCAGCACGGGCGGCTACCGGCTCGGATCGCCTGACTTCCTGCCCAAGTACCAGCGCACGTCCCAGTTCCAGTTCACCGACGCCCTGTCGCTCTTCCGCGGCGCGAACCAGTGGAAGTTCGGCGTCGACCTGATGATGCCGATGCGCAACACCTTCCTCGACGTTCCGGCGATGCGCGGGTCGGTCACCTTCGGCACCACGTTCACCGGCAACGTGCTTGGCGATTTTCTCCTCGGCTACGTCCGCGACGCGCAGCTGTCGAACGTCGCCGAGACGCACCAGGAGCTGTCGGCGTACTCGTTCTACGTTCAGGACGACTGGAAACCGGCGAGCAACCTCACCGTCAACGCCGGCGTGCGCTACGACTTCATGACGCCGCAGCTCGAGCGAGACAACCACATCGCCAACTTCGACGCGACGACGGCGAGGCTGCTGCAGGCCAAGGACGGATCGATGGAGGACCGCGCGCTGGTGAAGCCAGACCGGAACAATTTCGCGCCGCGCGTCGGGCTCACCTATTCCGTGTCGCCGGCGCTGGTCCTGCGCGGTGGCTATGGAATCTTCTACAACCTGTTCGATCGGATCGGCAGCGAGGATCAGCTCGCGTTGAACCTGCCGTTCCTGATCAACAACCTGCGCGGACCGGCGACGACGACCACGGGCCCGCTGTTTCTGATGAAGAACGGCTTCCCGGCCGACTTTCTCGACCCGTCGAAGATCACCGTCGCCAGCGTCCGCGTCCGCGCGATCAATCCGGAAGGAACGAAGACATACTTCCACCAGTGGAGCGGCGGCGCGCAGCGGGAGCTGACCTCGACGCTGGTCGTCTCGGCCGACTACGTCGGCACCCAGGGCGTGAACCTCTGGACACTGCGAAACTTGAACCAGCCGAATCCGGTCACCAAGGCGCTGCCCTACCCGACGTTCGGGACGATCGAGTACACGGATCAGGACGGGTCGTCGACGTATCACGGGCTCGAGCTCATGCTCGAGCGCCGTTTCAGCCACGGCTACGGGTTCCGCTTCGCCTATACGTTGTCGAAGGCGACCGACAATTCGGGCGAGCAACTATTCAGCGGCGGCTCTCCGAGCTTTCTGCAGGACGCGACGAACCGCGACTCGTGGGAGGGCCCGGCGGATCAGGATACGCGCCACCGCGTTGCCGCCAACTGGATTTACGACATTCCCGTCGGCGAAGGACGGCGATGGGTGACGAGCGGCGCCGCCGCGAAAATTTTCGGCGGCTTCACCTTCAGCGGCATCGTCACCGGGCGGACCGGCCGGCCGTTCACCGTCACGCAAAGCAGCAACAACGTCGGCAATTTGATGACCGGCCTGCCCAACCGCATCGGCAGCGGCGAAGGGCCGCAGACCGTCGACCAATGGTTCGATCCGACTGCATTCCAGGCGGTACCGTCGGGCACCTTCGGCAATGCCGGGCGCAATATTCTGCGCGGCCCCGGCCTCTTCAACGTCGATACCGCGGTGAACCGGCGGTTCGCGATCGGCTCGCAGCGGGCGATCGAGGTGCGATGGGAGGTGTTCAACGTCTTCAACGCCGACCAGTTCGGTCTGCCCGACTCGAACATCAGCAACAGCACGCGCGGGACGATCACCCGGCTGGCCGGCGACCCGCGCGTGATGCAGTTCGCGTTCCGCCTCGTGTTCTGATCGGTGGTGACGCGAGCTGCCTGCTGCGCCGTCGTCCTCGCGTTGACGGCGCAGCCGCCGTCGGATCCGTCGCTGCGCCGGATCAGCTCGCACGTGTTGGATCTGGGTGACGGAGAAGCGACGCTACGTCTGCAGATCGGTTGCGCGCGATGCGCGTGGGCCGACGAGGGTCGCGAGGCGGCGGTGCTCCGGCTCGAGATCGATGGACATTATGCGTCGCACCTGATCGTGCCGCGCAGCGGCCCGGCCGACTATGAAGTGCTGCTCGGCCGGCTCGTAGCCGGTCAGCATCGCGTCAACATCGATCTCGACAAGGACCTGAGCGCGCCTGATATCGGCACCGTGACCGTGTCGCTGCGCGAGTACAGCGCGCTGGTTCCGGGCCCGATCCCGAAGGCGGTTGATTTCTCCGCGCGGGCGATGGCGCCGTTCCTCTACGCGCGGCCAAACACGATCGGTCGATTCACCGACGCGCCGATCCTGATGTGGTACGAAACCGCGGAGATGGTGCGAGGCCGGAGCTTTCGCTACTCCGTCGTGTTCACCAACGAAGACGGCGGCACGGCCACGGATCGCCTGATGGCGACCTGGGGCCGCACCACCGACATCGAGTTCGTCTACGGCGTCGAGGTCGACGAAACCGGCGCTGTCGTCCGCGAGGAGTTTCAGGGACCGTCGCACCAGGTTCAGCCGTTTCGCGGAAAGCACGAAGGCCGTCATCCGCTGCTGATGGTCGCGACCGACAACAACATGGTGACCGACGACGTCGGGACGGGTGTTCGCTACGCGTTGGTGCCGGAACGGTTCGATCTCGCCAGCCAGTCGCGCGAAGCCGTGATGGACGCGCACCCGTGGAGCTACGTGCTCGCCGCCGAGGAGGTCGGCCGCGAAGGAAAGATCGAGCCCGACCCGCAGCCCGGCTCCGGAAAGATTCCCGATCCGCGGCAGTACGTGATCGTCGAAGCCTGCAGCGAACTGACGAACGCCGCGCTGGCGTTTTCGATCCGCGCGAACGATGCGCGCGGGGTGTCCACGTGGTACGACGCGGATCGCGGACGGGCCGAATTTCGAATCGTGCGGAGCGGGTGCTTTCGCGGCGGCGTTCCGCTGCCGGTCGGTTCGGGACGGCCGGATGCGATTCGTTTTCGCGTCTGGCCGCGGCCGGGGCAGCCTGATGCTCCCGCCGGTTCGAGGCTGGCAGTGACGCGCGTCAACAAGGTCTTCACGCTGGGCGGCGATTACATGCCGCGGTTGTCCTTGTTCGACTGGATCGGCTGGCTCGACCTGCCTGGCGCCGGCGACTGGCGCGAGCTCACATTTCCGAAGGATTGATATGCCGCGCACGACGCTTCGTGAGTGTGCCGCCGAATTCCTCGGCACGTTCATCTTGATCATGTTCGGCGTCGGCGTCGTCGCCCAGGTCGTCTTGAGCGGACGGACCGCCGGCGACTACCTGTCGATCAACATTGGCTGGGGCCTGGGCGTGACGATGGGCGTTTACGCCGCGGCCGGCGTCTCGGGCGCGCATCTCAATCCGGCCGTGACGCTGGCGCTCGCCGCCTTCCGCGGATTCCCGTGGCGGAAAGTCGCGCCGTACTGCGCCGCGCAGCTCGCCGGCGCGTTCGCCGCCTCGGCGGTCGTGTTCGCGACCTATCGCGAAGCGCTCGCACATTTCGACGGCGGTATCCGGCAGGTCACCGGCGCGCACGCGACCGCCGGAATCTGGGCGACGTATCCGCAGCCGTTCCTCACGACCATGCCCGGCGGGCTGGTCGATCAGATCGTCGGCACCGCGCTCCTCGTGGCGGTGCTCTTCGCGCTCGGCGATCGCCGCAACCTGCCGCCGGCGCCGGCGATCGCGCCGGTCATCGTCGGCGCGCTCGTCGTCGCGATTGGCATGTCGTTCGGCTTCAACGCGGGCTACGCGATCAATCCGGCGCGCGACTTCGCGCCGAGGCTCTTCACCGCGGTCGCCGGCTGGGGCAGCGAGGTGTTTCGCGCCGGTCACTCGTGGTGGTGGGTTCCGATTGCCGGTCCGCTGATCGGCGGTCTGGTCGGCGGATTCGTCTACGATGCCTTCATCTCGCGCCATCATCCGGTCGAATCACCGGCCGGCCAGACCATCGTCTGACCCCGAGCCCCCGCCGCATGCCCGCTTACATTCTGTCGCTGGATCAAGGCACGACGTCGAGTCGCGCCATCGTCTTCGATCACGCCGGCACTCAGGTCGCCGTCGCGCAGCAGGAATTTCCGCAGGTGTACCCCGCACCCGCGCAGGTCGAACACGATCCGGTCGCGATCTGGTCGACGCAGTTGAGCGTCGCGCGTGAGGCGATCGAGCGGTCCGGCGTAGCTCCCGGCGACATCGCCGCAATCGGCATCACCAACCAGCGCGAAACGACGGTGCTCTGGGAGCGAGACAGCGGCCGGCCCGTCGCCAACGCCATCGTCTGGCAGAGCCGCGTCTCGACGCCGATTTGCGAGCAGTTGAAACGCGACGGACACGAGGAGGCGATCCGCGCCAAGACCGGCCTCGTCGTCGACGCCTATTTCTCCGGCACGAAAATCAAACATCTTCTCGACACCATTCCCGGCCTCCGCCAGCGCGCCGCGCGGGGCGAGGTGCTCTTCGGCACCATCGACACCTTCCTGATCTGGCGGCTGACCGGCGGCCGCGTGCACGCCACCGATTACAGCAACGCGAGCCGGACGCTCGTCTTCAATATCCACACGCTCGACTGGGACGACGAGCTGCTGCGGCTGCTCGACATTCCGCGCGCGATGCTGCCCGCGGTGAAGTCGTCTTCCGAGATCTACGGATTGACGGACGCCGGGCTGCTCGGCGCGGCCATTCCGATCGCCGGCGTCGCCGGCGATCAACAGGCGGCGACATTCGGTCAGGCGTGCTTCGAGCCAGGGACGGCGAAAAACACCTACGGCACCGGCTGCTTCATGCTGTTGAACACGGGCGGCACCGCGGTCGCCTCGAACCATGGGCTGCTGACGACGATCGGCTGGCAGATCGGCGGGCGAACGACGTATTGCCTCGAGGGCGCGGTGTTCGTCGCCGGCGCGGCGGTGCAGTGGCTGCGCGACGGGCTCGGCGCCATCCGCCAGTCGGCAGACGTCGAGCCGCTGATGCGGTCGGCGCCGGACACCGAAGGCGTCTACCTCGTGCCGGCGTTCGTCGGCCTCGGCGCCCCGCACTGGGATTCGTCGGCGCGCGGCGCCATTCTCGGCATCACGCGGGGAACGACGATGGCGCACATCGCGCGCGCGGCGGTCGAAGCGATGGCTTACCAGAGCTGCGACGTCCTGCGCGTCATGGAAAAGGATGCCGGTATGACGTTGACCGCGCTGAAAGTCGATGGCGGCGCCACCGTCAACGATCAGCTGCTGCAGTTTCAGGCCGACCTGCTCGGTGTTCCAATCTATCGACCAGTCGGCGCGGAAGCGACGGCTCGCGGCGCCGCGTTCCTCGCCGGCCTTGCCGTCGGCTACTGGTCGGACCTGCGCGAGCTGGCAAAGGTGTGGAAGCTCGATCGCGAGTTCCGCCCGAAGATGGACGAAGCGACCAGAGACCGCTTGTATCAGGGGTGGCGGAAAGCCGTTACGCGCGCCTGCGCGTGGGCGTAAACGGAAAAGACCATTAAAACGCCCACGGTCGGTAGTCAGTAGTCGGGAGTCGATAGTCAGTCGGTAGTCGGGAGTCGGGAGTCGGTAGTCAGATTGGACGCATCACTTCGACCGCATCAGCCAGATGTCCTCCTGCTGGACGTAACGTACGAGATACAGCGCGCGGTTGTCTCGGGTGATCGACGAGAGCGACATCGTATCGGGCGCCACGGACATCAGCTCGCGCGTCGCGTGGGTGCGACTGTCGATCAGCATGAGCTTCGATTTTTCCACGAACAGTAGCGAACGTCCGTCGTTCAGCCAGAACGGATCGGCGGCGGAATCCGATTCGAAAAGCGTCTCGTAGCGGCTGCTCGTAAGGGAATAGACGACAAGGCTGCCATCGTTCCTGCCTTCTGGAGAGGCGGTTCCGGCGATCAGCAGACCATCCGGCGACCACGACGTTTCGGCGAACCGGATGCCCGGACGTACGGTGGCGGGGAAGGTCACCGGCGTCTGGCGCTCCCATGGCACGCGTGGGTCGAACAGGAGCTTCATCGGCGCGTTGTCTGCTTCCCTCGTTACATGGGCCAGCATCTTCGAGCCGTCAGGCGACCACGCGGCATAAGACGTCGCGCCCGTTTTCCATGCGGTCAGACGGTGCAGGCCGCTGCCGTCAGGGTTGATGGACCAGACTTGGCTCATCCCATCGCGGTTTGACATGAACGCGATCTGCTGCCCGTCTGGCGACCACCCGGGGTACTTGTCGTTCGCCCGGTCGTTCGTCAGTTGACGGACGCCAGTGCCGTCCGCCGCACTGACGAAGATGTCCATCTGCGGCGCCTGACTGAAGAACGTCAGCCAGCGTCCATCCGGCGAGGGGCTGGGCGACTCGAACAGCCGGGACCCGCCGATGACGGTGACCGGCGCTCCGCGTGTCGCGCCGCTGCCCGGATCGAACGCGACACGCTGGATCGTCTGGCTGTTGATGAATGACGTGTAGGCGATCGCGCGTCCGTCCGCGGACAGGCTCAGCAGCCCGGCCGACGACGAGGGCGCGCTCAACGCCTCGGGCGCACCGAGGGTTTTGCCGGAGCGCTCGTCGATCGGCACCCGCCACAGATTCATCGCGCCACCGCGGTCGCTCGAGAAATACAGCGATCGGCCATCCCGCGCCCAGACCGGACTCCAGTCCAGTGCCGCATCAGATGTGACGTCGACCGGCGCCCCCCCTTCGGCTGGAATCGTCGCGATGTCTCGTTGACCCTGGTGCCCTCCGAACGCGTGCCAGAATGCGATGCGGACGCCGTTCGGCGACCAACTCGGCTGAACGCCGTCCCCGTCGAAGATCTTCCGCGTCTCGCCGGTCGCAACCGACACCGTCCACAGCTCGCTGTTGTAGTTCCGGCCGAACACGGTGGCACTGTCGGTCGCGTAGACGATCTTTGTGCCGTCAGGCGACCACGCCGGGTTGAACCCGCCGTCGGTGAGCCGCCGCACCGACTCGCCGGTCCGGCCCATCACGAAGATGCCGCTGCCCTGGCGCGATGATCGAAACGCGATCGATTCTCCATCTGGTGAAAACGCCGGCTCGCTGTCATCGTCAAGGGAGTCCTTGGTGAGATTGATCGGATTGTGGCCGCCGACGCTCTGCAGGTAGATGTCGGCGTTGCCGGTCTGGTGACCTTCGTAGACGACCCATTTGCCGTCAGGAGACAAGCTCGGGTACCGCCTGACGCCAGTCTCGGTCGTCAGCTGATCGAACGAGAAATTCTCCTGCTTCGCCAGTCGCGGTGAAGGTCCACCTGGCCGCCAGCCGACGTACACCGCGGCGGCGCCAGCGGCGATCGCGACGGCTGCAACCGCTCCCATCGACCGGGTGCTCCAGCCTGCACGGGACGGGGGCACCGGCGCCTGCAGACTGCCGGAACTGAGATCCTGCTGCAGCTCGGCGAGCTCGTTGCGCAGATCGAGCGCGGTCTGGTACCGCTGTGAGGGGTCCTTCGCGAGGCTGTGGCGGATGATCCGCCCGAGATCGCGTGGGACGCCGGCGTCGACGTCGGACGCGAGCGGCGGCGTGTCCTTGAGGATCGACGAGAGGAGCAGTGCGCTCGTGTCGCCCTTGAACGGCCGCTGCCCGGTCGTCATCTCGTAGAGGATCACGCCGAGCGAGAAGATATCGCTGCGATGATCGAGCGGCTTGCCCTGCACCTGCTCCGGCGACATGTACGGCAGCGTGCCGACGACGAGCCCGGGATCGGTGATCGGCTCGGTGGTGAGGGCGGTGGCATCGGAGTCGGCCGGCTGCGGCTGCAGCAGCTTCGCGAGACCGAAGTCGAGCACCTTGACGCGATCGTCGGGCGTCACCATCACATTGGACGGCTTCAGATCGCGATGGACGATCCCGCGGGCGTGCGCTGCGCTGATCGCGTCACCGAGCGCGATGGCGATCGGCAGTGTGCGGCCGAGCGGCATTCCGGCGCGCGGAATCAGCTTCGAGAGCGGCAGGCCGTCGATCAATTCCATCGTGACGAACGGGACGTCGCCGGCCTGCTCGACCGAGTGGATGGTGACGATGTTCGGGTGATTGAGCGCGGCGGCGGCGCGGGCTTCCTGCTCGAAGCGCCTGAGGCGAGCCAGGTCGGCGCTGATGGCGGCCGGCAGTACCTTGATGGCGACGTCGCGTCCCAGCCGCGGATCGCGGGCGCGATACACTTCGCCCATCCCGCCGGCGCCGATCAGCGCGACGATCTCGTACACGCCGAGGTGCGTCCCGGGAGCGAGAGGCAAGCTGATGGATTATAGGCGCTGGCCGTAAAGGAGACGGATAGGCCAACCCAAGAATGTGACTTCCGACTACCGACTACCGACTACTGACTACCGACTTTACGGTGGCCCATACACCAGCCACGGTCTGCTCAGGTAATCGGTCATCGTCAGCGTAATCAGAATGCCAAACCAGAACAGGCCGCCGACGACGACCGCCCACGTCAGCCGCGTGCTGTAGCGCACGTGCATGAAGAACAGCACGACGAGGGTGGCTTTGAAGACGGCGATCGCCAGCGCCACGATCGTGTTCATCGGACCGAGGTCGAACACCGCGACCTGCCACGTGAGATACGTACAGACGGCGAGGATCAGAAAAATCGTGTAGTAGACGCGCGGCGCGACGATGTGCTCACTCATGACGATCGCGAATCTCCACCACCGCGGACATAGTCAGTGCAGGTGCCGCCCGACCAGGTAGAGCAGCGGGAACAGAAAAATCCAGACGATATCGACGAAATGCCAGTACAGCCCGCTGATCTCGATCGGGCTGTTGTACTCGGCCGTGATTGCTCCGCTCCACGTCAACCCCACCATCACCGTCATGATGCCGAGCCCGATGATCATGTGCAGCGCGTGGAGCCCGGTCATCAGGAAATACAACGAAAAGAAAATCTGCGCGTGCTGCGCGTACTGCGGCTCGCTGAAAGCGAAGCCGGCACCCGGAATGTGGTGCTCGAGGTACTCCTTGTAGTACTCGAAGGCTTTGATGCCGAGAAAAACGGTGCCGAGCGCCATCGTCAGCGCGAGGAAGATCAGCACCACGCGCCGCTGGCCGAGCTGCGCCGCACGCACCGCCAGGGCCATCGTCAGGCTGCTCGTAATCAGGACGAACGTATTCGTCGTGCCGGCCCACACCACCAGCTCGCGGCTCGACGCGGCGAACTCCCTCGGATACAGGCTGCGGTAGACCGTATAGACGAGGAACAGGCCGCCGAAAAAGAGGACCTCGGTGACGAGGAACGTCCACATCCCGAGCGTCGCCGCTTCTTTCTGCTGCTCGAGATCGTCGAACTGATGCGCGAGCGCCGCGCTGTGGTGAACGGCCTCAGGCAACTTCGGCCTCCGCCTGCAACGGGTACGAGTACGGCGGCTCGGTGACGACCGGCGTCTGCGCGAAATTCTCGGTCGGCGGCGGCGACGTGGTGGTCCACTCGAGGCCGGTGGCGCCCCACGGATTGGATCCGGCCAGCCGGCCGTAGCGAAGCGACCACATCAGGTAGGCCATCGGAATCAGATAGCCGACGCCGAGGATCGAGGCGCCGGCCGACGACAGCACATTCAGCACCTGAAAATCCGGCGGATAGGCGTGATAGCGCCGCGGCATGCCGAGATAGCCGAGCACGAACTGCGGGAAGAAGGTGAGATTGAAGCCGATGAAGATGATGCCGGCGCTCAGCTTGGCGAGGCCGTCGTTGTACAGCCGTCCGCTGATCTTCGGCCACCAGAAATGGAGGCCGCCGAGGTACCCCATGATCGTCCCGCCAACCATGATGTAGTGGAAATGCGCGATGACGAAGTAGGTGTCGGTCACGTGCACGTCGATGGCGATTGCCGCGAGGAAGAGTCCGGTCAGCCCGCCGATCGTGAACAGCCCGATGAATCCGTAGGCATACAGCATCGGCGTGGCCCACGACACTGAGCCCCTGTACATCGTGGCCGTCCAGTTGAAGACCTTTACCGCCGACGGAATCGCGACCGCGAAGCTGAGAATGGAAAAGATCATCGCCGAGTAAACGGACTCGCCGGCGACGAACATGTGGTGACCCCACACCAGGAACCCGAGCACCGCGATCGCGAGGCTGGCGAAGGCGACGAACGTGTAGCCGAACACCGACTTGCGGCATCCCGCCGCCACCAGCTCGCTGACGACGCCCATCGACGGCAGCACCATGATGTAGACCGCCGGGTGCGAGTAGAACCAGAACAGGTGCTGGAACAGCACCGGATCCCCGCCGCGCGCCGGATCGAAGAACCCGAAGTGAAAGACCCGCTCGGCAGCGACCAGGAGGAGCGTGATCGCAATCACCGGCGTCCCGAGCACGTTGATCAGGCTGGTCGCGTACATCGACCAGAGGAAGAGCGGCATCCGGAACCACGTCATCCCGGGCGCGCGCATGCGATGAATGGTGACGATGAAGTTCAGCCCGGTCAGGATCGACGAGAATCCCGTGATGAAGACGCCAAGCGCCGTTGGCACGACGTTCGTCGTGGACGCGACCGTGCTGAACGGCGTGTAAAACGTCCAGCCGGTATCGACGCCGCCGGCGATCATCGCGTAGAGCGTGAACAGCCCGCCGAGCATGTAGATGTACCAGCTCGCCAGGTTCAGCTTCGGAAAGGCGAGATCCTTCGCGCCGATCATCAGCGGAACGAGGAAGTTGCCGAGCGTCGCCGGTATCGACGGGATCAGGAAAAAGAACACCATGACCACGCCGTGCATCGTGAAGAGCTTGTTGTAGGTCTCGTCCGAGACGAGATCCCCGGCCGGCGTCGCGAGCTCGAGGCGCATGACGACGGCGAACGCGCCGCCGACGAAGAAGAAGAACGTCACCGCGGCGAGATACAGGAGCGCGATGCGTTTGTGATCGCGCGTCAGCAGCCACGAACGGATCCCATACCCGTCGTTGAGGTAGTGGTGCGGAGGAAGAAGAAGAGTTCTGGCCATGCCCTTTTTACTTCTTACTTTTTGCTTTTATCTTTGACCGGCGTCGCCTCGCCGGCCGCCGGACCGGACGGCGTCGGCCGCGCCGGTTCGACCTGCGGCTGCGTGCCGAGTGATTTCACGTATTCGATCAGCGCCAGCAGCTGCTCTTCCGAGACGAGACCCTGAAAGGCCGGCATGATCGGTTGAAAGCCGGCCGTGATCTTCGCCCCTGGGTTCAGGATCGATTCCCGGATGTACGCCTCGTCCGCAACGACGGTCTCGCCGTTCTGCAGCGTTACGGTTTTGCCGAACAGTCCTTGCAGCACCGGGCCGCGGCCCTGCGCGTCGCCGCGGTGGCAGGTGATACACGCCAGATCCTGAAAGAGCTTCTCGCCCGACGAGGCGAGCGATCCTTCAGGCGCTCCGCCGCTCAGCCAGGTCTGGTACTCGGTCGGATCCATGACCACGACTTCGCCGATCATCTTCGAATGCTGCGTGCCGCAGTACTCGGCGCAGAACAGCTGATACCGGCCCGGCCGCGTCGGATGAAACCACAACGACACGTACCGGCCGGGCAGCACGTCGGCTTTCATCCGGAACGCCGGCACGAAAAAGTCGTGAATCACGTCTTCCGACGTCGTAATCAGCTTGACGTTGCGGCCGACCGGCACGTGCAGTTCGTTGATCTCGCGCTGCCCATCGAGGTGCTGGAACTTCCACATCCATTGCTTGCCGACGACGTAGATGTTGAGTGTGTCTTCGGGCGGAGTTGCCATCGCGAAGTAGACCGACGCACCCCAGACGAAAATGCCCATCGTGATGATGAAGGGCACGACCGTCCACGTCACTTCCAGCGCCGTGCCGCCATGGATCCGGTCGCCGACGCTGTCCGGAGCGCGCCGGCGGTACTTGACCGCGAAGTAGACGATCAGGCCGGCGATCAGCAGCGCAAAGAACGCGGACAGCGCGAGCAGGAAGAAATACAGGGCGTCCACTCGCCCCGCCATCGTCGATGCGCGTTCCGGAAACAGGGGAGGCATGCTAGCGCGACATCGACGATTGATGACTGACGCTCGATCGACGATTGCCGGGTTGTCGTTCCCGGCGGACCATCACGGTGATGAACGCGCCGAGCATGAGAACCGTGGCAGCGGCGGCGATGCGGACCGCGCGCATGATCGCGAAACCATAGCGTCCCGTTTCCGGGTCGTAGTGGTAGCAGTAGAGCAGAACCTGCGCGGCCGGCGACCCGATTGTCCCCGCGGAGGCATCCATGAGCGCGAATCGGAGATCGCGCGGCCAGTACTCGATCCCGAAGAGATAGCGCGACAGGCGGCCGTCGGCGGTCAGGACGGTGAGCCCGGTCGGGTGCGCGAACTGCTTGAGGCCGTCGTCCCACACATACCGGAAGCCGACGGCCTTCGTCAGCCGGTCGATCGACGGCTGCGCGCCGGTAAGAAAATGCCAGCCCGTCGCCGCCGCCGGCCGTTTGTAGCGCTCGAGATAGGTCGCCTTTTTCGCCGCGGCAAGCGGCGGCTTCTCGCGCGCGTCGAAGCTGACGGTGACGATTTCGAAATCCTTGCCCGGGTCGAGCGACAGCACGCCCAGCGTGCTAGTCAGGCTGTTGAGGACCTGCGTGCAGAGCATCGGACAGTCGTAGTAGACGAGCGCGAGAATGACCGGGCGGGCGCCGAAGTAGTCGCCAATCCGCACGGGCCGGCCGCTTTCGTCGACGAATGGAATGTCGAGCGGGATGCGTTCGTTGAGGTGCTGGTCGAAGCCCACTTCGCGGAGGGCTTTCGGGACGACGGACGAGGGAGTTCCGGGATCGCGGCGATAGCTCGATGCGGGCGCGCTGGTCATCTGCGCGAGCGCGGACGACGCTGAGAGGGCACACACCGCAGAGACGGCACACGCTCCGATGAGAGTCCGGGCGAAACCTGTCTGCGCTCTGCGCATTCTCTGCGTTCTCGGAGTCACCTTTTCTCCTCCGGCCTGGCCGGCAATCCCCGCTGGATCGTCAGCTTCATCGCCTCGCCGATCGGTATCCGTACTGCGCCGGTTGCTTTGTCCGCCCATCCGTAGGTATTCAGAATGTCGTCCTCCTGCCGCCGAAAGTCGCGAAGGTCTTCGCGCGGCGTGCGCCACGTCGGCGGCGAAGGCTGCAGCCGCGGCGCCGGCGGCACCCGGCGCTCCTGCGTTGCAGCGAGCGGGTATTCGAGCGGGCCGCGCTGGGCATGCTGGTCGGCGAGCAGCCGGAACATGATCCACACGGCGAAATGAATGAACGCCGCAGCAATCAGGAGAGCGATTCCGAAAAGCATGATGCCGCGGACGTTGGCATCCGTCGTCTCGTGATGAACCTCGGGGTTGTCGACGTTGACCCGCCGCTCGGCCATCGTCAGTGCACCGTACCCGGGCGCTCGGCACGCTCGAGAATGCGGCCGAGTGCCTCGTCGAATTCAGGATCGTGAACAGGAAGAATCGCGCGGCCGCGGAGCTGCCAGACGAAGCAGCCGACCCACAACGCGAACAATGCCACCGGCAGCACGATGTCGAGCCAGCTCACCGACACGCCGTCGACGTGAAACCGCGGCGCGATCAGCCAGAACAAATCGACGACGCGCATCACCAGGATGCCGGTCACCAGCATCAGCATCGTCTGCGGCCCGCGTTTGACCCTTCGCGACAGAAGAAGGCAGAACGGCACCGCGAAATGGAAGAGGATGAGCATGAGTCCGATCAACCGCCAGCCCGTCTGCAGCCGGTTGACGAACCACGAGATCTCTCCCGGTAAGTTGCCGGCCCAGATGATCAGGTACTGCGAGAACGCGAAGTAGGCCCAGAGCATCACGAATGCCAGCAGCAGATTGCCCAGATCGTGAAAGTGCGCGGCGACGACGATGCGATCGAGCGGCGGACGGCGGGCCAGCCACGCCAGCGCGGCGATCAGGAACGCCAGCGCGCCCAGGCCCTGTCCGCCCATGATCAGGACGCCGTACATCGTCGAGTACCAGCGCGGATCGAGCGACATCAGCCAGTCGAACGACGCGAAGGTGATAGTGAGACCGTAGGCCACCAGACCGCCGGCGCTCAGGAGCTGCATGCGGCGGGCAAGTGCCGGATCGCCGGTCTCGTCCTGCTCGAGCGACCACGCGTTGAGAAAATAGGTGAGCGCATTCCATGTCGCGAAGTAAATCGCTGTCCGAATGATGAAGAACGGCGTGTTCAGGTAGAGATGCTTGTAGTGGATCGCCTCGTCGTGCGCGGCGAGCGCTGCATCGGTCCACGGATACAGCCGCCGCATGCCGAACAGAATCGGCAGAAACAGCAGTGTCAGGACCGGCAGCGTCCGGGTCGCCGCCCCAATCGGGCGGCGAATGACGACGCCCCACGCGCCGCCCGACAGCTGATGCACCATGCCGAGCGCCAGCGACCCGAGCGCGATGCCGAGGACGAGCATGTAGGCCATCAGGTACGACTGCAGGAACTGCGTGACGTTCACAAACAGACCGATGGCGGCAATCGCGAGCAGCACACCGCCGGCCGTAAAGAGCTGGCGTTGTCTGTCGGCGAGCTCCGGAATCGCGCGATCGGCCGTTTCGCGAATCGTCGGCATCGTTACCTCAGGTTGCCGCGCTGCGCCGCCGGCACGTCCTCCATCGTGGCGTTCTCGCTCAACTGAAGCGCCCGGATGTAGGCTGCGACCGCCCAGCGGTCGCGGACGCTGAGTTGCGCCGCGTAGTCGGGCATCGCGCCGAATCCGTTCGTCATCACGTCGAAGAAATGCCCGACCGGCGCCGCGCGCAGGCGGTCCTGGTGATAGCTCGGCGGCTTCCTGTATCCGCGCTGGACGATCATCCCGTCGCCCCGCCCGGTGCGTCCGTGGCACGGCGAGCAGTAGATGTTGAAGCGCTCCTGCCCACGCGCCATGACGTTCTCGTCAATCGGAAATGGAAACACCGTCGCGTCGGCGCCGTTGACCTTGCCGGTGTCAAGCAGCGGATCGTCGTGCAGCTGGCCGCGTGCCACGGTGCCCGCAACGAGCGGCCGCGCCGATCGCTGATCCGCGAAGAAGGTCGCTTCGCGCAGCGGGATGTACTTCGGCTGATTGTGCATATCCTGACGACACGCCACAGAGACACCGAGGACACAGGCAAGTGATATCGGGAACAGAGCCACGGAGACACGGATCCTCGCTTTTGTTTTTGAAAAAAGGTCTCTGTGTCTCTGTGTCTCTGTGGCCAAAGTTCTCTGTGCCTCAGTGGCTCCGTGGCAACTCCTACTCGGCAACTGTCGTCACCTCTCTCGGCTCGAGCGTCTCGAGGAAACGCCGCGTCCGCTCGACGTCGAACTTCGGATCGCGCGCTTCGATGCACAGGAAAAAACGATTGCGGCTGGCGAGCGCAAATCGCGGGACGTTGAATACCGGGTGATACGGCATCGGCAGGCCGTTCAATGCCACCATGCCGAGCACCGCCGACAGCGCGGCGGCGAGAATCGTGCACTCGAACGTCACCGGAATGTACGCCGGCCAGCTGTGGTACGGACGGCCGCCGACGTTGATCGGGTACGCGATCGCCTGCGTCCAGTACTGCAGCGCGTAGCCTCCGAGGCCGCCGAACAACCCGCCAATCAGGACGATCAGCGGCAGCCGCGTGTGATGCCCGCCGAGCGCTTCATGCAGCTCCTCGATCGGAAACGGCGAGTAGGCGTCCATGCGCCGATACCCCTCGCGATACGCGTGTGTCGTCGCAGCCACCAGCGCGTTCGGATCGTCGAATTCGGCGAGCAGGCCGTAAATGGCGGTCGGCTTGGCCATCAGATCACTCGCAGATCCTCATCGACCTTCGCCTCCGGCAGAATCGTCCGCATCTCGAAGATCGAGATCATCGGCAGGAATCGCAGGAAGAGGAACAGCAGCGTGAGGAACAGTCCAATCGTGCCCACGAACGTCGACCAATCCCAGAACGTCGGCAGATACCGGCCCCACGCCGACGGCAGGAAATCGCGGTGCAGGCTGGTGACGACGATGACGAAGCGCTCCAGCCACATGCCGGTGTTGACGATGAGGGCGACGATGAACAGCAGCGCCGGCCGCGAACGGACGCGGCGGAACCAGAGCGTTTGCGGCAGCACGACGTTGCAGAGAATGAGCGACCAGTAAATCGGCGCGTAGGCACCCGTTGCCCGGTTGAAGGGGACGTAGCGCTCGAACTGGTCCGCGCTGTACCACGCGATGAACGCCTCCGTCATGTAGCCGTAGGCCACGATCAGCCCGGTGACCAGCATCACCTTGGCCATGTTCTGCAGATGGCGGATGGTGATGAAGTCTTCGAGCCCGTAGACCGCGCGGATCGGAATCGCCAGCGTCAGCACCATCGCGAAGCCGGAATAGATCGCGCCGGCCACGAAGTACGGCGGGAAGATCGTCGTGTGCCATCCGGGCAGGATGGCGATCGCGAAATCGAAGCTGACGACGGTGTGCACGGAGACGACCAGCGGCGTTGCCAGCCCGGCGAGCAGCAGGTACGCGGTCTCGTAGCGATGCCAGTGACGCGCCGACCCGCGCCATCCCATCGACAGCATCCCGTAGACGACGCGGCCGACACGCGACTGCGACCGGTCGCGCAGCGTCGCCAGATCGGGCACCAGGCCGATGTACCAGAACAGGAACGACACCGTTGCGTAGGTCGACACCGCGAACACGTCCCAGATCAGCGGGCTTCTGAACTGCGGCCAGACCCCCATCGTGTTCGGGTAGGGGAACAACCAGTAAATCGCCAGCCACGGCCGGCCGGTATGGATCAGCGGGAAGATGGCCGCACATGCGACCGCGAACAGCGTCATCGCCTCGGCAAACCGGTTGATCGACGTGCGCCACGTCTGCTTCAGCAGCAGCAGGATCGCCGAGATCAGCGTTCCAGCATGGCCGATTCCAATCCACCACACGAAATTGACGATCGCGAATCCCCAGCCGACGGGAATGTTGATGCCCCAGATTCCGGTCCCCTTCACCACCAGGTAGGTGATCGACACCATCAGCAGGTTGAAGAGCAGGAATGAGAACGCGAAGCCGATCCACCAGCCGACCGGCGCCCGCCGCGCCAGCACGATCGAGCTGATTTTGTCGGTGACCGATCCGAACGTGTGACCCGGCGCGATGATCGGCGGCCGCCCCGTCCCGACGACGGCGCGGCCCGGATCTTCGATTGGCATCAGACTGTCGGCCACTTCAGTCTCCAAGCTCCGGATTCACGTTTCGGACGGCGCCGAGATAGGTGGTCCGCGGGCGGGTGTTCAACTCGCCGAGCAGCGCGTAATTGCGCACCTCGCTCTGCAGCTTGGCGACGCGGCTCCCCGGATCGTTGAGATCGCCGAACACGATCGCGTCGGCCGGACAGGCCTGCTGGCACGCGGTCTGGATCTCGCCGTCGCGGATACGCCGGTCCTCCTTTTCCGATTCGATCCGTGCGCGGTTGATCCGTTGCACGCAGTAGGTGCATTTCTCCATCACGCCGCGGCTGCGGACGGTGACGTCGGGATTGCGTCCAAGCTTCAGGCTCGGCGTGTTCCAGTCCTGATAAAGGAAGAAATTGAAGCGGCGAACTTTGTAAGGACAGTTGTTCTGGCAGTATCGGGTGCCGACGCAGCGGTTGTAGACCATGTCGTTGAGGCCTTCGTGGCTGTGAACCGTCGCGGCAACCGGACAGACGACCTCGCACGGTGCGTTCTCGCACTGCATGCACGGCACCGGCTGGAAATACGTTTCCGCGTTCTCCAGCGGACCGCGGTAGTAGGTGTCGAGCCGAATCCAGTGCATCTCGCGTCCACGCAACACTTCCGTCTTGCCGACGACCGGAATGTTGTTCTCGGCGTGGCAGCCGATGACGCACGCGTTGCAGCCGACGCACGCGTTGATGTCGATCGCCATCCCCCACTTGTAGCCTTCGTACTTCCAGTCGGGGTAGAGCGTGAACGTCCGCGGCGGCGCCGGTTCGCCGCCCTGGCCTTCGTGGACCGATTTCGGATCGCGGCGGAACTCCTCGAGCGCCACCGCGTGGATCTGGCCGCGGCCCTCGGTCATGTGGTGATACTGCGTGCAGGCGAGCGACGTCGTCGTACCGGTGCTCACGACCTGGAGACCGCTGCCGAACCAGGGCGCATCGGACGTCCGGATCGTGTTGGCGTCGAAGCCGGCGCCGTTGCCGACGCGCCCGGCGCGCGATCGGCCGTAGCCAAGATGGACGACGGCACAATCGTCGGGCACGCCGACGACTGCGAAGAGCCCGCCTCGTACCGACCGGCCGCGATACCGCAGCTCGACGACGTCGGCGAGGATCTGCCCGTGCTCGCCGCCGGTGAACGCCGGCTCGGCCTCGGCCTTGAGGCGCGCCGCAGTCGCGGGGCTGACGAGCACGGCGTTGTCCCAGGTGAGCTTCGTGATCGGCTTCGGCAACTCCTGCAGCCACCCGTTGTTCGCGAAGCGGCCGTCGAGCACGCAGGGATCGTTGCGGAAGACGACGTCGAGACCGGCGGCGTTTGGCGTTTCCGTCGCCGGCGGCGATGACAAGCGACGCGGCGTCGGGATATTTCGCGGCGCGAACGCCGTATTGGGAATCACGCCGTCGTGCAGCCAGTGCGCCCACGCCGATTCGAAGTCGGCGTCAGGCACGACCCGCTGTGTCTTCCAGAAATTGCGCACGATGTCGTACGAAGACTGCTCCGGCCGGTCGCTCATCGCGGCGAACAGTTCGTGGGCCGTCTTTCCGCCGTAGAGCGGCGCAATCAGCGGCTGCACGATTGACGCCGTGCCGTCGTGACCGCGGGCGTCGCTCCACGATTCGAGGAAGTGCGCCTGCGGGATCTGCCAGTGACACAGCGCCGACGTCTCGTCGTCGTGAAGACTGAGATGAACGCGCTGCGCCACCTTGCCCATCGCCGTCCCGAACGCGAGATCGGCCGGTGCCGTATAAACCGGGTTGCCGCCGACGATCACGAGCAGCTCGACCTTGCCGGCGTTCATCTCGCCGACGAGGTCTCGCAGCGACTGCATCTGATCGATCGGCTCCGCTTCGACCGGCGCGGTGTAGACAACGGTCGCTCCGACATTGCCGAGGGTCTGATTGATCGAGTGCGCGAGCGCATGCACCGCGCCTGGCTGTCCGTCGCCGGCGACGACGAGGCTGGAGCCGCGATGCGCGAGCAGATCCTTTGCGACCGCATCGGCGAATGTGGCACTCGCAGGGCTGATGCCGGGCGTCGTTTGCGAACCGGCCGAACCGCTGACCGCAGCGGCGATCCGGCGCACCAGCGGGTCGATCGCGGTCGGCTTCAAGGCCAGCCGATGATCGGCGCGCGCCCCGGTGGACGAGGGCATGCTCTCGATCGCGTAGAGGCGATTCATCCGATCGCCGTTCTCGGGGCGGCGGCGCGACGCGAATTCGCGGGCGTAGCGCAGCGTCCCCGGACCGCAGTTGAGGAAGTCGGCGTCGATCGAGAGAATCACGTCGGCGCGATCGAAGCGGTACTGGGCGTCCACGTACGTGCCGAAGGCGAGCTTCGAGCCGGCGCGCGCGTTCTCGCGGCTGGCGGGATCCCACTGGTGCCATGTTGCTGACGGGAACCGGGCGAGCAGGTCGCGGAGTTGCGCCGCCAGCGTCGGCGAGTTGATCGACTCGGTGAGGATGTGCAGACCGGCGCCCTTCGACGACTGCTGCGCCGTCAGCGCCCCGCGAATCGACCCGAGGAAAGCCGACCACGGACGAATCTCGCCGACGTAGGTGATCGTCTGCGATCGATCGGGATCGTAGAGGTCGAGGACGGCGGCCTGCATGTAGACGTCGCTCGCACCGAGGCTGCTCGGATGCAGCGGGTTGCCCTCGATCTTGGTGGGCCGTCCTTCATGGCTCTCGACCAGGAGGCCGGTGGCGACGCCGCCGAGCGCCATCGCGGTCGCATAGAAGAGCGGCTTGCCGAGCACGAGCCCCTCCGGCTGACGCACGTAGGGGAGGATCTTTTCCGGCGGCTGACGTGTGCAGGCGGTGACGCCGGCGAGCGCGATCGACGCGCCCATCAACTTCAGGAACGTCCGCCGCGCCACCGGATCGGTGATCGCCTCGATCTGCGATGGAAACTCGTTCGCAATCCGATCGCCGAATGCCGGGTCGCTTGCGAACTCGTCGAGCGTCCGCCAGAAGTTCGTGTTCATCGGTGACACGTCGAGCAGCTGGTGAGCCTCTGAATCTGATATTCGTCGACCAGCCGGCGTCCCAGCTCGAGCTGATTCGACGGCGCCACGTAGTCGACGCTGAACACCTGATCGCGCGGCCGGACGTACCGCTCCGGATAGCGATGGCAGTTGACGCACCATTCCATCTGCAGCGATTGCTCCTGCCACATCAGCGGCATGCGGTCGACCTGTCCGTGACAGGTGGTGCAGCCGATGCCTTTATGAATGTGGATGCTGTGGTTGAAGTAGACGAAGTCGGGCAGATCGTGGACGCGAATCCACTCGATCGACCGATCGGTGCGGAAGCTCTGGCGCACCGGCTCGAGAAACGGGCTGTTCGAGAAAATCTGCGAGTGGCAGTTCATGCAGGTCTTGGTCGGAGGAATGCCGGCAAAGGCCGAGTCCTCGACCGAGGTGTGGCAGTAGCGGCAATCGATGCCGTTACCGGCGACGTGGCGTTCGTGGCTGAATTGGATCGGCTGTTCGCGCGGCACGCGGGCTTCGGTGACCCACGGCGAGCGATTCACCTCGTCGAAGACGCCAAGGAGGGCAGCGACGAAAAATACGGCGCCGAAAATACTGACGCGGGAGATCGTGTTGGCGCTGCGGTGGAAGATCTGCGGCATCGTCGAACCGAGAGCGGAGCGCGTCGGGAGGGCGACTCGCGGGGACGCGGGCCGATCGGCGAACTTTCTTTGAGCTTACTTCGGTTCGGCGGCGGGCGCGACACCGATTCTGTGAAATCTTTCACTTACTGCGTCGATCCCTTGGGCCGGTCGCCTTCGCCGGGCGGTTTCTCAGCCACATACGGCCGCCCGGTCACGTACTTTTCAAACCATTCCAGCTCGACGTTGGCCTTGGTGAGGAGATGCCTGAGGCCCAGCCACACATGCAGCTCGCCGGCGCCGATGTAGAGCCGAGTCGCGACGCCGTTGGCCTTCAGCGCTCGAAACATCTCAGTCGACTGCTCTTTCGGCACCTGCGGGTCGTCTGCGCCGACGAAGAAGAGCGTCGGCGTCTTCACCTGAGCCACATACTTCAGCGGCGACTCCTCCCAGTAGACGTCGGTCGGTGCATTCTTCTGATACGGCGTTCCACCGAACCACAGCGCCCGTTCGGCGCGGGTCGAGCTTTGCGCAAACAGCGGGATCCAGTCCGCCGCGCCGGCGCCGGACGAGGCGGCCTTGAAACGATCCGTAAAGGTAATCAGTTTGTTTGTCAGATGGCCGCCCGCGCTCCAGCCCATGATGGCAACCCGATCGGGATCGACGAGCCCCTGCTTGGCCAGCGCATCGACGCCGGCGACGACGTCGAGATGCATGTTCCTGAAATACTTCCCGATCACATCGCGCATGAACGCGCTGCCGTAACCGATGCTGCCGCGGTAATTCGGCCGCAGGACAACGTAGCCCCTGGCCGCGAACACCGGCACGTAGTTCTGGATGAAACCGGAACCATAACCGAACTTGTCCGAATCGCGCGGTCCGCCGTGGATCTGGACGACGAGCGGATAGCGTTTGCCGCTCTCATAACCGACCGGATAAAAGACGACGCCTTCGATCGTCGTTCCATCGGGGGCGTTCCATTCCACCTTGTCCTGCCGCGGCAGGTCGAAGTCGTCGGCGAGCGAGTCGTACACGCCGGTGACGCGCGTCGGTGTCCCGCCGGCGACCGGCAGCGTCCAGGCGTCGCCCAGCCGATCGGGTTCGTCGAGCTGAAACGCCATGCGGCCGGCGGCGGGGACGAGACTCCAGAACTGGACCGAGTGTTTGCCGTTCGTCAGCGCCTTGAAACGGCCGGACAGGCTCAACTCGAGGACCTCGCTGTGCACGCCCATGTTGGCGACCGCGAGAATCGATTTGCCATCGGGGGCCCACGAGGCGCGCTCGACGTACGCGGTCAGGTCGGGCGCGACGATCCGCGGCGTGCCACCGGAGGCGGGAACCACGAACACGGTGCTGGTGTAATACGGCTCCAACCGATCGTTTGCCTCGGCGACGAACAGCAGTTGCGAATTGTCAGGCGACAGCTCGACATCGGTTTCTTCGACTGCGTTGTGCGTGACGATGCGGGCGTTCTTGCCATCCGCGTCCATCACCCACACTTCGGCGCGCACGGTATCGGCGGCGAGGGGCGTCGGCGCGCGGACCATCACGATCCTGGTGCCGTCGCGCGAGACGCGGTAGAGCAGGACGGACGACTCCCCTTCAGTCAGGGGATCTTCCGCGCCGGTGGACACGATCGCTTTCCACAGATGACGCTGCTTCAGGTTTTCTTCGAACGGCGCCAGGTCGTCGCCGACGCGATCGCGTGCCTGTTCGTCCGCCGTTCTCGCGTCGGTCGCGATGAAATAAATCGTGGCGCCGTCGGGCGACCAGGTGGCCGACGAGACGCTGCTGGCATGATGGGTGAGCTGACGCGCCTCGCCGCCGTCGCTCGGGAGCAGATGGATCTGACCGGCGCGGATGAACAGGATGGTCCGCCCGTCCGGCGACCAGCGGGCGCCGGCTTCCGCGCCGTCGCCGAACGTCATCTGCATCGGCGCGCCGCTGCCGATTTCCTGTTTCCAGATGTGTGGAATCTGACGGTTGGCTTTCCAGTCGGCGCGACTGAGCATGTAGGTGACTGAGCGGCCATCCGGCGCCAGCTGCACGTCGAGAATGCGGGGGACCTGCACCACGTCGACCAGGCTCATCGGCCGGCGCGCCTGCCCGGACCCGGCCGATATCGCGACGCCGCCGAGAGGCGTATATATAAGGATGATGATGCCGAGCCAGGCCGCGAATACGGCGCACGGCCGCAGTCGTGTCATGGGATGAATGGGGAGCCGGCACAGTATAGCGCGGATAATATCGGACGCCGCGAACGAGGTTCACCGATGACTTGCTTCACGATGCGTCGAGCTGCGCTGGCGCTCCTGCTCGTCGTCGGCGTGTCCGCACTCGGACAGGCGGCGGAATATCCGGCGCCGGTCGAAGGCGACTTCGTCGTTCGCGACTTCGCGTTCGCGACCGGCGAGCGATTGCCGGAGCTGCGCCTCCACTACCGCACGATCGGCACGCCGCGCCGCGACGCCTCGGGCATCGTTCGCAACGCCGTTCTGATCCTGCACGGTACCGGCGGGAGCGGCGCAGGCTTTCTGTCGCAGACCTTCGCCGGTCAGCTGTTCGGCGCCGGCCAGATCCTCGATGCGACGCGATATTTCATCGTGCTGCCGGACGGGATCGGTCACGGCCGGTCGAGCAAGCCGAGCGACGGACTGCACGCGCGGTTTCCCCATTACACCTATGACGACATGGTGCGCGCGCAGCACCAGTTGCTGATCGATGGCCTCAGGATCGACCACCTCCGGCTCGTGCTCGGCACATCGATGGGCGCGATGCATGCGTGGGTGTGGGGCGAGATGTATCCGGACTTCGCCGACGGCCTCGTCCCGCTCGCCAGTGCGCCGACGCAAATCGCCGGCCGCAATCGGGTGATGCGCAAGATGATCATGGACAGCATCCGTCTCGACCCGGCCTGGAAGAATGGCGAGTACACGGATCAGCCGCGCGAGGGACTGATCGGCGCGCTCAATCTTCTGTTGATGATGACGAGCAGTCCGCAGCAATGGCACAAGCAGGCAGGCACGCGCGACGCTGCCGACGAGTGGTACGAAAAGCAGATCGCCTCGCGGCTGGCCGCCACCGACGCGAACGACATGCTCTACCAGTTCGACGCGTCGCGCGAATACGATCCGTCACCGAATCTCGAAAAGATCACGGCGCCGGTCCTGGCGATCAATTCGGCGGACGACGTGGTGAATCCGCCGGAGCTGGGCCTGATGGAGAAGCTGATGCCGCGGGTCAAGCGAGGAAAGTACATCCTGATTCCGACCGGTCCCGAGACGCGCGGCCACGGCACGCACTCGATTCCGGCGATCTGGGGCCGCTATCTCCAGGAATTTCTCGAGACGCTGGTGCAGACGTCATGACGGCGGCCGGACAATCGCCGTTCGCGGGCTCCGTGCCGGCGGTGTATCACGCGCGCCTCGGGCCGCTGTTCTTCGTCCCGTACGCCCGCGATCTCGCATCGCGGGTGAGCGGCAGCCCGAATTGCGCCGTGCTCGAACTCGCATGCGGCACCGGAATTCTCACCGAGGAGCTGCTGCGCCGAATCGACAAAAGCTGCGCGCTCACCGCGACGGACCTCAACGATGCGATGATCGACGTCGCCCGGGCGCGTATCGGCTCCGGGCGCGTTCGCTGGCAGCCGGCCGACGCGCTGGCGCTCCCCTTCGCCGATGCCTCATTCGACGTTGTCGCCTGCCAGTTCGGCATCATGTTCTTTCCGGACAAGATTGCCGCCGCGCGCGAAGTCCGGCGCGTGCTGCGCCCAGCCGGTCGATTCCTGTTCAACGTGTGGGGAACGATCGACGAGAATCCGATCGCGCGGGTGACGTTCGATGCCGTCGCCCCGTTTTTTCCGACCGGCGCGCCCTCGTTTTATAAGGTGCCATTCGGATACAACGACCGCGAACAAATCGCCGCCGACCTGCGCGCCGCCGGATTCGACGAGATCGCGGTCGACACGCTCGACCTCACCGGTTCGGCGGCGTCGGCCGAGCACGCGGCGATCGGGCTCGTCCAGGGCAGTCCGCTCAGCCAGGCCGTCCGCGAACACGCGACGGCGCCCCTCGACGAGGTCACGCGAACCGTCGCCGCCGCGATCGCTCGGCGTTTCGGCGCCACCGACCTGCAGGTGGCGATGCGCGCTCATGTATTCGTCGCGCGCGCCTAGCGCTGCTCGAGGAGAGTAAGATCCGATTTTTCGGGAAGGTGTCATATGAAAAAGCTTGTCGGCGCCGCGATGGCAGTGGCGGCCGCGCTGCAGCTCCCGCTCGGCGCCCAGGAGCCCGCCCGTGCCGCATCTCAGATTGATTCGCTCAAGCGGCTGACGTTTCGCAACATCGGGCCGACGAATCAGGCCGGCCGCGTCTCGGTGATCGTCGGCATTCCCGGCGATCCGTTCACGATCTACGTGTCGGGCGCGAACGGCGGCATTTTCAAGACGACCAACGGCGGAACGACCTGGAAGCCGATCTTCGACGAGCAGGACGTGATCTCGATCGGCGCAATCGAGCTCGCGCCATCCAACCCGGACATCATCTACGTCGGCACCGGCGAGGAGAATCCGCGCAACAACGCGTCGTTCGGCAACGGCGTCTACCGCTCGAATGACGGCGGCGACACCTGGACGCACGTCGGCCTCGAGGATTCGGACCGGATCGCGCGGATTCGCATCGACGCGCGCAATCCCGACATCGCCTACGCCTGCGCCATGGGACACGAGTGGGGCCCCAGCGAGCAGCGCGGCGTCTTCAAGACCGTCGACGGCGGCAAGAACTGGAAGCGGCAGCTGTACGTCGACGCGCAGACCGGCTGTTCGGACATCGACGTCGATCCGGCGAACGCCGACATCATCTACGCCGGTATGTGGACCTATCGGCGCTGGGCGTGGCATCTCGAGAGCGGCGGCGGCGAGACCGCGCTCTACAAATCGACCGATGGCGGCGCGAACTGGAAGAAGCTCACCAACGGGATTCCGAAAATGCTCGATCGCATCGGCGTCGCCGTCGCGCGCAGCGAGCCCGACACCGTTTACATGATCAGCGAGACGCAGAATTACGACGGCGAGCTGTGGCGGTCGGACGACGCCGGGACGACCTGGCACACCGTGAGCAAGGATCCGAACATCAATTTCCGGCCGTTCTATTACGCCGACATCCGCGTCGACCCGAACGATCCGAATCGCGTCTACGCTTTGTCAGGCTCGCTCTACATGTCGGAAGACGGCGGCAGGAACTTCCGGACGATCGGCCGCGACGTCCACGGCGATCATCAGGCCCTGTGGATCGATCCGAAGAACTCGAAGCGGGTGCTGAGCGGGAGCGACGGCGGTTTTCAGGTCTCCTACGACGGCACCAGGAACTTCAACGTCCTGAACAGCGTGCCGTTCACGCAGTTCTACCACATCAACTACGACCTCGAGACGCCGTACCACGTGTGCGGGGGGTTGCAGGACAACGGTACCTGGTGCGGCACCGTCAACTCGCTCGCCACCGAAGGCATTCGCAAGAACGACTGGTTCGTCGTCGGCGGCGGCGACGGGTTCTTCGCCGTGCCCGATCTGAAAGAGCCGTGGCGCGTCTACACGGATCTGCAGGGCGGCGTGATCAGCGTCACCGACACGCGCACCGGCGCGGAGCGCGCGATCTCGCCCTACCCGAACCGGATCGGATCGGTCGGCGACGCGATGGAGAACCACAAGTACCGCTACAACTGGAACTCTCCGATCGCGCTCGGCCCGGACGGGCAGACCGTGTACTTCGGCGGCAACGTGCTGTTCAAGTCGACCAATCACGGCCAGTCATGGGATGTGATCAGCCCCGACCTCTCGACCAACGACAAGAGCAAGCAGAAGTCGTCGGGCGGACCGATCGTCGTCGACAACACGGCGGCGGAATTTCACTGCACGATCCTGGCGATCGCGCCTTCGCTGATCGATCCCGGCGTCATCTGGGTCGGCACCGACGACGGCAACGTGCAGGTGACGCGCGACGGCGGAAAATCGTGGACCAATGTGGTGAAGAACATCAGCGGATTGGCGCCGAATGCGTGGATTCCCGATCTCGAAGCGTCGCATTTCGACGCCGGCACCGCGTACGTGCCGGCCGATCATCACCAGGACAACGATTACGCCGCATACTTCTTCAAGACGACAGACTTCGGCAAAACGTGGACGCGGCTGAACCTGAATCTGCCGGCGGCGAAGACCGGCTGGGCGCACGTGATCCGCGAAGATCCGAAGAACCGAAACGTCCTCTACGCGGGAACCGAGCTTGGCTTGTGGGTGTCCTTCGATGGCGGCGGCCGCTGGTCGTCGCTGCGGCAGAACATGCCGCCGGTGCCGGTGCGCGACATCCGCATCCATCCGCGCGACAACGATCTGATCGTCGCGACGCACGGCCGCGGCCTTTACGTCATGGACGACATCACGCCGCTGCAGCGCGTCGATGATGCGATCAAGACCGATGCGACGCTGTTCGACATCAGGCCGGCGACACGCTGGACGATCTGGAACAAGGACGCGAACCTCGGTCAGGCGGTCTGGCGCGCGCCGAACCCGCCCAACGGAGCAATTCTCGATTACTACCTGAAGAACGCGGCAGATCAGGTCTCGATCACGATTGCGGACAAGTCGGGCAAGGCCATCCGGACGCTTCGCAACGCGCCGAACAACAGCGGTCTCAATCGCGCCGTCTGGGATCTTCGCTATGACGCTCCCGTGCAGGGTCCGACATTCGGCGGGCGCGGCGGTCGCGGCAATGCAGCGCCAGCAGCAGCGGCGTCGCCGGCCGGTCTCGAGGAAGAACCGGGCGCCGGACGTTTCGGCGGCGGCGGCGCCCCGTTCGTCGTTCCCGGCGAATACGTCGTCACGCTGCGCGCCGGCGGCAAAGAGCAGTCGAAGACGGTCAAGGTGGACGTCGATCCGCGCGCGCCGGCGTCTGCGGCGGATCTGCAGGCGCAGCTCGAAGCCGGGCTGACGCTGCGCGACATGGTGTCGCGCGTCAACACCACGGTCGAGCGCGCGAACAATCTGGTGCAGCAGCTCACCGCACTGCAGGACCGGCTGAAGAAAGCGCCGCCGCGGACCACGACGCCGACCAATCAGGGTCACGGCGGCGAGGGATCGCAGGCGGCACCGAACGAGCTGACGAGCGCGGTCAACGCCGCGCTGGAGACGACGAAGAAATTTCTCGAGGAAGATCTGACGCGTCCGTATCCGAATATGGGATATCGGCAATATCCGCGGCTGCGCGAGGAGATTCAGTCGCTCAGCGGATCGGTGACGCGCGCGATGGCGCGGCCGACCGATCCGGAGCTGCTCAGAATGAAGGAACTCCAGCAGGAGCTCGACGACGCGGTCGCGCGGTTGAACCGGATCCAGAGCGAGCAGGTGGCGAAGATCAATGAGATGATGAAGACAACTCCGTTCATCATCACCGAGCCGGTGAAATGAGCGGGCCGGCGGCGGGCCAGGAGGGGCGGGTGCGTCAGGCAGGGCAGGTCGCGTGAGCGACAGGAAGTACCGACAACGCGGCTATCAGGACGAGCCGCGCGAGCCGAGGCGCGAAGGGCCGGGCGAGAAAACGCCGCCGAAAGAGCGCGCGCCCGGCCGGCCGCTGCAGGATGCCGCCGGCCCGCGGACGCCGAACCTGATGGCGTCGCACGAGGTCTTCCGCTGCGCCCGCTGCGGGAACCGGCTGGCGCTGGCGGTCGAGCGCGACAGCCGGTGTCCCCGCTGCGGCGTCGATCTGCACGCCTGCATCCAGTGCGCGTCGTTCGACACGAGCGCGCGATTCGAGTGCACGCAGAATGCGCTCACCGCGCGCGTGACGCCGAAAGATGCGCGGAACGACTGCGCGTTCTTTTCGCCGCGGACCACGGTCGAGCGGCAGACGGGTACGCAGGGGCCGACGACGGCGCGTCAGGCGTTCGACGATCTGTTCAAGATCTGACGTCGCCTGGGTGACGACGGAGGCCACAGAGACACAGAGCGACCACGGTTCAAAAGCGCCACAGAGCCACAGAGGCACAGAGCGGCCAAGGGTTCAAAATCGCCACAGAGTCACAGAGGCACAGAGCGACCACGGATTCAAAAGCGCCACGGAGCCACAGAGCCACAGAGCGGCCACGGATTCAAAAGCGCCACGGAGCCACAGAGATACAGAGCGACCACGGATTCAAAAGCGCCACAGAGCCACAGAGGCACAGAGCGGCCACGATTCCAAAATCGCCACAGAGCCACAGAGGCACAGAGCGGCCACGGATCCGAATCGCCACGGAGCCACAGAGAGACCGAGCCGCCACGATTCCAAAATCGCCACGGAGCCACGGAGCCACAGAGTGGCCACGAATTCAAAATCGCCACGGACCCACAGAGGCACAGAGCGACCACGATTCAAAAGTGTGACAGAGCCACAGAGGCACAGAGCGGCCACGATTCCAAAAGCGCCACAGAGCGACAGAGGGATAGAGCGGCCGCGGATTCGAATCGCCACGGAGCCACAGAGACACAGAGCGACCACGGATTCAAAATCGCCACGGAGACACAGAGGGAACTCTTACGTACCTAGATTTCTCTGTGGCTCTGTGACTCTGTGGCTAACGTCTCTAGACTCTGTGGCAATTTTCTCTGCGGCTCCGTGGCGCCGTCAAATTGAGATGGCCTGGATGACGAAGCATGGTCGCCGCGCACACGCGTAGATCGATTGGCACGCCGACAGAAACACGAGGAATTCTTAGAAACCTAGATTCTCTGTGGCTCTGTGGCTCTGTGGCTCTGTGGCTATTTCCTCTGTGACTCTGTGGCTAACGTCTCTGAGACTCTGTGGCAATTTTCTCTGCGGCTCCGTGGCGCCGTCTAATCTGAGATCGCCTGGACTGACGAAGCACGGTCGCCGCGCACACGCGTAGATCGATTGGCACGCAGACAGAGACACAAGGAATTCTTAGGTACCGAAAT
>JADMIO010841992.1_pt1 | contig 39949 bp, 33 predicted proteins | sample 8958161 | NCBI WGS metagenome assembly JADMIO01 (sample SAMN16585339, study PRJNA669376) | soil metagenome | isolation source: Crop rotation soil | place: USA: Cullars Rotation, Alabama | collected 2011
CTTTCCCGTGGCGCCGGGGTGCGGGGGTACCGGCAGCCGCGCGAAGGGCTTGCGCTTGGCGAGCTGCTCGCTCGTCATTTCGATCTCGAAGGCATTCAGAGGAAACGCGATCAGGGCGAAATAGCCGAGAGTCACCACCAGCTCGATCAACCCTTTCGTGCCGAAGTGCTCCAGCGCCGCGGCGAACGTCCGGTCGCTCAGGCGATGGTCGCCGGACGTTAGCTCCGCGCAGACGGCAAGCGCGAGGGCGTCCGCCTGCGGCAACGGCGGCAGCGGTCGTCCTTCCCGGATGGCGTCGACGGTTGCCTGCGGAACGCCGGCCTCCATCGCCCAGTTGATCCACGCGCACCATTCGTACGCGCCGTCGAGCGCGCGGGCGCCGATCGCGGCGATGAAGCCGCGCACGCGGATCGGGACGATGGATTCGTCGACCTGGCCGCGGGCGTGAAAGTAGTGGCCGAGGTGAGCGAAGCGGGTGGCAAGATCGGGGCTGCTGTTCAGGAGAACGATGAACGGGCCGCTGATCGGGCTGCGCCGTATCGCCTTGACCGCATCATGGAACCGCCGCTGATCTGCGGGCAGCGCCTCCCGCTGGACGATGGAAACTCTATTGGCCACGATATGGTCGCTCTGGGTCAGGTTATCGGGTTATTGGGTTATGGAGTCGGGTACGGGTTGTGTGTGAGGCGCGGGACGTTCGAGAGCCTGCATTATATCGGCCGCTCGCGGCGCGGTGAGCGGTATCATGGCCGCAAGCATCCGGATGAATCCGGAATGAATTCGGAATGATTACGCGGAGGAGAGCTATCCCATGAACGACAATCGAGCACCCGCACGCACTGCAAAATCCTCGCTGGCCGACCTGGTCGCGCTCGCCGCCCTGCCGGCCTCTGCCGCCGATAACGTCGAGATCGTCGAAGCCGATCCGGTGCTGCCGACGCGCTATCGCGCCGTCACGCCCGGCGCCGCGGTGATGGCGGCAACCGGCCTCGCTGCAGCCGACCTTTGGGCGCTGAAGACCGGGCGGCGGCGCCAGCAGGTGCGTGTGGAGGGGCGCGCCGCCGCTGCGGCGCTGCGCAGCCCGCGCTACCTCAAGATCAACGGCAAGCGCCCCGAGGAGGACCCGGAGAAGATCACCGGCTTCTATCCGCTCAAGGACGGGCGCTGGATGTACCTGCACTGCAACTTCTTCAACCTGCGCGACCGCAACCTCGCGATCCTCGGCGTGTCGGGCGGCGGGCGCGACGAAGTGGCGAAAGCGGTCGCGAAGTGGGACGGGCTCGAGCTCGAGAGCGCGCTGTTCGACGGCGGCGGCTGCGGCAGCTTCGTGCGCAGCGAGGCGGAGTGGCAGGCGCTGCCGCAGATGCAGGCCGTCGCGGCCATGCCGCTGCTCGAAATCATCAAGATCGGCGACGCGCCGGCGCGGCCGCTGCCCACCGGCGACCGCCCGCTCTCGGGCGTGCGCGTGCTCGATCTCACGCGCGTGCTGGCGGGGCCGACCTGCGCGCGCACGCTCGCCGAGCATGGTGCGGACGTGTTGCGGATTTCGCGCAAGGACCTCGCCGATCTCGGCCCGCCCTCGGACCTCGATACAGGCATCGGCAAGCTGAACGCGCACCTCGACCTGCGCAATCGCAGCGACGCGGACACCATGCGCGCGCTAGTGCGCGAGTGCGACGTGTTCTCCCAGTCCTACAGGCCGGGCGCGCTGGCGCGGCACGGCCTGTCGCCGGAGTCGCTCGCGGACCAGCGTCCCGGCATCGTCTACGTGACGTTGAGCGCGTGGGGCCACGAAGGACCGTGGCGCGGACGGCGCGGCTACGACACCGTCGTCCAGTCCGCGAACGGCATGGCCTACCAGAATTCCGACACGGAGCGCCCGGCGTTCCTGCCGTACTCCGCGCAGGACTACGTTGCGGGTTATCTGCTCGCGTTCGGCGCCATGGTTGCGCTCGGGCGCCGCGCCCGGGAGGGCGGGAGCTGGCTCGTCAGGGATTCCCTGGCGGGCGCGGGACACTGGATACGCCAGCACGGCCTGATGGAGCCGGCGCACTACTCGAAGCAGGCGGCCGAGCTGCCGGCCGAGGAACTGCAGTCGTACCTGATGGATCACGACGCGCCGGACGGGCGCATCACGCATCTCAAGCCGGTGGTGCAGATGTCCGAGACGCCCGCGCGCTGGACGCGTCCGGCAGCGCCGCGCGGGTTTCACAAAGCCGAGTGGCCCGCCCTGATCGGCCAGAAATAGCGGCTGCCTGCTGGTTGCTGGCGTGTCGAGAACACATTCTCAATGCGATTGCACCAGCTCGGCGAAGCGGGCGAGATCGACGTTGCCGCCCGAGATCAGAATTCCGACTTTCTTCCCCTTCACGTCGAGCTTTCCGTTGAACACCGCCGCTGCCGCGAGGCAGCCGGTGGGCTCGACCACCATCTTCATCCGGGCGGCGAAGAACTTCATCGCTTCCACGAGCTCCGCGTCGCTGACGGTGACGATGTCGTCCACCAGCTTGCGGATGACGGGGAAGGTGTGCTCGCCCAGATGCTGGGTCTGCGCCCCGTCGGCGATCGTGTTCGGCGTGTCGATGTGAACGATCCTGCCCGAGCGGAAGCTGCGCTGGCCGTCGTTCCCCGCTTCGGGCTCCACGCCGACGATCGTCGCCTTCGGGCTGAGCGCGCGCGTGGCGACCGCGCAGCCCGATAGCAGGCCGCCGCCGCCCAGGCACACCGCAAGCAGGTCGAGCTCGCCCGCGTCTTCGATCAGCTCCTTCGCGGCGGTGCCCTGTCCGGCCATGATGTGCGGATGGTCGTACGGCGGGATCAGGGTCAGCCCGCGCTCGGCGGCGAGGCGTCGGCCCAGCGCCTCGCGGTCTTCCTTGTAGCGGTCGTAGAACACCACTTCGCCGCCGTAGCCGCGCGTCGCGGCGATCTTCACCGCCGGCGCGTCGTGCGGCATCACGATGACCGACTTTACGCCCTGCAGCCGGGCGGCGAGGGCGATCGCCTGCGCGTGGTTGCCGGAAGAGAACGTGATGACGCCGCCCGCCCGCTGCTGCGGCGTGAACTGCGCGATGGCGTTGCACGCGCCGCGGAACTTGAACGCCCCCATGCGCTGCAAGTTCTCGCATTTGAAGAAGAGACGCGCGCCGGTCATCCCGTCCGCGGTAGTGGAAGTGAGCACCGGGGTGCGATGGGCCTGGCCGCGGATGCGCTCGTGCGCCGCTGCGACATCGGCAAAGGAGATCACTGGGTCGTTCATGGAAAAAGCCTCAACGCGAAGGGCACGAAATCACGCGTAACCTGGATCACCCGGCGTGCGTGAACCGCCGCACGGCGTCCTCATCGAGCTCCAGCCCCAGCCCGGGCGCCTTGGGCGCGACGAGGGCGCCGTCTTCGAGGACGGGCATGGCCTTGAGTATGCCGGCGCTGCGCGGCACGTTCTCGACGAGATAGCCGTTCGGCATCGCCGATGCGAGGTGCACGTGGACTTCGGGCAGGACGTGCCCGCACACGGGTATGCCGTGCGCCTGCGCGAGCGCGGCGACGCGCCGCCACTGCGTGATGCCGCCGATGCGTCCGAGGTCGATCAGCGCGATGGCGGTGGCTCCGGCATCGAACAGGCGGGCGAATTCGGTCACGCGGTAGAGGTGCTCTCCGGTGGCGATGCGCATCCGGAGCTGGCCGCACAACCGCGCGAGCCCTTGCACGTTGTCGGTCGAAATCGGATCTTCGAGCCAGTGCACGCCCGCTTCCTGCAACGCGTGGCCGGTCTCCAGCGCGGTGGCGAGATCCCACGTCTCGGTTGCGTCCACGAGTATGCGCATGGCGGGCCCTGCCGCGTCACGCACGGCCTTGACGCGCTCGACCTCTCGCGCCGGATCCTTTTCATGGCCGAGCCGGAGCTTGACCGCGGTGTAGCCCTCCTTCGCGTAGCCCCGGGCGTTGGCGGCGAGCTGCTCGAGCGGCAGGCTGTACCAGAAACCATCGCTACCGTAGACCGGCAGGCGGTCGCGACAACCGCCGAGGAGGCGGTAGAGCGGCTGCCCGACCGATTTCCCGGCCGCATCCCACAGCGCGATGTCGAGCGGCGATATCGCCTGGTGGAGGAGCCCGCCCGGCCCTATCCATGCCCCCTTGCGCGCCATGCGCTCCCACGCCGCCTCGGGCTCCAGCACGTGCATGCCGATCAGGGCCTGCGCGAGCTCGCGCGATGCGCTCGCCATGGTCTGGATCATGGACGTGCCCGGCGCGACCGTGTAGCCGAAGCCCTGCACGCCATCGGTGGTCGTGATCTCGGCGAGCACGTGCCAATAGGCATCGACCGTCTTGCCCCCGGCTTCGTACGGCCTGGGCGGCACGACGCGCAGCACGCTTACTTTTACGGTTTCGACTTTCATCGCTGTCCAATCAAGCTCGGCGGCTTTGCGACCTTGCGCACGGGTTCCCGGTCACTGTCTGCGTGGATTATACGGCGCGCCCGGCACTCTCCGATCCGTTACCATGCGTCGTGCGCGGCCGCGGATTCGATGGCGACAGGCGCCCATTTCCTGGACCGATAGGGACACCCATGGACAAGACGACCAGAACGCTGGCCGGCTACGTCGCCGGCCTCCAGTACGACGACCTGCCCGCGGGCGCGGTGCGGGAGCTCAAGCGACGTCTCCTCGATGCGATCGGCTGCGCGATCGGCGGCTACTCGAGCGAGCCGGCGGTGATCGCGCGGCGCATGGCGGCTGCGGCAAGCGGCGAGCCCCCGGCCCGCGTGCTCGGCTCCGGCGCGAAGACCTCGATGGAGATGGCGGCGTTCGCGAACGCGGTGATGGTGCGCTATCTGGACTGCAACGACACCTATATCGCGAAGGGCTCCGGCCATCCGAGCGACATGATCCCGGCGTGCCTGGCGGTGGCCGAAGCCCGGCGCGCGAGCGGCAAGGACACACTGGTCGGCATCGCGGCGGCGTACGAAGTCTTCACCGGGCTTGCGAACGTCGTCGGGCTGCGAGAGCGCGGCTGGGACCAGGGCGTTTTCGTCGTGCTCGGCAGCGCGGCGGGCGCTTCGAGGCTGCTCGGGCTCTCGACCGGGCAGACCGCCGACGCGCTCGCGATCGCGGTCAGCAGCACCATACCTACCCGCCAGACCCGCGCCGGCGAGCTTGCCATGTGGAAGGGCTGCGCCACGGCGGCCGCCGCGCGCGCCGGGGTCTTTTCGGCGCTGCTCGCCCAGCAGGGCATGACGGGACCTACCGCCGCTTTCGAGGGCAAGCACGGCGTATGGGAGCAGGTGACCGGCCCCTTCCAGCTTGGGGCGCTGGGCGGCGCGGGCGTCGCGTTCGGCGTCGAGCGCACGAACATCAAGTTCTTCCCCGCGGAGTATCACTCGCAGGCGCCGCTCTGGCTCGCGCTCGATCTGCGCAAGAAGGTGCGCCCCGAGGACATCGAGGCGATCGATATCCAGACCTACTACACCGCCTGGAGCGAGATCGGCAGCGAGCCCGAGAAATGGGACCCGAAGACGCGCGAAACGGCGGACCACAGCCTGCCGTACCTGCTCTCGGTCGCGCTCATCGATGGCGCGATCCGGGCCGACAGCTTCAGCGACGCGCGTATCCAGGATCCCGCCCTGCGGCAGCTCATGCAGCGGATCAAGGTCGCCGAGAATCCGGAATTCACGCGCGAGTTTCCGGGCAAGCTGACGACCCGCATCGAGGTGACGACGCGCGGCGGGCAGAAGATCGCCGAAATGGCAGCCTACCCGAAGGGCCATGCGAAGAACCCCATGAGCGACGCGGACGTCGAGGGCAAGTTCGACGGTCTCACCGACGGCATCCTCCCGCCCGCGGCGCGCGACGGGCTCAAGAAGGCGGTACGGGAAATCGACGGCGCCGCGGACATCGCGGCGCTCATCGACCTCACGCTCGTCGAAAAGCAGGGCAGCAAATAACCACAGGGACACAGAGGAGGAGAGAGGCTTCCGGTAGCGTCCCGGTCGGCACTGGCGGGCCGGGCGGACCGTGTGACAGGAACCTGGACAGAGCGCATCGCCGGCCGGACGACAGTTATCAATCGACCCGAGACGCGGCCGGGATTCCTCGCAACGCTTTGTCCTCGGTGCCTCTGTGGTAGGATATTCGCTGGCCAATTTCGAAAGGAGGTGATCCCGTGAGAGACCTGATAGGCAAGACCGACTCGAACATTGGATCATTCCGTAAATACGGGAGGTTCGACCGGTAGGTCGGATTTGCCTCGAGCAGTAACCAAAGCGCCCCGCGGCTGCGTGCCCCGGGGCGCTTTTCTTCGTACCGGAGCCGGGCATACACTGTCGGCGCGCCGCCATATCGTGGAATATTCCCGGCGCAGGCCCCTCGAACAAGATAGCCATATATTGGAATATTCCTCGCCGGATGCCGCGCGACTGCCTAAACTTCTCCTGCGATGGCAACAAAAGAGTCCGAACCCGCCCGCGGAAACGAGGAGGAGGCGGGAACCAGCCGCGCTGCACTTCCCGGTCCCTGGAAAACCAGGCTGATCGTCGTGGCTGCGCTGGTGCTCGCCGCATGGGGCGTGCACTGGCTGTACATCCGCTTCACGCACGTCCACCTCGACGACGCGCGCATCGACGGCGAAGTCGTGACCATCTCGAGCCGCGTTTCGGGCTGGCTTACCGAACTGCCGGTAATCGAGGGCGACATCGTGAAGAAGGGACAGGTGCTCGCGAAGGTCGACGACCGCGACATGGTGCTGCAGCGCGAGGTGCTGGTCGCCCGTCTCAAGGCCATGGAGACCCAGTCGGGCGTGGTGGTCGCGCAGACGGGGCAGGTCGACCAGGAAACCCTCGGCAAGTACCAGAGCGAGAGCAACCGTCTCGCTGCCGCGGAGGCGGAAGTCGCCTCGCTCATCGTTCAGGTCAAGCAGGCGCGCGACGACTACCAGCGGGCGCGCGATCTCGCCGAGGCGAAATGGCTGTCGCCCCAGGCGATGGAGCGCGCGCGCAGCACCTACGAGCAGACCCAGGAAAATCTGCGCAAGGCGCAAGCCGACGTGGCCTCGGTGCGCGGCACGTTGTCCGCTGCGGGCGGTAGCCGCAAACAGCTCCAGGTGCTCGACAAGCAGCGCTCGGTGTTCGTGCACCAGGCGGAGGAGATCCGAGCCGAGATCCGCCGGCGTGACGTCGACATCGCGGACCGCACCATCCAGAGCCCGGACGACGGGCGGGTGGTGATGACTTTCGTGCGCCAGGGCGAGCACGTCTCCCCCGGGCAGCGCATCCTCATGTTCCACAACCCGAACGCGATCTGGGTCGAGGCGAACGTGAAGGAGACCGACGTGCGGCTGCTCAAGCCGGGGATGAAGGCGGAGATCCGGGTCGACGCCTATCCCGGCAAGGTCTACGCGGCGGAGGTCTATCGCATCGGCCAGACCGCGACCAGCAAGTTCGCGCTCCTGCCCGATCCCAACCCCAGCGGCAATTTCACCAAAATCACGCAACGGCTGCCGGTGCGCTTCAGGCTCACCGACAAGGACGCGGCGCTGCGCCCCGGGATGATGGTGGAGGTGTCGATTGACGTCCGGGACCACTGACGTCCTGTTCGCCCGCAACGGGCCGGGCTGCTGGTGGATCGCGACCGCGACGCGCACGTGAGTTTCGCCGCCCTGCTTGCCGCGGCAACGCTGCTTGCCGCCACCCTGCCGGCGGCCGCGCAGAAACCGGCCGTGGAAGGCGGATACCCGTCGAAGGCGATTCGCATGATCGTGCCGTTCGCTCCCGGCGGCGGCACCGATATCATTGCGCGGCTGCTCGCGCAGGATCTCGGTGCGGCGTGGGGGCAGTCCGTGGTCGTGGACAACCGCGGCGGCAGCGGCGGCATCGTGGGCACGGAGCTGGCGGCGAAAGCGGCGCCCGACGGCTACACCATGATCCTCGTGAGCCTTGGCTACTCCTGCGCGCCCGCGCTCTATTCGAAGCTGCCGTACGACTCGGAGAAGGATTTTCTGCCGGTGTCCCGCGTCGCCACGCAGCCGTTCGTGTACGTCGTCATCCCGTCGCTGGGGGTCGCGTCCATGAAGGAATTCATCGCGCTCGCGAAGAGCAGGCCCGGGGCGATCCGCTACGGCTCCGGCGGAAGCGCCGGCTCCTCGCATCTCGGCACCGAGCTCCTGCGCGTGATGGCCGGCATCGATCTCACGCACGTTCCGTACAAAGGCACAGGACCCGCGCTTACCGCGATGCTGAGCGGTGAAATCCAGGTGCAGCTGATCGGCATATCGTCCGTCGTGCCGCACATGAAGACCGGCCGGATGCGCGCGCTCGCCGTGAGCGGCGCCCGGCGCTCGCCGGCCGCGCCCGAAGTGCCGACGGTGGCGGAGAGCGCGGTGCCGGGCTATGAATTCGACGTGTGGTACGGCATGCTGCTTCCGGCCCGGACGCCGCGCGCCATCGTCGACAAGACTGCGGCCGAGATCGACCGGGCGCTCAAGACGTCCGCGCTCGCGCAGCGCTTCGCCGCGGTGGGACTCGAACCGGTGGGCAGCACCCCGGAAGCGTTCGCGCGCATGATCGCGGCAGAGATCGCCAGGTGGCGCAAGGTCGTCTCGAGCGCGAAGATCAGGATTGAGTGACGGGTGGCGCGTCGAGGGGCGGAGCAGGGGCCCCGCAGTTTTTTGCGGGGATGCGACCCCCGGTGGCGCGCCGGCGGCCGACGAGATTACGTTCGAGTTTGCGATTTGGTTCGGAGGGTGGCGCGTCGAGGGGCGGAGCAGGGGCCCCGCAGTTTTTTGCGGGGATGCGACCCCCGGTGGCGCGCCGGCGGCCGACGAGATTACGTTCGAGTTTGCGATTTGGTTCGGAGGGTGGCGCGTCGAGGGGCGGAGCAGGGGCCCCGCAGTTTTTTGCGGGGATGCGACCCCCGGTGGCGCGCCGGCGGCCGACGAGATTACGTTCGAGTTTGCGATTTGGTTCGGAGGGTGGCGCGTCGAGGGGCGGAGCAGGGGCCCCGCAGTTTTTTGCGGGGATGCGACCCCCGGTGACGCACCGGCGGCCGACAGGAAGAAATTGAATGCTGGCGACGGTCCAACCGGGGCCGCGCGTGACTGACGGGGCGTCACCACCTCCATCGATCATCCCTGGTCCCTCACCCATCATGATGCGAAGCATCATCACCGGTCCCGGCGTCTGGCTGGGCTCTCGCCTCCAGCACGATCCTTCGTGGATCCACCGCTTCGACGCCCCGGCGCTGGCGGAGATCGACTCGGCGTTGTCGCAGGCGAAGCGCTCGGGCGCGAGGATTCCGTTCGGAGCGGAAGCGTTCCCGCTGCCGCGCCTCGCCGCCACGCTGGATGACATCCTGGGCGAGCTCGAGAACGGGCGCGGCTTCGTGCTGCTGCGCGGAATCCCGCGCAGCAGCTATACGGACGAGGAGTGCGCGCTCATCTACTGGGGACTCACCGTGCGGCTCGGCAAACCGGTATCGCAGAATGCGCGCGGGCATCTGCTCGGGCACGTGCGCGACGAGGGACGCCTGCCGGACGATCCCGGCGTGCGGCTCTACCAGACGAGCGGGCGCATGGACTTCCACACCGACATGCTGCCGGTGGACGTGCTGGGCCTGTTCTGCCTGCGCGCAGCCAGGGCGGGCGGCGAGAGCCGGATCGTGAGCGCGCTCGCCGTGCACAACGTGCTGCGCGCCGAGCGTCCCGATCTGCTGGATGCGCTCTACGGCATGTTCCACGTGGACTGGCGCGGCGAGGAGCCCGCGGGCGAGCAGCCCTGGTTCACCCTGCCCATGTTCAGCGCGCGCGACGACAAGGTCACGACGCGCATCTGCAACCGCACCTACTTCGAATCGGCGGCGCGCTTCGGCGACGAGCACCGGATCACCGCCATGCAGCGCGAGGCCCTGGACGCGGTGCAGGAGATCGCCAACCGCCCCGAGCTCATGCTCGCCATGGACTTCCAGGAAGGCGACATCCAGCTCATCAACAACCACACCACTTTGCACGCCCGCACCGCGTACGAGGATTACGATGAGCCCGGGCGGCAGCGGCACCTCCTGCGCATGTGGATCGCGGTGGATGATGCGTCGCGGCGGCCACTCGCCGAATCGCTCGCCGAGCGCTATGCATGGGTGCGGAAGGGGGGAATACCGCGGAAGGATGAGAGGTGAACGACTGCGGCCCGCGCTGCGGGAGACTGGTAACGAGCAACGCGCAACGAGCAACCAGCAACGAGTAACAAATTACCCCTTCGACGAACAACGACCAGCGAGCGAATGATCACTCCCAGGAACATGAAGAAACTTCTCGTATCAGCAGCAATCGTTCTCGTACCGGCGCCGGCACACGCCGTGGACACGAGCGCAGAGAGCGCGGCGAAAGCCTATCCCGTCAAGTCCGTGCGCCTGATCGCGCCGTTCGTGCCCGGCGGGCCCACGGACATCGTGGCACGGCTCGTCGCGGTCAAGATGGGCGAGAACCTGAAGCAGACGGTCGTCGTCGACAATCGCGGCGGCGCGGGCGGATCGCTGGGCATGGAGATCGCCGCCGGCTCGGCCCCCGACGGCTACACGATAGTGCTCGGCTCTTCGGGCAATCTCGCCGTCAACCCGGCGCTCAATTCGCGGCTGCCCTATCATCCGCTCAAGGATTTCCAGCCGCTCACGCAGACGACCTCCGGTCCCCAGATCCTGGTGGTGAATCCAGGGGTGCCGGCGAAGACCGTCCAGGACTTCATCGCCCTGGTGAAGGCTAAGAGCGGGCAGTTGAACTACGGCTCGGGCGGGACCGGTACCACGACGCACCTGGGGGTGGAGTTGTTCAAGCTCGCGATCGGCGCGAACATCGTGCACGTGCCGTACAAGGGTACCGGCCAGGCGCTGACCGACGTGATGAGCGGGCAGGTGCAGATGATGATGAGCAGCATGTTGCCGGCGATCCCGCACGTGAAGTCGGGACGCTTGCGCGGGCTGGCCGTAACGAGCCTGAAGCGCTCGTCGGTCTACCCGGAGGCGCCGACGCTGGCGGAGTCGGGGCTGCCGGGCTTCGAGACTACGTCGTGGCACGGGCTGCTGATACCGGTGAAGACGCCCAGGCCGATCGCCGAGCGGGTCCACGCGGAGCTCGTGAAGACGCTGACCCAGGCCGACGTCAGGGCGACGTTCGCGAGCCAGGGCATGGACGTGGTCGCGAACCGGCCGGAGGAGTTCGTCGCCTACATCAGGAGCGAGACGGCGAAATGGGCCAAGGTGATCAACGCGATCGGGCTCAAGCCCGAGGGATGAAGGATGAAGGATGAGGGATGAGGGCACCGCGCTGCGGGCGACCCATCGCCAATCACCAATCACGAAGTTGTGCACCGAGTGACGATGCATCCCCTTCAGCGAAGAGATGACGTCACCAGCCACCAGCAACAAGTAACGAGTAACAAGCCCTCAGGGAGGCAGGAAGAAGGCGGAAGGAGGAGGGAGGCGCGAGCACCGGGAGCTGCCGCCCTCGTCACCGCGTCACCACGGTTACCCTCACACGCTCCATCGTACTTCCGTAAATGTCCCCAGTCGCCGCGGCCCCCGAATCGTGGCCCGGGAGCCTGGATCCAAGACCGCATCACACGAGAAAGGTAACTGGTATGCCCAGTCCCAAGAACGCAAAAGTCGGCAAGCCGCACCTGCGGCGCGACAACCAGAAGTGGGTGTACGACTGGCTGATCAAGGAGACCGGCAAGGTCTTCCACTTCCAGCCGGACGGGCGCGGGCGCTTCCCGCGCACCGTGCGCAGCCACGACATGATCAGCAAGCACATGGGCCTTTCGGCGCGGCGCATCGAGCGCCTCGCTCAGGCGGAGGAGGCCGCAGGTCACCGCGAGACGGCGATGGAGCTCTACTACCAGGCAACGCTGCTCTACCACGACGCGCAGCATGTCGTGTTCGAAACCAACGACGAGAAGCGCCATCTGCACGGCTCGCTCATGCGCTGCTACGGCAAGGTGCGTGAATTCGCGCCTTACCGCATCGAGCACGTGGACGTGCCCTGGAACGGCACTACCGTGTCGGGCAACCTGCATCTCGCACCGGGAGACGGGCCGAAGCCGCTCGTGTTTTACGTGCCGGGCTGCGACCAGACGAAGGAAGCGTGGCCCCATCCCTTTTACAACCAGGCGCTGCAGCGCGGCATGCACGCGTTCTCCTTCGACGGTCCGGGGCAGGGCGAGAGCAACCTGCGCAACATACGGCTGACCGCCGACAACTACGAGAAGGCGGCGAGCGCGGTGATCGACTACCTCGTCAAACGCCCGGAGATCGATCCGAAGAAGATCGGCGTCTACGCGCTTTCCTTCGGGTCCCACTGGGGCATGCGGATCGCGGCTACCGAGCACCGCATCGCGGCGGTCGCGGCGCCCTGGGCCTCGTACGTCGACAAGTACTACCTGCTCACGGAGGAATCGCCGCGCTACAAGCAGCTCTTCGCCTACCTCACGCAATCCGCGACCGAAGAGGAGCTGGACAAGGTCGTCGCGGAGATGAACATGGACGATCTGATGGGCAGGGTGAAGTGCCCGACCCTGCTTACCACCGGCGAGTACGACCCGCGCGCGCCCGTCGACGAGGTGCTGCGCCTGTACGATCTCGTGAAGGCCCCGAAGGAGCTCTGGCTCATGTCCGACCAGCACCACAACGGGTCCGTCACCGGCTCGGGTCGATCCTCGGTGTGGGAAGCCGACATGCACTCGTTCGTGTGCGACTGGCTGCGCGAGCGCTTCAACGGCGTCGCCCAGAAGCACAACGGCAAGGTGGTGTACCTGGAGCCCTCGGGCGCCGGGCCGAATGCCGAGAAGGTGAATTACAAGCGGCGCTGGTTTGATTAGCTCGAAGAGCGTGACGCGTGAAGCGTGACGGGTAAAGCGTGACAAGCAGAGCGTGACGGAAGAAGCGTGCCGGCAGGCCGTACCGCGCCTGCGAATCGCATCCGAACCATCCGTCACGTAATATCCGTCACGCAGTATCCGTCACTAAACCCTGGAGGAAACGACAATGATGTACACCTGCGCCCCCCGCGGCGCCTCTGCCGGCAGCGCCGGCAAGCGCAAGCTCGTCAAGCGCGGCAGCAAGACCCTGTCCGTGGACCTGCACTGCCACGTGCAGACGCCGGCCGCAGCCCAGCTCGCGAAGCAGACGCAGGTGCCGGCGCCCGACGCGATCACGCGTCACGGCAGCCAGCGCACCGCCGACCGCCAGCGCGAGCAGGACGAGCAGCTTCACCCACAGCTGACGTCGATCGAGCGGCGGCTCAAGGACATGGACAAGATGGGGATAGACGTGCAGGCGATCTCGACGTCGCCCGCCCAGTACTACTACCGGATCGAGGCGGACCTCTGCCGGCAGACTTCGCGCCTCGTGAACGAGCGGCTGGCGGAGATCGTTGGACTGCACCCGGAGCGCTTTGTCGCGCTGGGCACGCTCCCCATGCAGGATCCGCAGCTCGCCGTGGCGGAGCTGGAGTACTGCATGAAGACGCTGGGCTTCCGCGGCATCGAGGTGGGCACGAACGTGCGCAAGGCGGAGCTCTCGGACGAGCGCTTCAACCCGGTGTGGGCCAAGGCCGAGGAGCTGAACGCCGTCGTGTTCCTGCACCCGAGCGGGTTCACCGACACGAGCCGCCTCAAGGAGCACTTCCTCACCAACGTGATCGGCAATCCGCTCGACACGACCTACGCCCTGTCGCACATCGTCTTCGGCGGCGTGCTGGAGCGCTATCCGGGGCTCAAGTTCGTCGCGGCGCACGGCGGCGGCTACGTCGCCCACTACCCGGCGCGCATGGACCACGCCTACAAGGTGCGACCCGAGTGTCACGACCACATCAAACGCCCGCCGTCGTATTACATGAAGAAGATCTACTTTGACACCATGGTGTTCGGCGAGAAGCAGCTCGAGCACCTGGTCAACCTGTGGGGCGCGGACCACGTCGTGATCGGGACCGACTACCCCTACGACATGGGCTACTACAAGCCGGTGGATTTCGTGAACGGCGCGAAGGCTCTCAGCCGCACGCAGAAAGACCAGATCATCGGCGGGAATGCGGCGAAGCTGCTGGGGCTGAAACGCCGGAAATCGTGACGGGTAGCGTGTCGAGGGGCGGAGCAGGGGCCCCAGCCGGGGATGCGACCCCCGGCGGCGCGCCAGCGGCCGATCATGCAGTGCTTGGATGCTGGTGATGCTGAATCCGAGGCCGTGCGTGACGGATGGTTCGCGACGGATGGGGCGTGACGGGAGAGGCGGTGGCGAACCGTCTCGTTCAACACCCGCCTGGCGCCACGACCGATCACCGACTCGTCCGTCACTCGTTACTCATCGCTCATGACGAGCTCATTCCCGGCGGCCACTCCCGGAATTGCGGCAGGGCGTCGGTGATCTCGTGCCACGGGGCTTTGGAGCCTGTGAAGACGTGCTCGCGCGGGCGCACATCCGGTGCGCCGTCGGCAGTTCCCAGCGCTACTTCGGCAACCTTCCTGTCGATGACGGCGAGTGAGCTGCCGCACTTCATCACGCGTCACTCGACCTTGAGATTCGCCGCCTTCACCACCTTTCCCCACTTCGCGATCTCCGCGCGGAGGAAGACGAGGAAGTCCTCCGGCGTGCTCATCACATACTCGTTGCCGGCCTTGGCGAGCCGCTCCTTGACGTCCGGCGCGCCGAGCGCCTTCACCGACTCGTTGTAGATCCGGCGCACGAGCTCGGGCGGCGTGGCGCCGGGCGCGTAATAGCCGTACCAGCCGATGGCGCTGTAGCCGGGGACTCCGGACTCGGCGATGGTGGGGACCTGCGGCAGCTCGGCGAAGCGGGTGAGCCCGGTCACGCCTATCGCGCGCAGCTTCCCCGCCTGCACCTGCGGCAGCAGCCCGATGGTGGCCCCGAAGGAGAAATCGATCTCGCCGCTCATCACCGCAATTGCCGCGGGACCGGCGCCCTTGAAGGGCACGTGCGTCCAGCGGATGCCCGACACCATCTGCAGGAGCTCGCCGGCGAGATGCGGGCCGCCGCCGGTGCCGGAAGAGCCGTAGGTGAGCTGTCCCGGGCGCGCTTTCGCCAGCGCGACCAGGTCCCTCGCGGTCTTCACCGGCACGGAAGGGTGCCCGGCCAGTATGAACTGCACCGACGCGAGCTGCGAGATGTGCGCGAAATCCTTCAGCGGGTCGTACGGCAGCTTCGGGCGTATCGCCGGGTTGATCGCGAACTCGGTGGACGACGCGAGCAGGGTGTGACCGTCCGGCGCGGCCTTCGCCACCAGCTCGGCGCCGATGACGCCCGCGGCGCCGGGCCGGTTCTCGACCACGAACGATCCGCCGGACTGCTCGACGAGCTTCTGCGCGAGCGAGCGCGCGACCGTGTCCACGCCGCCGCCGGGCGTGTACGGGACGATGATGCGCACGGCGCGCGACGGCCAGGTCTGCGCATGCGCGGACGGTGTGAACGAGAGCGCGGCGGCCGCAAGCAAGAGACGCCCGGTTGTTGTCGTCGACATCGCGGTTCTCCTCGTGCGTCGAGGATAGCATTGTTTTTCGCGCGCCCGCGGGCGCGAGCGCCACGGAAAGCGCGTGTCTTGCCGCCGTGCGTACCCTATAATCCCGCGCGTCCGCGACGGTGCCATGCCGCGGGGCCGGGCACGCCTATACGCATCAACAAGAGGAGAGATGATGAGTTTTCGCGCAGAGCACGACAGCAACGAGACGGGCCCCGGTGCCGGGATCCGGTTCACGCATTGCACCGCCACCAACGCCGCGGCGCAGGGACAGCCGGGCGGGCAGCGCCGGCAGGTCGTGATTGGCGGCAAGCGGGTGAAGACCATAGACGTGCACGCGCATTGCGTCGTCGAGGAAGCGCTGGTGCTGATGGGCAAGACCCTCGCCGAGCAGCGCGGGCCCGGACTGGGCGAAGTGGGCGCGCGGCGTCTCGCCGAGATGGATGCGCAGGGCATAGACGTCGAGGCGCTCAGCATCAACCCGTTCTGGTACAAGGCGGAGCGCGATCTCGCCGATCAGGTCGTCAAGATCAACAACGAGAAGCTCGCCGAGTGGTGCGGGGCGCATCCCGACCGTTTCGTCGCCTTCGCGTCGGTGGCGCTGCAGTTCCCCGATCTCGCCGTGCGGCAGCTCGAGCACGGCGTGAAGAAGCTGGGCATGCGTGGCGCGGCCGTCGGCGCGAGCGTCGCGGGCCTGGAGTTCTCCGACCCGAAATTCCACCCGTTCTGGGCGAAGGCGGAGGAGCTGGGGGTGCTCATCTTCATCCACCCGCAGAGCACGCCCGAGCTCAAGAACCGGTTCAAGGGCAACGGGTGGCTCGAGAACACGATCGGCAATCCGCTCGACACCACGATCTGCCTCTCGCACCTCATCTTCGAAGGCACGCTCGACCGCTTTCCCGGCCTCAAGATCTGCTCGGCGCACGGCGGCGGCTTCCTGCCGTCCTACGCCCCGCGCTCGGACAATTGCCTGCGCGTCGCGCCGGAGAAAGACACCGGCGTCAGGCTGAAGAAGCAGCCGACCGAGTACCTGCGCGGCATGTATTTCGACACGCTGGTGTTCACCTCCGAGATGCTGCGGCACCTGGCGGCCGAAGTCGGCGTGAGCCAGCTCGTGGTCGGCACCGACCACCCGATCCCCTGGCACCAGGATCCGGTGACGCACATCATGAACGCCCCGGACTTCACCGACGACGACCGCCGGGCGATGCTCGGGGAGACGGCGGCGAAGCTGCTGGGGATCAAGCTCTGAGCGGGTGACGGGTGAAGCGTGACGGATGAAGCGTGACGAGACGTGCGGGTTTGGCTCGCCGCAACCGTCACGCAGCATCCGTCACGCAGTATCAGATCTTCGGATACGGCCGCTCCGCCACCATCACCTCCACCAGCGCCGGCTGCTTCTTCGTCGCGTGCAGCGCCTGCCTGAGCGCGCTTTCGACGTCTTTCGGGTCGGTGACGCGTATGCCCTCGGCGCCGCAGGCTTTCGCGATGTCCGCGAAGTTGGGGCTCGTGAACGTCGTGCCGTAGGTGTGGCCGTAGATGCTGGTCTGCTGCATGTAGGTCTGGCCAAAGGCGCCGTCGTTCAGGATGACGACGAGGACGTTCGCCCCGTACTCCGCCGCGGTGGGGAGGTCGCCTATCGTCATCAGGAACGCGCCGTCGCCCGCGAGCGCCACGACGTCGCGCTGCGGGAATTCCATCTTCGCGACGATGGCGGTCGGCAACCCGTAGCTCATCGCGTTCCACACGCCCGACTGCATGAAGGATTCCGGCGTGGCGATCCTGCGATACGTGCGCGCCCACATCTGGCAGTTGCCGACGTCGCTCGCCACGATCGCGCTGTCGTCGAGCACGGCGTTCATCGCGTCCATGATGACTCCGGGATAGATCGGGTCGTCGTTTCGATGCGGCTCGCCCTGTGAGGCGATGCTGCGCCGGACTGCCGCCTTGCCTTCGGCCATCTGCTTGATGAGCGCTTCGTCGCGCGGGCGCTGGTAGTTGCCGAGGCGCTCCAGCAGGGCGGTCAGGAAGAGCTTCGGATCGGCGACTCTCTGGTCCTCGCCCGAGTAGCGCGCGTTCGGGCCGTCGTCGAATCCGATCAGCATCAGGTTCTTCTCTGGCGCGCGTTCCTTGAGCTCGCTCATCTCGGCCGTGCCGGCGCGCAGGCCCACGCCGAGGATGAGGTCGGTGCGCTTCAACGCCTCCATGCACAAGGGATAGCTGCGGTAGTGCTGGAAGTGCCCGGCGAAGAGCGGGTGGCTTTCCGGAATCACGCCGATCGTGTCCTGGGCGTAGATCACCGGCGCCTGCAGCCTGGTGGCCAGCGCTTCGAGCTCCTGCATCGCTCCTTTGCGGACGATGCCCTTGCCGGCCGCGATCACGGGCGATCTCGCTTCCATGAGCCGCTTCGCGCAGCGCTCAACGTCTTTCGGGTCGGGCACGGCGACGACGTCGGCCAGCCGCTGGTAGGCCGGCAGCACGGCCCTGGCCTCCTGGAGGATGTACTCGCTGTAGTCCGATACGCGCGGCAGCTCGACGTGCACCGGACCCGGCCGCCCGCTGCGCGCGACGTGGAACGCCTTGGCCATCACCCCGGGGATATCCTCGATGCGCTCGACTCGCGCGCTCCACTTCGTGATCTTCTTGAACATCTCGTGCACGAACGCGGGGTCGTCCACGCCGTGAAATGCCTCCATGTCGGCTTTCAGCGGCACCGCGCCGCCGAGATGGACCATGGGCGAAGCTGCGCCGTAGGCCTGGGCGACGCCGGCCATGGAGTTCAACCCACCCGGTCCTGCGGTTACCAGGCACACGCCGGGCTTGCCGGTGAGCCGCCCGTAGGCGTCCGCCATCAGCGACACGTTGGGCTCCTGCTTGCAGGTGACGAAGCGGATCGACTTCACGCGGCTCAGGCCGTCGTAGATCGGGTGGATGTGAGAGCCGGGCACGCTGTAGACGCGCTCCACGCCTTCCTCGCGCAAAGCTTCGGCTACCGCTTCGCCTGCGTGCATTGCCGGACGCTGGGTGCTCATGAGAGGTTCCTGATTTCCAGAAAATGCCGGAGACACGGAATATAACCGTTTGCGCCGCCCGCAGGCAGGGCACGCGGGCGTATGCAAATCTCGGATGGCGGACGATAATCGGCGTGGAGCAATCCATACAGGGAGAAGAAAATGCGCCGCCTCGTCAGGATGTCGTTGCTATGCTCGATGCTGGGTCTCGCGGCGCCGCACGCGGCCGCCCAGGATGCCGCCAGCAAGTTTCCCCTTGCCGCGCCGGCAGGTAAGGACAGCAATGCCCGGCAGGCCGCGCCGCCGGGGGCGGTGAATCAGGGCCCGTACAACATGTCGACCTGGAAGTACGGCAACGCCTTCAACGCGCCACCCGGCGCGAAGCTATGGAACCCGGCGAAGATCAAGCTGATGGAGGGCGGCAAGCTGGTCGGCGGGACCGTTCGCGGCGTGCGCGACCCGAGCACGTACTGCGCCATGGCCAATGCCGGCTACGACTTCATCTGGACCGAGATGCAGCACGAGCCGTCCACGTGGCGCGACGTCGTGAACGCATGGGCGACCTGTCCGCACGCGCGGGCGGTTCCAGGCGTGCGCGTCGCGTATACGGACGAGCGCGAAATACAGCGGGCGCTGGATGGCGGTGCGCTGGTGCTGGTCGTCCCGACCGTGGACACGGTGGAAGAAGCGCGGCTGGTGGTGGACTGGGCGTATTTCCCGCCCATGGGCAAGCGCAGCCAGGGCGGCGGCCCGGCGTTCGAGCAGAGCATGTGGGGAGGCGTGCCCGGCGGCTATCGCAACACGATCAACGACAACCTGGTGCTAATCGTGATGATCGAGACGCTGGAGGGCCTCAAGAACGCGGACGAGATCGCCAGGGTGCCGGGCGTGCACGCGGTATTCGCGGCGAGCGGCGACCTCGGCAACTTCTCGGGCTTCAAGCAGGGCGATCCCGACTACGAGCGGGCCATCAACATCGTGCACGACGCCGCGATGAAAGCCGGGAAAAAGCTCTGCGGACCGTTCGCGTGGAGAGACCGCCCGGACTTCACCTGCTTCCAGGCCCAGCACGAAGGCGTTCAGATCCAGCGCGGCGCGCGCGCCGAGCTGGGCGACCTGCACAACACCCAGGCGAAGCCGGAAGTCGGTCCGCTTGCGCCACGGTAACGTGGAGTGCCGGACCGACTTCGGTGTCGGATGAGGCGTGACGGGTGAGTCGGCGTGACGGGGAGCGCGCGGGCCGAGCGCTGCCACGCAGTACCCGTCATGAAGCATCCGTCACGAGGTACCCGTCACCCGGAAAGTAGCTACGCTGCTTTCCGCATCGCTCGCAGCTGGCGCCCGATGAACGCATTCAGTATCTCGTGCGCGCGGTCGGTCTGCGGGCCCGGCTCGGCGATCCACTGGTGCTCGCAGCCCTTGAAGATCTCCACCTCGCACTCGCCGCCCGCCGCGCGATACATCTGGCCCATCTTTTCCGAGATCTGCCACGGCACGTTGGAGTCGAGCTCACCCTGCATGATGAGCAGCGGCGGCAACGTGACCTTCTCGCCGCGCTCGAGGATGAGCATGGGGTTGCCCTCGAAGATGGACTCCCACGGGTCGAAGTACATCTTGGTCTTCTTGATCATCTCGGGACGGTTGGTCTTCACCATGTGCTCGTAACGCGCGTTGCAGTCGCTGATCGGCGAGCGCGTCGCGATGTAGTTCACCGTGGCGTCCAGGCCGGGCGCTTCGGGCAGCGGAAGCGCGGCGTAGCGTGGATCGCGCGGGCGCATGCCGACCAGCTGCGCAACGTGGCCGCCGCTGGAGCTTCCGAGGATACCGATCGTGGACGCGTCGCCGTTCCACTCGCGCGCCTTGTGCTTGAGCCAGCGCACGCCGTAGTGCACGTCCTGCACCGACGCCGGGTACGGGGCTTCGTGCGACAGCGTTGTGTCGATCGCGACCACCAGGATGCCGCTCTTCGCGGCGGCCTCGCACATCGGCACGTTCGCGAAACGGTCCTTGTCGTGCCAGGCCCCGCCGTGCACGTCGAGGAGCACCGGGAACGGTCCCGGGCCCTGCGGCTGGTAGACGCGGGCCATCAACTGGCGCTTCGGGGCGCGCCGGAATTCCACGTCCCACACCTTCAATTCGTATTGTGCCTTGGGGTTGTAGTTCATCGTCATCGAAAGCTCCTTTTAGCGACTTCCGCCGGGTGGTCAAAGAGATGATGGTGCGGGCGCCGTACCGGGCCCGCAATTGGCCCGATACAATAGACCGTTACCCGAAATCCTGTCCATCGCCATAACGTGCGATGAAGACATTGAATCTCACAATACGGAACACGGTGGCAGGAAGTGACGAGTGACGGGTGACGAGCGATGGGTAAAGCGGCGAAGAAAGCCCCGAAAACGCCCCGATATCATCACTCGGTCTACGTCGTGCTCCTCTCCCGCGACGTGCTCTACGAGTCCAGGTTCAAGAGGTGCAATCCGGACTACGATCCGGCCAGGCCCTGCGTCTACGTCGGCATGACCGGCCAGAGCCCCGACGTCCGGTTCGACAAGCACAAGGCCGGCATCAAGTCGAACAAGTACGTAAGGCTCTACGGCGTGCGACTGATGCCCGAGCTCTACGAGTGCTACAACCCCATGCCCTACGAGGCCGCGCTCGACATGGAGATCGAGCTCGCCATATACCTGCGGGAGAGGGGATATGGGGTGTGGCAGGGATGACATGAGGGATGGGGGATGAAGGATGAGGGATGAGGGATGAAGCGGAAGGAAGCGCCTGACAAGCAACGAGTAACGAGTTACTTTTTTCTCAACGAAACGTAAAGGGTGCAGGAAGACGTCTCGCGCAGCGGGATCTTGCTAGCCACCAGCAGCCACGTTGAACAAGCCGGAAATCGCCGCGGCCATCCGCGAAGCCACCACCCGCTTCAACGCGGGCGATTACGCGCGCGCGGAGGAGATCTACCGGCGGGTGGTCGCGAGCGCGCCAGCAGCCGCGCACTACGCCGATCTGAGCGTGATCTGCCGCAGGCAGGGGAAGCAGGACGAAGCCGCTGCGTTTCTCGAGCGCGCGGTCGCGCTGGAGCCGAAGTCCGCCGGCTTCCACGCGCGGCTGGGCGAGGCCCGTTTCCGGCTGGGCAGGATGGACGAGGCGCGGGAGAGCTGGCGGACGGCGGTCACGCTGGAGCCCCGGCACGCCGATGCCTGGAGCTGGCTGGGGTGCCTGGACATCGAAACCGGTCAGCTCGACGAAGCCGTGGAATGTCTCCGGCGTGCGATCGCCGCCGATCCCCGGCACTATCACGCGCAGGACAATCTCGGCATCGCGCTTCGCAAGCAGGGACGCTTCGAGGAGGCGGTGCGCTGCCACGAGGAGGCGATCGCGCTCAAGCCGGGCGCACCGGACGCGTACGCCCACCTCGGGACCACGTACTCCGATCACGACCGGCTCGACGACGCCATCGCCCAGCACCAGAAAGCGCTCGCCGCCGATCCCTCGTTCTCCGCCGCCCACTGCAATCTCGCCACCGCCTACGTGATGGCGCTCCGGGTGCCCGAGGCCATCCGGTCTTACCGGCGCGCGCTTGAGCTGGAGCCCGGGAACGCGAGCTATCACTGGAACTACTCGAATGCGCTGCTCCTCGCCGGAGACTTCGCCGACGGATGGGCGGAGTACGAGTGGCGCTGGCAGGCGCGCGAGTTGCGCAAGCGCAGGCCCGGCTATGCCGGTCCGGAATGGCGCGGCGAGGACCCGGCCGGCAAGACGCTCCTCCTCTACGGGGAGCAGGGCTACGGAGACATCATCCAGTTTGCGCGCTACGCGGCCTTGCTGGCCGAGCGCGGTGCGAACGTGCTGTTCGCGGCCCCGCCGGAGCTCGGGCGCCTCGTCGCCCGGGCGAACGGCGTATCGGGGACGTTGCGCGAGGGCGAGCCCCTGCCGCCCTTTGACTTCCAGGCGCCGGTGCTGAGCCTGCCGTTCCTCATGAAGACCCGCCTCGACACCGTTCCGTGCAGCGTGCCGTACCTCACCGCGGATCCCGGTCTCGCGGAAAGCTGGCGCGCACGCCTGGCCTCACGCGGCGGGCTGCGCGTCGGGCTCATCTGGGGCGGCAGGAAAACCCACGCCCAGGATCGCCTGCGCAGCGTCGCGCTCGAGGCCTGCGCCGCCCTGGCGCGCATCGAGGGGGTTACGTTCTACAGCCTCCAGAAAGGCGAGCAGGGTGCACAGGCGAAAGCGCCGCCGGCCGGCATGGCGCTGATCGACTGGACCGGCGAGCTTGCCGATTTCGCTGACACCGCGGCGCTCATGGCGAATCTCGATCTCGTGATCAGCGTGGACACGGCGGGCGCGCACCTCGCCGGCGCGATGGGGCGGCCGGTGTGGCTGCTGAACCGCCATCAAACCGAATGGCGGTGGCTGCTCGAGCGGGAAGACAGCCCCTGGTACCCGACCATGCGCATCTTCCGACAGCCGCGGCCGGGCGACTGGCCAACGGTGATGGAGCGGGTGGCGGCGGCGCTTGGTTCCTTACCAAAGCGGAACGGAGGCAACGAAGAAGCTCGGTGATGCTTTGACTTTCAACCGTTGCCGTTTCGAACGGCGGCATAGTGGCTCAACCACATCCAGAGCGCTACCGTATCATCGGTCATCATCGCCAGCGCCCTGCGATAGCCGAGCATGTGGCCGAGCGCCGCCTGCGCCCGGATGACGGCACGCCGGAATCGCTCGTCGACTTCCTGGAGCAGCGCGTCGCGGCGCCGCAGATCGTCGATGACGCCCGGTGCGTCCGCGGCCGGCACGTCGACCCGCACGTTCATGACGGGCTCCTTGATGCCGTCGGAGTCGCGCTGGAGACGCACGTGCGGAGCACCGATGGCCACCGCCTGTCCGTAGGCCTGCTGGAGAATTTCCACCGGCGTCGCGAGCGCGGACTCGTCTCCCGCCATGATGCACAAGCCTTCCGGCGACGGCTGGTAGATCACGTCGTCCCGCCGCGGCAGGAGGCCGGCGGCTCTCGCCGCGAAGCGGAGCTGCGAGCTCGCCTCGACGCTGCTCACGAGCTGCTCTATCGGGTACTCGTAGTGCATTCCGCGGCGGTCGACGGAACAGAAATGCAAGCCTGAAAACTGCACGACCGTTGGCGCCCGTCGTGTATAGGAGTCAAGGATGGCGCGAGTATATCCGGGATCGCGCCGCGGTACAACCAACACTTCCTCTCGATGTGGTACATATCGATGATCGAATCAGTTCCCACGGGCTTCAAGTGATCCAGTTTCGCAATCTCGTGCTCGCTCGCGGCGCACGCCGGTTGATCGAGGACGCCACGCTGCAGATCCATCCCGGCTGGCGGGTCGGGCTGGTGGGCGCCAACGGCAGCGGCAAGTCGAGCCTGTTCGCCCTGTTGCGCGGCGAGCTGCATGCCGACCACGGCGATTGCGAGGTGCCCGCCGCATGGCGCATCGCCACGGTGGCTCAGGAGACGCCCGCGCTGCAGACGGCGGCGATCGAATACGTGCTCGACGGCGACGCCGAGCTGCGCGCCATCGAGCGCGAGCTCGCGGCAATGGAGCACTCGCCGGCCGCGCACGACGGGCATGCGCTCGCCGAGCTGCACGGGCGGCTCGAGGAGATCGGCGGCTACACCGCGCGCGCCCGTGCTTCCGCGCTCCTCTCCGGGCTGGGCTTTGCCGACGACGATTTCGCGCGCCCGGTCTCCGACTTCTCCGGCGGCTGGCGCATGCGCCTGAACCTGGCGCAGGCCCTGATCGCCCGCTCGGACCTGCTCTTGCTGGACGAGCCGACCAACCACCTCGACCTGGAGGCGGTGGTCTGGCTGGAGAAATGGCTCGCCGGCTATCGCGGGACCCTGGTCCTCGTCTCGCACGACCGCGATTTCCTCGATGCCTGCGTAACCCATGTCGCGCATATTCACGCGCGGCGGCTCACGCTCTACACCGGCAACTACTCCGCGTTCGAGGAGGCGCGAGCCGCGCAGCTCGCCGTGCAGCAGGCCATGTACGAGAAGCAGCAGCGGGAGATCGCTCACCTCGAGAGCTTCATCCGCCGCTTCCGCGCCAAGGCGACCAAGGCGCGCCAGGCGCAGAGCCGGCTGAAGGCGCTCGACCGGATGGAGCGCATCGCGGCAGCCCACGTCGACGCGCCTTTCGATTTCGAGTTTCCGGAGCCCGCGCGGGCGCCGGATCCGCTGCTCACCCTCGAGAACGTGGCGGCGGGCTATGCCGACGCGCGCATCCTGGAGAACGTGCGGCTTACGCTGCGTCCCGGCGCGCGCCTGGGACTGCTGGGTCCGAACGGCGCGGGGAAGTCCACGCTGATCAAGCTCCTCGTGGGCGAGCTCGCGCCGCTCGCCGGCGACCGCTTCGAAGGCCGCGGGCTCGCGATCGGCTATTTCGCGCAGCACCAGCTCGAGCAGCTGCGGCCGGACGAGTCGCCGCTGTGGCACCTCGTCCGCCAGGAGCCCCGGGCGCGGGAGCAGGCGCTGCGCGACTATCTCGGTGGATTCGACTTCCGGGGCGACATGGCCGATGCTGCGATCGCGCCATTTTCCGGGGGCGAGAAGTCGCGCCTGGCGCTGGCGCTTCTCATTCGGCGGAGGCCCAACCTGCTGTTGCTCGACGAGCCGACCAACCATCTGGATCTCGACATGCGCCACGCGCTGACCAAGGCGCTTGCCGAGTACGAAGGAAGCCTGGTGCTGGTTTCGCACGACCGCGCGTTGCTGCGAGCGGTGTGCGATGGCTTTTTGCTCGTCTCGGACGGGCGTGTGGAAGAGTTCGACGGCGATCTCGAAGACTATCTCGACTGGCTCACTGCCCGGCGCAACGCGCGCGTCGCCGCGAGCGGCGCCGGTGGGCAGGCGGTCAAGAGAACGTCACGCGCGGCGGCCGCAGGCGGCAGCAACCGGCAGGACGAGAAGCGCAAGGCGGCACTGCGCCGGCCGCTTGCCAAGGAGGCGCAGGCGCTCGAGCGGCGCATCGCCGCGTGGCAGTCAGAGAAGGAGCAGCTCGACCGGCAGCTTGCCGATCCTGCGTTCTACGCGAGCACCGCGGCGGAACGGATGAAGGAGACGGTGGTGCGGCAGCAGGAAGTGACGCGGCTCATCGACGAGGCCGAGCACCGCTGGCTGGAAGTGCACGCGGAGCTGGAGGGTCTGGAGAAGCGCGACGGGTAAGGCGTGATGGGTAGGGCGTGACGGGCAAGGCGTGACGGATAAATCGGCAGGGCGTTCAGGTCTGAATCTCGCGGTACCCGTCATCGTACGTCACGCAGCATCCGTCACGAGGTACCCAGCATCCGTCACGTTCTATCCGTCACGAAACGCCCGTCACGCTCTACCCCACGCCTAGCAGCTCGACCTCGAACACCAGCGTCGCGTTCGGCGGAATCACGCCGCCGGCGCCACGCGAGCCATAGCCCAGGCCGGGCGGGATGGTGAGCTTGCGCTTGCCGCCGACTTTCATGCCCTGCACGCCTTCGTCCCAGCCCTTGATGACGCGTCCTGCCCCGAGCGGAAACACGAAGGGGTCGTCGCGATCCTTGCTCGAATCGAACTTCTTGCCGTCGGTGAGCCAGCCTGTGTAGTGGACTTTCACCTGCTGTCCCGCGGTGGCGACATCCCCATCGCCCACGGCGAGCTCTTCGATGATCAGTCCGCTGGGTGTGGTGGTGCTCATCGTAGTCCCTTTCTGCGCCGTGGCGCGGTCATGAGAGGCGGGACGTGCATGCTAACATCACTCCGCTGAAAACGTGATGAGTGAGGGGTGACGAGTGATGAGTGTTGAAACGCCGCGCGCGGTGTGGCCTTCGCGCGTCCTCGCTCTGCTGTGGTTGCTTGGCCCAGCCGTGCTGGTCCATGCGCAGCCGTACCCGTCCAGGCCGATCCGTGTCGTCGACGCCTATCCGCCCGGCGGCTCGACCGACGTGGTCGCGCGCATCGTCGGTACCAGGTTCCAGGAGCATCCAGGCCAGATCTGGGTCATCGACAACCGTCCCGGCGCCCAGGGGATCATAGGCACCGAGACCGTGACGCGAGCGCCCGCGGACGGCTACACGCTGCTCATGTACACGGGCAGCCATGCGGTTCACCCCAGCATCTACCGCAATCTGCCGTACGACCTTTTGAAGGCGTTCGCGCCGATCACGCAGATGACCTCGACCACCAACGTCCTCTCCGTGCACCCGTCGCTCCCGGTCAAGACGCTGAAGGAGCTGGTCGCCATCGCGAAAGCCAGGCCGGGGCAGCTCAACTACAGCTCGGCCGGCATCGGCTCGACCACGCACATGGCGATGGAACTCCTGAAGAGCATGGCCGGCATCGACATCACCCACATCCCGTACAAGGGCGCCGCGCCCGCGGTGATGGATTGCGTGGCCGGGCACGTGACGATGATGTTCGGGCCGCTGCCCGTCGTCTCGCCGCACGCGAAGTCGGGGCGGCTGCGCCTGATCGCGGTTTCCACGCAGCGCCGCTCCCCGGCGATACCGGACGTGCCCACCGTGTCGGAAGCCGGTGTCGCCGGATTCGAGTCCACCAACGCCGTAGGCATCCTCGCGCCCGCCGGCACGCCGCGCGAGATCGTCGCCAGGCTGAACGCCGAGATCGTGCGCATACTCAACCTGCCCGACGTGAAGGAACGGCTCTCCGCCCTGGGCGCCGAGCCGGTGGGCAGCACGCCCGCGCAGTTCGCGAGCTTCATACAGGCGGACATGGCGAAATGGGCGAAAGTCGTGCGCGACGCGAAGATCCCGTCTCAAACCTGGTGAACGACAAGGGAAGGATGAAGGATGAGGAAACGGCAGCGATAGCGCGGGCGCCACGCATCACGGCCACGTCGTACCAGTCGCGCAGTATCAGTCACAAATTGTCAGTCACGCGTCGTCAAAGGAGAGCAAATGGCAAAGGCATACTGGATAGCGTTCTACAAATCGATCAAGAACCCGGATGCGCTGGCGGCGTACGCCAAGCTGGCGGGACCGGCGATACAGGCGGGCGGCGGGAAGTTCCTGGCGCGGGGCGGGGCGGCGAAGACCTACGAGCAGGGGATCAACCAGCGCGTCGTCGTGATCGAGTTCGAGAGCGTGGACAAGGCCGTCGCCGCGCACGACAGCCCCGGCTATCAGGAAGCGCTCAAGGCCCTGGGCAAAGACTCGGTCGAGCGCGACATGCGCATCGTCGAGGGAGTCTAGGAAAGCAGGGATGAAGGGTGAAGGATGAGGGATGACGTCCCGCGCTGCGGGACCGATCGCCAGTCATCGGTCACGAATCACGCCGTTCCAGGTTACGAGCAACGAGTAGCGATGAAAAAACGGATCGACGAGGCCGCTGCCCGCGCGGCCTTCGAGCAGGCGCTCGAGACCTACGACCAGGACTTCGGCAAGTTCTTCCTGGTCAAGCTCTTCGGGATGGAGGTCGATTATCCCGACGACACGTGCAGGATCACCTTCGACCTCAAGGATTTCATGTTCAACCCGCAGGGCGGCCTGCACGGCGGGGTCACGGCCTTCGTCCTCGACATCTCCATGGGCCACCTGCTGCGCGCGAAAGCCGGTCCCGGCACGACGGTCGAGATCAAGATCCAGTACCTCAAGGCCGCGCGGGCAGGAAGGCTCACCGCCACCGGCCGCTTTCTGCGGCAGGGGCGCAACCTTTCCTATCTCCAGTCGGAGCTGGTGGACGACAAGGGCGAGATGATCGCGTTCGCGACGTCGACGTGGATGGCCGTGAAGGAAAAGGCGTGACGCCTGGTGCGTGACGGGTGGTTCGTGACGAATAAGGCGCAGCAGAATCGCAAACCACGCGTTAACCGTCACCCTTCATCCGTCATGACTTATCCGTCACGCTGGCGCCAGCTACGCCTGTTCCAGCCCTACCTCCCGGAACACCGCGGCGTTGGCGGACGAGCGAAAAAACGCGAGCAGGGCTTCCGCCTCCGCCTTTCGCTTCGACGCGGCAAAGATCCCTGCCGACGACTCGAAGACCTTTTGAAGGTCGTCGGGGAGCAGGCCGACGACGTCTATGCCGGGCACGGCTTTCAGCTCCACGACCTGCTGTATTGCGATCTCGGCCTCGCCCGAGGCGACGACGACCCCGATGTAGCCGCCCGGCCGGGTGACGGTCTTGGGCTTCATCTCTTGCGCGATGCCGAGCCGCTCCAGCAGCACCGGCACGTACATGCCGCTCGCGCCGTGCACGGTGTGGGCGATCGACCGGGCGTCGAGCAGGCTGCGCCTGAAGGACTCCGCCGACGTGATGTCGGGCCGGGGCGCGCCCGCGCGCACCGCGACGCCGATGCGGGAACGGGCGAAGAGCCGCGGGCTGCCGGGCGCAACGATGCCCGATTGCTCCAGGCCCTTCACCACGGACGCGCCCAGTATCACCGCATCCCCGGCTTCCCCGCCCACGATGCGCGCGAGCATCTTCTTGGCCGAGTCGAAGGCGACCTCGTAGCTGAGCCCGCTCGCGCGCTCGAACGGCTGCGCCAGCGCGTCGAGCACGGTGCGCGAGCTGTTGGACGTCAGTATCTTGAGCTGTCCGTTATTCGTCATCCCTTGCGCCTTCTGTCCGCCAGCCTGTTGCGCCGTGCGAGCGCGCCGGCGACGAGCCACACCAGTCCCGCCAGCACAATTGTCGCCATCAGCCAGCGCATGATGCTCGCCAGCGCCGCGGCGTCAAGGGGGGGTAGTGGAAACTTCCGGAGCTGCTCGCCGCGCTCGACGAGCCAGTGCCAGGCGGTATGCGCGACGAAGGCCGAGACGATGATCGTCCCGGCGCGCTCGGGCACGGCGCGGAACAGGAGTCCGAGGAGCGGGACCAACAGGAGGAGCACGAAGATCTGCCCCAGCTCGACCCCGGCATTGAAGGCGAGGAGTGAGGTTACGAGGTGCGCGCCTGCGAACTGCAGCTCTTCCCTGAGCGCGAACGAAAACCCGAATCCGTGGATGAGCCCGAACGCGAAGGCGACGATCCAGCGCCGGCGCACGTTGCTGCCGATGATGTTCTCGAGCGCCATGTACAGGATGGAGACCGCGATCAGCGTTTCGATGAGCGGCGGGAACCAGAGGCCGGAGGGCGCAAGCCCGTAGGCTGCGGAGATGAGCGTGATCGAGTGGGCGACCGTGAAGGCGGTCACGATCAGCACGAGAGGTCCCAGCCGGCGAAACGGGATCACCAGGCACGCGATGAAGAGCAGGTGATCGACGCCATCGAGGATGTGCTGGAAGCCGGCCGCCACGAAGCGCAGCGCCGCCTGGTGCCACCGCGGGTCCAGTCTCACGAGGCCCGGGTCTCCGTGCAGCTGGAACGCGCGCACCTCGCCACCCGGCGGCACAAAGCGCAGGGTCGTGGTCACGACCAGTCCGAGGCGGTCCAGCCGCGGCTGGATAGAGAATTCCGAGCGCTCCGACCGGATCGGATACTCGAAGAGCACGTCGAGCAGTTGCTGGCTCCAGAAGAGCTCCATGCTGTGGGGCAGGCGCGGGCCCTTGAGATGGGCGAGCGCTTCATCGAACGATCCGAAAGACCTGTCCGACGGCAGCGTCACCCGGGCATCGACCAGCCGCGGCCGCCCGATGGGTTCGTCGCCCTCATGGATATCGACGTTGTCCGCGATCCACAGATTCGCGGCCTCGCGGAGCGCCGCGTCGGCGCGCGCGAGATCGAGGTAGCCCGGACCGCGCCGCGGCACGTCCACTTCACGCATCGCGGAGAGCGGCACGCGCACGAGAAGCTGCAGCCGGTCCCCGGCCGGCTTCACGTACATCTGCACCTTGACGTCGTTGGGGATGTCGTGGGCGAACGCCCCTTGCCCGAGCGCCCACAAGAGCGCGCACGCGGGCGCCGCGAGCCGCAGCCGCGCCGTCACACGCAGCATGACGGCGTCCTCGCTGTGGGCCCAGCCGCGGCTGCAGTTCCGGAGCGCTGCACTTCGGTCCCCCTCACGACCATGTATCGGACTTTGTCGCGGCACGCGACGGCGTGGCCGATTCGCTGACAGGCCAGAATGCGCGTGCGTATAATGCTCCGAAGCGCCGGGAGCGGGTGGAGAAAATAAATCCCGGGCCGTTCGGCATTCCCGTCCGGCTTGAGCTCGCGGGACTTTTCGAAGCAAAGGGGAGTCATGGCTCGCATCAAGCGCACTCGCAGCTTCTGGCTGGGCGCCGGTTTCTTCGCGCTCCTCGTCACTCTCGGCATCGGACAGGCGCTGCTCGACAACCGCGCCGATGCGCAGGGACGCACCGTTCAGGCGCCCGTCTTCGAAGTCGATCCGCTGTGGCCCAAGCCCCTGCCGAATCACTGGCTGCTCGGCATGACGATCGGTGTCTGGGTGGACGACCAGGACCACATCTGGATCATTCACCGCGGCGCGGCGACGCTGCACGCCAACGAGCGCGCGCTCGAGCTGAAGGTCGGGGAGTGCTGCCGGTCGGCGCCGCCGGTGCTCGTGTTCGACCAGGCCGGCAACCTCGTGCGGTCCTGGGGCGGCCCCGGCGAAGGCTACGAGTGGCCAGAGTCGAACCACGGTGTGCACGTGGATTACAAGGGCAACGTGTGGATAGGCGGCAACGGCAAGGGCGATTCGCACGTGCTCAAGTTCACCAGGGAAGGCAAGTTCCTGCTGCAGATGGGCCGCTACGGCAAGAACGGCGGCAGCAACGATCCCGAGAACTTCGGGCGCGTCGCGAAAATCTGGGTCGATCCCAAGACCAACGAGGCGTATATCGCCGACGGCTATCTCAACAAGCGCGTCGCCGTCCTGGATGCGGACACCGGCAAGATGAAGCGCTACTGGGGCGCTTACGGCAACAAGCCCGACGACAAGGATATGGGCAAGTACGACCCGAAGGCGCCGCCGCCGCAGCAGTTCCGCAATCCCGTGCACTGCGTGGAGCGCACGAACGACGGGCTCGTCTACGTGTGCGACCGCCAGGCGAACCGGATCCAGGTCTTCACGCCGGAAGGGAAGTTCGTCAAGGAAGCGCACTACGCGCGCGAGACGCTGGGCTCGGGCTCGGCCTGGGATCTCGCATTCTCGCGCGACCGGCAGCAGCGCTACATCTATCTCACCGACGGCACCAACGAGAAGGTGCGCATCATCCTGCGCGAGACCCTGGAGGAGCTCACCAACTTCGGCGACGGCGGGCGGCAGCCGGGCCAGTTCTACGGGGTGCACAGCATCGCGACCGACTCCAGGGGCAACATCTATACGACCGAGACCTACGAGGGCAAGCGCCTCCAGAAATTCGTATACAAGGGCGTAGGCACGGTGCCGGCCGGCGACCAGGGCGTGATCTGGCCGCGGCGGTGAGGGCGGCGCAGCGCGCCGCCGGTGACGAAGTGAGGAAGTGATGCGGTGAGGATTCTTCATCCATCATTCGTCAGTCACGCGTCACCTGCCCCTCGTCAATATTCGCGCAGCGAGCCCCGGGTAGACCCGCTTCGCATTGCCGGGCGAGGCGGAAGGAAACCTTGAGATACGTTATACCGTTCACGGATCGCTTTTCACGCCGTTACGCGAAGGCGTTGCTGTACGCCGTTGCGCTCGGGCTCGCGGCGTCGGCGGGCGCGCAGCAGTATCCCGTCCGGCCGATTCGTATCATCGTGCCCTCGCAGGCCGGCGGCGGCGCGGACATCGTCGCGCGGGCGATCGCGCAGAAGCTGACCCAGGCCTGGGGCCAGTCGGTGATCGTGGACAATCGCATCGGCATCGTCGGCGCCGAAACCGCCGCGCGGGCCACGCCCGACGGATATACGGTCATGTTCACCACTTCCGCGCTCGCGGTCCGGGAGAGCGTGTACCGCGACCTACCCTACAGCACCTTGCGCGATTTCCAGCCGGTCACGCAGGCGGTCACGCAATCGAACGTGCTCGTCGTGTATCCGCCGGTGCCGGCGAAGAGCGTGAAAGAGCTGGTGGCGCTCGCAAAAGCGAAGCCCGGCCAGCTCAACTACGGTTCCGGCGGCAATGCGACTTCGAACCATCTCGCGGGCGAGCTGTTCCGCCTGCTTGCCGGTATCGATGTCGTGCACGTGCCGTACAAGGGCGTGCCGGCGGCCCTTACCGACACGATCGCCGGGCGCATGCAGTACACGTTCGGCAGCCCGGTTTCGACCTTGCCGCACGTGAAGGATGGGCGCCTGCGCCTCCTGGCGGTGACCACGGCGAAGCGCGCGCCGGCGCTGCCCGACGTGCCGACGATCGCAGAGGCGGGCCTGCCCGGCTACGATTTCACCGGCTGGATGGGGATGCTCGTGCCCAGGGCGGTCGCGCGGCCCATCGTGGTGCAGCTCCACAAGGAGACGGCGCGGATCGTCCACCTGCCGGACGTCAAGCAGCGTTTCCAGCTCGACGCGGCGGAGCCGGTGGGCAACAGCCCCGAGGAATTCGGCGCGCTCCTGAAGGCGGAGATCGCGCGCTGGACGAAGGTGGTCAGCGAGGCGAAGATCAAGGCTGATTAGGACTCACAAAGCGCAGACGCGATGGGCGCATTGCGTTGATGCTTTTCTGTTGACGAGGTGCGTGTGAGCTTGTTCTCCGGACGATTCGCGGTGCTGGTCGTTGCAGTGCTGGCAGCGTCGATTGGGGCTGCCCAGGAATTTCCGGCCAGGGCCGTGCGGTTCATGGTGCCCTTCGCTGCCGGCGGGCCCAACGATCTCGCCATACGCCCGCTCGCGCAGAAGCTCCAGGAAATGCTGGGGCAGCCGATGGTAGTCGACTACCGCGCCGGCGCGAACGGCGCGATCGGCACGGAATTCGTGGCGAAGGCGCCGCCCGACGGCTACACGCTGCTCGTCATTTCCTCGTCGTTCAGCATCAATCCGGCCATGACTGCCAGGCTGCCCTACGATCCGATCCGCGACTTCGCGGCGGTGAGCTCGATAGCGACGAGCGACATCTTCTTCGTCGTCAATCGCAGCGTGCCGGCGCAAACGGTGAAGGAGTTCGTCGCAGTGGCGAAGGCGCGCCCGGGGAAGGTCACCTATGCGTCCTCGGGCGCCGGCGGCTCCCTGCACCTCGGCGCGGAGCTCCTCTCCATGGCTTCGGGCATCACCATGGTCCACGTCCCGTACAAGGGGGCGATACTCGCGCTGACCGACGTGATGGGCGGCCACGTCGACGCGATGTTCGTCGCTTCCGCCGCCGCCATCCCGCAGATCAAGGCAGGCAAGGTGCGCGCACTGGCGGTCGCGAGCAGGCGTCGGGCGCCTGCGCTGCCCGACGTCCCGACGTTCGCGGAGGCCGGCTTTCCCGCCGTGGGAGTCGATTCGCGCTACGGCATACTCGCACCCGCGGCCACGTCCAGGGACCTCATAGGCAAGCTCAATGCCGTGATGGTGAAGGCGCTCGCCGCCGCCGACGTGCGCGAGCGCTATGGCGTCCTGGGGCTGGAGGCGGCAAGCAGCACACCGCAGGACTACGCGGCGTATATCAGGGACGATCTTGCGAAATGGCGCAAAGTCATCGCCGCGGCGAAGCTGACCGTGGAATAGGGTAAGCATCAACCGGGCTGGACGAACGAATTTCGCCGGCCCCAGTTCCGAACGGCAGCGGGTGCCTGCTCCGGGACGCGAACGGGATGCGGCGTCAGTCGTCACCCGCCGGTCGTTGCTCGCTCTCCGCTGCGGGAACCGGTCCGGGCCGGGTGATGGCGCCGGCGGCAGCCATCATCGCCGCGTTGATCCAGAACATGGTAAAGAGGTTGAGCGCGGAGGCGACGGCGCCGAACAGCACCGGGCTCACCAGCTTGGTGAGCTGATTGGTCGTGATCTTGAGCCCCAGCGCTTCCGCCGATCGCCCGTCCTTCGAATTGGCGTACATGAGCATGATCACGATGGGCTGGCCGCAGCCCATGCCCAGGCCGAAGACGAAGGAAACGAGGGCGAGCAACACGGCGCTGTTGAAGATCGGGACCAGCGCGAGCGTCACCGCGCCGACAAAGAATGCATGGGCCAGCAGCCGTTCCTCTCCGAACCTGCCGATGAGCCACGGCAGGCCGAACCGCGACACGAATGCCGCCGATGAGTTCATCGCCATCACGATGCCGATGGCGGAAGCCGCCAGGCCTATAGAGTGCCCGTATACCGGAAGATAGATCTGGTACAGGTTGAGGCCTGCGCTCAGCAGGCTGCCGCTCACCAGCGTGCGGCGTACCACGGGATCGGACAGCAGCATCCGGATTCCCCCGCCACGCGTCTTCGCGGCGCTGCTCGTTCCGCCCGCCAGCGCACCGCCGCGCGCCGCGAGCAGCGCGATCGGCACCAGCGACAGCAGCGCCAGGTAGAGGCAGGTCATGGCATGGCCGGCGTGGTCGATGGCAAATCCGCCCAGCAGGGGCGCCAGGAACTGGGCCGATGAGTTGGTCAGCATGTAGTTGCTGAAGTCCCGCGCACGGGACTGCGGCGTGCTCAGCACGCCCACCAGGTTCTGCGTGGCCAGGCTGAACAGGACTACGCAGAGCCCGTTCATCGTGCCGGCAAAGTACACCGCGGGCATGCCGCGGAAGAGGTAGGGAGCCAGCAGCCCGAGCCCCCCGCAGGTGGCGCCGGCGAGCATCGGCCAGCGCGCCCCGACGCGATCGATCAGCTTTCCCGAAGTGACGGCGAGCAGGGTCGGACAGATCGAGTAGGTCGCGGCAAGCATGCCGACTGCGAACGGGCTTGCGCCGAGATCGAGCGCATAGAGCGGCAGCACCATCTGCGCCGAGGACACGCCGATGCCGTTGAAAAACGACAGCGCGTAGATGAAGTAGACGGACACGGATTTGCGGTTGCGAGGGCGCGCCAGCAGGATTGCGGCGTGCGCGTGGGGTCATTCTACCTGCCTCGAACAATCGCGCCCGCAACGCCGGCCAACCCGCTGCGAGGCGACAAGGTGTTTGCAGGCAGCGCCCTCAACACTCCGACGCGCGTCCTGCGCGCCCTTTCCGCAATGCTATGATGCTGCGCGATTCGAGCCAGGGCGGGAGGCGGCGATGTCGATGGGGAAGTGGGAACGGCTGCGCAGGCCGGCGGCGGCGATGGTGGGCGCGGTGACGATGCTGCTCGATTCCGCGCCGGTGGAGGCGCGGGTGACGAGGATCGTCATCGACGAAACGATCTCGCCGGCCTTTTGCAAAGGAGGCTCGTGTGCCGCGTACGGCGAGGCGGGGCAGTACGAGCAGGTCTCCGGCCGGGCGTTCGGCGAGCTGGACCCCGCCGATCCGCTCAACCGGCTGATCCAGGACATCGCGCTCGCCAGGGATGCGGACGGCAAGGTCCGTTACGTCGCGACTTTCGTGCTGACGAAGCCCGTGGATATGGCGCGGGCGAGCGGGCTCATGTGGCACGACGTGCCCAACCGCGGCCGGCCGCTCGCCATCAACAACATGGAGCGCGGCTTCGGCGACGTGGGGCTCGCGAGCGCATGGCAGGGCGACAACGCCAGCATGCGGCCCGGGCTCGGCACGGCCGTGCGCGCCACGATGGGCGCTGACGGCAACCACTGGCTGCAACTGCCCGTGGCGAAGAATCGGGACGGCTCCTCCATCACCGGGCAGGTCATGGGCCGCATCGTGAACCGCTCGGGCCCCGGTGCGCAGCCGCTGATCGTGCAGACCAATCCGCTGCCGTACCTGCCGGCGAGCCTCGATACCTCGAAGGCAGCCCTGGTGTCGCGCGATCACGAGACCATGGACGGCGTCGTCACGGGCGAAGCGCCGATCGCGTCTGCCGACTGGAAATTCTGCGGCGGCGGCACCTTCGACGAGCCGCTGCCCCTCACCGGACTGCCGGTGCAGATCTGCCTGAAGGGCGGCTTCGACCCGGCCAGGCTCTACCAGGTCGTGTACACCGCGAAGGATCCGTACGTCCTCGGCATCGGCTTTGCCGCGTGGCGCGACGTGGCGTCGTTCTTCAGGTATGCGGACCGCGACGATGCGGGGACCGCGAACCCGGTCGCAGGGCGCATCAAGCACAGCATCACGCGGGGCCGCTCGCAGTCCGGCAACTACCTGCGCGGCTGGCTGCACCTGGGCTTCAACCAGGACGAGGCGAAGCGCCAGGTGCACGATGGCATGTGGCCGATCATCGCGGGCCGCCGCATCGCGCTCAATTTCCGCTGGGCCCAGCCTGACGGGGCGCTGGCGCTCTACCAGGCGGGCAGCGAAGGGCCGCAGTGGTGGGTGCCGTGGCCCGACGAGGTGCGCGGCCTGCCGGCGCGCAGCATACTGGACCGCTGCAATGCGACCAGGACCTGCCCGAAGATCATCGAGCACTTCGGCTCTGCGGAGATCTGGGGCCTGAAGCTCGCGCCCGAGTGGGTGGGCACGAACGCAAAAGCCGACATCCCTCTGCCCGGAAACGTGCGCCGCTATTACATCGGCAGCACCATGCACGGCGGGGGCGCAGGCGGCTTCAACTCGAGCCTGCCGGCGGGCGCGCGGGCGGCGAAGCCGGTGCAGTGTGAAGGCAACAACGCCGGCGTCGGTGCGCTGCCCACCAATCCGATGCCCCACACGGAGACGGTGAACGCGCTCACCGTCCATTTTCGCGACTGGGTCATGCGCGGCACGACCCCGCCGCCCAGCCGCTATCCGACGCTGCGCGAGGGCCAGCTCACCGAGGCCAGCAAGAGCGCGCTCAACTTTCCGACCATGCCGGGCGTGCGCGCAACCGCCCCGGAGCCAGGTTTCATCAATCCCCTGCTTGACTACGACTGGGGGCCCGGCTTCGATGCCAACGACGTGTCGGGCGTGCCGGGCAACGCGGTGCCGCCGATCAAGCGGGTCATCCCGATGCTGGTGCCCAAGGTGGATGCCGACGGCAACGAGATCGGCGGCGTGCCGGTCGTGCTGCGCGGTGCGCCGCTCGCGACCTATCTAGGCTGGAACATCATCGCCGACGGGGCGCAGCCGTACCACAAGGGGAAGCTCTGCGGCAACGCGGGGAGCGTCATTCCGTTTGCGAGGACGAAGGCCGAGCGCGCGGCAAACGGCGATCCGCGGCTCTCGCTGGAAGAGCGCTACACCGACCATGCCGGCTATGTAGCGTCGGTTCGGAAAGCGGCGGCCGACGCGGTGGCGCAGAAATTCCTGTTGCAGAAGGACGCCGATGCCCTGATCGCAGCGGCCGAGGCGAGCGACGTGCTCAAGTAATACAGTTGCGATCGGCGGTTTGCCGAAGAGAGGGGGAGTCATGGATCTGCAGGCCACAGGCCGCGTGTCGACCGCGGCATTTCTGATAACGACGGGTCTCTTCATGAGCGCATGCGCCAATACACAGCAAGACCAGCCGATCACCGTTGCCGCCCAGGGCAGCTTTTTCGTGGCCGGGCGCACGGTGCAGGGCAAAGGGGTTTACGACCCCGCGAAACAGACGGGCAACACCGACGAGGGCAACACGTTCTGGGCGGACCAGATGTACGTGCAGTACCAGATCCCGGTCAATGCGCGGAAATACCCGCTCGTGCTGGTGCACGGCGGCGGCGGAACCGGCCGCGTGTGGGAGAGCACGCCCGACGGCCGCGAGGGCTACCAGACGCTGTTCCTGCGCCGCGGCTTCCCCGTCTACATCGTCGATTTTCCCCGCCGCGGGCGCGCGGGCTTCCCGAGCTATAACGGCGGCTTCGGCCAGCTCGACGGCGACGCCGTGGTGGCGAACAGGACCAATCGCGCCGGTGTGCAGTACGCGTGGTCGCGCTGGCGCCTGGGACCGCAGTACCCGGACGTCTTTCCCGTGCAGCAGTTCCCTATGAAGGGGCTCGACCAGTTCATGCAGCACCTCGTTCCGACCGTCTCGGACGATCCGGAGATCATCTCGGGCGCGCTGGTCGCGCTGCTCGACAGGATCGGCCCGGCGATCCTGGTCACGCACTCGCAGTCGGGCCTCTTCGGCTGGCTAGCGGGCGCGCGCTCGCCCAACGTGAAGGGCATCGTGGCCTACGAGCCCGGCTTCGTGTTCGCGCAAGGAGAGATGCCGGCGCCGATACCGCTCTACAAGGGCACCCAGCCCGCGGGCACGGCCGTGACGCCGGCGGAATTCGCCCATCTTGCCCGCGTGCCGATCCAGGTCGTGTACGGCGACAACATTCCGAAATCGCCGATCCCCGACTTGGTCGCCGATGGCCGGCGGGCGCAGGAAGTGACCTCGCGCCTGTTCGCGCGGGCGCTGAACGGAAAGGGCGGGGATGCAAGCGTCCTGCTGCTGCCCGACGCCGGGCTGCGCGGCAACTCGCACTTCATGTTCTCCGACCTGAACAACGTCGAAGTCGCCGACCAGCTCTCGATGTTCCTGCGCGCGAAGGGGCTCGACGCGCGCTGATTGACGGAGGACGGGCGGCGAGATGCGGGTGACGCGAGAGGGGTGGTCGACGCCAGCCGCTTTGCGTCACCCTTGTCTCGTCACTACCGGCATCATTTCCTGGGAGCCGCCCGCATGAGCTGCTGCACGATCATCACGTCCAGGGCGGTGATCACCCGGCCGTTGTCGTGCATGCCGCTCACGTGCACCGGGTGCTGGAAAGTCTGCGCCACGTACTGATCGAAGAGCTCGCCGCGGGGGATCAGCTCGGAGCACATGAGGCTTTCCATCTCGCGTCCGTCGGCAAACAGCTCCACGCACAGCGCGACGCGCCCGGGCTGGAACTCGGGGTCGTAGCGCATCGCGTTCCTGAACGCTTCCAGGCTGCCGGCGCGGCCGGAGGCCTTGAGCGCCGCGCCGCGGTAGTACCACGCCCGCGCGCTCTCGGGATTGACCCGGAGCCAGTTGTCGACGATGCGCCCGAGCGCCTTCCAGTTCTTTGCTTCCATCAGGGTGAGAGCGACGACGTCGAAGCGCTGGTTGAGCACCGTGGGCTCGGCCCTGGCGATGCGCTCCTCGAATCCCGGGTGGCTGTCGAGGTAGCCGGTCGGCCGGGATCCCATCAGCTTCAGCATGACGTTCATCAGGCGCAGCGTGCCGTCGGGATCGAACTTCGCGCCTGACATGAGCTCGGTGCCGACGCGGTCCGCCTCGATTTCCTGCTCGCGGCTGAACGAGGCTCCCATCAGGTTGAACGCGTTCTGGGCCGCGCTCACCGCAGCGGCGCGGTCGCCGGTGTTCTGCCCGACGGCGTTGCCCACCGCCACCGCGCCGTAGACGAAGTCCGGCAGATTGGCCACGCGCTTCAGGGAGTGCTTCATGCTGAGGTGCGCGTACTCGTGGCCGAGCATGGCGGCAGCCATGTCGGCGTCGGTCCCGATCACATCCAGCATCGCGGTCGTGACCAGGATCACGTTGCGCTTGGCAAGCGGGATCGCGCTGGCGTTGGGCTGCCGGTCTATCGTGAGCGCGAGGGTCGCGGGTATCTTCGACGAGCTGCCGATGCGCCGGTGCACGTCGGCGAGATTCCTTTCCAGCACATTGGGATCCTAAGCTTAGAATTCCACGTGGACAAGTTGTCGCG
>JADMIO010607065.1_pt1 | contig 39943 bp, 16 predicted proteins | sample 8958161 | NCBI WGS metagenome assembly JADMIO01 (sample SAMN16585339, study PRJNA669376) | soil metagenome | isolation source: Crop rotation soil | place: USA: Cullars Rotation, Alabama | collected 2011
CGCGACAACTTGTCCACGTGGAATTCTAAGCTTAGGATCCCAATGTGCTGGAAAGATCGGTTCACTGACCAAAGTCGAGATCCACGATTTAACTCGCACTTCATTGATCGGCCACATCGTCACGCACGAATTCCAGCACGGCAGCGAATCCTCAATGCTGCCGATTCTGGGATAACATCGAGTCACTTCGTCCGCACCCTATCTGTTCCTCGCCAGTCCAACCCACATCACATCGCAGCCGACTTTTTACCCGAGCCCTATCAGGGAACGGGAATCATTCGACATATTGAGGTCGTCCCAATGAGAAATCTTTGCGGCATCTGGCTCGCTGTCTTCTGCTGCGCGTCTGTGGTGGGCTGTTTCGCGCGTCCCATGAATTTGAATGTGATGCACATGGGGCCGCCATATCAGGTGACGGTCTTCGATCAAGGCCACCCGGTTGGGGAACGTAAACTCGAAGCGATGTCGCAGGAAGAGCAAATCATCGCGCGGTGGATCGAAGCCAACAGCCACGGCTGGAAGCCCAGCACCGCGACAGTCCCCCCCGGCCGAGTCATCAAGGGGGAAGGCTTCACGCTGAACTTCACCGAAGACATGTGTTACATGTACATCCCACCCGACCTGAAAGCCAAACCCAAGGGCAAACGGAAACCTCAAACGGAACCGATCCTGCTGCAAAAGAAGCTGACGCCAGGTGACCTGGAAATCACACAAGTACTGAATGCGGGATTATGAAACGTTTCTTCGGGAACACTAATCTTCGCTAATCCACGCTAATGAGGAGTCATAGCGTGGACCGTGAAACATGGGCAGAAGAATGGAATTGCCTCTTTATGCAGAGCCTGCATCTGGTGATGCCGGGCGGCATCACCAGCCCCCGGATTCTCTCTGTTTCGACTCGCTCTGTACGCATTACATCGCGGTCTGACGACCTGCGTTTATTAGCGAAGATTAGCGTGAATTAGTGTTCCCATTCCTCAAATCGAAATTGGCCATCGCTCAGAGCACTTCCGAGATCACTCGCGCGGATTCGGGCAGAATGGGGACCGGGCGTTCGGAGATGTCTCGGACGAATTCGTGGCTGTCGATGCCCAGGTTGTGATAGATCGTGGCCAGCACGTCGAGGTAATGTACCGGTCGAGTTGCCGCGGAATCGCCGATCTTATCCGTTGAACCAATCACCTGGCCGACCTTCATGCCGCCGCCGGCCAGCAGGCAGTTGCTGACGCGGGCCCAGTGGTCTCGGCCGGCGTCTTTGTTGATCTTTGGGGTGCGGCCGAATTCGCCCCAGACTACGACCGTTACGTCCTTATCGAGACCCCGGGCGTAGATGTCTTCGATCAGTGCCGAGATCCCCGTGTCGAACAGTGGCAGGTGGTTTCGCATGTGGCGGAAGTTGGCACCATGCGTGTCCCAGAAGCCGTAGGCCACCGTGACGCAACGGACTCCCGCTTCCACCAATCGCCGAGCCGTCAGCAGTTGGTCGTTCCACATCGGGGCTCCGTCGCCCAGATGCTTGGGAGATCCCTTACCGTAACGTTCGCGGACTTTGGGGTCTTCCTTCTCGACGTCCAGGGCGGTGACCAGTTTGCTCGAGGTCAGCACGTCGAAGGCTCGCTGATAGATCACGTCCATGCCGTCGGCACTCGACTTGTCGAGCGACCGTTTGTAGTCATCAATCTGAGCTCGCAGCTTGCGGCGGTCATCGAACTGAGTCGAATTGACATACCGCAACTTCATGCTGGCCAGGTCTTCGCCGTCGGCTCGCACGGAACTGTAATTGTGACCGAGGTACCCGGCCGACGGGCTGTTGTACGGCTTGTGCTGCATCGTTGGGAAGAGGTCGACGAACGCGGGCGTGACCGGATCGGATTGCCCGGCGAGCTTGGAAATCACCGAACCAATCGTTGGCCGGCCGTCGCGCTGGGCCTCGCCCATTCCGTAGCCGGTCAGGTTTTGAAAGCTGCTATGCTCGTCGCGCAGACCGACGATCGAGCGGATCGTGATGGCTCGATCCATGACCTTCGCCATCTTCGGCAGCAGTTCGCAAACTTGCACCCCTGGCAGGCAACTGTCGATGGGCTGGAACTCGCCCCGGATTTCCTTGGGAGCATCCAGCTTCAGGTCGAAGGTGTCCTGGTGCGAGATGCCGCCGGACAAGTAGACCATGATGACCGATTTGTTGGATGGCGTACCCGATTGAACTTCCGCCTGCAGCAACTGCGGCAGAGTCAACCCGCCGACCGCCAGACCGCCGATCTGGAGGAACGACCGCCGGCTGATTCCGTCGCAGTAGGAAAATCGAGGCCCATTCAAGGTCAACATCGCATACCTTCTCGTTCATCAGCCGCAGGGCGCTAGCCCCCGGTCTTTTCCAACGCAGCACACGCTCGCCAGCCATTCACGACAGGTTCAGCCGTTACCCGCTCGGGACCGGACGCTAGCGCGTTCCGGCTAGTCCAAAAATCAGCCGCAGGGCGCTAGCCCGCGGTTTTTGTCCCGGACGCCGTCTTTGCATCCCACTCGCAATAACGCTTGAACCGGACGCTAGCGCGTTCCGGCTGATTTCAGGGAGCGCGAAGCATCAACCGTCGTTGATTATATCGGCAGTCGGGGGCTCGGTAAACTGGCAAGTTTGGCGGAGGCACGGGTCTGACGGCAGGGAGCACTCGCAGCCCGCTACTTATCGACCCACGAATTCCGGATTGCCCGCGAATCACGCGAATCTACGCGAATGGGGTACGCGTACCGTTTCATAAACTGGTTTGTGGTAGAGCTGAAAAGAACGCCGTCGCCGTTGGCTCGGGGTTAAACAATTCCTTCGCGTCCTTCGCGAGCTTCTGTTCTATATTCTGAATTTGAACAGAAGCTCGCGAAGGACACGAAGAAACGCACTGGTGGAAATCGAGATCTGTTTTGCCGGCCATCTAACAACTCTCCGACTTACGCCGGACGCTCGCCTTGTGGTCCGCTTTCGTCTGCCACAAGTCCTGCTTCGTCCTGCAGATACGTCTTGCCTCTGTAGGTCAGGGCGACGCCGACGAACAGGCAGGCGGCCAGCCCCATCATCGTCGTGAAGAACCAGTAGTAGTTGGCTCCGTGCATCACCTTTTCGAACTCCGCGTTCTGCGATATCAGCGAGTTGACGAGTGCCGTAAACACGTTCCCGACCGTCACCGATAACAGGTTCAATGCCATCACAAACGATTTCATCGTCGGCGGGGCCTGCGTGTAGGAGAACTCAAGTGCGGTGAAATAGATCATGACTTCGCCGACCGTCATCAACACATAGGACAACAATTGCCACGCCACGTTGACCTCCTGACCCGCCTGGATCCAGACTTCAGCCAGTCCCGAGACGGCGAATGACGACATGGCGAAGAAGAAGCCGACGCTCATTTTGCCCAGTGGAGTCACCGTCATGAAGCGGCTGCTCAGCGGATAGATGCCGAGTGTAAACAGCGGGATGAACAACATCACCAGAATCGGGTTGACCGCCTGGATCTGAGCCGGTTTCCAATCGAAACCCAGAAAGCGACGATTCATGTGCTCGGCCTGCAGGACCCACTTGGATCCCGATTGATCGTACAGGGACCAGAAGACCGCGATGAACAGGAAGATGACCGACAGCCGCAGTAGAATCTTCAGTCCCTCGGGGCTCAACGATTCTTTGAGGAATCCGACACCACGTGCGGGAACGTGGACGAATTTGTGGCGTCCCATCCAGAACACGATTGTGGCAATTGCCATCAGGATGCCGGGGACCCCGAAGGCCCACTTGGGGCCAAACCAAGGATGTTCGAGCAGCCACGGAGTCAACATCGTCGAGAACATCGAGCCGAAGTTGATCGAGAAATAAAACCACCCGTAGACTCGTTCCAGCAGATGCTTATTGGTGGACGAGAACTGGTCTCCCACGTGGGCGGAAACGCACGGCTTGATACCGCCGGATCCAATGGCGACCAGGGTCAGTCCCAGGAACAGGCCGATGCGAGTTTCGTCGACGGCGAGCGCCAGATGTCCCAGGCAATAGACCAGCGACAACCAGATGATGGTGCGATACTTGCCCAACCACAAATCGGCCAGCAGTGCTCCGAGGACTGGGAAGGCATAGTTGGCTGCTGAGAACCAGTGATAACAGGCTGTAGCGTCAGGCTCGGACATGGTGTCCTTCTGCCCGGCCGCATTCAGCAGGTATTGCGTCATGAAGACCGTCAGAATGGCCTTCATGCCATAGTAACTGAACCGCTCGGCCGCTTCGTTTCCGACGATGTAAGGAACGCCGGGAGGCATCTGCTTAGTCGGCAACGGAGCGGTCAGGTACAGATGGTGGCTCATAAGTGACTTTTTCCTGGCCAATGAACGCAACGGCGAAGACTGAGACGGCACAATCAAGCGTCGTCTCAGCCCGAGTCTCGACATTTGAGCCTTGGGACGCAACCGTTAGGGGAATATTTGTGGTTCAACGCCGCCGCCAGATGGAGGGATGATTGCATTGAACAGGCGAGTAGGCGGCTGATAATGGAACATTGGCGAGATGAGTCAAAGGAGCGTAGCGACGTGAGCTCCCCCCCTTCGTAAGGGGGGGAGATCTTACGGAGCTTCGCTCCGCATGGAATTGCCCCACCGATTAGCTGCTGCACCCTCCCCAGATTCTCCATTCAATTTGATCTGGCCTGAAGTCTGTCGCATCGCTAGACTCCCGCCTCACCTCCGATCATCCCGCCATTTCTGCCACCATTCGTTCTTCCCCCCCATCGTTTCCTCGACGGCCGACCTACGGCTTCATTTGAGGCATATCGTGGACCAATCATCGCATCGTAACTGTCAACACCCGACCGCTTCGAGCTGGTCTTTGTGGTGTGGCTTCAGCCTGATCCTGTGGGGAATCTGTGCAACTCTGGGGTGGTCGCAAGATTCGGCAAGATCCGGTGACACCGAGGTCCTGCTGCTGGAAGGCAATCGCATCGTGTCGGGTAAGATTACTCGGCAGGGTGATTCCTATGCGGTGGAACAAGGCGCCGGAACGTTGATTATTGCCAAGGATAAAGTCATCCACGTGACATCGAATGTCCATTCGGCGTATGTGTATTTGCAGGACTCGTTGCCCAAAAACGCGACTGCTGACGATCACGTCGAACTGGCTCGGTGGTGCATTGGCTATAAGCTGATGGCCGAGGCGCGCTTCGAGTTGCAGGCGGCACTGGAAGCTGATCCCAGCCGGGAGGATATTCGCCGCAATCTCAGCAAGCTCGACGCGCTCTTCAAGAGCCCGCCCGCTGCCAGTACGCCGGTGAAGTCAGAAACCCCCGCCGAACGGCTGGCCAAACGGAATTCGGGTTTGTCCGAAGAGGTGGAATCGCTGGGTGGCTTGTCGCGCGATGCGGGTCGGGAATTCACGCGTCACATTCAGCCCATCCTGATGCATAATTGCACAGCCTCGGCCTGTCATGGGCCTCGGTCAGACAACAAGTTCAAGCTGACGTTGTTGCGACAAGGAACCGGAGTCGCACGCAGTACGACGGAAAAGAACTTGCTGGCCTTGTTTCCGTACATCGATCGCGAGAGCCCGAAATCGGGTGCCTTGTACAAGCTGCTGAAGTCCAATCACGGAGCCCAGGGACGTTCGATTTTCCTCGGCACCAAAGGCAAGGAACAGCTCTCCACCGTGCAAGACTGGTTGAAGTCGCTGGGAGAAGACGACGACGAGGATGGGCCTGAAGTCAATCCGTTCGCATCGAAGATTCAACAGACTTCGGGCGTGACGGAACAGGCTCCGCGTTGGCGTAAAGGGGGACCCGCCGTCAAACCGGTACCGCATGACGACGACCTGCCACCTGCGCCTGAGGTGCAGTTCACGCCCGTTCGACCCGACAAGGGAACGACACCACGGAGCCCCAAGACAACAAAGATTTCCCCCTCGAAGATCCCTCCCGCACCGATCAGCGAAGGTCCCGAGATCGAGCCGATCGTGTCTCCAACCCGCCCGGTAGAAGTCCCCGATCTGCCCGCCGAGGATCCATTTGATCCAGGCGAATTCAATCGCCTGCAACGGGTGAAGCGCAAGTTCGGTTCGTGAGCGTTGATGAAGAGCGCGACGTAGCGGCAATCTTGGCGAGCGGGGCGGCGTCCCACCACCGGTTCATATCAAGTCCGCAACGCGAATAGTGAGGTGAGCGAAGCGAACAGTGACTCCCCCCCTTACGAAGGGGGGGCAGGGGGGGTTAAGGCATGTCTCTCGGTGATCACTTGGACTGCAGACCTCATCGAACCGAATTCTCACAATTCGGATTACCGGTTTTGGAGAGACTCGAAGGCGCGCGACTAACCCCCCCTACCCCCCCTTCGTAAGGGGGGGAGCTTATGTCGCTGCGCTTCCCTTGTTGTCGAACACGTTTGATACATTCAATTGGCCTCTGGTTCGCGCGGCCCTTCCCCTGCCACTCTTTGGCATTTGGCCCCTGATTACGGTATAAAGAATGGTTGATCTGTGACGCAGTGGCGCCCGCGCTGACCTCGTGTTGGCAAGCGTGGCCGTGGTATCAAAAGACTTGCTCCCTCTGAGGTATCCCGTGAATTGCAACGTTGTGAATGGCTGCATTTCTTCCAGTCGACGAAGTTTCCGTGACAGTCGTGCTCGAAATGTCCTGCTGATCATGGGTTTGATCGCCGGTGGAATGTTCAGTCCGGCATTCGTTCACGCTGATGCACCCCCCGCCAAAATCGACTTCAACCGCGACATTCGCCCCATCCTGTCCGAGACCTGCTTTGCCTGTCATGGTCCCGACAAGAACAAACGCAAGGCGGATTTGCGGCTCGATACCAAAGAGGGATTGCACAATCTGGCCGATGGGCCCAAGGTCATTGTCCCTGGAAAACCGGGTGAGAGTGAACTGATCGCCCGGCTGACATCCACATCGGCGGAAGAACGGATGCCTCCGGCATCCACGGGCAAAACGGTGACGCCCGAGCAAATTGAACTCATTCGCAAATGGATCGAGCAGGGAGCCGAGTTCAAAGGACATTGGGCTTACATTGCTCCGACGATGTCGCCGATCCCGAGTGTTGATCTGCCCGGCTTTGTGAAGAACGACATTGATCGCTTCGTCCTCGCCGAGTTGAAGGAACGGGGTCTCGCACCGTCGGCCGCGGCTGACCGTCGAACGCTGATCCGCCGGCTGTTCTTCGACTTGCTGGGTCTGCCGCCGAAGCCTGAAGATGTCGAAGCGTTCGTCGCGGACAAGTCTCCCGAGGCCTATGAAAAACTGGTTGACCACCTGCTTGATTCGCCTCAGTATGGCGAACGGATGGCGATGTTCTGGCTGGACCTGGTCCGCTATGCCGACACCAACGGGTATCACGGCGACAACCACGAAGATCGCGACATGTATCGCGATTACGTCATTGCCGCGTTCAACAATAACAAGCCGTTTAATCAGTTACGGTCGAACAGATCGCCGGGGATCTGCTGCCGAATCCTACTACCGAACAACGCGTTGCCTCGGGCTACAACCGGTTGTTGATGACCACTCGCGAGGGTGGAGCTCAGGCGAAAGAGTATTTCGCCAAGTACTCCGCCGACCGCGTGCGGAATGTGTCGGCCGTCTGGATGGCGTCGACGATGGGTTGCTGTGAATGCCACGACCATAAGTTCGATCCCTTCCGCACCAAGGATTTTTACAGCCTGGCATCGTTCTTCGCTGACATCCAGGAAACGGCCGTCGGCGAACAGGCGGGGACCCCGATCCCCACTGGGGAACAGACTACGAAACAGCAGGAACTCACCGGACGTATCGCGGCCTTGAAGGCGCAGATCGACGACCCCAATCGAGATCTGTCTGCGGCCCAAAAGGAGTGGGAAGCTCAGGCGTTCCTGGACATCGCCGCCCACAAGCCCGTCTGGGCCGTGACAAAACCTTTGCAGACCGAGTCCGTTAACAAGGCCACGCTCGCGTTGCAGGACGATTTATCGGTCCTGACCTCGGGCGAGAATCCGGCCAAGGATACCTACATCGTCACACTGGCCACGGACCTGCCTCGATTGACGGGGCTGCGCCTGGAAGCACTCACGCATCCGTCACTCAGCAACGGTGGCCTGTCGCGATCCAATGGGAATTTTGTCCTGACGGGAATCGAAATCTCCGTCACTCAACCTGGTCAGGATCAACCCAAGCCGGTGAAGATTGCCTCGGGTGTTGCCGACTATGAGCAGCCCAGTTTCCCGATCGCCGCTGCCTTCGATGATAAACCGGATACCGGCTGGGCCGTTGGTGGGTATGAGAAAAAAGAAAATCGCAAGGCGGCGTTTGTGTTCGCGGAACCAGTCGTCATGACGCCCGAATCGCGGTTGACGATCAAGTTGAAGCACGAGTCGATTTACGCCGCACACAACATCGGCCGCTTCCGCCTGTCGCTGACTGCCGGCGACAATCCGACGCTGCAGGACCAGGGACTGCCGGACAACGTTGTGGCAGCCATGAATGTCGCGGCGGACAAACGGAACGCGGATCAACTGAAGACCCTGGCCGATTACTACCGGACGATTGACCCCACACTCAATAAATTGCGGCAGCAGGTGATTCAAGTCACGGCCGAGAAAACGAACCTGGAAAAATCATTCCGCACGACACTGGTCTCGATGGCCGGCCCGCCGCGGATGATTCGCGTGCTCGCACGTGGTAACTGGCTGGACGATTCGGGTGAAGTCGTGTCGCCCGCCGTTCCGGGGTTCCTGCAGAAGGCTCCGCCTGCCGCCGAGAAACGTCAGACGCGAGTGGATCTGGCCGATTGGTTTATCTCGAAAGACAACCCGCTGGTCGCCCGTGTCATGGTCAACCGGCTCTGGAAGCTGACGTTCGGACAAGGCCTGGTGAAATCGCTGGAAGACTTCGGCGCTCAAGGTTCCTGGCCGACTCATCCGGAATTACTCGATTGGCTGGCACTCGACTTTGTCGAACATGGCTGGGACATCAAGCGGACCCTGAAGCTGCTGGTCATGTCGGGGACGTATCAGGAATCGTCGCTCGTCAGTGAGCAACTGAAGCACGTCGATCCCTTCAATAGCTGGCTGGCTCGGCAGGGACGTTTCCGCCTGGATGCGGAGATCATCCGCGACAACGCGTTGGCCACCAGCGGCCTGTTAATTCACAAGCTGGGCGGACCGAGTTCCAAGCCCTATCAACCGCCGGGATACTGGGCACACCTCAACTTCCCCGTTCGCGAATGGCAGAACGATCAAGGGGAGGGGCTCTACCGCCGCGGCCTCTATACCTACTGGTGCCGGACGTTCCTGCATCCCAGTTTGAAGACGTTTGACGCCCCGACGCGGGAAGAGTGCACGGTCGAGCGGACACGGTCAAATACGCCGCTGCAGGCGCTGGTGCTGTTGAACGACCCGACCTACGTCGAAGCCAGCCGCAAGCTGGCCGAGCGGATGCTGCGTGACGGGGGGCCGGACATCGGATCTCGATTGAAGTTTGCGTATGCACATCTGCTGTCGCGAGCTCCCCGACCGGAAGAGATCAAGATTCTGTCAGAGATCTACCAGAAGCACTTGGTCGAATACCAAGCCGAGAAACCGGCCGCCGACCAGTTATTGAAGATCGGAGCCGCCCCAGTGCCGAATGAACTGAACCCCGCGGAACTGGCGGCGACAACTTCGATCGCGCGGGTGATGTATAACCTGCATGAGACGATTACAAGGAACTAAAGAACGCCCCTCGAACGTCGCGCAGCGACGTATGACTCCCCCCCTTACGAAGGGGGGGGCAGGGGGGGTTAAGGCAGACCAGACGATATTCAATTTGTTAGCAACCGCATATTTGGATTCAGTTGGAATTGCGATGATCGCCGTCCGACGTTCGTAACCCCCCCAGCCCCCCCTTCGTAAGGGGGGGAGGCTGAAATGTCGCTTTGCGACACTTGTTGACGACGCCGATTCCGACATGCAACATAGTTCGAAAGCACTCCCATGAACTCATTCCCTCAAATCCCCGCCGACATCAACCGCCGCACCTTTCTGCGGACTTCCACCACCGGCATCGGATCGGTCGTCATGGCCTCGATGCTGCAGCAGATGGGCCGACTGTCGGCTGCGGAGATTCAAGCCAAGGCCGACCGTTGGAAGGGTGTGGTGGCTCAGCCCCACTTTCCGGCGAAGGCCAAGCGAATCATTTATCTCTGCATGGCGGGTGGACCGTCGCATCTCGAGACTCTGGACTACAAACCCAAGCTCGCCGAGATGCACGGTAAGCCGATGCCCGAATCGTTCACGGCGGGGATGCCGATCGCTCAGTTGCAGGGAGCGAAGCTGATGTGCTACGGGCCGCAGCATAAGTTCCAGAAGTTCGGCCAGTCGGGTCAGGAACTGAGCGAAGTTTTCCCGCAGATCGGAACCGTCGCCGATGAACTGTGCGTGATCCGGTCGCTGCAGACCGAGGCCATCAATCACGATCCCGCGCATACGTTTATGAATACCGGGACCACGATCTCGGGACGTCCGGCCATGGGTGCCTGGTTGAACTACGGGCTGGGCAGTGAGAACGATTCCCTGCCGGGATTCGTCGTGATGACCTCGACCGGCAAGTTCGGCCAGTCGCAGCCGATCGCCGCGCGGCAATGGCATAGCGGGTTCCTGCCGAGTCGTTTTCAAGGGGTCGAATTCAGCTCGAAGGGGGACCCGGTGATGTATGTCCGGAACCCTCAGGGAGTGACCGCCGACCGGCAACGCGATGTCGTTCAGGCCGTGCAGCAATTGAATCAACTGGAAGATGCCGTCGTCAGTGACCCGGAGATTGCGACGCGCATCAGTGCCTATGAAACGGCCTTCAAGATGCAGACCAGCGTGCCGGAGTTGATGGATATCAAGGACGAGCCGAAGCACATCCTCGATCTGTATGGCACTCAAGGCCCGGACGGGACGTTCGCCTACAATTGCCTGCTGGCTCGACGGTTGGCGGAACGTGGCGTGCGGTTCATCCAGCTCTACCATCGAGATTGGGACCATCACGGTTCGGTCAAGGAACACGTGGCGGGGACCGCGAAGGAAGTCGATCAACCGTGTGCGGCCCTGATCAAGGACCTGAAACAGCGCGGGATGCTGAACGACACGTTGATCATCTGGGGTGGCGAGTTTGGCCGGACCCCGATGGCTCAGGGCAACGGCCGCGATCACCATATCAAGGGCTTTTCCTGCTGGATGGCCGGGGGAGGGATTAAGGGCGGGATTTCGTACGGTGGGACCGATGACCTGGGTTATTCCGCGGTGCACGATATCTTCCACGTCCACGACTTCCACGCCACGATCCTGCGTCTGTTCGGCATCGACCACGAGCGGCTGACCTACAAATTCCAGGGCCGCGATTTCCGTCTGACGGACGTCTCGGGGCATGTGATCGATAAGATCCTGGCGTGAGGTGGAATTTCCGGACGAGATCGCCCTCGTCAACAAGGGAAGCGCAGCGACCGCGGCTCCTCCCCTTTATAAGGGGGGTTGGGGGGGTACGATCAACCGAGACGGTCAATTACAAAGTGAATGGCCAAGTCGCGATGAATGATTGAGTGATGTCGGCGGGGATAATCGCCAGACTCTCGTACCCCCCCTGCCCCCCCTTATAAAGGGGGGGAGTTCACGTCGCTACGCTCCGTTTATCTAGGAGCGATCAACGACGTTAGTGCTTCCGCACATTAATCGTCTGTGTCACACTGCCAGTTGCCCCAGTGTGATCTGCGAGCGTCACAGCCATTGTGCGTGTCAGCACTTTCAGTCCCTTGCCCTTCGTCATGAAGGTCAGACCCCGCAGGAACGATTGAACTGCGCTTGTGGTGGCGTTCTCACCTAGAGAAACTTCCAGCGTCAGGTGACCATTCGCCACCCGTGGGCCGGAACTGGTCCCCAGGCTCGCGAATGACGGAATGTGGAACACGTCCATCAGTTTCTTCGGCGTGCCGATGGCATTGACATTGATGGTTAGCGTGCCGCCCGCCAGATTCGATGCTCCGCCAACTGTGATCTGCGGCAGGATCGTGACCGGCGGTTGCTTGCGGATCCAGGTGACGTCGGGTCCGCCGAGCACCAGCGTGGGGGCTTCAGCGACGTTCGTCACGGTCACCGTCAGGTTCTGCACGGTCGTGCCGCCGTGCCCATCATCGGCCGTTACCTGCACTTCGTAGGTGTTATTGAAGTCGCTGTCGGTAGGCACTTCAAAGTTCGGTGGCGATTGGAAGCGGAGTTCCCCAGCAGCGGTCAGTGCAAACAGGTCTCGATCAATTCCACCCGTGATCGAATAGGTCACCGTCTGTGCCGGCACATCGGCGTCGGTGGCTATAACGGTTAGGACCAGTGTCGAGTTCTCCGGGACGCTGGGCGTCGCGGTCGTGACGAACGCCGGGGCGTGATCGTCGTCGATGACTTGCGTCGTCACCTGTTGCGTCCCGTTCTCCTCGCCATTCGTGACACTCTCGATGTCAACGACGATTGACTCGGGACCTTCGAACTGGCTGTCCTGGATTCCCGTCAGTGTGATCGAACCGGTCGTGTTGCCAGCGAGGATGGTGATTTGCGTCGCACCGCGCGAAAAATCGCCGGGGAATGTCGTCGAGCCGCTGAAGCCCAACACCACGGTGACATTCACATCAGTCGCCGCCGACAACGTCGCCGTGACGGTTGCCGTACCTGCCGCTTCGCTGAACGTGCTGTGGTTGATACTCAGCGAGACCGTGGGACTCACTCGGCTCCATGATTCCACAGCGTCTGTAGCCATGAGATTCCCCACGCTATCGTGAATCGCTGAGGCGGAACCGTGGAGCGTGAGCGTGTAGTCGCCGACTGCACCCGTTAGCCCAATCAAATTTCCGAGCGTGAACGTTACGTTGTCGGTCGAGGTCAATGATTCAGATCCCGTCAGCAAGTTGGTGCCCCCATCGCGAGTCAGCGACAGGTCGCTCAGATCAAATTCGCTCACGGCCTCGCTGAACACAATCGTCAACTCGCTAACGGCGGTTAGACGGGGGCTGGGTGACACTTCGGTGATCGTCGCGGTGGGTAGTGTGGCATCGGTCGTCCAGCCGTCGGACGCTCCACTGACCAGGGGATTGCCCGTGGTATCCACAATTCCCGCACCGTCGGCCGTCACGGTGAACAAGTAGATCCCGCCCTGACTCGTCACGCTGGACAGCCCTCCGAGGATGTAAGTGATGTTGTCCTGCGTCGTGAGTGACATCGATCCCGTCAGCAGGTTGCTCGCCCCACCGCTCCGCGTCAACGACAGGTCACCCAGATCAAACCCATTGACCGCCTCACTGAAGACAATGGTGATCGAATCGACGGGCGAATTCCGGGGATCGGGAGAGACCGGGTTGAGACTAACAGTGGGGGCACTCTCGTCGAGATCCGTGACGGTGATCGCCACATTCTGCAGGGCCTGACCGCCATGTCCGTCGTTGGCTCGGATCTGCACGTTGTAAACGTTGTTGAATCCAGTGTCCGCCGGGGTTTCGAAATTGGGGGCCGTGATGAACTTCAAGACTCCGGTCCCAGTGATCGTGAACCGCGATTGATCGGGTCCGCCGCTGATCGAATAGGTGATCGTCTGAGCCGGAACATCCGCGTCAGTCGCGGTCACGGTCAAGGCGACAATGGAGTTCTCCGTAACACTGACGGCGGTCGAAGAGGTAAAGACCGGGGAATGATCATCATCCACGATCTGCGTCGCAACCTGCTGCGAGCCGGTTTCGACACCATTGGTGACTCCGGTGATATCCACGACGATCAGTTCCGTCGTTTCGAGGTCTCCGTCAGAGACGGCGGTCAGGAGCACCGAGTTCGAGAGGCTGCCCGCGGGAATCACGATCTGCGTCGCACTGCGCGAGTAATCGGCAGGGAAGGCGGCCGCACCGGTGAATCCCAGGGTGACAGTGACGTCCACATCTGTGATGGCGGAGAGCGTGGCCGTCACGGTCGCGGTACCGCCAGTTTCGGCGATTGAAGGGTTATTCAGGCTTAGCGTGACGGTGGGATTCACGCGGGCCCACGCTTCGGACGCATCGGCCAGCATCGCATTACCGGCCGCGTCCTGAATCCCTGAACCATTCGCCACGAGCCGCAGCGTGTAGCTGCCCACAGATCCGGTCAGGGGGCTCAGATTGCCGAGCGTGAACGTGACGTTGTCCGACGAAGTCAGTGTCTGCGACCCGGTAAACAGGTTCGCTCCGCCATCACGAGTCAACGACAGGTCGCTCAAACCGAATCCGGTTACAGGTTCGCTGAAGGTGATGGTCAGGCTGCCGACGGCCGTCGTTCGCGGATTGGGCGAGACAGACGTAATCGTCGCTGTCGGCAGAGACCGATCGCTGGTCAACGAGGCACTCGCCGCGGTGTTGCCATTGGCTGCCACATCCTGGGCCACATTCGCGGCGACGCTGACTGCCACAATCCCATTCGAAGCGGGGACCACCTGCAGCGTGTAAGTATCGCCGTCCACGGCGGTGAACGTTCCGGCCGAACCATTCGTCAAGCCAATATCGCCGACGGTGAAGCCGGAGACGGACTCGGTAAACTGCAACGTGAAGAGGATCGGGCTGGCGTTGGTCAGAGTGGCATTCGGCGTGATGGTCAAACCTGGCACCGTGCGGTCGGAGGTCACTGAGGCACTCGCTGACGTGTTCCCGTTCGTGGCCACATCTTGAGCGGCATTCGCAGCCACGCTGACCGTAACTGCGCCGTCCCCGGCAGGGGTCACCAGCAGCGTGTAGGTGTCGCCATCCACGGCCGTGAATGTTCCGGCAGTGGCATTCGTCAGAGAGATGTCCCCTGCCATAAAACCAGTGACGGCTTCTGTGAACTGGAAAGTGAAGGTGATCGGACTGGCGTTTGACGGCCCACCGTTGGGCGTGATGGTCAACCCCGGCACCGTGCGATCGGAAGTCACCGAGGCACTCGCGGCGGTGCTGCCATTCGTCGCGGTATCTTGAGCGGCATTCGCGGCCACGTTGACGGCGACCAATCCGTCAGAGTTAGGAGTCACCACGAGCGTGTAGGTGTCACCGTCGACCGCAGTGAATGTCCCTGCAATGGCATTCGTGAGGGCCACGTCATTCGCGGCAAACCCCGTGACCGATTCGGTGAATTGGAACGTGAACGTGATCTGCGCGGCGTTCGTCGTCGTGGCGTTGGGTGTGATGTTCAAACCCGGCAACGTGCGATCCGAGGTCACCGTGGCACTCGCCGCCGGATTGCCATTCGTCGCCGCGTCTTGAGCCGCGTTGGCACTCACACTGGCTGTGACGGCACCATCAGCAATGGGCGTCACTTGCAACGTATAAGTATCGCCATCCACCGCTGTGAAGGTACCGGCAGTACCGTTGGTCAGGGAAATATCGCCGGCCGTGAACCCGTTCACCACCTGGCTGAATTGGAACGTGAAGGTCAGCGAACTTGCGTTCGTCACAGTGCCATTCGGAGTGATCGTCAGACTCGGGACGGTCCGGTCAGACGTCACCGAGGCACTCGCCGCCGCGCTGCCATTCACGGCATCATCCAGAGCGGCATTGGCCGCGACGCTGACGGTCACCGTGCCGTCAGCACTCGGTGTCACAGCCAGAGTATAGGTATCGCCATCCACCGGGGTGAATGTCCCCGCGACACCGTTCGTCACCGAGATATCCCCTGCGGTGAAGCTGGAAACAGTCTCTGTGAACTGGAACGTGAAGAGGACTGAGCTGGCATTGGTCAGGATCGCGTTCGGAGTGATGGTTAGACCAGGCGCGGTCCGGTCGGATATCACGGAGGCACTCGCCGCCAGGTTGCCATTGGTGACGGCATCCAGGGCCACATTCGCCGCAACGCTGGCCGTGACTGTGCCATTCGCCACCGGGGTCACGATCAAGGTGAAAGTATCGCCATCTACGGCCGTGAAGAGTCCCGCCGTCCCGTTGGTCAACGAAACATCTCCTGCCGTGAAGCCAGTGACCGTCTCGGTGAATTGGAAGGTGAAGAGGATCGCACTCACGTTTGTCGTGACGTTGTTCGGAGTAATGCTCAAACCAGGCACGGTGCGGTCGGAGGTGACCGAGGCACTCGCGGCCGTGTTTCCGTTCGTCCCCGCATCTTGAGCAATATTCGCAGCCACCGACACCGAGACTGCACCATCGGCGTTGGGAGTGACTAGCAGTGTATAAGTATCGCCATCGACGGCAGTGAAGGTCCCCGCCGTGCCGTTCGTCAGCGAAATATCACCGACTGTAAAACCATTTACGGTTTCCGTGAACTGGAAGGTAAAGGTGATCGGACTGACGTTGGTTCCCAGCGAGTTCGGCGTGATCGTCAGGTTTGGTACCGTACGGTCCGAAGTCACCGTGGCGGTTGCCGAAATGTTGCCGTCGCCGATTGCGTCCTGAGCCACATTGGCTGCCACGCTGACCGTCACCGCGCCGTCGGCTGTCGGCGTGACCTGCAACGTGTAGGTGTCGCCGTCGATCACCGTGAACGTTCCCGCCGATCCATTCGTCAACACGATATCGTTCGCGGCAAAGCCGGTCATCCCCACGTTAAACTGGAAGGTGAAAGTCAGCGAAGTCGCATTGGTCGTCGTGCCACTCGGCGTGATGTTTAACGTGACGGCGTTGGGATCGCTGATAATCGCCGCACTGGCCCCGGCATTCCCATTGTTGGCAACATCCTGGGCCGCGTTGGCACCCACGTTGACCGTGACCGTCCCAGGCGCTGTCGGCGTGACTACCAGCGTGTATGTGTCACCGTCCACGGCCGCGAATGTGCCTGCGGTCCCATTCAGGATCGAGATATTTCCCGCCGTGAAGCCGGTCACCGCTTCGCTGAATTGGAACGTGAAGAGAACCGAACTGGCATTGGTGGTGGTTCCGTTTGGTGTGATGCTGAGCGTCGGAGCCGTCCGGTCGCTCGTGACGGAGACGCTGGCGGCAGTACTCCCATTCGTGGCCACATCCTGTGCGGCATTCGCCCCGACACTCACCGTAACCGTGCCGTCGGCTGTCGGACTCACCTGCAGCGTATAGGTGTCCGCATCCACCACGGTAAATGTACCCGCTGTGCCGTTGGTGAGGGAGACGTCATTCGCGGCAAAGCCCGAGACTGGCTCGGTGAATTGGAACGTGAACAGAATCGGACTGGCATTCGTAACCACCCCGCTCGGCGTAATGCCGACGCCCGGCAGGACACGGTCGGAGACCACCGTCGCACTGGCTGCGACGTTACCACTCAAGAAGGCATCCTGGGCCGCATTGGCCCCGACATTGACGGTCACGGTGGTATTGGAAACCGGCGTCACCTGCAGCGTATAAGTATCCCCATCAACGACGGTGAACGTTCCCGCCGTGCCATTCGTCAGGTTAACATCACCCGCCGTAAACCCAGTCACAGAGACATTGAACTGGAACGTGAATAGTATGGTTGTGGCATTCGTCACCGTTCCATTCGGCGTGATACTGAGAGTCACGGCGTTGGGGTCGCTGGTGATCGAGGCACTCGTGGCCGCATTGCCATTCGTGGCGACGTCCTGCACCGCATTCGCCCCGACATCTACCGTCACCAGCCCCACACTGCCCGGTACGACCTGCAGCGTGTAGGTATCGCCATCGACAACTGTAAACGTCCCCGCGGTACCGTTCGTGATGGTGACATCACTCGCCGTGAACCCGCTGACCGTTTCGCTGAATTGGAACGTAAACGTAATCGGATTCGCACTCACCGTCGTCGCGTTCGGCGTGATGCTGAGGAGCGGACCCGTACGGTCGCTGGTGAAGGATGTATTCGCGGCGAGACTTCCGTTGGAATCAATATCCTGTGCGGCATTCGCCCCGACAGCGATCAGCACGGCACCATCCGCGATCGGGGTTACCACCAGCGTGTAGGTATCACTGTCGATGACTGTGAACTGGCTGCCAGAACCGTTCGTCAACACGATATCGCCCGCAGTGAAGCCGGTGACCGGCTTACTGAATTCGAATGTGAAGGTGAAGGACGCGGCATTCGACAAGAACCCGCCGGGTGTAATCACCAGACCTGGCGGAATGACATCATTGATCACCGTGACCGCAATATTCTGCGTCGTTACTCCACCCTGGCCGTCGTCGGCTGTGACCTGCAGATTGTAGACGTTGTTGGCTCCAGCATCGCCGGGATTCTCGAAATCAGGTGCCGCGATGAATTGCAGCAATCCGCCTGCGGAGAGAGTGAACAGGTTCTGGTCGGCACCACCCGTTATAGAGTAGGTGACCGTCTGCGAAGGAACATCGGCATCGGTGGCCAGCACTGTTCCGACGGCTGTCGTGTTCTCGAGGACATTAAAGGTAGCGGACGAAGTGAATACAGGCGCGTCATTAATGTTGTTCACAGTGACGGCGATGTTTTGGACCGTCAGTCCGCCATTCGCGTCGCTGGCAGTGACTTGCAGGTCATAGACATTGTTCGCACCGGCATCCCCTGGCTGCTCGAAATCGGGTCCCGCGATAAACTTCAAGACACCGCCACTGGTCACTGAAAACTTGGCTTGATCTACCCCACCCGTCAGCGAGTAGCTGATCGTCTGGGCCGGCAAGTCGGCATCCGTCGCCGTCATCGTCCCGATCGCCGTCGTGTTCTCGAGGACGTTATAGGTCGCGGGTGATGTGAACACCGGCAGGTTGTCATTCACTGCCGTCACCGTGACGGCGATGTTCTGAATGGTCGTGCTGCCGCTGCCGTCATTGGCGGTGACTTGCAGGTTATAGACGTTATTCGTCCCCACGTCCGTGGGGCTCTCGAAGTTGGGTGGTGCAATGAAACTCAAGGCACTCCCCACGAGCGAGAACTTCGCCTGATCCACCCCGCCCGTAATGGAGTACGTCACTGTCTGGGCCGGCAGGTCGGCATCTGTTGCGGTGAGCGTGACGACGGCGGTCGCGTTTTCCGCGACGTTGATGTTCGCTGACGACGTAAACACCGGTGCGTTGTCATTGACCGGCGTCACCGTAACCGCAATATTCTGGAGGGTCAACCCTCCATTGCCGTCATTCGCTCGGACCTGAACATCGTAGACATTATTCGCACCGACATCGGAGGGGGCTTCGAAATTGGGTGCGGTGAGGAACCGCAAGATCCCCGAGGTGACGGTGAACTTTGCCTGGTCGGCCCCACCGACGACGGAAAAGGTAATCGTCTGAGCCGGCAGGTCGGCGTCCGTCGCGGACATGAGAACTACGGGAAGCGTGTTCTCGGCGACATTGAATGTGGTACCCGAAGTAAACACGGGCGAGTTATCGTTCACCGCTGTGACAGTGATCGTAAAGCTCTTGTTGGTCGCGAATCCATTGCCGTCATCCGCGGTGATCTGCAAGTTGTAGACGCGGTTTGCACCAGAGTCATCGGGGTTTTCGTAATCGGGTGCCGTGATAAACGTCAGGACGCCGCCACTGGTGATGGAGAACTTGGCCTGATCGACCCCACCCGTCAGCGAGTAGGTGATCGTCTGAGCTGGCTGATCTGCATCTGTGGCCACGATCGTCCCGACCGCTGTCGAGTTCTCGGCCACATTGATCGCCGCACCGGTCGTAAACACGGGGGCATTATCGTTCACGCCCGTCACGGTCACCGCAATGTTCTGCGCGGTTGTCTTGCTGCCGTCACTGGCCGTGACCTGCACGTCATAGACGTTGTTGGCACCGGCATCCGAGGGGCTATCAAAATTCGGTGACACCAGGAATATCAGCGCGCCGCTACTAATGTTGACCGCAAACTTGGCTTGATCGGCCCCGCCCGTGAGGGAGTAGGTGATCGTCGGAGTTGGCTTGTCCGCATCGGTGGCCACCACAGTTCCGACGGAGGACGTATTCTCGACGACGCTGAATGTGGCCGACGATGTAAATACGGGCGCGAATTCATTGACGGCAGTCACCCTGATCCCAAAGGTCGCTATGGACTGAATTCCTCGCGAATCGGTCGCCGTGATTTCGACCTCATAGACGTTGTTCGCCCCAACATCTGTCGGGTTTTCATAGTCTGGTGCGGTCACAAACGACAGAGTGCCGCCGCTTGTAATGGAAAACTTGCTTTGATCGGCCCCGCCGGTAATCGAATGAGTGATGCCCGTCCCAGGAAAAGTACTCGTATGATCACTGTCCAAGGACTGAAACGTGCCGGCCAACGTCGTGTTTTCGGGAACACTTGAAGGGTAGTAGTAAAAAGTCGGCCCCTTCTGAGTGACCTTCAGAGTGGCGGCACCCTGGGTGTAGACTGTGTATGGAACTGAATTAATGGACTCGGTCCCCGCGAATGTCCAGCCAGGTCCGATTTCAAGACCTTGACCGAGAACAAACTGAGCGGTACTCCGACGAACAATTAGTGTGTGGGCCGTATGGGCAGGATTAGAATTCGAGGTCAATTCCAGGACCGTGCGCAGATTCAATATCAGCCCAGGATGGTCGGACTGCGTTATGTCGAAGACTTCGATTCCCGTGAGTTGTCCGTGGCCCAAAGTGGTCAAGTCCAGCTCCGACCGATCGCTGTCGTCAAGCACGAGGGTGTCTGATCCATAACCACCGTCGATGCGCAGGGAATCGAGGTTGTCCACCAACAGCGTGTCATCTCCAATTCCCCCATAAAGAACCGCCCCAGGGCTGTTGAGAGTATCGTTGCCAGCCCCACCGACGAGAATGCTTGCTGCGGTGGTTCCGATCAGCGTGTTGGCTGCCGATGTCCCCAATTGCATCGCCGAGTTCGTGAAGTTCCCACCGAACACGATGTAACTCTCACCGGCCTGGGCTTTCGAATTGCCAGCCGCATCGCCGCCAGGCGCCCCAATCAGCAAATCGTCGAACCCATCTCCATTGACGTCTCCCCCGCCCGAAACCGACAGGCCGCTGTTATCACTGATATTGGCTCCAAACAGGATGATCCCGGCGGCATTGGGAGTAGCCAGATCAATCGTGTTCGGCAGAGCGGCTCCGCCATAGATCAGGTAACTTTCGCCAGCTAAAGATTCCGCATTTCCCAGCCCTTTAGACGTATTGGCTCCAATGAGCATGTCGTCATATCCATCGCTGTTCACATCACCCGCACTCGACACCGATCGTCCGCTCTGATCATTGGCTTCCACTCCCAGTATGGTCACGCCCGCGTTACCTAGCGTGCTGAGACTAATCGTCGTGGGCAGCGAGGCCGCGCCGAAAATGACATAGGATTCCCCACCCCCGAATCGGGAGTCACTCGGACCGTCCGCTCCTACGGCACCGATAAGAATGTCGTCGAACCAATCTCCGTTGACATCTCCCACGCCCGCCACCGAAATACCGCTGACGTCACCGCTATCGATACCGAAGATCGTCACCCCCGCCGTGCCCAGACTGGCCAGGTCAATCGTCGAGGGCATTGAGGCCTTGCCGAAGACCAGGGCGGTCTCGCCGGCCCCGTTCTTAGAATTACCTGAACCGTCGGCGGCGCTCGCTCCGATAATCAGGTCGTCGTAGCCATCCCCATTCACATCCCCGGCGCCTGCCACCGCACAACCACTGAGGTCACCGGCATCGGCACCATAGATCTTAGTCCCAGCCGTTCCTAAACTCGCCAGATCAATCGTCGCGGGGAAGGTGGCCTTGCCGAAAATCACGTAGCTCTCACCGGCATTCGCTTTGGCGTTTCCTGAAGCATCTGCATAGAGGGCTCCGATAATCACGTCATCGTAGCCGTCGCCGTTCACATCTCCGGCGCTCGACACCGATGTGCCGCTCTGGTCGCCGGCGTCCGCCCCGAAGATCGTAAACCCGGCCGAACCCAGGCTGGCCAGGCTGATCGTCGCCGGCAACGATGCATTACCGAAAATGACGTAACTCTCGCCGGCATCTGCCTTGTTGTTGCCCGAGGCATCCGCATAGGGCGCCCCGATAATCAGATCGTCAAATCCATCGCCGTTCACATCCCCCGCGCGCGACACAGAACCGCCGCTCCGGTCACCCACGTCCACGCCATAGATGATCATGCCGGCGGACCCGAGATTCGCCAGGTCAATCGTGGCCAGCGGGGTGGCACTGCCGAAGATCACATACGTCTCGCCCGCCAGGCTTTTCCCATTGTTCAATCCACTGGAGGAATGGGCGCCGACGATCACGTCATCGAATCCGTCACCGTTGATGTCCCCGGCATGGGACATCGAGATCCCGCTGTAGTCGCCAGCATCCGCACCCAGAATCGTTGTGCCAGCCGTGCCGAGGAACTCCAGATCAAACTGACCGATGTAAGTCTTCAGCAGCAGCGTGGCGGCACCTTGAGTGAATGTTTGGTACTGGTCGCCGTTCACGATGGTGTTACTGACTTCCGTCCACCCCGACCCGATGTTGACCGTATCGTCATAGCCACAATAGACACTCAGCACGTTGGACGTGTGAGCGGGGTTCGAATTGGCAGTGAGGTTCAGAACCTCCAGATAGTTGAGCTTCAACACATTCGAGCCGGAGCCGCGGACATCGATGTAATCGATGCCGGTCAGCTTGTTGTCGGCCAGTGCGGTCAAATCCAACGTCAGGCCAGCACCATCCAGGCGCAAAGTGTCAAAGCCGTTGCCACCATCGAGCCTTTGGAAATTGACGGTCGAGATCGCCAGAACGTCGTCGCCACTGCCACCCAGGATGACGTCTGCTCCGCCGTTGCCGACCAGGATGTCATTACCGCCGGCTCCGTTCATGAAGTTGGCGGCAGTCGTCCCGGTCAGCGTCTGGCCGACCGACGTTCCCAGATGCGTTACCCGTTGTTTGAAGTCGCCGCCGTAGATGACGTAGGTCTCACCCGCAATGAACTTCGCGTTGCCCGCGGCGTAGGCAAACTTCGCCCCCACCAGCATGTCGTCGAACCCATCCCCATTCACATCTCCCGCACCAGATACGGCCCAGCCACTGTGGTCGTCAAATTCCACTCCCTGGATGGCGATACCGTCAAACCCAAGATTCGCCAGGTCAATCGTCGCGGGAAGTGTCGCACTACCGAAAATCAGATAGGTTGTGCCGGCGGAGGTTTCCGAATAGCCCCGAAAGGTGATTCCGGGTGCTCCGATCAACATATCGTCGAAGCCGTCCCCATTTACGTCTCCCGCATCCGATACCCAGCGTCCGCTGTAATCGCGGGTAGATGGACCCAGGATGGTCATTCCGCCAGCACCCAGACTCCCCAGGCTGACTGTCGGCGTGGAGGACCAATCCGCTTTACCAAAAATGACGTAGGTCTCGCCGGCCCCCCCTTTCGCATTGCCAGCCGCGTCGGCGTACAGGGCCCCGACGATCAGATCACCGAAACCATCGCCGTTCATGTCCCCGGCACTCGACACCGAACGGCCGGCCTGGTCCAGATAGTCCACCCCGGCAATTCTGAATCCCGCACTCCCCAGCGACTCTAAGTCGATACTCGCGGGCAGTGCTGGCCCGCCAAATACGACGTATGCTTCTCCCGCGGCGTCTTGCAGTGAGCCGAACGCAGAACCAATAAGGAGATCGGCAAACCCATCGCCGTTGATGTCGCCGGCATTCGACACTGAAATGCCACTTTGGTCGCCTAGCTGTGCCCCGAATATGGTGACCCCCGCGCTGCCCAGGCTGGCCAGCTCGATTGTCGAACTCGCCGACCAATCCGCCTTCCCGTAGATCACGTAGGTCTCGCCGGCATATGGATGAGCATTTCCCGATCCATTAGACTGCAATGCGCTAATCATCACGTCGTCGAAGCCGTCGCCGTTGATATCCCCCGCGTTCGAGACGGAGTAGCCACACAAGTCGCCGTTATCGGCACCATGAATCGTGACACCGGCCGTACCCAGATTCTCCAGATCAATCGTGGCTGGCAGCGACGCACCCCCGAAGATCAGATAACTGGCTCCCGCGTGCGGTCCATGCCCGCCGATTTCCGCCAGATTAAACGCACCGAGGATGATATCGCTGAAGCCGTCGCCGTTAACGTCGCCGGCGCTCGACAAAGCCCAGCCGGTTCGTACGGTGGAATCAATCCCGAAGATCGTCACTCCGGCATTACCCAGATTGGCCAGATCAATCGTCGCCGGTAAGCCCGGCCCGCCGAACACGAGATAGCTCTCACCGGCGCCCGGTACGGTGTTGTTCTGGCCGGCTCCTCCAATGGCGCCGATCAGGATGTCGTCGAAACCGTCACCGTTCACATCCCCGGCGTTCGAGACCGCGAATCCACTCTCATCATTCGGATCCGCGCCAAAAATCGTGAGACCCGGAACCCCAGCCGCGGTTCCCAGGGTACTCAGTTGAATAGTCGTCCGCGGCTCGATATCGATCACCAGGGTCGCGGTACCGAGTGTGTAGACTTTGTGCAGAACACCGTTCGTGTTCGTACTGCTACTGAGCGTCCAGCCGGTTCCCTTATTGACTGTATCGTCGTAGTTTGTCCGGATGGTCAACGTATTCGAGGTGTGTGCTGGATTGGAGTTCCCCGTGATTCTCCGGACCTCGAAACTATTGAGCGTGATCGTATTGGGACCCGTGCCACGGATGTCGATGGTTTCGATATTCGCGATCACGCTGTCAGGCAGCGCGGTCAAATCCAGCGTAATCCCGGTGCCATCCAGGGTCAGCGTGTCCGAGCCGTTGCCGCCGTCGAGACGCTTGAAGGTGAGGTCCGTGACGGTGATGACATCGTCACCCTGTCCACCATAGATCACGTCCGCTCCACCTAGTCCAACGAGCAGATCGTTGCCTCCAGCGCCATTGATCACATCGGCCGAAGTCGTTCCCGTCAGGGTTTGACCGGCCGAGGTCCCCAATCGAGTCACGGAATTCGTGAAGTTTCCGCCCAGGATGATGTAGCTCTCCCCGGCATCGGACTTCACATTCCCAACGGCGTCCGCCGATTCACCACCGACCAGGATGTCGGCGAACCCATCTCCGTTAACATCACCGGCCCGCGATACGGCTTTGCCACTTTGATCACCACTGTCGATACCGTAAATGGCGATTCCAGCCGATCCTGCGATGGCCAGATCCAAAGTTGCCGGCAGAGATGCCGCGCCGAAGATGACAAAGCTGGCCCCTGCCCAGGACCCACCTCCTGGTGCAGTGCCGAAATAAGAACCGATGATCAAGTCGTCGTAACCGTCACCATTCACGTCCCCCAGGCCGGAAACGGAGGTGCCATCTAATTCCCCGTTGCGAGCGCCGAAAATCGTCATCCCCGCTGAACCAGGAGTCGACAGCGTAATTGTCGTGGGCGGAGTTGAAGAGCCGAATATCACATAGCTTGTCCCGCCACCCGACGTCCCCCCATCTGCATGAGGCGCCCCCACAATCAGGTCATCAAATCCATCTCCGTTGACATCTCCTGCGCCGGACACCGATGTTCCGAAGGAATCAGTCGGACTGGCACCAACGATGGTAATCCCCGCAGTGCCCAGGCTGGCCAGATTGATCGTCGAGGGAAGCGACAAGTTGCCAAACACCACAAAGGCTTCGCCCGTGTTGACGAAATTGCCGCTCAGACCATTGTCAAATCCCGGAGCCCCAATCAGCAGGTCGTCCAGGCCATCCCCGTTCACATCCCCGGCACTCGATACGGTAGCGCCGGCATTGTCGGTCGCGGCGATACCAAAGATTGTGACGCATCCCAGATTCGAACTGGCGAAATCGAGTGTCGTGGGGGGCGCGGCGCGTCCATAGAACACATAGACCTCACCCGCTGACGCAATGGTGTTGGTTGAGCCATCTCCGAACTCGGCACCGATCACCAGATCGTCGTACCCGTCTCCATTCATGTCTCCGGCACTCGACACCGAAGTCCCACTACCGTCCCCGGATTCGGGTCCGTAAATCTTCATTCCCCCCGTACCCAGCGAGGTCAGGTCAATTGTCGCGGGAAACGTGGCTTTGCCGAAAATCAAGTAGCTGTCACCCGCCGAACTCTTGGCGTTTGACGCGGCATCTCCACCGGGTGCCCCAATTAGGACGTCGTCAAATCCGTCGCCGTTCACGTCCCCCGCCCGGCCCACCGAATATCCGGCAATATCACCTGCGTCCGCACCAAAGATGACGACTCCGGCCGAACCCAGCGCGGCCAGATCCAGGGTCTGGGTCGGATTGGCTGACCCGAAGATGATGTAGCATTCGCCCGCGTTCGCTTTGGCATTATTCAATGCGGCTGCGTGTAGGGCACCGATGATCAGATCATCAAAACCGTCCCCGTTGACGTCCCCCGCGTTCGACACGGCACGACCACTCTCGTCTCCCGCATCCGCACCATAAATCGTCGTCCCGCCGGAACCCAAGCTGGCCAGGTTAATCGTAGTGGGGACACAGCGGACCTCTAGGACTTCGGTGTTGATTCGGACATCGGCCGGGCGCTGCCGGGGCGGACGAGGTCGGCCCAGACCGTGCAGCAGGTATAACGACCGCTGACGCCAGCCTGCCAACCAGGATCGAAGCAGCATATCGGGTGGCCCTTCCCAGAGTGCGTGGGTTCCGTCAAGCGACGGTTAGCTCAGGGTGTGTCGTAATTGCTTGGAAGTTGTCTCGTGTCTGCGCAGTTGTGCACGAATCTCAGACTAAGTACCTACGAGGAAGAATCTTAGCGGGAAACCGCTTAGACTTCAGGATAATTGGCTGACGCGGGCCTAAGTTCTTCCTCTTTTTAACATGGAAAAACGGACGAAATGACGTGCAGCTTGAAGTGTGTCTTAAGAAACCAAGACACTACGACATAGTACAGTTCACAGATGACCCTTGGCAACCCTGAACTGGGAATCGCCGCCGCGTCAAATTTTCTTAACAATTGCCGGAATTTCCTGCCGGAATCCGTGATCGTGGGGCTGGGTTTTGATGAACGAGTGAACGGACGAATTTAGTGCGACGCTGTCGCCTGGAATACGGGTATTCTGAGTCATTTTCGCAGAGCTGCCCGCCTTTTCAGGCGTTGGTACTTACACACACCAATGGTGCAAAGACAAAAAACCCTGAAAAACTAGCGAACTTAGCTACCCTCGCCCACCGTACTCGGGGGGAGAGGGGCTGGGGGTGAGGGGGGCTTGGCGAACCACCGAGCATCCTCTTCAAAATCAATCTTTCCCGTCAAATTCAACGGAACAACTTGCAACGACATTCGCCAGACTGCCGTGCCCCTCACCCCCGGCCCCTCTCCCCGGAGTACCGGGGCGAGGGGAGCGAAAACTCTCGCGAATTGTTCGGTTTCCGGCTTGTGTAGTTACCAATGCTTGATAATGGGGGAACGCTTGCAGCACTTGAAACCGAGGCCGACAACGTCAGTTGGCTTCTTTGAAAATTTATCAATCAGACATCAAAGCTTCACGGGGCTCACCTAGCCTTCCTTGGTCTTCGTTTCATCACGACTTTTAGATACTTGGAAAGCGGTCCTATGCCCCCTACAAATCCCCACGGCAGGCCACTGAAAGTGCGTCGCGCTTTCACCTTGATCGAACTGCTGGTGGTCATTGCCATCATCGCTGTTCTGATCGCCCTGCTGCTGCCTGCTGTCCAGCAGGCTCGCGAAGCCGCGCGACGCAGCCAGTGCCTGAACAACATGAAACAGCTCGGGCTGGCAATTCACAATTACCATGACGCCCACCAGATCTTCCCGCCCGGATATACCCAAGAGAGCCAAAGCGGTGTCTTCCAAGGCCATTCCGGATTCTACTTCATTCTGCCCTACATCGACCAGGCTAACCTGCATGCCACGTTTGATTCGAACCACCCGATCAATGGCAAGTCCACCGTGCCCGGTATGCGAGCGGCTTCCGTGGTACCGATCTTTCTCTGTCCGAGCGAATCGGGATCGCGAGATCTGGCGAGCTATGTCAGCGGCGGGTCAACTTTCCTGCACGGCAAGACCTGCTATCGCATGAATGGCGGTTCTCGCCCGGTGTTTGCCACGTCGTCGACTAACGACGGTGTCTTCATGTGTATCGGCCCCGGTGCACGCAAAGCGACGGCAGCACCGAAAGGCATCTGCGTCAATACGGCACTCGTCATGGACGGGACCAGTAACACCATCGCATTCGGCGAACACGGCCTGATCGACGACAACTTCGACACCTTCCTGTCGTGGAACAGCAACTCGCTGTTGAAGGACTGGACCTGGTGGTATCCCGCCGGTGGTGACAACGGCCTGCAGGATTTCATGTGCGGATCGTTCGCCCCGGTCGGCTACAAGACACCCTGGAAGAAGGGCGATCCCGGTGCACCCACCACCCAAAGTGCCTGGTTCACTTATCAAGATATGCGGATCAGCGCCATCGGCAGTCCGCACACTGGCGGCGCCAATATCACTCTGTGCGATGGGTCATCCAGATTTGTGTCGAATTCCATGTCACAAGTCGTCCTGGGGTATCTGTGCCAGCGCAGTGACGGCAATGTCGTGGGTGATTTCTAATGGGCAGGATTGAATTGATGCATTTTGATCGACAGAGTTTCTCTACAACTTGCCGGTTACTTGGCTCCTTAAGTCTGATCGTGCTGCTTTGCGGCTGTGGGATTGGAGAAAAGTTGGCCGAATTGGCTCCGGTTGAGGGCATCGTCAAAATCAGCGGGAAGCCAGCGGCGAACATCCTGGTGCAATTTCTGCCTGAAGTGAAGCCAGGGGATCCCGCGCCAACGTCGACCGGCTTGACGAATGAAGCGGGTGAGTTCGAGCTGGAAACGGCCGACGGCAAGCTGGGTGCCGTCGTGGGCTCGTGCAAAGTCTTATTTGTCGATACGACAGAAGAGCGGGCACCCCAAGGCAAGGAATCGCCACCGCCGAGAATCCCCTCCACCTATACCGTCATCGGTCCGCGGACTCACACAATCAAGGTCCAGGCCGAACAGAATCCCAAGTTCGAGTTTGACCTGATGAACTAATAAATGCTCTCTTCGAGCCGCAGCCGGATCTGGTTGATGTCATCGATTCTCTCACCTACGAACGGGCCCTGATCGCGATTTCGCGATTGATCATGGTTTAGCGCGGTTCGACTTGGAACTGGTGCAACTGTGGCGCCGGTCGGGGGACTCCCTTCCAGCCTTCCCAGGCCAGCTCTCCCGTGTAAATGGCGTTGGGCAGGACTTCGCATTCGGCCCAGCAACCGGGGCAGCGCTGGACCCATGCCCGCTGTTCCCGAGCCTGGGCACTGTGCCAGACCTCGTCGAACGCCTGTCGGCGCAAACTGCCCGCGAGTTTCGTATTGAACTGGCAAGTCGGAACGTCGCCATTGGGGAAAATCCGCAGGTGCGAATTCAATGCCACGCACTTCGGATTGGGAGTGCCGGCGTCGTGCAACAGGCGATTGGAGATCCCGCGGAGATAGTAGCGTTTGGCCAGCCGCTCCATCAGCGGTAATTCCGCCAGCCCTTCCTCCACATCGGCCACCAGTTGGCCGATTTGTTGCGGCGTGAATGCACCAAATGTGGTGAATTGGCCAATTTCTTTCGGTGCAATGTCAACTTCACGCTCCAGACTATATGTCGCGCTCTGATCATAAGCCAGCACCACGTTGTTATAGACACCATACGGCCGTAGAAACTCCCGCATACTTCGATACTGTTCCGCTCCTTCGGCATCCACGATGGTCTGATTGACCATCAACCTCAACCGCAGTTCCTTCTGCCGTGGTGCCAGTTGAGCCAACGTCTTGGTGACCATGTCCCAGGCGGAATCATGTCCCCGGACGTGGTTGTGTTTATCCTGCATGCCGTCAATCGACAAGAGCAATTGTAGTGGCAGGCGGCGGTCGCGACGTTCGCAGAAGTCGACGATGCGTTGTGTCAGGAACCCGTTGGACGTTACGTGCAGGGCCAGCGGCCGCAACCGGGTTCGCACGACTTCCGCGATCTCGACCAGATCGCGCCGCACGAACGGTTCGCCACCGGTCAACCGCACGGCGTCCATGCGCGGCAGTTGCCGGCAGATGTGTTCGAATTCGGCCAGCGTCAGATCTTCCGGTGAGGGCATTTTCCAGGAGTCGCACATGATGCAGCGGGCATTGCAACTGAACGTGACCGTGTAGGTCAGAAATCGAGGCAGCGTTCGCTGGCCGCGGCGATTTCTCCACACGTCCCGGAAAAATGAGAGCAGACGCATTCGTATCCTTAGAGTCAAGACATCGACAACGGAACTAACCTCATATGATCACTAGTCGCATTCACTGGACGTTGAGTTCGCGGCAGGTACCGCTCGATCACCTGCAAGGCGTCGGGAGTGCCGTTCATCGCTGCGGGATTCATGCTGGCTTGAAAGTCTTCCCGTTGAGCCAGAAATCGCCGTAAGTGTCGCACAGTGATTCGCTCGGGATCGACCCAGTCCCCTGCCCCGCTGTCGCGCAAGAACCACGCATTGATGAACTGTTCGAAATTGTTCGATTCGGGCATCGCCAGGACGGGCTTTTCCAGATACAAGGCCTCTCCGACCAACTGATTTCCCGCTGTGCAGACGACTGCGGTGCTGCTGGCCATGTCCTGGATGAAGTGGTGCTCATCGATGCGATAGAACTCCAGGTTATCGACACTTGGCAGTTCGCCTAGACCATAAATGTGAACCGGCCGCCCCAGTTGTTGCAGGGCCGTCAGGACGTTGCCACAAGTCTTCCGCCGCAAATAAGCCACGACATGTTCGCCGGTTGTGGTTGAGGCTTGCACGATTTCGGGACGCAGCAGCACTCCGACCTGAGTGACGTTCGGAACATCGCGCCGGAGTGGTGGCGAATAGAACTGCGACAGGATGGTCTCGACCTGGCCGGAGTACCAGGCTTTTACAATCAATCCCATCCCCGTGACGGGAATCTGCATCCAGTTGGGCAGACTGCTGAGATCGTTGGCGACGAGAAAGTGTTGATGGTCCAGGCTGATAAATGGGACGCCAACCCGTTGTGCGGCCTGGGGCAAGGCCGGCTCGAAATCGGTGATCACCAGATCGGGTGATTCACTACGAATCATTTGCTCGAGCCAGGAGACCAATCGCGGCAGTTTCCACAAATAGCGGGCGGCTTCGCGCGTGGTCTGCCAGAAGCTCAGTACGTGGCGATCGTCGTAGTGAAAGTGCAGGCCAGGTATGCGATAGACGCGGACTCCAGTCCCCGCGTAACGCGGGGCCAGCATTTCATAGGCATCGCCGGGGGCGAACAGCACGATGTCGTGCTCAGTCCGCAAAGCCTCGACCATCGTCCGGACCCGGGTCGCATGTCCCCGGCCCTCCCCCGACAGGCTGTAAAAGATCTTCGCCATGGCAGGTCCTCGCTGATTGAATGCCGCTCGGCTGAAGGTCCATGACCCACGTGTCCCGGCTGACTCGCCGAGACTCTCTGGACGATTGCAGCGAACTCGCCGGCCAGCGAATCAACTGCATCGTTCCATCCCAGTCCTCCACCAGCGCGGTGCAACTTTCCACCCAATCGCCGGTGTTGTAGTACGTCAGATCGTCGTGCTGATGAATGGCGGGTGTGTGAATATGCCCGCAGACCACGCCGTCACATTGCCGCTCGCGGGCATGACGGGACACCGCTTCTTCGAAGCGGCTGATCGCCGAGGTCGCCTGTTTCACCTTGTGTTTGATATAGGCGCTCAGCGACCAATACCCGAACCCCAGTCGCTGGCGACAGGCGTTGAACACTCCGTTGAACCACAACAGAAAGTTATAGCCCACATCGCCGACCAGTGATAACCAGCGCGCATGTCGCACGACGGCATCAAACTGGTCGCCATGAATGACCAGCAATCTCCGGCCATCGGCGGTGTCATGCACAATTTCGTCGGCGAGCGTGACTTGTCCCAGATCCCGCACGAATTGCCGCAGGAATTCGTCGTGGTTGCCCGGCGTGTAGAAGACCTGAGTCCCGCCATCCAACAGTTCCAAAATCCGCCTGACGATGGCGGTGTAGGTGTCCGACCAGTGCCACGTGCTTCGCAATCTCCAACCATCAATGATGTCGCCCACCAGATACAGCCGGTCGGGCTTCACGTGGTTGAGAAAGTCGAGCAATTGCTCGGCACGGGCATAACGACAACCAAGATGCGTGTCGCTGAGAAAGATTGTTCTGACTCGTCGAGGAGTCACACTGCCTGCCGCGGAGCGATAAATCATTCGTTGCTCGCCGCTATAAGTGTCGAAGGGTGCGTCCCATTCAGCACCACACGGAAACAGGTCCGCTCAAGCGACTCAACGAGAGGTACGTCAACGTCGCGTCTCGCGGCCAATCATGGAGTCCTTCGATCCCATCTACAACAACTCCACGACGCGGGAAATCTAGTTCGGGCAAATGAAGATATTGCGAAGAGTTCCCTTAACTTCTGGTGAATCGGTTGATCTTGGGCTCCCTTCACATAGTGTTTATCGGTTAACGTGAAAACAGACTCGATGGTTCACATAATGGTCATGGGAATTTCATATTCGCACCGTGCCCGTTCGCGTTTCGGGAGATGGTTCAGATGCGAAATCGGTTCTTCCAGGTCGCCGCCTTGTGGTTGGGTCTGATCGGGATTCCGTGTGTCGTGCTGCAGGCGTGGCAGATGTGGCCCCTGGCGGTGTGGCAGATTTACTTCTTCGCACTCGAAGGAGTCGTCCTGTATGCCTTCGTGGCGTACGGCCTGTGTTTCTACTCAGACGTGCCCCGCCGGCAACTCCGGAACGATTCCGATCCGGGACCAGGGACTACGAACGAACCGTAGCCCAGTCTCAAGAGGGATTGGAAACCGAGTCTTGTTCTTTTCCCCGAAGGGGATAAACAACACAGCCCAGGGTCGCGGGGTACTCACCCGCGCACCCTGGGTTACGGTCTCAGGCAATGATTTACCCTGAAAGGGTTAGACAAATGGGTGGAACCCCTTCAGGGTTCGTTTCCATTTTTGATCAATACCCAGGGTAGCCACGAGTACGTGTCAACCCTGGGCTATGATATGTGTCACCGGACACATAGTTTTGCCGTTAAATCGGACAATTAGTTTTGCCGGAAATTCGGACATGGAGTTTTGCCGCCTGACGGCGAATAATTGGGCGCGGGAGCGTAAGCGAGGTTGGTACATCAAGGAGGAGCTTCTCATGCCCGGTCCTATTCCTGTGAAAGTACGGCAGGCGATCTTCCGACGGTCGGAAAAGGGTCACTCGGTTGCTCAGATCGCGGCGGAGTGTCATTTGGCGGAGCGAACTGTGCGGCATCTGCTACAGCAATTTCGCAAGCAGGGACAGGATGCGTCCCGGCCCCACTATCGACGTGGTCCACGTCAGACGTCCACATCAGTGCGCGCCTTGCGCAAGCGAGTGGTCGCTTTGCGTCAGGAACATCCCACGTGGGGTGCCGAACTCTTGCGTGTGCTATTAAACGACGGGCGTTCCAAGCGTGATCTTCCCTCGGCGCGCACGTTCCGTCGCTGGTTGCAAGGCGCCGGCTGTCAACCGGCACCTCGCGGTCGTCGCCCGGCCGCCGCCCGCGAGCCGGCAACGGCGCCACATGATGTGTGGCAGATAGATGCTGCCGAGGAGATCCCGTTACAGGGAGGCCAGCGTGCCAGCTGGCTGAGGATCGTCGATGAGTACACCGGGTCCGTCTTGGGGACCTGGGCTTTTTCCCCCTCGCCGTTGGAATCTGGTTCCCATTCCCGAGGTTCAAAACCGCCTGCGTTTGGCGTTCGAAACGTGGGGTCTGCCCAATCGCCTGAGAATGGACAACGGGCATCCGTGGGGATCTGGAGGCGATCTGCCAACGGAACTGGCATTGTGGTTGTTGGGGTTCGAGATCGAGTTGATTTGGAATGCGCCGGCTCGCCCCCAGCAGAATGGGGTGGTGGAACGCTCGCAAGGAGTTGGCAAGAACTGGGCGGAGCCTCGGACCTGTTCGGACTTTCGGGAATTGCAGCGGCGCTTGGACAAATTCGATCGCCTGCAGCGCGAAAGCTATCCGCACGACGGAGAGCTGTCCCGGCTCCAAACCTATCCCGAACTGACCAGACCCATAAGACGCTATCGGCGCAGAAACGAGCAAACGCTCTGGCGCTGGGAGTCGGTGATCGAACATCTGAGCCAATACGCCGTAATTCGAAAAGTCGATGCCAAAGGCTCGGTCTCGATCTACAACCGGCAACAATACGTCGGAATCAAGTACGTCGCGCAGCATGTCGTCGTGAACTACGATGCGGTTCAACACGAATGGGAATTCTACGATGCTCAAGGACAGATTCTTCGACGCCAACCCGCACCAGAACTCGGTGCGGAGAGGATCCACCAGCTCGATGTGTTGCGTCATGGCAAAACCCACTATCCCAAGTCGCGGCAAAACTAGTTGGCCAATTTTTCGGCAAAACCTTATGTCCGATTTAACGGCAAAACCTTATGTCCGGTGACAATATGTATCCCCTTCGGGGAAAGATTCCGTGCTTACGTCAGCTATTACCCAAAGCCAATGCCTGTGCTGTCTCAAAAAAGTGGACGAGAGCTCCTAAGGGCCGGGGTGAATTCGTGGGCGTGAACATTCAACCCATCAAATAAGAACCCCCGCCCTAACGGGACGGGGCTCGCCTGCACAATTATGTCTGTTAGGGTGCAGGCGAGTTACTTTTCAGATTTGTCCGCGTTTGTACTTAAGGATGCAGCACCTGTTGGACCTGCTCTGCCAGGCGGTAGCCGGCCAGGGTTACCCGGCGTTGGCCAATCGCGTGAGCTTTAGCCTGCAGTTCCTGCGGCAAAACGGGGACGGTGTCTCGCAGTGAGGGAGTTTCCGTCAACTGCTGCTGGGCCACGAACTTCAGGTTTCCCTGATCGTAGGCGACCGACGTCGCCAGTTGAAAGCTTTCAAAAGCCCACTCGGTGTATTTGTGATGTCCGGCGAATTCGGTCAGCTTCTCCGTGGAAAACTCTGGATTGTGCGTCAGCATTTCGCTTTCGTCCCGAGCCTTCGTGACATCGGACTGCAACTTAACCGCGTCCTTGCCATCGCGCCAGCCCTTCGAGAACCCCAGCAGGTTGTCCCAATAGGCGTGCAGGTTCGATGGATCGGAACTCGCCTTAATGCGGATCATGATAAAGTTCCCGCCGTTGTCTCCATGGTTCGGTCCGGGAAACAGATCCTTGTTGACCATCGCGACGGCATGCAGCGGCTGGTGCAAGTCACCCACGAGATGAAACATCCAACACAGCCGGACCGCTTTGTTCTGGGCCGCCGTGACACCGTCAGCCTGTCCGGGATCCTGCGGCAGCTTGCCCGACAGCACGTCGTGTGAGACCTGCAATTGCTCGAGGATGTTGGTCTTGAGAGCTTCGGTGGGAATCAACGGAGGGGGTAAGACAGAAGTGTCCTGGCCGGGCTTGAAGGGGAAATTCACATAGTGCCAGGGACCGCGATGGAACTTGTGAATCGGATGCATCGCGGCTTCTTCCGGAGTCATCCCGCGTGGCGGCCGAATGAAATCGCTCCACGTGGCCGCGCGCATAAACATGTATTCGTCTTCCGGAACATCCAATCCTGCGGGCTTCTTAAAGTAGATCTCGTAGTGGGGATGCTGCTTCAGAATGTTGGCAATCGCCAGACGTTCGTCGCCGGAGAGCCGGCTGTAAGCAATCCGCGCCACGGTAATGTGACCGATATCGTTCCAGGCGAACGCGTCGCTCGACCAGGCCAGAAACAGGACGTAGAAGACCAAGCAGAAGACTCGTGAACGAGACATGAATTGCTTTCAAGTTGAAGAATACAGATGCCGGGCTACTTAACGCCAGACGATCTATTGTAGCCGGATTCGTGAGAACTCGGACGATCAAAGATTCGCGTCCGAATTCTCACGAATCCGGCTACGAGGAAACAGCCATTCCTAAATCCATCGCGGCGTTGTGGATTAGTGGTAGCTCAAGACACCGAGGGACTGTTAATTACGGCAGTGCTGTTACGTGAATTCTGTGTGAAGAAATGATTCTGCCAGCCGTTATCACGCTGAAAAGTTTATCGAAACTTCACACTCCGGCTATAGCGTTAAATCTCAATGAACTGGTTGTCGTGACTCTGGCGAGATTGCGTAAGCGTGTCTAGATTGCCACGCAAACTCGAATGCTTGAGCCGGTACCCTGCCGGACACCAGCACGTAGCTTCACATTGAACCCCGTCGGAAGACAGTCCGGGACTTCGTGTGTTCTCGGGGCGCTGCGGTTAGTACGCGTTGATATCCCCGCTGAGAGTCTGGAACCATCCAGGCTGCGAAGCGAACAGCGTGAATGCCGCAGGCTCTGCGAGTCAAGTCTCCGAAGCGTCATCTTCCGCCTCCCAGCCGAGGGAAGCGGCGGTTTTATCCACTACCAAATTGATTCACACTGCGCTCGCCGGACATCCTACCTGCGAGACCCAAATCCCCGATACGGAGTCGTGATAACATGTTGCTCGCTGGCTGGCTCAACAATCTGCGGAAACAATTCTTCGGAAAACCTTCACGCTCCAAGAAAATCAAACGCACGCGAGAAGTTCCCACTGTCAATACGGTGGAAGTCTTGGAGGACCGGGCACTGCTGGCAGCGATCTCGTACGCCACTGCAGGGAGCAGCTATTCGCAGACTTTCGACAATCTCTTGGGGACCGTTCCGGCGAATAACACGACCGTGGAGAAGGCAACCGTGCTACCGGCAGGTTGGGAGGTCGCAGAGTCGTTGGCGAATGCGAATACTATGATACGCATCGACAATGGCAGTTCGGGCACAGGGGATTCGTATTTGTATGGCGCGACGAGTTCCAATGAACGGGCCTTAGGCGCGTTTTCGTCTGGATCAATGACGGTCATCTTTGGGGCCAGTTTTATCAATAACACAGGTGGAACACTCACCAGCTTCACGTTGAAATACGTCGGAGAAGAGTGGAAAGATGGTGGTAGTTCTGCCGCCATACCGAATGTCGAAGCGTTTAGCTACAGCGTGGGCGCCACAGGGCTTTCGACGGGGTCATACACCAATGTTACGGCTCTCGATTTCACTGCCCCGGTCAGCAATACATCGAGCGACGTGACGTTGAACGGCAACCTTACAGCCAACCAAGTTGCTGTCGGTGGAACCAATGGGATTACTGTATCAGGATTGACCTGGGCTGCGGGGCAAACCTTGTACATTCGCTGGTCCGATCCGAACGACCCCGGAAACGATGACGGATTGGCTATTGATAATGTGGTGTTCTCTGCAGCGGGGGCTGGAGGGAATCAGGCGCCAACGGCAACGAACCTGAGTGCTGCAGAGACGTACACGGAAGACACTGCGCTGAACCTGACGGATATTGTGGTCAGCGACGCGGACAGTGCCAGTGTCACCGCAACTTTAACACTATCCAACACCGCCGCCGGAACTCTGAACACCGGCACTTCGAATGCGGTGACTTCGACCTACAATTCTGGCACGGGTATCTGGACCGCCAGCGGGGCCATTGCGGACGTCAACACGTTGCTGGCCGCCTTGACCTTTACACCCGCATTAAACTTCAACGGTAATTTTAACATCAGCACCAGTGTCACTGACGGCGTGGCAGCCGCCATTACTGGCACCAAGGCCATGACCGGCACCCCGGTGAACGACGTGCCCGTGGCGACAGCCAGCAGTGTGACGACCAACGAAGATACGGCCAAGACGTTCGCCGTGTCCGACTTTCAGTTCACCGACGTGGAAAGCAACAGCCTCGTCTCGATTACGATTAGCAGCCTGAGCCTGGCTTCAGGCGACTCTCTGAAGTTGAGCGGCACGGATGTGACGGCCAACCAGACGATCACGGCGGCCAACATTCCGAATCTGGTCTATACCCCGGCACTGAATGCCAACGGATCGGCTCGGTCAACGTTCAGCTTCAAGGTCAACGATGCGGGCTCGGGCACGACAGCCGCCACGATGACGATTGATGTCACGGCCGTCAACGACGTGCCTGTGGCAACGGCCAGCAGCGTGACGACCAACGAGGATACCGCCAAGACGTTCGCGGCGACCGACTTTCAGTTCACGGACGTGGAAGGCAACAGCCTCGTATCGATTACGATTGGCAGTCTGAGTCTGGCGAGTGGCGACACGCTAAAATTGAGCGGCACGGACGTCACCGCCAATCAGACGATCACGGCGGCCAACATTCCCAATCTAGTTTATGCCCCGGCAGCGAATGCCAACGGCTCGGCTCGCTCGACATTCAGCTTTAAGGTCAACGATGCTGGTTCCGGCACGACTGCCGCGAGCATGAGCATCAATGTGACGGCGGTGAATGACGCGCCTGTGGGTGCAAATAAGGCGATCAGCGTCGCGCAGAACGGCAGCTATGTGTTCGCGTCGGCTGACTTCGGATTCACTGATCCGAACGATTCTCCGGCCAATAGCCTGCTCGCGGTCAAGATCACGAGTCTGCCCAGCGTGGGCACTTTAACATTCAATGGGTCGGCAGTCGCCGTTAACGACCTGATTCCCGCGAACGGGACGACCAGCATTGCCAGTGGTGCCTTGGTATTTGCACCGGTTGTCGGCGGAAGTGGAGCACCTTACGCCACATTCAAATTCCGGGTGCGCGACGATGGCGGTACCACCAATGGCGGTGTGGACCTGGACGTCAACGAGGCCACGATCACAGTCAACGTGATTGCCAATCAGGCTCCGGTGTTCGGTAGTGCCTCCTATACCTTCTCACTGGCGGAGAACTCGGCGAACAACACCGTTGTTGATAGCGTTTCGGCTTCCGACCCGGATGCCGGTCAGACGGTGACCTACAGCATCACTGGTGGCAACGCGAGCGGTGCCTTCAAGATCAACTCAACCACCGGCGAGATCAGCGTCAACGACACCACGAAGCTGGACTTCGAGACGACCCCCAGCTTCTCGCTGACTGTGACAGCCACGGACAACGCCAGCAGCCCGCTGTCGAGCAATGTGAATGTGACCGTGAATCTAACGAACGTCCACGAGGCGCCGACGATCGCGAATCAGAGTTTCACGATTAACGAGAACCTGTCCAACGGCAGCGCCGTGGGCACCGTTGCCGCGACAGCAGACACGAGTCTAACGATTGCCAGCTACAGCATCACGGCGGGCAATGGAACGGGTGGCGGGGCCTTCGCCATCGACGCCAGCGGTCATCTCACCGTCGCGGACGCGACACAGCTCGATTACGAGACGCTCGCCGGCCACGCCTTTACGCTGACCGTGCAAGTGACCGATAACGGCGGATCCCCTCTGTCGTCCAGCGCGACCGTCGCGGTGAATCTGTCGAACGTCCACGAAGCACCGACGATTGGGACTCAGACATTTACCGTTGCCGAGAATCTCGCGAACAGCAGCGCGGTGGGCACGGTCGCGGCGACGGCCGACACCGGTTTGACGATTGCCAGCTATTCCATCACGGCTGGCAATGGGACGGGCGGCGGGGCCTTCGCCATCGACAATAGCGGAAACATTACGGTCGCGGATGCGACGCAGCTCGATTTCGAAACGGTGTCTGGCCACGCCTTCACGCTCACGGTGCAAGCGACGGACAGCGCGGGAAGTCCGATGTCGTCCAGTGCGACGGTGATGGTGAATCTGACGAACGTCCACGAAGCCCCGACGATTGCCGACCAAAGCTTTACGATTTTCGAGAATCTACCGAACGGCAGCGCGGTGGGAACGGTGGCAGCGACTACTGACACGGGTGTGAGCATTGCCAGCTACAGCATAACTGGTGGCAATGGCTCTGGCGGTGGGGCGTTCGCGATCGACAACAGCGGGAATATCACGGTTGCCGACGCGTCACAACTCAACTACGAAACCGTGGCGCAGCACAAATTCACGCTCACGGTGCAAGTGACGGACAACGGCGGCACGCCCCTGTCATCGAGTGCGTCGGTGACAGTGAACTTGTCGAACTTGAACGAGGCTCCCGCTGGTACGGATGCGGCGGTGAGCACGAATAAGAATAACGACTACACCTTCACGACCGCGAACTTTGGCTTTACAGATCCGAACGATTCGCCGGCAAATGTCCTGCAGGCGGTCGTCATC